>JABUBL010000141.1_pt1 | contig 17454 bp, 15 predicted proteins | sample 7240371 | NCBI WGS metagenome assembly JABUBL01 (sample SAMN07256343, study PRJNA390944) | subsurface metagenome | isolation source: Methane hydrate marine sediment | place: Pacific Ocean: Eastern North Pacific, ODP site 1244 | collected 2002
GAGAATGTCTAAAAAGATAGTTATTTTTGGCTGAAGAGTGTCTATTTGGCCTTGGCCGACCAGATTAACATTAAAGCTCTTTATATTTAAATTAGCAGAAGTTAGATAATTACCTTCTTTATTCTTCAGCCTGCTGCCGACTAAACAGAAGTGCTGGCATTCGTCTTTGTAGTTTATAAACTTGATGCACTGGCTTTCAAATTGATAGTTCGATTTAGCTGTACCAGTACAGGTGCCTGTTATATCCTTTTTGGCCATTCTCAAGGCTCTAGACATATATTCCATAATATAGGAGGTTTGGTCTAAGACTTCCCGGGTGGCTAAGTTCTGTCGCTGCGCTCTTAAAGATGAAATAAAAAGACCAGTTGAGGCTCCAATAACCAAACTAAAAACAGCTACAGCAACTATCATCTCAATTAAGGTAAAACCTTTATTATTCATAAATTTATTTCCAATTATGAAGCTTGGTCTGAACAGTTACCTGGTGAGCTCTCAGTCTTTCCTGCCAGGAAACCTCAACCTGGACACCTAAAACATCAGTGTCTGGTGTTATAGTAATTCTTCTTTGAAAGTTTGTCGCTTGACCATTCATCTCAACAGCCTGCCAACCTCCAGAAGACAAGCCTTGATCCCAAGGGTTGCCTGAGAGCCAATTAGTATCTCTAGTGTTTCTGATAATCTCAATGCCTTCCTGAGCTAAATTAGCTGCTACCAGCCTAGAAGAAGAAATTACTGTGAAAGCAATGGTTCTTTGGATTAGAGAAAAAGCTCCTACTGTTCCCACAGTAATCAGAAAAATAGCAACAACAATCTCAATTAAGGTAAAGGACTTGTTAATCATGCTTATTATTGAATGGCAATAAGGCCAGCTTTATTTATATGGATTGTCCGACCAGATCCTCCAACTTCTTGCTTATAATATTCTTTGCTCAGCTTATCCTCTTGAGGATGCTGAAAGCGATCATAAACCACTATAGGGTCTGAAGGTTCAGCAGGAAAGGAATCAGGACATTCTTCGGCCTGGGGGTTTTGATCGCAATCAGCTTTAAGCTCAGGGTTAATCCATCCTAAAACGGTCTGCAAATAAGTATAAATATATTGGGGGGTTTCGATTATTGATTCCTCAATTGCTACTTCAATTAGGGCTGAACTAGCATCTGGAGAAAATATTGTAGTTGGATCAGGAGGAGAAAAAATAATATGCAAAGAAGATTGATGAATAGGATAAAACTCTCTAATCTCTATGTTTGTTTCTAAGGTTATTTCTTCCACCTGCTCATTTAAGCCTGAATACTCTTGATCGCCATCTATATCAGCAAATAAAATGTATTTGGTTGGTTGATCTTCGCTTAAATATATACCATAGGCGGACACCTCTCCTTCAAATTCTTTAGCAGAAATTGCCATTTCTTGAGCCCTTCTTAAATCCTGAGACAATTTATGGGTTGCCCTTTGAAGAGCTAATGACCTATCTCCTGCTCTATAATTTGGCAAAGTTAAAGCAGTTATAAGGACAATAATGCTAGTAACGACTATTAGTTCAACTAAAGTAAAACCCTTAGACATAAAAACTTAAATACCAATTAATAAGCTGTTCTCCCCAAAATAGGGCAATAAATGTGCCCCCAACCAGAAAGGGTCCGAAAGGCACTTCTGACTTCAATGTCTTTTTACCAAAAATAATCAAGCCTATTCCTATTGTAGCACCCATCATAAAAGCTAAGAATAAGCTGACTAAAATATTAGGGAAACCAAGCATTAATCCCATTAAAAAGCCTAACTTAATATCCCCTACTCCCATCCAGCGACCTCGAGACGCCAAAACAATGGCTAAAAAAAATCCAGCAGCCAGAGCAGCACCTAAAAGATTCATAATCTGGAAATTGAAAATTGCTGTAATAATAATGGCTGGGTAAATGATTTTATCAAGGATAAGATAGTGCTTTAAATCATAAACGAAAATAACAATGAGAAAGGGAGCAATGATAAAATTAAAGACTGGTAATTGAAAATTAAAAATTAGGAAAAATATTAAACCAGTGAATATTTCAACTAGGGGGTACTGCCAAGGAATCTTTTTATGGCAATAGCGGCACTTGCCTTTCAGAAAAAGAAAACTTAAAACAGGGATTAAATCAGACCAGCTCAGCTTATGACGGCAAAGAGGACAGAAAGATCTTCCTCGCAAAAAAGACTTATTCTTCTCAAACCGGTAAATGAGACAATTCAAAAAAGAGCCGACAGCCAGACCAAGAAGAAAAATAAGAATAGATAACATTAATTTATTATAGCAAAAAAATTGCCCCACAGTCAGATGCAGAGCAATTGTCTATATATCGTACCTAATAATTATTGGCAACAGTCGGCCAGGGTTGGCACAGCGTCAGAACATTCAAAGTTTCCAACGTGAGAAGCAGCATAGTATGTGGTAACAGTAGGACTTTCTAAAGTAGTGTAAGCGCAGAATTTCTGAGCATCACCAGTATTATTTATCCACACATAAGTGCCCGTTCCCGGGTCAGTCGGTGTTCTTGGCATATATGTACTAATAGATGGTGGCCAACTAACCGATGAGGTGAAGTAGGCGTCATGCTCGCCGTAATACATCTCTTGGGCAGTAATTATCTGACGCATGTCAGCTTTACGGGTAGCATCCCGCGCTGACTTTCTAGCGCCTCCCATTGAAACTAAAACAATAGAAGACAAAATTCCAATAATGGCAATAACCACTAAAAGTTCAATTAAAGTAAAACCTCTTTTTTTCATAGTTAATTAATAATTAATAGCTATTAATTATCTTATTCGACCTTTGGAATTTTTACTAACTATATTATACCACACTTACGTCAAGAACATCCTGTGTATAAGTCAAAAGCCAGTCATTTTATATAAAGGCATCAAAATAGCGCCCATTAAACCTGCTACCAACCCTCCTAAGAAGATAACCAGGAGTGGCTCTATAATACTTAAAAGGTTATTAATGCCCCTGTCTATTTCTTTCTGATAAAAATCAACGACATTGGTTAGGCTCTGGCCCAAAGTGCCTGTTTTCTCACCAACTGTCACCATCTGAACCAAAATAGGCGGAAATTTATCAGGAAATCTAGCTAGAACCTTGCTGATTTTCTCCCCTCTTCTGACTTCATCCTTAATCTGCGAAATAATATCCTGGTAAATAACATTGCCAACGATATCGCCAGTAATATCCAAAGCCTGAACAATAGGCAAACCACCAGTGATTAAGGTAGAAAGGTTTTCAGCAAAGCGGGAAAGATAAATCATTCTTAAAAAGGACCCGATTAAGGGTGTTTTCAAAAGAAACTTATCCTTGACTCTTTTCCCTTCAATTGTTTTTAAATAGCGCATGAGACCAGCTATAAGCCCGGCAATAACTAAGAATAAAATCCAACCCCAGCTCCTAAAAAAATTAGAAGAGCCAATAACAACTTTAGTCAAGAATGGCAATTCCTGGCCAGTCTCAACCAAAACCTTGGTCATGTTAGGAATGACAAAGTAAACCATCATAACCAAAACACCAATGACAACCACAACAATCAAAGCAGGATAAATCATGGCTCCCTTTATCTTGGAAGAAAGATAATATTCTTTTTCCAAATGGTCAGCCAAATAGGTTAAGCTTTCTGAAAGAGTGCCCGAAGCCTCGCCTGACTTAACCATGCTGACGTAAAAAGGTGAAAAAAGCTTGGGGTGAGAAGAAAGGGCCTGAGAAAAAGGAGTGCCGCCTTCAACGTCCTGGGAGATGCTTAAAATCTTCTCTCTTAAACCTGAGTTCCTGGTCTGCTCGCCAATTGACTGCAAGGCACTAACTAAGGGAATCTTGGACTTAAACATCAAGGAGAGCTGGCGAGAAAAATTAACCACATCTTTCTGGGAAATTCTTTGGAATAATTTAATCTGCCTTTCGTAAAAAGGCTTTTTCTTTGCCTCTTCTAAAAAAGTAATGAATAATTTGTGTTTTTGTAAAAGGCTGAGTGCTGCCTCACGAGAAGAAGCCTCAATTGTGCCTCTCTGGCTCTGGCCTTTTTTATCCCTTGCCTGATAATTAAACTTCATACCTCATTATTTACGTATTAACATTTTCAGTTCTTGCGGGTTGAGAGAATAATTGAGAGCGTTGACTAAAGAGATTTCTTTTCTCTTAACCAAGATAGCCAAAGACCTGTTTAAAGAAATCATGCCTGCCTCAGCCGAAGTTTCAATAACTAGGGGTATCTCATGGATTTTGTTCTCCCGAATTAGATTGGCAATGGCTGGAGTAGACATCATAATCTCACAAGCTGGAATAAGGCCGCCTTTAATCCTGGGGACTAATCTTTGAGAAACAACACCGAGTAAAGAACCTGACAATTGAGCCCTGATTTGCGATTGCTGTTGAGAATCAAAGGCATCAACAATGCGGTGGATGCTTTGGGCTGCAGAATTGGTGTGCAAAGTGGCAAAAACCAAATGGCCTGTTTCAGCAGCGGTAATGGCAGTTGAGATAGTCTCGGAATCTCTCATCTCCCCTACCATAATGACATTGGGATCCTGACGAAAGGTTGCCCTCAAAGCTTTAGCAAAGCTTAAAGTGTCCTGATAAACTTCTCTCTGATCAATGATGGCTCTGTCTTCCTTAAACACATACTCAATCGGATCTTCAATCGTAATAATATGATCGGCTCTCTGATGGTTAATCTCATCTATCAAAGCAGCTAAAGTAGTTGATTTGCCCTGACTGGAAGGTCCGGTGATTAAAACAAAGCCTTGACTAGCTCTGGTAAATTCATGCAAGATTAAAGGCAGATTTAATTCTTCAATCGTTGGAACCTTGGCTGGAACCAGCCTTAAAGCACAAGAAACACTGCCTAATTGATAAAAGATATTAATTCTGAAACGGGCTTTGCCTTCAAAGTTGTAAGAAAAATCAATGTCTTTCTCTTTAACAAATCTCTGATATTGGACCTCTGTCATTAACCCCCGAGCCAAACCCTGGGTATCAATAGCTGTTAACCTTGGCTTTTTTAATAAAGGTACAAGGGTTCCTGCCACTCTTAAAATTGGCGGATGGCCAGAAGATAAGTGCAGATCAGATGCTTGCTCTTTTACCGTTAAATTAAGTAGTTCTTTTAATTGGGTAGAATAATTGCTTTTCATAATATTAATAGTTAATTATTTTTCTTCAGCCGCCCTGAGCATCTCCTCGACCGAGGTTATGCCATTTAATATTTTAAAGACGCCGTCTTGTTTCATAGTAATCATACCTTGACGCTGTGCTTCAGCTTGAATTTCAGACTCGACAGGAGTTTTTAAAATAATCTCAGCTAACTGAGGCGTCATTTCTAAAATCTCAAAAAGGGCAATTCTGCCAATATAGCCAGTGTTTTTGCATTTCCTGCAGCCCTTTGGCTTATAAACAGTAAAAGGCTTGGTCACCTTGACTTCTTTTTTAACAGAGGACGGCAGAGCTTCAATTTCTTTTAAAATCATCTCCTGAACTTTGACATCAGCCTTGACCTTTTCTTTGCACTCCGAACACAACATTCTGACCAATCTCTGTGCCATGGCAATGCTTAAAGAAGGAGGAATTAAGAAAGAAGCTACCCCCAAATCAATCATGCGGGGAATAACGCCTAAAGCATTGGTTGTGTGCAGGGTTGACAGAACAATGTGACCGGTCAAGGCAGCGTGAGTGGCTAAGGCAGCTGTTTCTTTATCTCGAATCTCACCGACCATGATAATATCAGGATCCTGCCTAACAACATGCCTTAAGCCCTTAGCAAAAGTATAGTCAATTTCTGGTTTAATTTGAGACTGGCTGATGCCAGGAACAAAATACTCAACCGGGTCTTCCAAGGTAATAATATTAACTCTTTCCTTGTTCAAAAGATTTAAAATAGCGTAGAGAGTTGTTGTTTTACCACTTCCTGTGGGACCAGAGGCCAAAATCAAGCCATAGGGCTTTTGAATAGCTGCTTGAACAACTCTAAAGTTTCTTTTTTCCAAACCCAGGGTTTCAAAATCTTTAATCCCCTCTGTTGGATCAAGTACCCGCAAAACTGCTTTTTCTCCCATGGTAGTTGGGAAAGTAGAAACACGGAAATCAATGTTTTTAGCTAAGACTTTAGTTGAGAAGCGGCCGTCCTGTGGTATCCTTGTTTCATCTATCTTTAAATTAGAAAGAATCTTAACTCTGGCAACAACCGCTGGATGAACCTGCAAAGGCAGAAGCAGGGTAGGATGTAAAATACCGTCTATTCTGAACCTAACCCTTAATTCTTTTTTCATTGGCTCAATATGAATGTCTGAGGCCTTACTTTCAATAGCTTGTTTCAGTATAACTGCCACCACCCTGGTGATTGGCGCTTCTTCGACCATTCTCTCAAGCTCAGTTTTCTTGGTCGGCACTTTCTTGCCTTCCTCTGTTTTTAATTCTGTTTCTAATTCTTCTAAGGCTACCTTTACTTCTTTCTTTAAACTTTGATACTGCTTTAAAAGATTATTAAAATTGCTCAAGCTGATTAAAACAACCTTATAGCTGAACTTGCCTTGCCTGGATAAAAACTTTAAAGCTTCCTGAGCTTTTAAATCCTCTGGATAAACCATGCCTACTTCCAGGCTTTTCTCCTTTTTGCTCAAAGCAATCATTTTGTAAAACTTGGCTGCTTCCTGAGGAATCAGCTCCAAAATCTCAAGAGGCAGTTTTTCTGGCACAACTTTTTTCAAAGGTATCTTTAAGTTCTCGCTCTTTAAACTAAAAAGGATGTCTTCTGGCACCATAGCCTTTTCCAAAATAATTTCTTCTTCTTTCTTGCCGGAAATCTTAATGTCGTACTCCAAAGAAGCAGCTGTTTTCTCGTCAATCACTCCCTTTTTAATTAAGTATTGAACTAAGGTCATATTAGTATGATATAAAAGGATTTTCTCTACCTCCCTCGTCTTCAAAAGGAAGTACCTCTTCAAATATTTGTAAGCTTTCCAATTGAGGATTTTGTAAAGTTTCCCAGTCTATTTTAATCTCTAGGGGAGCGAGCGCTGGACTAAGAGGTGAAGGCGGTGCTTCTCTCCTTAAAAAACTAAACCAAACAAGCAAAACAATGGCCAAAATTGCCAGAGCTAAAACAAGTATCAGGTTTTTTTGTCTTTTTTTCGCTTGTAAAAAAGTAATGGCCATAATTAATAAGAATAGGTTTTTATCTGCACGTCAAAGGAAAAGCTATCGGTCGGCTCTTTGGGAGTCTTGAAAGTAATGTCTTCTATTTCAATAATCCTTGATGATTTTTCAATGGCTGCCAGGAAATCTTTGAAAGCTGAATAAGCTCCCGCTAACTGCAGACTGACATGAATTTCCTTGAGATTGTTTTTCTCTTCTTGAGGAGAACTAATACTACCCAAGCTCATCTTTTCTAAAATTAAACCTGTTTGAGATGAGATACTCTGCAAGAAATTAAAAAGAGAAGGTAAAGAAGGTTCTTGGGGTAAGGCACTTGATATTTTAGCTAGCGCTTCTTCATATTCTTCAAGCTGTTTAGCAATTTCTTTGACTTGAGAAAAATAGGCTTCTTTAAACTGAAGCTCAGTACTTCTTTCTTGAATACTTGTTTGGAGAAACTGGAGGGATTGATATTTTGGTAAAACTAAAGTTAATCCTAAGATTAAGGCTAAAACGAAACAAACAGCTATAATAATTAGTTTATTCATAGAAATCTACTTAAATATTTGAGGTTCAAGGAGAAGAGAAAAAATAAACTCTGTCTCGCCCCCTTTACCAATAGACAGACTAGATAGATTAATCTCTTTAATTAAGTCTTGCCCTCTGAGCATAAATAGTTGTTGACCTAAGATTTGAAAGTTAGGAGATTTGCCAGAAATAAGGACTTCGCCACGATCAGAATCTAATGATACTTCCGAAAACCAGACTTGAGGATGACAACTCTCTTCCATAAGTTTAAAGAAGTTCGAAGATTTTTTATGGTCTTGAAATAATTTTGAGAAATCATCAATTCTTTCCTTGCTAGTCAAGACCTTAAGTTCTAACGCCTTCTCTTCCATGGTGCCTACTTGAGCAATTTGATCTTCTAAATCCCACATGTTTACTGAGGCTTTATTCTCAAAATAAAATAAAAGAGCATAAGCTAAAACCACTGCTATTAATAGCCCAGGAGTAATGTAAAAGGCGTATTTGCTCCACTCTGGTGTTTTTTTAATTGGCTTGGGAATAATACCAACCATATTACTCGAGGCCCCTTAAAGCTGTACCAAGGGCAATGGCATAGCTTGGACCCTGCTTTTTTAGGATATCTTCTAAAATGGGCGGGTAATAAATATCAGAAAAAGGATTAGCAATCTCAACTGGCTTATTTAAACTCTTGGAAAAATAGTCAGCCAAGCCAGGTATCAAAGCTGAACCCCCAGCCACAATAACTTTTTCAATTTCCTTTTTTTCTGTAATGTAGAAGTTTGACGAAATCTTTTTAATCTCATTTAAAATTAAGTCTATCAGGGGCAGCATAACTTCTCTGGTGCCAGCTTCAGAAGGCAAAAGGCCGTGTTTCTTTTTAAATTGTTCTGCTTTTGTGTAATCAACATTCAATCCTTTGGCAATGAGATTGGTTAAGTCATTGCCCGAAGTGTCAAAACTGTGAGATATGTTTAAAATGCCTTTATTAATAATACTGATGGTTGTGCTGCGAGCGCCAATATCAATTAAAGCAGTGGTTTGCTCTTTTTCTGAAGTTTTAATTAGGGCTCTGGCTAAACCAAAGACTTCTGCTTCAAGAGACAAAAGCTCTAGCTTGGCGTTCATGGCAATATCCTGATATTGTTGAATAATTTCATTCGGTACAGCGACCAAAAGGATTTTAAAGGGGGTTGGTTTGTGGTTGATTGTTTTGCCTTCAATTATCTGCCAATCCAAGGTAACTTCTGACAAAGGCAAGGGAATGTGCTGGCGAGCCTCATACTCAATAGCCTGAGGTAGTTCTTCTTCTGTCATGGTCGGCAGGGTAAAAGTAGTGAAAAAACTGGAAAAATCAGGAATAGAAAAGTAAGCCTTTTTGCTTCTCGTTTTAGCTTCCTTCAAAACCCCTGAAATAGCTCTGACTACATCCTGGTTAGCTATGGTCAAAGTGCTTTTCTCAAAAGTGCGAAATGCCTTTTCATAAAGAGACGATGCCTGTATTTCTCCGTAGTTCTCAAGTTTCCTTCTTTTGCCTGCTTTTGATACTTCAACAACCTTAATCGAGAATGTACCAATATCTACCCCTAAAAAACTTTTAGGCGCCATTTTAAAAGGATTCCAAATCATCACCTCTATTTTAACATTTTAAAGAAGGTTAGGGTATGTGGATAAAGCAAATCCCCTCTAGTTTTATTATATCAGAATTGACGGAAAACAAAAAAAATGGTATTTTATGAGAGTACGGAGGAGTGCGGCGAATTGGTAAGCCAGCAGTTTGCTAAACTGTAACGGTGTAAAAAGCCGTTTGTGGGTTCGAGTCCCACCTCCTCCGCAAAAGAGAATATTAAGGCGAGATGCCGGAGCGGACGAACGGGGCTGTCTTGAAAACAGCTGTACTCTTACGAGTACCGAAGGTTCGAATCCTTCTCTCGCCGCATTATCTTTTGCGCTCGTAGTTCAATGGATAGAACATTTGATTGCGGATCAAAAGGTTGCAGGTTCGACTCCTGCCGAGCGCACATGCAGTTAATAACTCCTATTGAACAAATCACTAAGGTTGGCCTGGTTTACCAAAAAAGGTTAAAGAGGCTGGGTATTAAAAATGTTCGTGATCTATTTTTTCACCTTCCTCATCGCTATGAGGATTTTTCAAATATTCTAGACATTGACAAAGTGAAAATAAACGAAAGTTGCTGTGTACAAGGTAAAATTCTGGAAATAAAAAACAGCCGGACTTTCAGGAGAAGATTGTCTCTGACAGAAGCTGTAATCAGCGACAAATCAGGCTCTATAAAAGCAGTCTGGTTCAACCAGCCATACTTGATTAATGCTTTAAAACCCAAGGACAATGTTTGTCTGGTAGGAAGGGTTGTTTCTGGCAAATACGGCCTTTGCCTGTCAAACCCGACACATGAAAAAATCGGCGAAAGAGAACTAACGCATACGGGCAGAATCGTGCCTATCTATTCTGAAACCAGCGGTTTATCTTCCCGCTGGCTGAGATTTGTCATCAAGCCGCTTCTGGCAGAATTGAAAAACCAAATCAAAGACCCGATGCCCGAACAACTAATCAAGAAATTCCGTCTTTTGCCTATTAATAAAGCAATCTGGCAAATCCATTTTCCTGATTCTTTGAGTTTGGCCAAAAGAGCACGAGAAAGGTTTGCTTTTGAAGAACTTTTTTCTCTGGCTGTCTTTGTTCTAATGGAAAGGAATAAACTGGCTTCTAAAAAAGCTTTCGCTGTTCCTTTGAATTTGGCATTAGTGCAGAAGTTTGTTAAAACCCTGCCTTTCAAACTGACTGATGCCCAAAAAAAAGCTACTTGGCAGATTTTAAAGGATTTGGGGAAACCAAGGCCCATGAACAGACTATTGGAGGGCGACGTTGGTTCTGGCAAAACCGTGGTGGCAGCTGTAGCTGCTTTAAACTCAATGAAAGCGGGCTATCAGACTGTTTTTATGGCACCGACCGAAATCCTGGCCAAACAGCACTTCAGAACAATAAGCAAACTTTTGCAGGGTTTCAAACTGGATGTCGGGCTTTTAACTGGCAAGGAAGATAAGTTTGTTTCCAAGAAATTAAAGAACCAGACCATTGAAATCTCAAGAAGAAAGCTTTTGGAAAAAGCCAAAAACAACCAGATAAACATTTTAATCGGCACCCATGCTTTAATCCAGGACAAAGTTAAGTTCAACAATCTGGCTTTGGTTATTTTGGACGAACAGCACAGGTTCGGGGTGGAACAAAGAGCCAAGCTCACCCAGCAAACAACCATCCCTCATTTGTTATCAATGACCGCCACTCCTATCCCCCGCACTTTGGCTCTGACCATCTACGGGGACCTGGACCTTTCTTTAATTGATCAACTACCCAAAGGAAGAAAAAAAGTAATTACCAAAGTCATTCCACCATCCGAAAGAAACAAATCTTATGATTTTATCAGGAAAGAAGTGAAAAAAGGCAGGCAGGTTTTTGTCATCTGCCCAAGAATAGAGGCTAGTAAAAACAATGATAAGTTGGGCTGGTCAGACGCCAAAGCAGTGGAAGAAGAATACGAGAAATTATCCAAAAAGGTTTTTCCCAAGCTTGCAGTAGCTATGCTTCACGGGAGGCTAGCCATGAAAGAAAAAGAAAGGATTATGAAGGATTTTCAGAATAAAAAAACAGACATTCTAGTTTCAACGTCTGTGGTTGAGGTCGGAGTAGATATACCCAATGCCACTGTTATGATGATAGAGGGAACTGAACATTTCGGCTTAGCCCAACTCCATCAGTTCAGAGGAAGAGTTGGCAGGGCGCGCTATCAGTCATACTGCTTTTTGTTCACTGATTCTCCGGCCAGAAAAACCCATCAAAGGTTGAAAGCTCTAATGACCTGTGAGAATGGTTTTGAATTGGCAGAGAAAGATTTAGAAATAAGGGGTCCGGGAGATTTCTCTGGAGCCAGGCAATGGGGTATGCCTGATTTAGCCATGGCTTCTCTTAAAGACATGTCTCTTATTGAAAAAACAAGAACAGCAGCCAAAAAGATATTAGAAGAAGACCCTAGGCTTAAAAAATATCCGGCCCTCCAAGAAAAACTGCAAGACTTCCAATCAAGAATTCATTTGGAATAATTCTCAATTAAAAAACACAGATTATTGATCTGTGTTTTTGGTTCGACAATATACCAAGTCTGACACTTGGGCGATAAAGGGTCATCACCATATTATTGTCAGACAGAGAAAATTTCATTTTTTTTCTTCTACTTCTATTGTCCAACCCTCGTTAATAGCTGTTATGTCAAAATAAAACACATCGTTCCCTTGATATATATAAGTTGTATCACCTTGATTAGTATACCCCGAATCAGCAACTAATAATTTTCTGTAATTTTTATCATTCAGTTTTTTTAACCATACGGTAAAACCACCGTAATTTTCTACATCATAAGACCAATCAATCTTCCATTCATCGCTTGAAACTTTAAAAGTTTCTGTTGTTTTTCCTGCATCTCCCTGAAAACTTATAACATTATACCAACTTAACCTTGGCTGAATTTGTTCAGATTGTTTTTGCGTTGATTGTTGTTCTAACGTTGTTTCTTTCTTATCTCTGTCACCGGTAATGATAACGATTGAAATTAGAAGGATTATACCTCCTGTGACATATAGTAGTTTCTTCATGGTTTTATTTAACTTTAGCCTTAGCCCTTAATTTTTTTATTTTATAGATTTTATCTCACAATATACCAAGTCTGGCGCTTGTGCGACATAAAGTCATCACCATAATCTTGTCTGACAACCCATATATTGAGATTCTAAATAAATATATGTAGCTATTTTCCACAACATTTTTTATATTTCAAACCGCTACCGCATGGACATCTCTCATTCCTACCAACCCTTGGAATGTTACTTTTAGGATTCGTAACAATTCCCTTTTTACCACTTCCCGGCACAAACTGAATGCCCATGCCTCCCATCATGAATCCAGATCCTGAAACAATCGTTTTTTTATGGGGATAACTAGGCAAAAATGTTCTCAGAACTTCGTGTCCGATTTGACGAACTGCCGCAAGCTCAGGCCCCTCTGGTTTGTCCCAGGTTTTCCCATCTCTACTAACCATCCATCCAAGGGTATTTTTCCGCGAAAGCTTCTTATATTTTTCATCTATTTGTGGGTCGACATGCGCTCCACCGTCTTGATTTGAAACTGCAAGTATTATTTCCTTCCTAGTAAATGTATTACCTTCCTGATCTGTAAAAATTATTCTATTCCAATAATCATCGAAGTCTACAAATCCAAAAATTCCCTCGGGTGGTTCATCAAGATATGGTATAAAAATCTGTTTATTATTACTGGTTGAAATACCCAGTAATCCACTAAAACTTCCAACCAATATCGCCCCTGACGGAATAGGACTATTTTTTAGAGAGAAAGACGTGTCAAAGAATTTTTTACTTTTCCTGCCGAGCTGGCCCAACAATGAGGCTGAACTTAGTGTGTCATGAACCAATACTCGGACAGATGTTGCGATGGATTTTGCGACTAAAATATTACCCGCATCATAGCTATCGGCAAGTGTAGCTAATAAATCAAGTTGATCTTTTAATTGCTTTTTCAGCTCCCCTTCGGTTTGTGGAGTTCTTTGTGCCATAATTTTTAATCTTTTGCCTTATAGTTTACTAAGTGGTCACAATATACCAAGTCTGACACTTATGCGATATAAAGTCATCACCATAACATTGTCAGACATAAGATAAAATGAGACAAATGAGACAGTAATTAAGGGTATATTTTGGTGTCTCATTTTCTATAATGTGCGGCTCCAAACAAATATCTATTCGTTTATAAGCTTTTTGAGTTCTTCGATTTTAGCAATTAACTCTTTGGGCATATCCTTAATAGAGGCCTGAGAAAGAATATGATCAAACCAATTAATATCCCTTCCCCCCAGTGCTACGCATTCCTTAATAATCTTATCTCTTCCCTTTAAAAACTCTGCCTTGCTTGACCAAAAAGTTAAATACTCTTTCTCGAGATTTGGATTTCGGATTTTCTCAAAAATTCTTTTGGGCTTTAAAAACATTTGAAATTTACTAATATCTATCTTCTTCGCCCCTAAATCTTTAACCCCTTCTGCATATCTTTCTTCGTATTCACGAATAAGGGCTGTTATTTCTTCTTTCGTTAGACTAGCAAAGGATCTTTGTAAGATTCCCTCCTGAAGAAAATAGGACTCTATTGAATACTTAGGTAATACCATAATTTTATCTTCTAAGGTGCCTATTTTGATATTAATATTACCCTTAAATTGACTCTCTATTTGTTTCTTGAGTTGTTGTTTCCTTTTGTCAACAACAATTCCATCACTATCAACCAAGATTCTAAACTGGTTTGTTACAAAGTTACTTGTGATTATTTTAATGTATGCGTAGTAGTGAATAGCTCTAAACGAATCTGAATCTATCACCTTAAGCCTTGAATCGGTAACCCCCATTTTATCTAAAAACTTAATATCGCTCTCACCTTCAACAAAAAGGATAACCTTGGGATTGAGAATATCTTCATATCTAATACCCAATTCATCTATGACTTCCTCAATTTTTATTGGGTTTATAAGGGTTTCCCCTTGTTCGTTTAGTGTAATCTGACGGATACTCTCAGTTGCCCAAACCTCGCTAATCATAATAGGAGAGTGCGTAGTATAAATTACTTGATTATTTTCTGCTATTCTTCTTAGTGCTGCAAAAATTCTTCGTTGAAAGGTTGGATGTAAATACACCTCTGGCTCCTCTATTACTAATATAGCCTCGTCATTCTTATTTGCCTCTTCTGCCCAGGCCTCCAATAGTGCTAATATATACATACTTTGCAAACCCGTTCCAGAATTCAATATATCTACTGCCTTACCCCCAGGTATGCTTGAATTCTCAATATTAGTATGATGAGTAATTCCTTTTTCTATATCTACGTTTGGAGTTATTGAGATAATATATTCATCTGCTCCAACAACATTTTGGAATTTTTTAGTAATCCGTCTTGATAATTCAGCCGCCTCTTTGGATTTAATGTCTTTCAACTTTTCAGACAGTTGACTATAAATAGCTGGTGTACTACCACCAGAAGCACTCATTAATTTGAGTATTTTTTTAAGAAGTGTATTTTTCTGTCCTTCTGTCGTAGATTCTTGTGGGTTACGGATGTCAGATATTACAAGTAGCTCCGGCAATATTTTCTTGACATCTGCTTCTGTCTTTTTTTTTCCATCAATAAAGTATTTCCCTTTTAGATCTTTTGAATATTGCAAGGTAATCCGAGACTCTTGAATCTGATCTTTTTTATCTCGTCTTTTTATGGTTGCAGTAATCTCAATAGGTTCATCAGTGTCTTTATGAAAGTCAGAAACTCCAATGGGCAATTCTTTCCATAAAACCTGAATTGCTTTTAGCACAGAAGACTTCCCAGTATTGTTTTGACCTATTAACGCAAAAAGCTTCGTGATGTCCTTAAGCTCACCAGAGTCTTTAATAGATCGATAGTTCTTAATTTGTAATGTTGTTATTTCCATTATCGATATAAAATGACATTCTCCTTAATTTTATTTATTACTTATCGATTATTGTCTGACAATTTACAAAGTCTGACGCACATCCCCTCTTATGAGACTAAACTCAATAAAAATTCTTGAGCTAAATATATGGTGGTCCCACGGAGAGTCGAACTCCGATCGTCAGCTTGAAAAGCTGATGTCCTAACCATTAGACGATGGGACCAATATTTGCATTTTACCTTAAAATTTGAAAAAAATCAAGCTAAAAGGTAGAATAATGATTGTATGGAGCTTGCTAAGGCTTACGACCCTAAAAAGGTTGAAAATAGAATATATGATCTTTGGGAAAAGAGCGAATTTTTTAATCCTGACAAACTGCCAGGCAAAAGAAAAAAACCATACACTATTGTTATTCCTCCGCCCAATGTCACTGGCGAACTTCATATGGGCCATGCTTTAAACGCTATTATCCAGGACATTCTCATCCGCCAGAAAAGAATGCAGGGATTTAAAGCTTTATGGATACCAGGAACCGACCACGCTGGCATTGCCACCCAGAATGTTGTTGAGAAGCAGCTAAAAAAACAAGGCAAAACCAGGTTTGATTTGGGCAAAGAAAAGTTTATTGAAGAAGTTTGGCAGTGGAAAGAGAAATACGGCAATATCATTCTCAATCAGCTTAAAAAGTTAGGCGTTTCCTGTGACTGGTCAAGAACAAGATTCACCATGGACAAAGAATATGTCAAAGCAGTAAATGCTGCTTTTTTGCATTACCAAAAGAAAGGCTGGATTTACAAAGGCCGCAGAGTGGTTAATTGGTGTCCCAGGTGCCAAACTTCTTTATCAGACTTGGAATTGGAATACAAAGAAGAAAAAAGCTATCTCTGGTATATTAAATATCCTTTAAAAGACAAAGGTCATATTACAGTAGCTACGACCAGACCAGAAACCATGCTGGGAGACACAGCTGTTGCTGTAAATCCAAAAGATAAGCAATATAAAGATCTTGTTGGCAAAAAAGTTATCCTGCCTTTAGCCAACAGGGAAATCCCGATTATAGCTGACAGACTAGTTGATCCTAAATTTGGCACAGGAGCTGTCAAAGTTACCCCAGCCCATGATTTGACCGACTATGAAATGGGTTTACGACATAAACTAGAAATGATACAGATGATTGATGAAACTGGCAAAATGACAAAAGAGGCTCCTCTCCCCTATCAAGCAATGAAAGCATTGGAAGCCAGAAAAAAAGTTGTTGAGGATTTAGAAAAACTGGGGCTTTTGGAAAAAATTGAAGACTACACCCATCAAATTCCCAAATGCTACAGGTGTTCAACTACTGTAGAACTTATTCTTTCAGACCAATGGTTTTTGAAAATGGATCAATTGGCTAAAACAGCCATCAAAGCTGTTAAATCAGGTAAGGTCAGATTTCGACCCAAAAGATGGGAAAAATTATACTTTGATTGGTTGAAAAATGTAAGGGATTGGTGTATTTCAAGGCAAATCTGGTGGGGACACAAAATTCCTCTCAAAGGCACAGAAGATGTTTTAGACACTTGGTTCTCTTCTGCTTTGTGGCCCTTTGCTACTTTAGGCTGGCCTGAAAAAACCAAAGATTTAAAAACTTTCTATCCGATTAATGTTCTCACAACTGACCGAGGCATTATAAATCTCTGGGTTTCTCGCATGATTTTCTCTGGCATGGAGTTTATAAAAAAACCTCCTTTCCAAGACGTTTACATTCATGCCACTGTCTTAACCAGAGAGGGAAAACGCATGTCAAAGTCTCTGGGCACTGGCATTGACCCAATAAACCTCATTGAAAAGTATGGAGCAGATGCCACGCGCTTTGGCATAGCCTATCAAATCATGAAAGGACAGGACATTAGGTTTGTTGAAGACAACATTGTCATGGGCAAAAAGTTCTGCAACAAATTATGGAATGCTTCCCGCTTTGTCTTAATGCAAGTTGATCAAAATTTAATCTTGGACGAGAATTCTGATCTCGACGATCTGACTCCAGCAGATAAAAAGATTTTAAAAGCTTTGGACAGAACAGTAAAATCAGTCAACAATGATTTAGAAAACTATAAGTTCGGCAAAGCAGCTCATGCTTTATATGACTTCTTCTGGCATGATTTCTGCGATAAGTATCTTGAAAGCGCCAAAAAGCAAAAGAACGAGCAAACTCAGCAAATCTTACTTAAAACTTTATTAACCTCTTTGAAACTCTTACAT
>JABUBL010000142.1_pt1 | contig 17448 bp, 16 predicted proteins | sample 7240371 | NCBI WGS metagenome assembly JABUBL01 (sample SAMN07256343, study PRJNA390944) | subsurface metagenome | isolation source: Methane hydrate marine sediment | place: Pacific Ocean: Eastern North Pacific, ODP site 1244 | collected 2002
AAAGCACGCTTAGCAAAATCTCTCAAGGAAATGGGTGTTAAAGCAGGGGATCGAGTTGTTTCCTATATTCCAAACTTGATTGAAACCCCTATTGCCATGTTAGCTGCTACTGCCATTGGAGCAATTTGGGCTTCATGTGGCGCAGAATTACAACCGAACGCAGTAATCGATCGTTTTGGACAAATTGAGCCAAAAGTTCTCTTTACTGTTGATGGATATTTCTATAGGGATAAAGAATTTAATATCACTGAGAATGCTAAAACTGTGGTTGAAGCTATTCCTTCGATAGAAAAAGTAGTAGTGGCTTCTTACATCACTGATGAAAAACCTGAGATAAGCCACATTCCAAATGCAGTACATTGGGATGATTTTATTTCAAAAGAGGAAGATCCTGGTCTTGAATTTGAACAATTACCTTTTGATCATCCTCTATACGTGATGTTTTCATCAGGAACAACGGGGAAACCTAAGTGCATGGTTCAAGGCGCTGGTGGAGTATTGATCAATCATTTAAAAGAATTAATCTTATCTACTGATGTAAAAAGAAGCGATGTTCTAAATTATATTACAGCTCCTTCTTGGATGATGTGGAATTGGCTCATTAGTGGACTAGCAGTAGGTTGTACAATATTTTTATACGATGGTAATCCTCTTTACCCTGAACCATTGAGGTTTTTTGAATTAATAGAAAAACATAAGGTAACTATATTTGGTACTAGCGCTGCATATATTCATTACCTAATGGGACTTGGGGTAAAACCTGCTGAGAAATATGACCTAAGTGCATTAAGAGAGATCTCGCAAACCGCATCCACATTATCTCCTGAAGGTTTTGAATATGTCTATCGAGAGATTAAAAAAGATCTCTTTTTCAATTCAATCAGTGGCGGAACAGATATTAACGGTTGTTTTGCGGGAGCGATACCTATTTTACCGGTATATTCTGGAGAATTGCAAGGGCGTGCTTTAGCGATGAAAGTAGAATCGTATTCTGAAAAAGCTGAACCTGTTGAAGATTTACAGGCCGAACTTGTGTGTGAAGCTCCCGTACCTTCGATGCCAATCTATTTTTGGGGCGATGACGATAACATGACAAAATATAAAGCTGCCTATTTTGACTACTATAAAGACGTAGGAAAAATGATTTGGAGACATGGCGATTATATAGTAATTCATAGCGATACAGGTGGTATTACCTTCTGGGGTCGATCGGACGCAGTTTTAAAACCTTCTGGAGTACGAATTGGGACTGCAGAAATCTATAATGTTGTAGAACAATTACCTGAGATCGCTGATTGTCTTGTTATAGGTCAAAAATACTCCGGGGATATCCGAATAATAATGTTCGTTCTCTTGAATGAGGGCTACGAATTAACGGACGATTTAAATGCCAAAATTAGGACAACATTGCGTGAAAAGACCTCCCCAAGGCATGTGCCAAAATTAATCTTTCAAGCACCCGAAGATGGTATTCCTTATACTTTCAGCAACAAAAAAGTCGAAATTGCCGTGACAAAGATCATTCACGGTATGGAAGTGGCTAACCGAAGCGCATTAAGGAATCCCACCTCTTTAGATTACTATATGGAAATGAAAGACAAGCTTCAATAATCAATTTTTTTTTCATTTATTTTTACATTTAGCACTAAGTTATTATCTTGAATACACGATTAAACACATTAACAGTAAAAAATATAAGACTCTTTAACCATAAGTATATTGAATTACTTAAAAATTTAAAAATGTAGTGAATTATGACTTTAAAACCTATCAAAGAAGAAATAATTAATCTTATACAAGAGTTACCTGATGATGCAACATTGGAGGATATTCAATATCATTTATTTGTAAAACAAAAGCTCTTAAGAGCTGAGGAACAAATTAAAGAAGGAAAAACTATTCCCCATGAAGAAGTCATGGAAAAGGCTAGGAAGAAATGGTTCGAATAGAATGGTCTGAAGAATCTGAAGAAGATTTAGACGCTATACTTTCGTATCTTTCAAAAAGCTCCTCTCAATATGCAAACTCTTTTTTTGAACGCGTTCATGAAGCTGTAGAATATATTAAACAATTTCCTAAAATAGGTCGTAAAGTTCCGGAATCTAAGAATCCAAGCGATAGGGAATTAATTATTCAAAAATATAGACTAATTTATAGGTTTTTAGAGGAAGAGAATAGAATACTAATTATGATGATAATTCATGGAAGTAGAGTATTGAAATTATAAGAACGACATTCCCTACATTCTCTTACATCAAAGAGGAACTTATATAGTTTTAAAACTTATTTTTTTACAATTTTTAAATTCTATTTTGTCTAATAATTCAATTATTTAAAAAGAATTAATAAAAAAATACATTATATAATATGCTATGGAAGATAAAAGAAAAATAATCTCTGAAGGCGACGTTGTTAAATTTACAAAACACCATAACACTATAACTTCCTTAAAACGCGATTTTAAAACGCTCGGTGTTGAAAAAGGTTCTGTTATTATAATGCATAGTTCACTAAGTAAAATTGGTTGGACTATTGGAGGGCCAGTATCCGTAGTTAAAGCGCTAACACAAGTTTTAACTCCAGAAGGTACATTGGTAATGCCGACATTTACCAGTGGCAATTCCGAACCATCTCAATGGGAAAACCCTCCAGTACCTAAAAGTTGGTGGGGTATAATAAGAAAAGAGATGCCCGCCTTCGAAGCTAAAATAACTCCTACTAGAGCAATGGGACGTATTGTAGAAACTTTTAGGAATTGGCCTAAAGGCTTTCGGAGTAATCATCCTAACGTATCGTTCACTGCTTGGGGTAAGCAAGCAAAATTTATTACCGAAAATCACGAATTAGAAGCAGAATTGGGCGAGAATTCTCCAACTTCCCGCCTTTACGATCTTAACGGACAAATATTATTAGTGGGAGTAAACCACGAGAATAACTCTTCGTTGCATCTTGCTGAATATCGAAGCGGTTTCCCTGGAAAAAAGTATATTCGAAATGGATGTGCGATGATGGTGAATAATCAGAGACAGTGGGTAGAATGGGAAGGTCTAGATTATGATAGCGATGATTTTGAGCTACTTGGAAAGAATTATGAATCTAAAATCAATTTTAAACCAGGTAAAATTGGTCTGGCTGAAGCTCGATTGATTTCACTTCGAGATATAGTAGATTTTGGAGTAGATTGGTTAACGGAAAAAAGAATAAAAAAGATATTAAGATAAATATATTTTACCTTACATTATAAATTCTATAAAAAAAGAATAAAATAGAGGTAGTGCAAAAATGAAAAAAGTTCTAATCGTTTATGGAACAAGATATGGAAGTACTGAAGAAGTTTCAAATAAGTTAGTGGATATTCTAAAAGAAAAAGAGATTGATACTTCTGCTATAAATTCTAAAGATTTAATAACTGAAAATCAACCTAATTTAGAGGATTATGATGGAATCATAATCGGTTCAGGTATAAAAGTAGGTCAATGGACAAAAGAAACAAAAAAATTCATAGATAATAATTTAGAATTTTTCAAAAATTCTAATGTAGTTTTAGGTGTTTTTGTAAGCTCCGGTCTGGCAACCAATCCTGAGAAAATGGTTGAATTAAAAAAGGAATACATAGAGAATGTATTAAATCAATATGGAATAACAGCTGACTTATACGATGTGTTTGGAGGAGTTCTTGATTTATCTAAAGATTCAAATGTTGGATTTTTGGGAAAAAAAATGATAAGGATGGTTAGTAAAGATGATCCTAGAATTAAACCTGATCAAAGAAATGATCTGAGGGATTGGAATCAAATAAAGGAATTTACTGAAAACTATGCAAATTTATTGAAGAATTAAATCTCTTTTTTACTTTTTATTTTTAGAGTATGTTTATTAAAGAATAGCTAATAAATCATTTAAGTGTTTTCATTCGACAAAATTTGTGTTTTATTCAACTTATTTAACTTATTAAGTAAATTTCCTCTAAAAGACATAGCTTTTTTCTTATTAGACATATCAATTCCCGTATCCTCCAATTCTACCAACCAATTGAAACAAAAAACTTAAATCTTCAAAAACCAAATATTATTCATGGAAAAAAAACACGAAGATAAGTTAGAAGTTGAAATTGGTTAGCATTCGGACGCAGATTTCTTCCCTGAAAAATGTCCCTCTTGCGGTAGCGAAAAAATTAAACGCAAAACGTATAAAATGCGAACAATTCAAGACCTTGGCACACCGACGATCTGTAGGCGGATAAGATACGAGAAAGTAACATTCATTTGTAAGGATTGTAAGAAAACATTCACGATCAGGCATCCCCTCATACCTCCTCGCACTTCATACATGCCCGGAGTAATAAAATACGCTACTTTAAGAATATTAAAAGAAGGAGATTCTATTCGTCGCGTAACTAAGGATCTTAACGAGTTACATAATGTAGAAATTTCTGTTAGTGAAGTTAAATTATGGGTCGATAAAGAGGGAAAACGGGGCGAATTAAACGTTGATTTTTCTAACGAAGAACCTCCAAAAGATTTTTCGGGATTCATTTCCATTGATGGGACGTTTAAAGCGGCGACTACAAAAAAAAACGATCTCAAAACGGGAACAAAAAAGTAGACAAGAAAGGAATACTCGTAGCAAACGACCGAGTTACAAAAAAGAACCTTGCAGGAGCCATAGTTAAAAGCGAAAGCGAAGAAGATACGGCATTCTTCGTGGAAAAATTAATAGAGTGGTTAGGACCAATCAATTACGTGACCATTGATTTTTCCGCCCGCCTTGAAGCCGGCGTGAAACAATTTTTTAACGAAGAGCAAATTCTAAAATGTGCCTTTCACGCACCTCAACTTTTAAATAGGGGCTTATTAAAAGAGTTAACGAGGCTTAAAAACGAGAAATATCAAGATGAAATTCATGAATTGTCTTACTTAGGACGCCTTTCTTTAGAGTTTGAAGCGAAAAAACGGAATAACAAGCAAAGGGAATTAAAATTTGCCGATTCTAAAAAAGCTTGGCAGATCTACTTGAAGCTCCGCTCACTTTTTTCGTTAAGCAACCCTGTTAAAATTGAAGCTCGCTTCATCCAGTTTTTGAGTAAATTGTCATTGACTCACTGGAAAGGTGCGTATCTATTAAAAGAAAAATGCAGGTCGTTCATGCCCGCACACGGTCTTACCGAGAAAGGGCTCGAAACCTTTAAATCAAGGGTTTATCGTGCGTGGAGGGCAATTATCCGTTCTTTTCGCAAAGAATTAGAGGATTTAAAATCTGGTTTCCAAGACGCAAAATACTTGGTTTTAATGAACCCAATAAACATGGATCGATTCGAAAAGAAAGCATTAAGAAAAGCACTGGTAAAATTTCCGTGGCTTCGCCCAATCCGTAAAATCTTGACTAAATTTTATTACCAATTTCGTCTCTCCCCCGCAAAACGATGTTCTTTAACCTTCTTATTAGGGCTTGTTTCTGAAAGTTGTCATTCTTGGCTTAAAAGTGCCGTAGATACGCTAATAAGGTGTGAAGAACAAATATTTCGTTTTCAAGTGCTAATTGAGAAATATCCGGCGTTAAAGAACGTTAAGTCGATAAAAGTAGTTGATGAATCGACCATGAGAAAGATTAACAAACTGTATCAAACGCAGTTCGGGATGCGAACGGTTGAAACTCTGGAGATGAGACTTAAACACTATCTTGAGTGTCCTTTCATCATAGTTCCAAGCGTTTTGGAAGAATTAAAAAGTTAACTATTATTCAAAGATCATACTCTATTTTTAAATCATTTAAATACTGAAATAATAACGAATTATGTAATCTCAAAATCAACATTTTTATACTAAAAATTATTTAAAAAAAAAGATAAGGTTAGATAACAATCGCAAAAAGAGTTTTTTACTAATTATTATTTAATACTTATGTTAAATTATTACTTTGTTATTACTTTATTAGATTTATACTACTTCGTTAAATTAATAGCGATTTCGTCTACCGCCGCCGCCGCCTCTATTGTATGAACCAAATTGAGGGGGAGCTTTCTCGGTTACCACAACATTTGAAGCTTGCGGTCCTTTCTGACCTTCTGTTACGTCAAACTCAACCTTATCGTTTTCGTTTAGTGTCAAATATTCGTCCTCTCCACCAGATAGTGCGGTGTAATGAACAAATACGTCGTTTCCTTCTTCAGAGTTTATAAATCCAAAGCCTTTTCGGCTATTAAACCATTTTACTGTTCCTTTTACCAATTTTAAAACCAATTTTTTTTGAAAACAATTCTTTAATCTTTTCTCAAAGAATTAATTTAGAAAAGAAACCATGTCTAATTAATTTTTCTGTTTTTCTCATTTCTTATTCGGTTGATTATTCAATTTCCTATTGTGATACTAATTAGGATCTCACAGAAAATGCTTGTTTTTCAAGTGGTTCTTTAACTAAGCCATAATAATTACGCGCGATATACACAATTTGGTCCTGCTTTAACGGATCTAGTTTTTTATCGGTTAATTTTTCTTCATCGACATGAACTGCCAAAACTTCACCTAAGTAAATTATGTGACTGCCATGCTTTATTTTTTTGATGACTTTACATTCGATATTAATCGGGAATTCTTTGATGAGTGGTACTTCTACTTCCGAGCCTTTTTGCTTCGTTAAGTTAAGTTCTTTCCATTTATCTACTTTCTTCCCCGTTCTCGTTCCACAGAAATCCATCTCTCGAATTTGATCTGCGTTTGGAACGTTAACCACGAATTCCTCTAGTTTTTCAATTAGTGAATACGAGTGCCTTGATGGTCGAATAGAAACGGACATTACCGGCGGTTCAGATACTACTCGAGCAACCCACGCAAGTGTTATGAGATTTGATTCGTCCCATTCACCTACCGAAACAACAACGGCAGGAGATACGATAGGAGTTGTTGTCTTATTAATTTGTATTTTCATAAACATTAATCAACCCAGAAGTCTTTTGCCAATCGTCTTCTTGTTTGCCACAGACCACCCTTTTCAGTGAAACCAATTACACCTTTACCTTGATCAGCGTCTTTTATTTTCCACATCCCGCTAACAGCCCCAGTTAAAGCACCAGATAAAACTTCAAAACCTTGAGCAGTATATAAGTCACACTCTACTCCACGGTTAATAATAAATTTTAGTTGACGCATACCTTGCTGGTTTTTGGATTTAAGCACATCCAATAACAGTTCTACTTCGGTATCAAGTTGATCGTTGGATACAACCCGGTTCCATAGATTCCATTCTACTGCCTTTTCTCCAGAGTGGAGTGCACCGATAAGATTAATCTCTTTAGCTCTCCGTCGGCCTATAAGTCGAGATAATCGCGTAGTACCGCCCCATCCGGGAGTTATTCCAACGTCCACTTCGGGCATGCCCCATTTCGAGCGCTCGGTGGCAATTACAAAATCACACACCATCGTAATTTCCAAACCGCCACCTACCGCATAACCGTCTACTGCGGCAATCGTGATTTTATCTAACTCTTCGAGCTGATTAGCCATATTTTGATAGTATCTAACCCGTCTTGTTATATCATTCGCATTTCCCCACTTAATCATTTCTTTAATATCATCGCCCACGCAGAAGTTATCCCCCGCGCCCTTGATAACTAAGAATTTGAGTTTTGTAGACTGCCTTACGATTTCTATACCTGCAACTATCTCTTCAGAAAGTTTCATGCTTAATGCGTTCATGACATCAGGTCGATTGAGCGTTATCCAAGCCACTTGGTCCGTCTCTTTATAAATTAAATTTTCGAATTTCATAATTTATTTTTGCTTAAATTTTATTTAAATGTATACACAAAGTTTATCATTAATTATTTTCAAGAGGTTATTGGAAGAGTTGTACGTCATACGGCTAGCTTTTTTTGGTTAGGTCATTTATGATTATTTCGTTATATCAAATTTATATTTTTTTCAATTGAAGATTAAATATGAGATAAAATTTATAAAATACAATTAATATATTTTCTATAATAATGATCTCTAATAATATTGCTTCAAGAAAATCAATAAGAGCTTTTGTACTTCTAGGAGATTTGCTTTTAGCATTATTATTATTGTGAGTGAAACAAATCCACTCGATCTTTTTCTTTTAAACTTTCCACGGATTTGTTCTCTCTGGGTATACAATTTAATTGAAAGAGGTCATAGGTGGGTTGCTTGCTCTATGGAGATAAAAAGTTAACTTGAAAATAAAAAAAAATAGTGGTAAAATTTATGTATAAACCCCAAGAAATCGAAAAGAAATGGCAGGAAAAATGGGAACAAGCCAAAATTTTCGAAGCAAATCCAAATCCGGAGAAAAAGAAGATTTTTATAACCTCTCCCTACCCATATGCTTCTGGGCCTTCACATATAGGCCATGGAAGGAGTTTTGTAAATGGAGATATATTTGCCAGGTATTATCGAGCTAAAGGATATAATGTACTATATCCTATGGCTTTTCACATCACAGGTACTCCTGTTTTAGCAATCTCTTCTTCTATTGAAAGAAAGGATAAAGAGACTATAGAAAGAATGAAGGACTATATATCTTTACACACTAAAAGTCGAGAAAAGGTAGAGAAGATTGTAGAAAGTTTTGTAGATCCTTGGAATATTGTTAACTATTTTTCTAAAACAATAAAAACCGATTTTAAATCGATAGGAATGAGTTTAGATTGGAGAAGGGAATTTACTACGGGTGACAAGTTATATAACAAGCTGATTGAGTGGCAATATTACAAATTATCTGAGTTAGGGTACTTGGAAAAAGGCGAATATCCCATTCTTTATTGTACGCGATGCGAAAATGCTGTAGGAGAGGACGATATAACAAGAGGAGACGAACTTGATTTGAACATAAACGAATACATTTGTATAAAATTTCCGTTTGAAGACGCTTATTTAGTACCTTCTACCTTAAGACCAGAAACGATATATGGTGCGACTAATCTATGGATAAACCCAAATGGAGCGTATGTTTACGCTAAAGTCAGCGGAGAGAAGTGGATTATTTCTGAAGATGCAACCAATCTTTTAAAAAATCAAAATAAAAACGTTACCATACTTGAAAAAATTAAGGGAATGGAACTTATTGGTAAAAAGGTTAAGGATGTAGATGGAATCAGAGAGCTTTTAATATTACCAGGATATTTCGTAGATACTTCAGTAGCTACGGGCGTGGTCTACTCTGTGCCTGCTCATGCTCCTTATGACTACACCGCTTTAATTGATTTACAGAATAATCGTGAAATAATTAAAAAATTTAAATTAAACAAAGAAGAAATTAGTCAAATTAAGCCAATTCAAATTATAGATTTAGAAGGCTTCGATGAGATTCCAGCAAAAATTTACTGTGAAAAATTTGGAGTTCAAACTCAAGAAGATATAGAGAAATTAGATAACGCAACTTCTGAAAATTATAAAATTGAATATTATAACGGCACTTTAAATGAAAAATGTGGACAATACGAAGGAAAGCAGGTAAAAGAGGCAGTAGAGAATGTTATTGCGGATTTAATTGAGAGAAATAAGGCAGACAAATTGTACCTCCCAATTACTAAAAATCTTAAATGTAAGTGTGGAGAGCAGGTGATCGTCTCAATTTTGAAAGATCAATGGTTTCTAAATTTCAATGCGGGAAGTTGGAAGCAGAAAGCATTTGAGTGCCTAAATAAAATGGAAATTGTCCCTAAAAAATATAGAAAGAATTTTGAACATATATTTAATTGGTTGGAAAAAAGACCTTGTGCTAGAAAAAGAGGTTTAGGTACGAAACTTCCATTTGATAAAGATTGGATTATTGAATCATTAAGCGACTCTACAATATACATGAGCTTCTATACTATATTACATTTAATAAAAAAGAATAATATCAAACCAGAACAGCTTACACCAGAATTTTTTGACTATGTTTATTTAGATAAAGGTGATATCGTAGACTTGTCAAAAAAGACTAGCGTTGATTCGAAAGTATTGAAGCAAATGCAAGACGAATTTTCCTATTGGTATCCCGTTGATCATCGACACACAGCTATAATGCACATTTCTAATCATTTGAGTTTCTATATTTTCCATCATGTGGCTATATTTCCGGAAAAACTGTGGCCAAGAATTATTTCCCTTATCGAACCCGTAATTATAGAAGGTCAGAAAATGGGAAAGTCAAAAGGGAACGTTATTTCACTAGCAAACATTCAAACGAATTATTCCGCTGATTTATTTAGGTTTTATATATCTCACAGCGCAGATTTTGGAATAAGTGTAGATTGGAGGGAAAAACAAATACATACCGTAAAAAATCAGATAAATCGATTTTACTCCTTTATCACAAAAAATATCAACAAGATAAATGATTATGACGGAAAAATTGAAAATTTAAACGCGAAATATTCTAAGATTATCTTATCAAAATGTATAAGAAAATTTGTTGAAGCAGAAAGTGGATTGAAGGAACTCAATTTAAGAAAATACCTTCAATTATCATTTTACGAGGTTTTTAACTTATTACAAGAATTTAATAAGTACTCTAAAGATGAAAACGATCTAATAGAAGTATATAAGATTGTATTTCCTGAGTGGATCCAAATTCTTTCTTTAGCCATGCCTCACTTATGTGAAGAACTATGGGAATTGATGGGAAATACAGAGTTTTTATCAGAGACTATTTGGGGTGATTTTAGCAGAAAGCACATAAATAACGAGCTCGAAAGAGAGTTTGAATATATTTCTAGTATTGTTGACGATATTTTAAACATAAAAAAAATTGTGAAATCTGGCGATTCAAGTAATATTTATTTATACACGGCTCCTAAATGGAAATACGAGGTTTATGATGTAATTATTTTAAAGAAGGGAAATTTCAAAGAAATTATAGATGAGTGTAAGCTCGATAATGGCTTAATGAAAAACAAAAATTTGATTTCATTTGTTAAAAACCAAATAAAAGATAGAATCTGGGAAAGAGAATTAATTAGATTAGATGAGAAGGAGTTATTAAAAGAATACAAAGGCTACATTGAAAAAAGGATAAACAACGCAATAATCATTAATTCAGAGTACGATCCGAAAAACCGCTTAATAAAAGCTGTTCCATATAGGCCAGCAATTTATGTAGAAATTTAATATTGTGTTATTAATTTATTTTTCTTCCAAGCCATATACTTGCTTTGGAGTAAGATACTCCGGAAATTTTTCTATTAAAGCTAAGCGTGTGAGATAACATAAATGACATTCATCTACATATGTATCATCATGCTTAACTTCATATTTTTTTACTAATTGAGCAGGACCTCCTCGAATTAGGGGACCACATATAGGATGAGATTCTGCACAATAATTTTTTACCAATTCTGAAAGAGGGTTTTCCCAAAAATTACCTATACTTAAACCTTGACAAATTTGGGCGTTACCAAATGGATCAACATGTATTCTTCCAAGACCCTCTAAATCTTCATAAGGGCATTCGACCATTTCATTCCACGATTTTTGAGGTAAACTTTCAGTCAAAGTTTCAACAGCTCTTCCTCTGAACATAGCACCACCACCTATTATTTGTTTTCCTTTTTCGTGCTCATTTTCATTTCCCATCTCAACTGTAGGTTCATTGATACTAATTGAAGATGTAGGAAGGTTTAATTTATCTGCTGCGCTTCTTGCTACTTTGGATAAGTTATCATCTTTCTTTTCAAAATGAAATTCATCGTCACTTACAGTAAAATCCTTTACGCCTAAATCAGTAAGGGATTTAAGCCATACTTCTGCATCCTCAGTACAAGTTGCCCAATAAGAATTAGTTACGATTCCAATTTTAAATCCTTTTTCATTAGCGAGTTTAATCCCTTCAAGCATTATAGGATAAAACAGAAAAGGCTCTCCACCTTCAAAATAAATCCATTCTATCGTGCCGATTTTAACAGCTTCATCAAGAACTGCTCTAATTTGCTCCAAAGTAAAAGTACCTTCAGAATGAGGGCCACAATACAAAAAACAGTGATCGCATTCATAATTGCATTTATAAGTTAGGAGAAAGTGGATACCATTTAGCATGCTAAATCTCCTTATAAATTAAATTTTCGAATTTCATACTATATTCTTAATTCTAAATAAATATAAATATAATTTGAAAAATTCTTATTCTTCGACTACGATGATTTAATTTAAATTTTTAACCATGTGAGTGACTTCCTTAAAACCAGCAGAGCGAGTTAAGAAACCATAATTTTTTGTCTTATATCTAATAAATCCAATTGTTTCATAGAGTTTTTTTGCTAGTGGATTGGTATCAACCACAGTGAGTATTAACTTTTTAAATCCCCTACTTTTGGCATAAAGAATAATATTATTTATAAGTTTAGTGCCTATCTTCTTCCATCTCATCTCTTTTTGGACTGAAAGCGCAGTTAATTCTAATTCATCTTTTTTAATTGTCCCTAAAGAATCAAAGTTGAAATAGATCTTTTTAATTAACGCTTTAAAAAAACCATATTCCTCATGAAAATATGAAAATTTAACTTTTATAAATCGATTCCCTTTGGATTGTGTTCCTGCCATTCCAACTAAAGAATTTTCATAAACTGCATAAAAACCAGCAGAATAATTTATAGATTTTGTGATGATCCTTATCGCTTTCTCTTTTTCTTTAATAACAGAATTAATTTTTTTCTGAAATGCTTCGTAAACCAATTCTGAGGCTCTGATTTTAGAGCTCTCTGGCAAATTTCTGATAATTTTTATCTTTTCAACTAGAGTCATGACTTACTTTTAATTTTTTTTCCTGATATAATAGTTTAATAAATTTCACTAGCATTAAATTTATTATTTAATAAAATCAAAATGTATCATAATTCATCTTAAATGTAATAAAAATATGTTATAACTATGAACAATGTAGCGATAATAGGAGTAGGCCACACAAAATTCGGAAGATTGATAGACAAGGGTTTAATGGATTTGCTCTGTGAAGCATCGTTAGAAGCGCTTGATAACTCAAATACGAGCGAAAAAGATTTCTATTCCGTTTATGTGGGAGCGATGAGCCCAGGACAATTTAATCAGATCTCGGGCGTTGCAAGTGCTCTTGTAGACCGGATAAGTCTATTACCCGCTGCAGCCGATCATATAAAGAACGGTCCTGCGAGTGGAGGGTCTGCTGTAAAAGCTGGTTTTCAAGCAATTGCTTCTGGTATGAGTGATTTAGTTTTAGTTGTTGGGGGTGAGAAGATGACGCACATTACTACTCCAGGAGCAATAACTTCTAATGTAGCAACTATAACTCATCACGAAGCAGAAAGACGCCATGGTGTTTCACTTCCTTCTCTTGCTGGTTTATTAACGCGAACATACCTCGAGAAGTATAACGCTAAATTGGAATGGCTTTCAGATATCGCAATTAAGAACCATAAAAATGGTGCTTTAAACCCTGTAGCACATTTTCAAAAAACTATAGACGAGTTCATGGAGAGTGCTATTCGAAAAGGAAAGGGAAATTGGGATAATATTTATGATTACCTTAAGGACGATAAGACAAACCCAATAATCGCTGATCCACTAAGACTTTTTCATATTTGCCCTATTTCAGATGGAGCAGCTGCCTTAGTATTATGTAAAGCAGAAATGGCAAAACAATATTGCGACACTCCTATTTTAATTACTGGTATAGGTCAAGCATCTGATACGCACATAGTTCACGAAAGAGAAGACCTTACCGTATTGAAAGCGTTGAGAATTTGTTCTGATCAGGCTTATAAAATGGCTAAAAAGTCTCCAGAGGATATTGATGTTGCTGAACTTCACGATGCTTTCGAGATTCTTGAAGCTGTGGAAAGCGAAGACATTGGTTTTTTTAAAAAAGGAGAAGGAGCAAAAGCGGCACACGATGGATTGACGGAAATTGGAGGAAAAATCCCTATAAATCCTTCTGGTGGCTTAAAAGCAAGAGGGCATCCACTTGGTGCTACCGGCGTTGCTCAAGTAGTTGAATTAGTTTGGCAATTAAGAGGTGAAGCTGGAAAAAGACAAGTCGCAGGTGCTGAAACAGGAATTACCTGTAATTTCGGAGGATTTGGGAATAATATTATTTCAATATTGGTAGAAAGAATGTGATTTTTTGTTAAAATATGAAGTCGTCAATTACTATACTATCTGTTTTTACGAAATAAATCTTACACTCAAATCTAATTTATTAGCTTTATAACAATGGATATTGTCCACGGTTAAACCAATATTAAATAATATTCTTTTTTTCTTTTCTATTTTGTTTTAGATTTGATATTTAATTTTGTATTCAAGATTCATAGAAACTAAAATTTTAAATTAAAATAAATCTAATCTTAATTTAATAATTTGAAATCTACTTGAAAAATTGATGAAAGAATCTCAAAAATTCAGATTTAAGGTTATTGTTATAGGGGATGGTACCGTAGGAAAAACTTCCTTGATTAAGAAATTCACGAAAGGTTCATTTCAAAAAGAGTATATTAAGACTTTAGGTGCGCAATTTTCTAAGTTCGAGGCAGAAATTAGTGGAGATCCGATTAAATTAGTATTTTGGGATATAGCTGGCCAAGATGTTTTCAGTTTTTTACATCCTACTTTTTATAGAGAAAGTTTCGCAGCAATTATTGTGTATAGTCTCGAAGAAAATAATGTAGGTACACGAAGCTTTGAACATATTACAGATTGGCATGAAGATATAAAAAAATACTGCGGTGATATTCCTATTGTTATGTTTGCGAATAAGGTTGATTTAATTGAGGAAAACAATTTGGATAAAATGAACATTCAAGAAGTTGTAAAAGAAAGAGATTTTCTCGGATATTACTTAACATCAGCAAAAACAGGGCAAGGAGTTCACGAGGCTTTCAATGTTATCATTAATGAACTACATTCTAAATATAAAGCATTATCTTCAGAATTATAATAATTTATCTTTCTTTTTTTGCCTTTCTTTTCTTTTTTTAAATAAACTTGATAATGCAAATTCAAACTTTATAGTCTTTATCAATCCGAAAAGGATTATTTTATTTCTTATCTTATATTTCTCTATGATGATATATCACGAGAAAAATGAATATTTAAAATCACAATCATAATTTTCATTTTTTTACAATTTGTTTTAAATGTTTTAGATGATAAAGTGAGAAATTAATGAATAATGAAGAAAAAATAGAATGGAAAAAATGTAATAATTGTGGATTTTTACAGCATCCATCCCATCTTAGATGTTTAAAATGTAAACACGATAAATTTGAAAAGATTATTGCAGTTGGAAACGCTAAATTATTAACCTTTACAATCTTAAAAGCGCCTCCTGCTGAGTTTCGCAATAAACCTTCTTATGCACTTGGAGTTGTTGAGTTTGAGAACGGAATTAAAGCTCTGGGGCAAATTACACTCCAAGATCGTTTAAAAGTTGGGATGAAATTAAAGCCCATTTATAGAAAAATTTGTGATAATTTAGATGGTAAGGAAGTATATGATTACGCTTTCGAACCAATTTAGTAACCAAATAAAGAGGTAGTAGAAAATATGTTCTCTAATGAAGAACTGGAAAAAATTGAACAAGAAAGAAAAGAATGGGAAGAAAAGGTTTTAAGTAAATATATCGAACGAGGAGAAAGAAGAGAGACTTTCGAAACTCCTTCAAACATACCTTTAAAACATGTCTATGGACCTGGTGATCTCAAAAATATTAAATATTTAGAAGACCTTGGATTTCCGGGAAACCCACCATTTACGAGAGGTGTATATCCAAACATGTATCGTGGAAGAATTTGGACAATGAGACAATATGGCGGTTTTGCAGATGCTTCCAAAACAAACGAAAGGTTCAAATATTTAATATCACAAGGGCAAAAAGGGCTTTCAATTGCGTTTGATTTGCCAACACAGATGGGCTATAATAGTGACAATAAAATCTGTTTAGGAGAAGTAGGAAAGGTTGGTGTAACGGTTAACTCCTTGAGAGATTTTGAACAAGTGTTCGAAGGGATTCCTTTAGATAAGGTATCAACAAGTATGACTATTAACGCTCCTACTTCAGTGCTTTTAGCAATGTATATCGTTGTAGGCGAGAAACAAGGAATAAAACCTGAACAATTAATTGGTACGGTTCAAAATGATATCTTAAAAGAGTATATCGCAAGAGGGACATATATTTATCCTCCTAAACCATCTTTAAGATTAGTAGCAGATGTAATTGAATATTGTTCCAAAAATTTACCCCGTTTTAATACCATCAGCATTAGTGGGTACCACATGCGAGAAGCGGGATGTAATGCTATTCAAGAAATTGCCTTTACGATAGCAGACGGTATCGCATATGTTGAAGAAGTCCTTAGTCGGGGAGTTAATATTGACGAATTTGCCCCAAGATTATCTTTCTTTTTTACAACTCATAATAATTTTTTTGAAGAAATTGCTAAATTAAGGGCAGTTAGAAAGTTATGGGCAAAAATAATGAAGGATAGGTTCCACGCTAAGGATCCAAATTCAATGAGATTACGATTTCATACTCAAACTGCGGGAGTTACTCTAACGGCTCAACAACCTAACGTAAATATTATCAGAGTAACCCTTCAAGCGCTAGCAGCAATTCTAGGGGGAACGCAATCGCTTCACACCTGTGGTGCAGACGAGGCTTTAGCAATTCCAACAGAAGACTCTGTGAGATTATCCTTAAGAACTCAACAAGTTCTTGCTCATGAATCGGGAGTTACCGATGTTGTGGACCCATTAGGGGGTTCTTATTATATTGAGTACTTAACTTCAAAATTAGAAGAAAAAGCTTTAGAATATATTGAAAAAATTGACGCAATGGGAGGTATATCTATTGCCATTGAGAGCGGATTCATTCAACGGGAAATCCAAAATAATGCATACTATGAACAGAAGAAAATAGAAGCGGGAATTAATCAAGTAATTGGTGTAAATATTTATTGTACTGAAGAAGAGTGTAAAATAAAAACCTTTAAACACGATATTGACGAGGAACAAAAAATTATATTGTCTCTCGGTGAATTAAAAAAAAGTCGAGATGAGACCTTAGTTGAAAAAAAACTAACTGAATTAAAAAAAGTGGCTGAATCTGCTAAGAACATTATGCCAATCATGATTGAAGTAGTTAAAACCTATGCTACAATAGAAGAGATTTGTAGCGTCTTAAGAGAAGTTTTTGGCGAATATAAAAGTCCCCAAATATTTTAGGAAATTTATCAAAATACTAAAAAATCTTAAAGATATTCTTAACTTTTTAGTTTTCTCTTATAGTTAGTAATTTTAGGTAATAAAGGAATGAATTCAAGAGGATCTCCAAATACAGGTACTCTCTTTTTTGCTAATAATCTAGAAATGCGATAACTTTCTTCGGGACGGTGGGCTCTCTCTAAAATTGGAATTAATGGTTTATTATGTTTATGCCCTAAATATAAAGCCTCAAGCATATCAACTTCAAAGTTCTCAGCTG
>JABUBL010000143.1_pt1 | contig 17441 bp, 15 predicted proteins | sample 7240371 | NCBI WGS metagenome assembly JABUBL01 (sample SAMN07256343, study PRJNA390944) | subsurface metagenome | isolation source: Methane hydrate marine sediment | place: Pacific Ocean: Eastern North Pacific, ODP site 1244 | collected 2002
GCCTACTCCGTATTCCACAGTATCTATTCCTATTGAGGAATTCCCAAATCATCCACACATTGATGTAGTGATGCACGCCGTAGTAGGAGAGGATCTCACGGTAACTTTAGGCTCCAATCCAACAACAGGCTTTAGGTGGTCGGAGTTTGCAGAGATTAGTGACGAAACCATAGTCCAGCAGACAAGCCACAAATACGTAGGCAAGGAATATGAGGCACCTCCTCCTCCAGGCACTTCTGGCGAAGAAGTATGGACTTTCAGGGCGCTTAAGAAAGGCGCTACTACTATATCTATGGAATACAGTCGCCCCTGGATAGAGGAGGATATTGGACATTGGACAGTCACTATAACTGCTAACATTAAACTGTGAAGGAGCTAGTAACTGAATCAATGGCGATAGCCCGCATACTTTTTGTAGGCAAGCTGGACAAAGCGTTTAGGATAGGCTTCCAGAATGAGTTTAGCTTCTAGTCTAGGTGTGAAGTCGGCGTTCTCATCGGCTATCAGTTCGTGTAGTGGAGTGCCATCCCCGTTACCATCTTCCACAAGGGTATCAAATCGTTCCGCAGCAGCCTCTTGCAGCCCTGGAAGTACATAACTATAGGCATCCAGTGTAATGCCCTATAGTTGCATGTCCTAGACGCTCTGAGACAATCTTAGGATGCTCCCCTGCCTTGAGCAGCATGGTAGCGTGAATGTGTCGTAAGTCATGTAGCCGCAGATGAGGCAATCCTGCTCGTGCAGTAATCTTGCTAAGAGTATTTCTCTCTCAATTTTGGTTTTTCTATCTTGCCGGTGGGATTGCGAGGCACTTTATCAAAAATGATGCGCCGTGGTCTCTTGTACCTCGGGAAATTCTGCTCACAGAAGCTATTTACTTCTTCCTCGGTCAGGTCTTCGCCGGGCTTGGGGTCAATTACTGCTGCGGCTATCTCACCAAGCCGTTCATCAGGAAGTCCGATTACCGCCGCATCATATATTTTCGGGTGGCTATAAAGCACGTCTTCAACTTCTACCGGGAAGATGTTCTCGCCGCCGGTAATGATGACATCCTTCTTCCTATCGACGAGGTAGATAAAGCCCTGACTGTCCGTCCTGGCTACGTCCCCGGTATAGAGCCAGCCGCCCCTGACTGTTTCCGCCGTCTGCTGCGGGTTCCTGTAGTATTCCTTCATCACGCCATTACCCTTGACGATTAACTCGCCGACTTCTCCCCGGACTACGTCCTCACCCTGGTCATTAACAATACGGGCTTTCCAGCCGAAGCCGGCTTTGCCGATGGCGCCCGCTTTCCCCTCATTTTCAATACCGAGATGGACACATCCCGGTCCTGTGGACTCGCTTAGCCCGTAGTTGGTGTCATACTGCATGGGAGGGAAGTACTCCTTCCAGTGCCGCACCAGGCTGGGAGGCACCGGTTGGGCACCAATATGCATCAGCCGCCAGCAGCTCAGGTCATAGTCTTCTTTCATCAACTCACCCCTGTCCAGGGCGCTGAGGATGTCCTGAGCCCAGGGCACCAGCAGCCAGACTATCGTCCCTCTTTCCTGGTGGACTGCCTCAAAGATATAGCGGGGGTCTATTTCGGTTAAAAGCGTTGCCCGGCCGCCAACAATCAGGCTGCCAAACCAGTGCATCTTGGCACCGGTATGGTATAAGGGCGGCAACAAAATAAAATTATCCTCGTGTGTCTGGTGGTGGTGGCGGTTCTCGGTAATCGCGGCACATTCCATATTCTGGTGGGTCAGCAGTATCGGCTTCGGTTCGCCGGTGGTTCCCGAGGTAAAGTAGAGCCCGCAGGCGTCCCCGTCGGTTAAGGTCACCTTGGGGGGCTGGGGGGATGATTTCTCGATTACTTCCTCGAACCCTTCCATTCCTTCGGGAGCACCCTTGCCCACCAAGATATAGTCCTGTATCGTGGCCAACTGGGAGCGAATGGTTAACACCCTGTCCGTAAACTCCTCACCAAAAATCATTGCCTTCGCCTCAGCAATGCTGGCACAGTAGTTGATGTCTCGACTGGTGAAGCGGAAGTTAAGGGGGACCGCCCAGGCGCCGGTTTTGACGATGCCAAAGTAAGCCTCCAGCCAGTTGATGGAATTCAGCATCAGATGGATGACTTTATCTCCCTTGGTTACCCCCCTCTCAATGAGCGCATTGGCGATGCGGTTGGCTCTATCGTCAAACTGCCGCCAGGTAATCTCTTTCCTGAGCTTCATGCCTGGTTTGAGTTCAATGAGAGCAGTATCTTCAGGGTACATTCGGGCATTTCTGGCGAGCATATCGGCTATAGTCATTTGTCAGCAACCTCCTTCACCAGCGGGCCAGCCCGGCTGCGTTAGTAAGCAGCCATGCCGGGCAAAAAGGTGGCAATCTGGGGGAAAGCTATCAGCACTGCCACGGCAACAAGTAACGCTATCAGGAAGGGGAAAATCCCTTTGAAGATGGTTTCCAGAGAAACATCCTCAGCAATTCCCTTGATGACGTAGACGTTAATGCCCACCGGTGGCGTGATGACTCCCATCTCGGTCACCAGTACTATTATCACACCGAACCATATCGGGTCAAAGCCCAGAGATATAACCAGCGGGTAGATGATGGGGATAGTGAGCGTAATTAGGGCGAGTGCGTCCATGAAAAAGCCGCCGAAGAGGTACATCAGCACTATCACTGCCATGACCCCCCAGGCAGGGAGAGCCAGGCTGCCTGCCCAGCTGGTGAGCAGGAAGGGAATCTTGGTAACCGCGATGAAGTGGCCGAGGATAACCGCCCCGGTAACGATGACGATAATCTCGCAGGTTACCTTTAAGGTGTCTTTAATGGCGAAGAGGAATCCCCCCCAGTCCAACTGGCGGCGTACCAGCCCAATAACAAGCGCGCCGGCGGCACCCACGGCTCCGGCCTGCATCGGGCTGAACCAGCCGAGGAACAATCCACCCATCACCAGGATAAACAGGACCAGCATCTCGCTGATTCCGGTAATCCCTTCTATTTTCTCCCGGTAGCTGGTCGGTTTACCGGGAGGGGCAAGGGCGGGGCGACGCCAGCAGATAAGGACCACTGTAATCATGAAAAGGGAGGCAAGGAGTACCCCCGGGAAGACACCGGCGATAAATAGCTTGCCTATTGACTGCTCGGTTAATATCCCGTAGACCATAAAGATGGTGCTGGGGGGAATCAGTATTCCCAGACTGCCGGCAGCGGCAACACTGCCGGTTGCCAGTGCATCATTATATTTATACCTTTTCATTTCGGGGAGGGATACCCTGCCCATTGCGGCGGCGGTAGCGGTGGTAGAACCACAGATGGCGGCAAAGCCGGCGCAGCCGGCAATGGTAGCCATGATTAGCCCGCCACGCATCTGACCGAAGACGGTATGGCTGGCTTCATACAGCCGGCGGCTCATCCCGGCGGCAAAGGCGAGGGAGCCCATCAGGACGAACATGGGGATAACCGTGAGCGAGTATGAAGAGAAGGTGGTAAAGACATCACGAGCCAGCAGGCTGAAGCCTGCCTCGGGAGAAACCAGGCAGCAAAAACCACCAAGTCCGACCAGTGCCATAGCAAAGCCTACCGGCATGCCCAGCATAAAAAAGACGAGCAGGACAAAAATACCAATAACACCAAGGATTAGCGGACTCAATTTTTCACCGCTTTCATTACCGATTTTAAAATGTCCAGCAGCAGTACCAGGCAGACAGGGATACAGCAAAAAGCCATGGCATAGACAAAGGGATAGAAGGGTATTCTCCGGGTCATGGAGACTTCTCCGGTAGTCTGGAGAACGTGACCGTATTCATAGCTTTGCCAGGCTAGCAGGACGAACAGCGCCAGTCCGAGGAGGGAGACAAACGCCGTGGAAACCGCCTGTCCCCTCTTGGGCATGTGCATTACGAAATATTCTACCTGAATATGGCCACGTACAAATAACGTATAAGCCATGGCAAAGGCAATGACCATCACGCCGATAAAACCAACCATCTCAGGCGCACCGGGGACCGGCCATCTGAAGAACTTGATGCCAATGACATCAACCACGGTGAGGCCAAGCATCGCCACCAGGGCAACGCCTCCAACCCAGTTGAGCCACTGGCTCAGGGATTGGACGCGTTTTTCCCAGCGGTCTATTTTGCTTACCATATCAACAAACCGTTCGACAGGAGTGCCCTAGATTTAACATTATTTGGCTCTGGGCACCCCAGATAAACCTATTAGCTAATAAATAATTTATTTGGCGGGTACCAGGGGTTCCAGCTCAGCTCGCACCCAGTTGACACTCTCCTCCACTGAGGGCGACTTCTTGGACCAGTAGTCAACCCGTTCTTCCAGGTATTTCTGGTAATCTTCGGCAGGCAACCCCTTTGCCTTTAATTCTCCAATGTGTCCGTCTATCACCACTTTAGCGGTACTAATCCACCTGGCCATTTCGTCGGGTGAAAGTTCAATCACTTCTCTACCTTCAAAGGTAAGCAAGAATTCTATTGCTACCTTGTCATAGTAATCCCAGACCATAGCGTGTTTTTCTACCCACTCTTCACTGACCTCGGTGAAGACCTTCTTTACACTATCAGGCAGGGCATTCCACTTGTCTTTGTTGATGACTACATACATATCGGTGGTATTGCCCACGCCATAGCAGTTGGTGACATATTTCACTACCTCAGCCTGCTTCCAGCCTTTCAGTACTTCACGTGGCGCGTAGGTGCCATCAACTATACCCCTGGATAACAGCTCATAAACCTCCGGCTGTCCGGCACCGTGCCCGGTAGCGCCCAGGGCTTCCATTATTTTAACACCGGCACCGGTAGCTCTGATTAGTAATCCCTTGAGGTCCTCCAGCTGGCGTACCGGCTTTTCCGTGGTGAAGATAACACCCGGTCCATGGGCATGGAAGTAAAGTAGATGCGCATCATTGAATTCTGCCGGCTTGAACTTCTCATAGAAGTCATTGGCTACCTTGGTGGCTACCCAGCCATTGGGATAGGCATGGGGCAGGTCAACCAGTTCGCTGGCGGGGAAACGGCCTGCGGTATAAATCAGACAGGACATACCGATATCAGCGATACCTTGAACCACACCATCATATACCTGGTCTTTGGCGAGTAAGGCGCTGCCCGGATAGTAGGTAATCTTCACCTGGCCATCAGTACGGCTCTCTATCTCTTTTGCCCACTCCTCAGCCAGTATAGAGTGCAGATGTGTCGGCGGGAAGAAATTACTGTAGGATAATTCTATTACCTCAGGCGCCTTGGCCGTACAGGCGCTGAAAAGGGGTAATACTATCAGGATAAGTGCCAACAAAATAAGCAGAAATGTCTTTTTCATTTGGTTTAACCTCCAGAATTTTAAACTTCTGTAATTCGGTTTTTCAATATTGCTACATGGTATCACCGCCCTAACGTTATTTTTAATTTCGCTTATAACTAAAAAACCCTCCTTTTCTTGGGAGGGTTTCTAATCTTCTTGGTATTTTCTATTCCTTATTGTGCTTGTTACAAACCCCTCTCCCAAGAGCAGCTTATGCTCCCGGGATAATAATATGTGTAGGTATATTGCCCGTAGCTAACCCGATACATTCACATACTCCCCTATCAGGTTCGGAGACACTATATCACAGGAATTTGAGGATTGCAAGTATATTTATCGGGTAATTTTCAACCTCGGTCTTATAAATAATCTTAGCCTAGTAATGGGGCCGGTTAATCCCGGAACGGTCTAATTTTCATTTAATGAAAGTCTCGATATATTTGGTAAAATCTTCTATGGTGGCCAGCTCTTTCATCCGTTCTCTATCTATATCTACCTCAATATCCAGGGCGTTTTCAACACTGACGATAATCTGTACCCAGTGAAGGGAATTGGCTTTTATATCCTTTAATGCTGTCTCTGGTTTGATTTCTTGCTCACTGCAGCGAGTCACCCGGGCAATACTTTTTCTTAGTTCATCCAGTGCTGACATCTTTTCTCCTCCCCAAGCAACGATTATCAAATATGAGTATTTATTCCATTTTCTCTGACGAGATTCTCGCCTGTGCCTTCTCTAGCTCAGCGCGGAGGGTAGCAACGAAACAGCTTGGGGTGAGTATTTTCAGCGTACATTGAATTTCCAGCCAGACTACTACTATAATTGTCTGCAATTGTCTGCTAATACGCTGTCCGCAAAGAAGTTGAATAAACAAGGAGGTAGCTAACTATGGAAAACCAGCTGGAGTTTTATGACGAGACCGCAAAGTACCGGGACAAGTTTGACCAGGGACTGCCTGAGGCGATGGCCGCCTATACTACCTTCAGAAAAGGTGTATATCGGGACGGGGCGCTCAGCCTCAAGACCAAGCGGTTAATAGCCCTGGCCGCCGGGCTCCAGGCAGGGTGCACCCGCTGTACTATCGGGCAGACCAAGGACGCAATAAAGGCCGGGGCGACCAAAGCCGAGGTTCTGGAAGCCGTATCAGTGGCTATCGTTATGGGCGGTACCGCCGCCAGCGCCGAGTCCTGGCGGGTAGCCAAGGTACTGGAAGAGCTGGGGGAATGGTAGCTTTATTGACTGAGTCTAGCCTTGCAGCAGGCGTACAGGGCATCGTAAACGGGGAACTGCTTCTCCAGAATCTCATGGTCGTCGGCATAGCCGAGTAGTCCGAACCCCCTGGCGATTGCCTCCAGTCCTGCTGCTTCGGGTGAGGTTTCCCGGTCGGCAGCAACATCAGCGGCATGCACTATCTTGGCCACTCCCTGCAGAGCCGGGTCGGTCAGGCCGTACTTTAAGATAATACTCTCAAAGCTGCACCTGCCCTCGTGGTGGTCTAACTCAGCCTGGCCCCGTGCGTCATAAGGGATAGCTCCTTCACGCTTGGCCACGTTCATCACCTCATCATGTGGGGCAAAGATAAACTCGGCATCGGCGTCAACGAAGTTCTTGATGAGCCAGGGGCAAGCCACCCTGTCCACATGCACATGTTCTCGGGTTACCCATTTCATCCGACTACCCTCCTTTTGCGTATGAGGTTTTTAGTATTATACACCGTTATTGCCCGCTTTCATACTTTGCTAAGTATACCCTAATAGGTTAGAATGATTCTTCGGTAGGGAAAGCTGAAATGAAAATAAGGGTTTCGCCTTTTATCCTGCTATGTATAATGGGTGGACTGGCCATCTTTAGCTCGACAATGGCTAAGAACCCGGTGCTACCGCTGTTCATTCGCGCTCTGGACGTGCCTATGGCTACGGTTGGCTTTATTGCGGCGGCATCTACCGTGGTAGGTATTGTGGTCAGTCTACCGGCCGGTGTTCTTTCTGACATTATCGGCCGGCGACGGGTGATTTGGATTGCTGCCATTGTCTTCGCCACCGCCCCGTTCCTTTATCTATTGGTCAGCTTGCCGTGGCAACTGGTGATGGTGCGCGTCTACCACGGTCTGGCCACGGCCATTCTGGGGCCGGTAGCCATGGCGGCGGTGGCTGATACCTTTGACAAGAGACGCGGCGAGCGTATGGGCTGGTACTCATCAGCGACGATGGTGGGCCGCTTCCTGGCTCCCTTTGTCGGGGGTGCCTTAATCTTCGGTGATGACTTCCGCTGGGTATATCTAGCCACCGGCGTTATCGGAACCCTGTCATTAATAGCGGCACTCAGGCTACCGCTTTCCACAGCAACCTCCGAGTCCATAGCAGAGGCACTGAAGCGAGGGCGTGGCAAGGTATGGAGGGATATTAAAGCCATCTTGACTCATCGCGGTATTCTGGCAACCAGCGTAATTGAAGCGGTGCAGTACTTTGCTTTTGGCTGTCTGGAAGTATTTCTGCCTATCTACTTATATGAGCAAGCCAGGGTTAAGCCTCTAGGGATTGGCTTACTATTTACCATACAGATAGTGGTCGCTACCCTGACCAAGCCATTGATGGGACGTCTGTCCGACCGCTACGGCCGGGTGCTGATGATTGCGGCCGGGCTAGTGCTGGGCGGCATTACCATGGCTTTTATGACCTACTCAGCGGACTATTTAATACTGGCGGTTCTTATCGGACTATTCGGTCTGGGACTGGCTACGGTTACTGCTTCCAGTGCCGCGCTCGTTGCTGATTTATCTCAGGCTTCCAGTCACGGCGGTGCACTGGGTGTCCTCTCCAGCGTGATGGATATCGGACACTCCGCCGGTCCTATGGTCGGCGGTCTGTTAATCAGCGCCTACCATTACAACATAGCCTTTGGAGCAGTTGGAGCCGGTCTCGTCGTTGCCAGCCTGGTTTACGTGCTGGTAATGCGCCGGGGAAGTTACAGCAGCCATTACACTCACTGATATCGATAACCATACCGTAGTTAGCCCCTGCTTTTATCCTTCCCACTTTGAGATTTCGATGAGGCAGGAGTTAGGTGCCATCCCTGGAGCGTTCTTTGACATTAGCCGAGAAGGAATCAGCAAGTTCAGACAACCACCCTTATCTACAGAATAGGGTTTGCCTGGCTCCAGCGGGTCGTATTTCCCCGAAGAACTGTGGCTGTGAACCACCCCGGGCCTGACGCGCTCGGTGACCTGGGCGATGCCCAGCACTTCACCACGGTCATTGTAGAGCTTGACGATATCCCCGTGGTTTATACCTCGTGCTTTGGCATCTGACGGATGAATACGCACAGTATGCCAGTAATAGCCGTCTTTAAGTATGCGGTGACCCGGGATTTCTCCCAGCCAGGGGGTGTGTTTGTCATAGTGAGTGTGGAAGGAATATCTCGGGTGCGGTGACAAAAGCTGCAGGGGGTATTTCCTGGCCAGCTCTGAGGTGAGCCCTTCCCAGCTCGGGATATAGTGCGGCATTGGTGGCCTTTCTTCATCGTCAGGGAAATGCTCCTCGAGACTCTGCGAGACGAACTCTATCTTACCGCTAGGTGTGGCCAGTTCTTTAGCCTTCTCGGTACCCCGATAGGGGTTGCCTGGGTCGGGGGTATCACACTCCCTGCCTTCGCTGAACCAGCGGAAAGCCGGTGTGGGCTGGTAATCTTCCGGGAAGGGAACCACAAAGTAGCCTTTCCTTTCAAACTCCTCCCAGGATATGTACTTGGGCAGGTCGGATATCTCGAACACACCTTTAACCCAGTCCTCTTCCGACTTACCACCATCGGTAAAATCTTCCTTTACCCCCAGCCTTTCGGCGATGAGCGAAAATATCTCGTAGTCAGACTTGGACTCATACAGGGGCTCAATGCACTTCTTGTGGAGCACTATAACCCGGTAATTACACCCGGTGCTGTTATGGGCGACGTATCCCCCGGAATTGCCGAATTCCGACATATCAACGCGCTCCAGTCCAGCACATGCCGGCAGAATGACATCGGCGAATCTCGATTCACTGCCCCACCAGCAGTCCTGATTAACCAGAAATTCCAGTTTGGGGCTTTGATAAGCCTCTATCCACTTGTTCGTATCCGTCATCGTGCCGATAAAAGAGCTGCCGTACCGGTAGAACATCCTGATTTCCGAGTTGCCCGGCATGGGGTAAGTATACGGCTTAAACTGCTGCTCTGCCGACAGGAAGCAAAAACCTTCTCCCAGCCAGCTGACCGGCGGCTCCAGGATGGCATCAGGTAACAGCAGCCGGTAGAGACGCTGCTCAACAGGGTTGTTAACCTTTTTCTTGGCCGCTCGTGTCCAGCGCAACATTCCATCAGGGTCACCATATCCGGGAGAAAAGAATTCAGAATTACTTGGCGCTCCCATGCTGGTCCCCCATAGACCAACCCCCGGTTTACCCAGTCCCTGCATCGCCTGAAGTAATACCATCAATCTTGCCCATTCATGCCCGTAGGCCGCCCGGCAGGCGCCACCCATGCTAGCATGCAGCCCGCAGGCTAACATCGTCCTCTTTGCTGCCCACTCCCTGGCTAAAGCCGTTATGGTACGCGCCGGAACATCGGTTATCTCTTCAGCCCATTTCGGGGTCTTGGGCACACCGTCATCCTCGCCGATAACGTATTTCTGGAACTGGTCAAAACCAACGGTACGCGCGGCCACATAGTCTTTATCGTAAGTATCCTCCTTTATCCAGACATAGGCTATAGCCAGAGCCATAGCGGCATCGGTGCCCACTCGGGGTGCTATCCATTTATCGGCCAGGACAGCAGCGGTATAATTGCAAAACGGGTCAATGAATATCTGCTTCTTTCCTGATTCCCTGAGCCAGAGACGCCAGATAGCATTTTCCTGTCCGGTATAGCAGCCGCGGGTGGTATCGGGGTCGTTTGACCAGTAGACTATTAACTCGGTGTTCTTCAAGGCGTCCTCAAGCAGGTCATACTGTTCCGGGCCGCCCAGCCTCCAGTAGAAGCCGTAGGTATGTATCGCCCCCCAGTGGAATCCTTCCCAGCTATCCGGGTTGTCAAAGATAGAGGTAAACCCGATAAGGTCAAAGAATCTCCAGAACGGGCCCAATTTATAGAATAGCGTACCCCAGTTGTGATGCGACGACGTAATCCCCGTGACAGCGGATGGGCCGTAAGCAGCCCTGATTCTTTTCATCTCGCCAGCGACTATATCCAGCGCCTCATCCCAGCTTATCCTTTCATACTGTGATTTGCCCCTGGTTTCGGGATGCCTATCGCCCTTGGGGTCAAAGTCCACCCTTTTCATGGGGTATTTAATCCTGTCCTCGGCATAAACCCTGGTTCTCTCGGTCAGGGTGTAGGGGGAAATAGTCACCTTCCTTGGCGGGGAGAATTTTCTGCCGTTGGCATCAATCGTCCATGGTTTCAACTCATTCTGGTCAATTACCAGCGGTCGGACTCTGACTATTTTCCCGTCTTTAACGTGTACCGAAATCGGACCGCCAACGGTGCAGCTGGTGAAAACCTGCTCCGTCATAAACCGCCCTCCCGTCTTCTTTATTAAGAAATTGGTTCACAACCCGGCAAGGGACTACTTTCTCTTATCCAGCTTTATTTCCCCCGGGTTTACGCCCTTTTTGGAAATGTCTATAACCAAAGCCCTCACGCTTACTCACCCCCCGCCAGGACTCGCTCCATGCACAGACCAGCAGCTGAGTGGTACGGTCTCTGGAATGCTTCGGGATATTTCTTCATCAATTCCCCCAGGTCAACCCGCTCAACCTCAACCAGGAAGCCGCTGGTGGCTATCCCGATGGCATTTTTGGTGTTGGTTTTACGCGGACAGATGGTGTTAATCGCTCCTCCCCGGTCAAGCTCTCCGGGAACTATCGGGTCGTACCTCGCCCCGTGGTCACAGTACGTTACCCCGGGCATTATTCGCTCCGTCACGTAGGCACCGCCGAGGACACCACCCCGCTCATTGTACACCTTGACCACGTCCCCACTTTCTATTCCCCTCCCGGCCGCATCCGCCGGATTAAGCCAGATGGGCTCATACAGGTAGCCATCCGGACCCCTGACTTTACAGGTTGGGATTTCCTTGAACCAGGTTACATCATCAAGATTGGCATGGACTCGCCACCGACCGTGGTTGGAAACGATGAGCAACGGATACTTCTTGGCTCTCGGGTGCAGCAGGCTTTCCTGGTGCGTCTCACCGTACGGTATCCAGTGCGGAAGCGGTGGTCGCTCCTCGTCATCGGGGAAGTGCCTGGCTAACCTCTCGGAATAGAACTCTATCTTGCCGGACGGGGTCTGCAAGGGGTTATCCTGAGGGTTCTCGCAGAACTCTCTGAGGCCGGGCGGGTATTTGTTCCATTCCGGGTCGGTTGGGACGACGTAGTAGCCATTTTCCTTTAATTTTTCATAGCTGATATAGTCCGCCACCCCGGAATGTTCGAAGCCGCATTTTATCCATTCCTCAATAGTCTTACCCCCCGTGTACTCCTCCAGCAAGCCCAGCTTGTCAGCTATCAGGCTGACTACCTCGTAGTCGCTCCTGGACTCACCAATGGGTTCGATGCATTTCCCTTCGTAGAAAATAGTGCTGAACTGCCCACTAAAATTGTCTGACCCGATATCCTCTTCCTCGAATTTGGTATTGGACGGCAGGATGATATCGGCAAACAGGCAATCGTTCTCCAGCCACGGGTGCTGGGCTAGAATGAATTCTATCTTCGGGCTTCTCATCGCCTCTATCTGCCGGTTGCCATCATTCCAGCAGGTTATCCAGCAGGGTGAATCGGTCCATATCATGTGTATTTCGGAGCAGCCTTCCACGGGATAGGTGTATTTCTTGAACTGCTCTTCAACCGGCTTGAATAGCGTGCTGCCGTACCAGCTGATTGGTGGATTGAGAATGGCCTCATGGATAAGGGACTTGGGTATGATTTGTTTTTGTAATTTGGTAAAAGACGGGTCATACGCGTGATACGCCCCCATAACGTGTGGAAAAACTACACCCCCGGGCAGAGGTGGCATCGGGTCTGGTTTGTAGCCCGCGGGGACACAAACGCCGTTGCAGTAGAAACCCCATTCAATCATCACGACCTGGTGAGCTCCCGGTTTACCTAGTCCCTGCATCGCCAGATTCAGGACCTCCAGTCGGGCCGGTTCCGTGGAGTATGCCGACCTGATGTAGCCGCCTCCGTTACCATGGGCTATCGATGTCCTCATGGACGCCCATTTCCTGGCTAGTACCTTAATTATTCTTGCCGGGACACTAGTTATCGCCTCGGCCCACTCAGGTGTCTTGGGAACTCCGTCTTCCCTGCCCAGCACGTATTCCTCATACCTGTCGAAGCCAACCGTGTGTGTCGCCACGTACTCCTTATCGTAGGTTCCCTCAGTAATCCAGGTATAGGCTATCGCCAGGTGCAGCGCGGCATCCGTGTTGGGCTTTATCGGTATCCACTTGTCGGCGTGAACCGCTGCCCCGTAGTTCAGGTCGGGACAGATATATATACACTCGATTCCGAGTTCGGTGAACCAGTAGCACAACCGACTCGCCAGCTGTCCATCCCATCCCCAGGGTGTGGTTTCCGGGTCACACCCCCAGAACAGCATCAACTCGGTATTCTCAGCGACATCAGGGAAAATATTGGTTTGAGGTCGCATCAGGCCATTAGGGTTCATTCCCCAGGCATGTTTGGCACCCCAATGCCACCCCTCCCAGCTATCCGGATTTCTGGCTTGTAATGTAAAACCCCCCATGAGTTCAAGCAGCGTGCCAGAATACCCGTGGGGACCATGCACCGCCTTTGACTCCCCGTGTCCGTCTATCTGGCAGAGTATCCCGTAGGGCCCGTATTGTTTATGTACCCTTTTTATCTCGCCGGCGACTATTTCCGCAGCCTCATCCCATGAGATTCTGACGAAGTTACTCTTGCCCCGGTTCTCCGGATTTCTTTCCCCGTTAGGGTCCCAGTCAACCCTCTTTAACGGATACCTAATCCGGTTGGGGGAATAAACACGCTTCTTGTAGGCCAAGCTGAACGGGGGGAGCAACGTCTTCATAGTGGGTTGAAAAACCTTGCCGCGTGCCTCAATCTTCCAGGGATTAAACTCCTCAGACTGGTACTTCCAATCATAGTGCAGGGGTCTAATCCTGCTTATTCTACCGTTGTTGACATCGACCGCGGCGGTATTTGAGCCAATACCGAACGAGCAGAAACCGAGTCCTTTTACGTATGTTTTCTCTTCTCCGGCTTCCCGGCCAGGTTTCTCCTTGGCTACCATCTTCCCTCCTTCAGTTCAGTACATAATCCCCCCACGAAGATATAGTGCCAGTTTATATCAATGGGTTTTAATGATTGAATCATCCCTTTTGACGCCGCCTGTTTCTGGACCCGCAGACTACCCTTCCGACCCTATACTATATCACGTTATATCCCATTTTGACAGCATAGGGGCATCATCAGCAACGGGGGAAAATTAGCCGGGTCAGACTCTTACCATAGCTTGGGGTAAGTAGAGGACAATATCGGGGAGGAATGTCAGTATATCGGCACGATAACGGGACTCCCTGACTTCAAGTCCACAGCCAGTTCAGACTCAAGCGAGTTGCTTTCCCTCACCACCAGACCGTCCTGCAGCCAGATTACCCGGTCGACATACCTCTCATCTTCCGGCTCATGGGTCACCATCACAATGGTTTGCCCCAGGTCTCGGTTCAGCTTCCTGAATAGTTCCAGAACGACTTTAGCCGAGGCTGCGTCCAGGCTCGCCGTCGGCTCATCGGCAAACAATATCTTCGGCCGGTTGACCAGGGCACGGGCGATGGCTGCCCGCTGCTGCTCTCCGCCGGACGCTTCACTGGGATAATGCTTCACCCGCCCACCCAGGCCAACGGTCTCCAGTAGTTCCCTTGCCCGCTGGCGGTGGTCTTTTTCCTGCCCCAGGCAGAGCGCCGGCAGATAAACATTCTCCAGTATGGTCAGTTCACCGAGCAGGGAATATTCCTGGAAAACATAGCCCATTTTCCCCAGTCGGAACTTAGCCCTTTCCCCCTCGGCAAGCTTGAGCACATTGGTGTCATCAATATACAGTTCACCGCCGGTGGGCATGTCCAAGAGCCCGAGGATGTGCAGCAGGGTGGATTTACCGGAGCCGCTCCTCCCCATAATGGCGACAAACTCACCCGATTCAACCTCTATATCAACACTCTTCAGGGCATGGACCGCCGTCTCACCCTGCCCGTAAACCTTCCGTAGACTCTTCACCTGAATCATACTCGCTAGTTCCCCCAGATAATCTTAATAATGCTCTGCCGGGTAATGCCCAGTACCGGCAGATAGCCGGCTAAAATAGCAGCTAAAATCAAACCCAGAACCGCATTCTGTATCGCTGAAGTCTGTACAGCCAGGCTCACCTGCCCCAGCGACAAATCGAGCGGGTGGAGAGCAAAATACGGCTGCACCACGAAATAGAAGAGGAGACCGCCAACGACTACCCCGCAGATTACGTAGAACAGGGCCTGGACCAGGTAGGAATGCATGATTATCTTCCCCCTGATGCCGATGGCGCGCAGGATGCCAATCTGCCGCTTCTTATTGATTACCCCGATGTAAATCACGATGAACATGACGATAGCCGCCACCACCAGCCCGATAGCGCTAATCAGCGAGGTCACCACATCAAAGCTGGAGATGATGCCACGCACGGAACCGCCGTATTCGGTCCAGCTCCTGATTTCCCCGTTGATGCCCAGTGACTTAATCTCTTCAATAAAACGGCTCTCATCACCCATCTGCTCGATACTGACCAGAATCTGGCTGGCGCGGTCGTTAAAAACCGCCCGACCAAGGACTGATGACATCTCCTGCCTGGTGACAAAAGCCTGGTGGTCAGCCGCCATAATCTCCTTAGCCTGAAAGATACCCTTCACCCGGTATTCCCGCTGCACGCCGTTAGGATAGGTCAGCCGCACTTCATCACCGACTTTTACTCCCCCCAGAGTCAGGTGCGGCGAGGTCTGGGCACTCTCACCACCGGCAATCTCGACACCCAGCACAATCTCGTCCCGGTCACCCGCCTCCAGGTAACTGCCGGCAATCATGTGCCGGTGAATGTCAGTCACCCTGGCTTCCTCCTCCGGGTCAATGCCGACGATATTCCAGTTACCGCTTTCCCCCCTGTCCAGCGGCGACTCCTTCTCACGCCACTGGTACTCAATAAAGGCGCCGCTATTTAAATGAGAAGCAACGCCGACGACACCCGGAATCTGCTCTATCTTCTCTTCCGTTTGCTGCACATGGTCGAGATAATACTCATCCTCCAGGGGGTCAATGACCACGTTGGCCAGGAGATTATTGACCATCTGCTCATCCAGAGTATTGGTCACCCCGGACAGGATAGAAGAGATAAAAATCAGGTTAACGAAACTGAGCGACATCACTAGGATAACGAAAAAAAGCGCCCACCGGTTCCCCTTGATAATCGACTTGTAAGCTAGAAATAAGGCTACCTTCAGATTCCCCATAACTTCATCCGCTTCATCCGGCTAATTCCCCAGAGACTCTTCGTTCGGATAAAACGCCAAATCCCTTTCATTTAAATAAAATCCCAAAATACGACTATTCCGAAATGGAATTAATAAACCCAAAAAATTTTTACAGGGCTACCTCACGCAAAGAGGTGACCACCTTACGCAGCAGGGCGAACAGTATCGTTTGCTCTTCGGCGGTCAGCGATGACAGCACCTGCTGGATACGCTGCTTGATATAGCCCTCAATAGCCCTATGAAGCTCTTTTCCTTTCTCAGTGAGCGCCACCCGGACTACCCTTCTGTCCTCTGTATCATGCGATCTCTGGGCGTAGTCCCTCTCCACCAGCCAGTCGACTATCCGCGTTGCCGTACTGAGCGGTACCGCCAGGGCGTTGCTCATTTCCCCCATGGTCGGGTTACCGCTCCAGCTGATGCTACTGCTCACCCGGAAAAAGAACTCGTAGTTAGCATCAGCCTGAGGCCCGCTTTCCGGATAGATGCCGTCACGGTGGTCCTTAACCGTCGCCAGCTCACCGGGCATCAGGGCGCCGAATTTTATCCACACCTGCACGAAACCCCTGACGACCTCATCCACCTGGTCGGCGTAAGATTTCCCTCGGGTATCTTCCGCCATCAACTTCCACCCTGACATATTTTCATAATGAAATTATACCATTCCAGTAGCTGTCTGTCAACCCCCCCACCCTTAAAATTATGTTAAAAATTGGGGTGTCTAAAAGGGGCTCCGCCCCTCTCAAGCCTTAGCCATTAACGAACAAATAATATTAATTTTTTAACCAACGTTGACAGTTACCCTTTTATAGTGCATAATGTGGAAAACATAACTTTATTAAGAGGCAAGGTAAGCATGCTGAAGATTAGATTACGCCGAGTTGGCGCCAAGAAAAAGCCGGGTTACCGGCTGGTAGTTGCTGATGTACGGGCACCTCGTGATGGGGCATTCATTGATATCATTGGACACTTTGATCCCCTGACTGACCCAGAAACAATAGTTATTAAAGAGGAAAAAGCCTTACACTGGCTAAGACAGGGGGCTCAACCGACCGACACCACTGCCAGGTTGCTGGACAAGGCAGGTATCACCGAAAAGTTCAAACTGACCAAGGAGAAATCATGAAAGATCTAGTAGAGTACATCGCCAAGTCAATCGTCAATGACCCCGATGCAGTACAGATTGAAGAAGAAACCACTGAAGAGGGCATCACACTTAAGCTACAGGTTGCCGACGAGGATAAGGGTAGAATCATTGGCAAGCAAGGTCGAATTGCTCAGGCCATGCGCACTTTGCTCAGGGTAAAAGCGGCCAAAGCCGCTACCAGAGTCAGACTCGAGATTATATAAAATCTCCGCATCAGGATTGTCCCCGTCTTCTCCGCCTCAACTTCTCTCCCACCGAGAGACGAGCCAGGGCGCGTTGAAGCGCAATCTCAGTTCGGGCTTCATCTAACCCTGTAACGAGTCTATCCGACAGTCGTTGCTCAGCCCGGCGTTTGGCTTCTTCAGCCCGAGCCAGGTCAATCTCATCGGCTCTCTCCGCCGCATCCGCCAGCACTACCACTCTGT
>JABUBL010000144.1_pt1 | contig 17428 bp, 16 predicted proteins | sample 7240371 | NCBI WGS metagenome assembly JABUBL01 (sample SAMN07256343, study PRJNA390944) | subsurface metagenome | isolation source: Methane hydrate marine sediment | place: Pacific Ocean: Eastern North Pacific, ODP site 1244 | collected 2002
TCAGCACATTCAGCAACATACTTACCACTTTTTAATTGTTTCGCTTCTTCCATATTATTACCCCTTTATTATTTTGTGTTTATATTTTCGGACACCATTCCCAGAGTTTTTGAAGTCCAGCCCTCTATGCCCTTTGTGTGCTTAGAGGGCGGATCCCTTTTGTCTACTGCTGTGCGACATACAGGCATTTGCGTTATTCCAGGTACTTATCATAAAACAAGAGTGTCTTTACAAAAAACTCAGGGTAGGTAATCATTTCAGGACCTTTTTTCCCTCCGTGTTCTGCACCCGGAACAATCCACAGTTCTTTAGGTCCATTTAGTTTATCATATATTTTCTCTGACATCCAAACTGGAGTTTTTACATCTTTCTCGCCGACTATCAAAAACACCGGCGTTTTTACTGTGTCTGCTGCTTGCAGGGGGAGTAGTTCTTTAGGGTAGTCCTGAGGGAATACAAAATCTCTATCAGGGTTAACCCTATGTAGATTCATGACTAAATCATCAAGTGAAGTAATTAATGCCCTCCCAATATATGCTGATATATCATCTCTTGCTGCAATCATGGCAAAGGAGAGATATGCCCCCGTAGAAAACCCCATTAAGCCTATTTTCCCAGAATCAACTTCTGGTTGGGATTTTACAAAGTTAATAGCAGCAGTGTAATCGGTAAGGAATTCCGTACAGCAAAGATTGTCTTGAATAATATCCCATGTATCACTTTCACCGAATCCCCTCCAGTCAAATGCGAAGACATTATAACCTTTTGTGAAATAGTGGTAAGCGTAGAATATTGAAAACACCATATTGCCAGCGTCACCATCGCATATAATAATAGTAGGACATTTGCCTGCAGTGTAATTATATTCCCTTGCTTTTGGTTTTAGACTATCCGGCACAACTATCATTTTTCCCACAAGATTATTGGCAATTCCTGCAGTATCCTGAGATGGATAGAACCATCCTTTCAAAGCGAGCCCATCATCTGTTTTAAAAGTAACTTCCCTGTATAAAATACCAAAATCTGAAGGTATACAAGGGTAATGTTGGAGAGGCTTCATAGAATAAACATGTTCTGCAAGAAGAATAACTCCCAATAAGAAAATTAACAAGAATTTGGGGTCAGGCTTCAAGATACAAATTAGCAATTTTGTTGATTTCATAATCAGCTTCTCCTTTTCAATCTTAACTAGCTATATTTTACACAACCCGTTTATGTAAAATTAAACCTTGTAAAATATTTAGTCTCAAATTTTGTCATACTATTTCAATCTTTTTTTTCTTTAAAAGATTTAAAATAAATGGATCTTTATTCTTTTTTTTAAGATCGAACTCGTCTTTAGTTATATTAATTACATTTATTTCTCTATCCAAGAACTTTTGTAATTGACTTATCTTTTTCTGGACCAAAATAGTATCTTGGTTACCTATTACTATAATATCGATATCACTGGATACATCCATTTTATCTTGTGCGTAAGAGCCATAAATGTAAGCTTTTTTAATACCTTTTATGTTAGTTAAAGCTTCTTTTAATCTTCCCTCAAACCCAAAAGTTTTCAATACAATTTTTTTGTATTCTTTATAAAGAGGAAATTTTTTATTCAATGAGTAATACTTCTGATTGCCTCTCATTTCGCTAATAAAAAGACCTTCTTTCTCCAATTCTTTAAGCTTTTTGATAAGATTCCTCTTATCCAAATCCAATCGTCTTGCCAACTCGTTAACGTATAGACTTTCATCTTCATGAAGAAAATAAAATCCAAGAAGTGACTTTGTAAATTTAGATGTTATAGACAACATTTATACTTTATCCCCCTAATTAAAATGGTGTCATTACTTACACCAATAAGTGTATATTATAACACCGTATTTGTCAAGCTTTTATTCTCTTTACCTCCCCTTTCCTAGATGAGCAAGATATCGGATATGGCTATTATTCGCTTTTGGGGGAATTTGGGGGAATTTGGGGTCAGGCTTCAAGATACAAATTAGATATTTTGTTACCAATTTAATTTCCTTATAATTTGCTTAAATTCGTTATCTGTTATCTGCTGCTCAATATAGCTTAAGGCTGTTGGTAGTCTGTTCAAAAACAGTGCTATGTCTCGACACTTCAAGTTTGTGTACTGTTTACTTAAGCGAACAAATAACGCTCTCGCCTTCACAACACTTCTATTCCTTTTACCTCCCTTTAATTGCTCTGAAGATACGCCAGTCAAGTTTTCTACTTTCTTTCTAATTTCCTCTACTTTCCTGTCCTTAATTATACCATTCTCGGTATTCCTCTCTTCCTTCACAATCCCGATTACTTCTTCATAAAAACCTTTATCACCCAGAATTCGTTGCCCTCTTAATTTGTAGAACTCTTCTCCCTTGTCTTTTCCTATGCCTTCTCTCACAAACTCTCTGTAAAGCTTTACTGCTGCTTTCTTTCTCTTAGAAAATTGACTTAATACTAACGATGTATCAACAAGATCATTTGATTCACCCTTCATATATACTTTGTGACTGGTGTACTTACATTGTATTAACCTCGTAATGCCAGCCCGTATCGGATTCAGATGTATATATCTCACCAATAATAACAGATAACTTCGCTTGTCGCACAAAATTGCCTTATACCTACCCTGAAACAAATGCCCTACTTTGTCATATCTTTTGTTGAACCATTGTGTGTGAGACTGCAATATCCCCTGCATTATCTTTGATAAAGGAATTTCTCTTGTTTCCATAAGCAGGTGAATATGATTATCCATCAAGGCATAGGCATATAATATAAAATTATACCTCTTTTTATATCTCTTCAATTTATCAAGCATGTGTTTCCTGTCCGCATCATTAAGGAATATTGGTTCTTTCCTATTACCTCTTGCAATAATGTGATAAAATGCTCCTGGAAATTCTATTCTTGGTTTCCTTGGCATAATCTCTATCTATCGTGTTTTATTCCACTTGTCAAGTAATTATTTTGTATTTTGAAGCCTGACCCCGATTTCGTTTATTTTGTATCAGATAAGTGAAAAAGACAATTTCGCCTAACGGTTCCAGCATAAAAGAAGTTTTTGCGAAGCAAAAATTTGGGTGAGTGCCGTAAGGCACGAACCTTTTATGCTGTGTTAGACGAAGCTTTTTGTCGTTATACATCAATAATCTCTAAAAATCTTATGAAAATGGAATCCATAAATGCTATAGGTTACTGCTAATGGAAAAAGTTGTGGACGCCGAAACAAAGTCCAGAAAAGGACTTTCCAATAATAAATTCTTCCTTTTCCTCTCACACCCAAAAGCCATATAGATTTAAGAAATGCCCCAAGATGGTAAAGACGAAATTGAAATTTCTTTTTTTGCAAAGGCTCAAAATTTATGAAAAGCGTCAGAATCCGTTCATAATAATACTTGGGGGAATAGATTGTACGGAGAATTTTTTTATAGCCCTTAATAAGTGAACCGTAGTTCATCTTGGGAATAAAGTTAATTGAAAGGTCTGTATTGTCACCAGAAATATTCCTCAACAATCTATTCTCTTTTACAAGGCGGTGGTAGAGTCTGGTGCCACGAGGGGCATTTAATAATCCGACCATGGCGGTAACGATTCCGCTTTTTTGAATAAATGCAATTAGTGTTTCAAAAATTGAAGGCGCATCACTATCAAAGCCCACGATAAATCCTCCTTGAACTTGCAGACCAAACCTTTGGATTTTTTTAATACAAGATATTAAATCACGGTTTTTGTTTTGAATCTTACCGCATTCGGCTAAACTGTCTTCATCAGGAGTCTCAATACCAACAAACACTGAATCAAACCCTGCCTGAACCATCATTTTCATAAGTTCCTCATCATCGGAGAGATTTATTGATGCCTGTGTGCCAAAGGAGAAAGGACGTTTTCTTTTCTCCATCCAGTCAATCATAGTAGGTAGAACTTCCTTTTTTAACCTTCCCTTATTTCCGATAAAGTTGTCGTCAACAATAAATACTTCACCCCTCCATCTCTGTGAATATAGGCTCTCTAATTCTGCTAATATCTGGTATTTAGTTTTTATTCGCATCTTTTGCCCAAAAAGTAAGGTGACATCACAGAATTCACAATTAAATGGACAACCTCGTGAAAATTGGATGCACATAGAGGCATATTTTTTCATATCCACCAATTCCCAAAGAGGGGTGGGTGTCTTCTCTATATCTGGCCACTCATCTGAAGTGTAGATATGTTTAGGGTGTCCCTCTTTTAAATCTTCTAAAAAGGGTTGGAGTGTAATTTCAGCCTCATTGAGCACGAAATGATCCACATCCTCGAAATCTTCATATCCAGTCGTAAAGAGAGAACCACCGGCAACAATCTTAGTTCCTAGCCTTTTGCATTTAGCAATTACCTTTTTCACAGATTTCCTTTGAATAGACATAGCGCTAATAAATACATAATCAGCCCACTGAATATCTCTATCGTTTAGTGCTGCTGTGGTCATATCTACAAGTTTTTTCTCCCACTCTTTGGGAAGCATTGAGGCTATAGTCAACAGCCCTAAAGGCGGAAAACTTGCCTTTTTAGAGATGAATTTTAAGGCGTGCTTAAAACTCCAGAAGGTCTCGGGGTACTCTGGATAAACAAGAAGTATTTTCATACTATCATCCTTATTAATGTTTCGGTAGTGTCAAAAATCTTGTAGCCTTTTTCAGTGGGAAAGCCCTTTTGAACTTGATTTGCACAAAAGAGCCTTCCCTCCCCCCAATTTTTATGCGAAAGCCTGTTCCTATCTATGTTTAAATGCATTTCTTTCATAACTTATTTGACACTACCAATGTTTTCTCTGAAAAGCGACAAAAGTTTCGTCTAACGTCACGAGCGTATCTGAAGTCCTGCGAAGCAGGATTTGCGCGGAGTGCCGAAGGCACGTAGCCAGGATACGCTCTGTTATGCGAAGTTGTTGCACGTACTTTATAATTGTATTCCCTCACTTATAGCTATTATCAATTCTTCGTAATACATAGGATGCGAGTGTGAAAAGGTCTAGAGCATCTTGCTCTTCAAGATTCCATTCGATTTTTGGAGCATGGGCAGTGGGATTACGAAATGTTCCAAGTAACCCCTTCGCTAAATTTGTAAATCCCCTCTGTTCACTTTTCTCTGTATCCGTTTTAAATGCATTAATCTTAAGAATTGGGTTGGATCCTCCAAAAGCATCATCTATGAGTTGTGCACTATCACTATTAAGTCCAGTCATTGAACGAACTTTTGATGCTACACTTTTTGTAGCTTCAAGTACGGCATGAAAATAATTGTCTTGAAGCAATTCAGCCCTACAAAAGCGTAATAGATCTTCATGCAGGTTACGATCGAAAACAGAGGTTTTAAGCTTTTTAGCTCGTTTTTCTGCTTCTGTTAATGTAGAAACTGACTTGATTGTATGAAATTTACCATCATCCTTGAATTCTAATCCATGAAAGGCTAGAACAGTATTTACGCCCCTTAACATTGATCCGTAGAGTTCCGTATTATTAATATACCTCGTGGGTTGCAGTGCTGTAGCGATAAATGAAAGAACTTTATTACCATATTGGTGTTTATTTTGATCGTTGACAAACGCATTGTATAGGCGTTTCCACTTCGTCATTGTTGGGTCTGTATCGACGATATCGATCTGTGCTAATGTGTGAGCAATTTCGCTACCAGTCAATCCTGTATCAGTATCCGCTAAAACTTTGCATAATGCCTCAAGATCTCCTGAACCAAATGGTTTACGCCTTATGTCTTTTCCCATACTCAAACCTCATTTTTGCTTATGTGCATTTAACGATTTCGCATAACTCATTTAGATCCGCAGTTAAGTGCGGATATACCTCTAATATGGTGTTATATCCGAAGTAAACTTCGGATATACTTCCCTTTAGGCGAAGTCATCTATTGATAATTTCTTTAAATTAACCAGAGGAACCCAACCTGCTTCGTTTCGCATATTCCGAGCCCAAATCCAACCATTTAATATGCGTTCACCTTCGACCTTCTCTCCAATAGATATATTCAATTCTTTTGCTGTATAATCTTCTTTTACAACACCTCTCTTATTACGAATTTCGAGAATCTGTTTTGGAATCCAACCTTTTCGCAATGTTTGTTCATGTAAACAAAAGATCCAATTGGGCCAGTTTTCGGTTCCTGAATATTCATTACCAATTTTCACAGTATCACCAGTTTTCAAGACGATCGGTGAAGCGTAATTGCTGAAGTGATGTCTAATAACGATATATTGCATTTTTTACTATGGACAATTTCATATAACGTTGCATATGCGAAGAAGTTCGCATATACCTCCAATTTGGGTGAAGCATAACCTGCATTTATCCCCTGTTATCGGAAGTTGCCTTATTAAACTAGTCAATTAGCCACTTTCTAAAGAAATCAGATATACTTGTCCTATACTTTTTTGAATCAACTTCAAATGCCCTCAGGTGCTTGGAATATGGAACAATCCATATTTCCTTAGGTCCAGTTAAAGCAGTAAAAATATCCAAAGCCATAGCTGGAGGCGTCTTAACATCTTTTTCATCAGCAATCAGATAAACCGCACATGAATCTAATAGCTGTGCTACAGCTATAGGGTCGAACTCAGATGGAAAATTCCAATGTTCCTGAAGTTTTTCTTCAAAAATCAAGTTCCAATGATTGATAAAAGCTTGTGTTGAAGAGTATACTCCATTGCATACTATTGCTTTTACTTTCGGGTTTCTCTTGGCAGCGGCAAAACTCAAAACAGCGCCTCTGGACAATCCTAGTATTCCGATTGGTAGTTTTTTAAAAGAAGAATCCTCTCTTAGAAAATTTATTGCAGCTTCTAAGTCATACAGATATCGAATATCAACGGGATTCTTAAAAACTTCCCCCTCACTTCCTCCATAACCGCGATAATCAAATAGTAGAATATTTACGTTAATGTCAAGAAGCCCTGCTAAAGGTAAACCAGTTACTACATTGCTCATATTTCCAGCATCAGTAAATGCAATGATAACTGTCCCCTTCGCATTTCCCTTTGGCAACAACCAACATTTCAATTTTAAACCATCTTCTGTATGAAGTACGACTTCTTTGTAATCGACAGGAGGGCTGAGATCCTTTGGGGTTAGGGTGTATTCACTTATTGGTTTTTGGGCATAGACTAAATAAGGTAAAAATAGTAATAAACATACTGCTTTAACGATAATCCTCATTATTTTTCTCTTAGCTATTTCACACATCATGTTTTATATCTGAAGTACTACGTATATTCTTCCAATTTAAGGGTATATACGCATTACTGCGGATATACATCCAAATCCTTATAGTTCACTTCTTTCAGTTCTTATACATCCCCTCATAATGTTAACCTTAGATTATCCAGTTCTCAACTAATAAAACAAAATGGAAGCGTAGTCAAGAAGAAAAGCTTACCCATTTCATTATCATCTGAAATACTTCTCCATTCTATCAAACGCTTTGTTTATCATATCATCAGGAACACAAAACGATAATCGCAGGTGTCTTTCGCCTGTCGGTCCAAATGCGACGCCTGGAGTTGTTGATACCTTTGCTTCTCTCAAAAGTTTCTTGCAAAACGTTGCTGAGTCTTTGCCTTCCTCAGTTATCATTTTGGGGAACATAAGATACGAGCCACCTGGTTTTTGATATTCAAAAACTGAGTTGAGTGTATCGAGGCGTTCGCACATTAGATTGCGAGTGGCTAAGTAATGTTCTCCAAACTTAACAACACAATCCTGGGATCCTTGCAAAGCTGCAAGCGCAGCATACTGAGAAACCACAGGTGCACAAATGGCAAGAGGAATATGCGCCTTACCAATCTGAGGAATTAACTCCTCATCTGCGTGTAGGTATCCAACCCTCCAACCAGTCATAGCATAGGTCTTTGTGAATGTAAAACAACTAACAACATTTTTTTTCATTTCAGGAAGCGAACCAATACTGAAATGTCTATGTCCATCATAAGTAAAATATTCATAAGCTTCATCTGTAATAACCATTAAGTTATTATATATAGCTACCTTAGCTAATTGACGCAACTCTTCCTCACTAAAGACAGTACCGGTTGGATTGGATGGAGAACAATATATAATAGCTTTTGTCTTCGGGGTTATTGCATTCTTTATTCCCTCAATATCGAGAACAAATCCTTCCTCTTCGATAGTAGGGACAAAGACCGGCTTTCCCGAGGCAATAACAACCTGACGAATATGGGTAGAATAGGTTGGAGAAGGTAGAATCACCTCATCACCAGGATCAATCATAGCCATTACAGTGGCAGATAATCCTTCAATTGCACCAACGGTAACTATTACCTGAGAAACATCTGCATCTATATTGTTATCCCTTTTGAGTTTTTTGACAATCTCTTCCCGTAACTTCGAAAGACCAGAAGTTTCAGAATATCCGCCTGCAAGTCCATCCCGGATTGCAGCAATTGCACCCTCTTTGATATGCTCTGGCGTATCAGAAGTTGGCTTTGCCCAGGATAAGAATGACACATCCTCTATTTCTTTTGATAATCTTGTCATTTCATGGATTGCAGACTTTGAGATTTGTTTAACCCTGTTTGATGCTCTCCAATCACCGTTCATTATTTCTCCTCCTTTTGCAGAACAACATTCTAATCCTTTGCTATTTCAATCATAGGCTAAACGGGTTTTCTCATCAGCTAATGTTGGCTGGATAAGTTTCTTCCATTGGGGAGAATCCCATGTTCTCAGGTTTGAGTGTGTAATATAGTACTTTTGAGGAATCGGATGTGTTCCTACAATTACCTTTATATTATATTTTTCCTGAATAAAATCACGAAAATGTGCAGTGTAAGGACAAGGCGGGTAACCTACTACCAATCCTGTTGCGAAGTGAATCACGTCCACCCTATTCTTCTTCATCTCTTCGGGGGCATATTCTATGTTCCCGCCAGGACAACCATCACAGGTTGTATACCCGACAACCTCTACCTCTTTTTCTTTATAAATGCTAAAGGCTCCCTCTCTATTTCGCAGTGCTCTGAAGCATTTACCACCAGCACAGGTATGGTATCGGTTGCAGATAATAATTCCAAGCTTAACATTTTCTTTCATTGTGCCTCCTCTTGTTGATTCCACACTAAAAACACTACTTCATTCCATACCAGGGACCTGATTTAAAATCACCGATAAATATTTTCTTATTTTCTTCGCCTTCTATCTTCTCTCCTGCTTCCTTTGTTAACCCCATATACTTTTCACACTCGGATTTTTCCCCGGTTGCAGCAAATGCCCTTGCCATTGCCTCGTAAGCATATGCAAGATCAAAGTCGCCAAATCTATGCTCATTGGTTAGTTCCATACATTCCTTTGCATGATAGAGTGCAACCTCGGGTCTGTTAAGAATTGCATAGACATGGGAAATCATCCACTCACCTCGCTGCAAATTTATTGGTTCTCCAATCTCTCCCCAATGATAACAAGAAGCATGAGCAGCATGGATCATCCTTTCATCCTCTTCTTTTGTTCTATCCGTTTTTCCTAAAAGGTCCCAGACAAGGTTATTCAATTCAATAGCAAACTTCTTGTGGCATTCCTGGGCTGAATACTTTTTCTCCTCGTTCATTTCATTAACTCCTTTGTTTCCCTTGGTTTATTCTTCTTTCTTTCCTTTTGTCGGGGTTTCGGGGAACTCCTTAAGCCTCTCTACAATTTCTTTCAACCTTTCATCTACCATGTAATTCACGGTTCCATCCGTGAAAGTGCCATCGGTCTGTCTTTCGCCAGCCTTTACTCCTGTAAGAACCTCAATCCCCTGATCAATTGTACCAACAGGGTAAATGTGAAATTTCCCTGCCTTCACAGCATTCACCACTTCCTCTTTCAGCATCAGGTTTTGTACGTTACTTTTAGGGATGATTACACCCTGTTGACCTGTCAAGCCCTTTATCTTGCATACTTCGAAGAAACCTTCTATCTTTTCATTTATCCCACCGATAGCTTGAACTTCGCCCTTTTGATTCACCGAGCCCGTGACAGCGATGGACTGTTTAATAGGGAGATTTGAAAGACTGGAGAGGATAGCATAGAGTTCGGTGCTCGATGCACTGTCCCCCTCCACCTCCCCATAACTTTGTTCGAAGACAAGTCTGGCGGAAAGACTAAGTGGTCTCTCTTGAGCGTATTTCTCAGCCAGGTATCCACTAAGTATCATCACCCCTTTTGTATGGATGCGTCCTCCCAGCTTCGCCTCTCTCTCAATATCAATAATTCCTTCTCTGCCCATACCTATGCTGGAAGTAACACGGGAGGGTCTTCCAAAAGCAAAATCTCCCAGGCTTGTGACAGAAAGACCATTCACCTGTCCAACAGTATCGCCCTCTGTATCAATAAGTAAGAATCCCCGATCAATCATCTCTTGAATCTTCTCTTGAATAAGATTAGAGCGATATATCTTTTCTTCGATTGCCTTTTGAATATGGAAAGCAGTTATATGATCGGAATCATCTTGGGTAGCATAGAAGTTGGCCTCACGGATAATATCGCCGACATCGGCAAACCTCGTGGAGAGTTTCTCCTGATCTTCAGCCAGTCTGGAGCCATACTGAATTATTTGGGACACAGCAGAAACATCATGGTGTTTGAGGTTCTCTTTCCGGCAGAAAGTGCAAATGAAGGCTGCATACTTCTGCATGTTTTCTTCCGTCTTGTCCATGGCAGTGTCGAACTCTGCCTTAACTTTAAACAGCTCCCTAAATTCCATATCCATCATATATATAATGTGGTAGAGAAGCGGATTTCCTAAGAGGATTACCTTAATGTTAAGGGGAATGGGTGCAGGTTTTAAACCTTTTGTGGTAATGAAGCCTAAGCGTTCCCCTGCCTCTTCAATGATGATCCGTTCATTCATCAGAGCTGTCTTTAATCCCTCCCAGGAGAACAAATTCTTTAACAATTCCTCCACAGTCAGAACTAAAAACCCTCCATTAGCCTTGTGTAGCGAACCAGCATGAATCATTGTGAAGTCGGTGGTTAGGACACCCAATTGTGCCTCCTTTTCTATCCTTCCGAAAAGATTTCTATAAGTGGGATTGTGCTCTATTATCACTGGAGCCCCTTGAAGGCTTGAATTATCTATTATTACATTCACCTCATATTTTTTGAGGGGAATCTTGCTCATCCACGGAGCTAAAAAATCAGAAGAGGAATCTTCATTTTCCTTTAAGAACTGGGTAATGTTATCTAATATATCATCTTGAACCTCTTTTAAGTACGTTACTACTTCAGTAAACTTCTTATATTTCTCTTTTATGTCATCTACCAGATGGTCAATGACATAGTGGGCAACCTCATGATTCAATTTTTTTAGCGCTTCATTAACTTTTCCCTCTAAACCCCGTAAATGTCTCACAGCACTCCTAAGATCTGCGCTTAATTTCTCCTTTTTCTTCTGGATTTTGTCCTTCAACTCTGGTTTGAGGGACATGAAGTCCTGCTCGCTTTGGGGTTTCCCATCCACCACAGGGATAATAAGCAGACCTGTGGGTGTGCTTTGAAGGATGAACCCTTCATCTTGAGCTCTCTTATTAAGTTGTTCAAAAAGTTTTTTCCTTTCTTCCTTGATTGTTTTCATTGTTGCATCCCTTTTTGCGGCATAATCCTCGCTTTTGAAAACTTCAGGAAGTACCCTCCGCACCTCATCTATGAGATTTGCCATGTCCCTTTTGAAAATTTTCCCTTTGCCTTGGAGAAGTTCTATCGCCTTTGGTTCATAGGGGTCATTAAAGTTATTTACATAACACACATCAGGGGGTACGGGTTTATTCTTAGCAAACTCCTCTAAAAAATCTTTTACCGCAGTCTCCCTCCCCGTCCCTGTACGACCAGCCACATAGATGTTAAACCCAATCTCCTTGATCTCCAAACCAAACCTGAGCGCCTTTACTGCCCTCTCTTGACCAATTATTTCCTTGAGAGGTGATATCTCCTCAGTAGTTTTAAAACGCAACATCTTTTGGTCACATTCCCATCTTAGTTTTTCAATGGAAAGTTCTTTCACCATCTTTAGCCTCCTGGTACAATATAATTTCTTTCATTCTTAGTTAAAACATCCCTGACAGTATATGCAAATATAATTAAAAGTCAAGTTATTTACAAATTTATTTATCCTTTCCTATAATCCTGGACTTCATGGATCTAAGAGCTTCTCAATAATATCAAGGTATCTTCCTTGCTCAAACAGTGGTACTGTGAAAAGTATTTAATCAAATTTCTTTTAACCTACTATTTTTTAGATTGTTATCTTATTTTTCTTACCTCCCCCCTAAACCCCGTTAGATGGAGAAACTTATCTAACGGGGTTTAGGGGGATTTTAAAGATCTTTTTCAAAGGGGGGGATAGAGTTGCTTTCGCTCGTCTTATTCTTTCATAATATTTTTCACAGTATCAAACAGTTATTCCCAGATATGTGTTCATCTGCTTTCTTAGCATCTTTGTATACTGTATAATGCGTTCATTATCTTCTTTTGAAATTTTCTCGGAAATCAAGAATCTCTCCACTAATTGTAGAATTTCGTTGTTTACAAATGGTGGTTTACTCTCAAGATACATCTCTACAAGCTTATGCTTATTAAATTCTATGATACGTTTTTTAATTCGAAGGAAACGACCCAAATGTATCAAAATAGTATTAATACAAGCAGTCGCTGACATGTCTTCCCAAGAGGTTGTCTTTTCAAATTCTTCACGCCACCATTCCTCAAAATGCTGAGCATCCTTCAAGAAATCCTCGGATGTAGGCATTGGAACTGTTTTTAATGGAAAATTTCCATAAACACACTTTCCTTGAAGTTTTAATCGAGCAATTTCTTGCGTTAGTTCCTTTGAGGGAATATATGGTGGAAACAACTCAGATTCTTGAATGGGAAATGGACCAAAATCCTTTGGTATTTTATACTTATCCATATATTTTTGATTTATTTTTTCCAGAGATTCGCTCGGTTCATCACTATCACCACAGATAATCTGAGAATTATCCTTTACTATGAGAATTGCATCAATATCACTCTGTCCCGGTCGATAATACCCACCTGGAAGAGAACCGATAGCATAAATTGCAAGCAAACTACTCGAATCAATCTGAATGCAGTCTTCTGCATATCTTTTTAGAATTTTCCAAGCAGTCTTTTCATCAATTACAGCCATACGAAAATACTCCTTAAAAAAGTTCAATCCTATCGATTCAATATTTGCTCTGCTTGCTTCATCTTAGAAATTACATCCACCTCGAAGGGACAACGCTCCATACAGACGCCGCACTCATTGCATGCTGAAGCTTTTGCAGAATGCTCTTTACTGATGATTCTGGATGCACGGATACGACCTGGATAATAGAAGTTTATCTTTCCACGAATTGCTTTATAGGTATCGGCATCTTGCAGCGCTTTATCTAACATCCTTATGGTTCTTCCAATATCAATGTTCACTGGGCAGGGCAAGCAATGATTGCAGTAAACACAATTGCCTTCAAGATCCTCCTGGAATTCAGTAATGACCGAAGTGAAATTCTTTTCTGCGTTGTCTGCTTCTAAAAAGTGTAGCACCTCTTCTAACTGTTTGGTATTTTTTAACCCCGGGACAACTGTACAAACGCCGGGTTGAGAAAGAACATAATTGATACATTGAGCTGGTGTTATTACTCTCGAATCCTTTTTTCGAAAAATTCTGCCACCAGCAAAAACCTTCATAGCTACGAGACTAACCCCCTTGCTGATACAAGCCTGAAAAACTTCTTTTCTGCCCGGCATGAAATCCCATGCAAGATTAATGGGAAACATGAGAACGTCAATATAACCATCCTCTATAAATCTCATTACACCTGGAGACTTATGCCCACTTATACCGATGAAACGAACTTTTCCTTCCTTTTGGAAACGATGTGCAAGTTCCATCAATCCTCCAGGTTTCATTACTCGGTCATAAGATTCTACTGCATTCACCATTTGTATCATAATAATATCTACATAATCGGTATGTAACCGGGAAAGTAAGTCATGAAAAAGCATTTCATTTTCTTTTACATCTCGTGTTAAGCGGTATTGACCGTTTGTTTCTGCACATCCTATATGCCCTGCAATTATTACTTTATCTCTATATCCCTTGAATGCAACACCGAAATTATCACGATACTCTGGAAAGGCGAAAACAAGGTCAAAGTAATTAACACCCCTTTCAATAGCGGCATGAACAACAGAAACTACATTTTTTCTTGGTTTTCTATTCAGATATTCTGTTCCCAGTCCAATTATGCTTACATCAAGCCCTGTTTTTCCAAATTTACGATACTTCATTACTTTGTTATTCATCTATAATTCCTCTTCCATCACAACACGAATAAAATCCCGATATAATTAAACATGGTTAATTTTAACAATTTTCCTTCCTCTTATGCCTTTAAGATACTCAACTTTTTCCCTTGATTTTTCTACCGCAGTATTTGGTTTTACACCAGCATAGATAATAAGACTTCCATGTTTTTTCAGGCAATGCATTATCATCTCTTTTTCTTTTTCAGAAATCCTCTTCCCTCTTACTAAAACAAAGTTATATTTATCAAGCCTCTCATAAATTTTTTCAAATCGCTCACAAAAAACAGTTGTATTTTTCAATCCCAGTTTAGATTTCATATGCCGTAAAAAAACACACTTCTTCATATTCGATTCAAGCAGGTCGACCTTTCTTTCCTGAAGCATTATAGCAAGAGGTATACCTGGCAGTCCACTGCCTGAACCAAGATCAAGGACTCTATCATTCTTTTCAATACTCAATTTCAATATAATCGAAAGAGAATCAATTATGTGTCTTTCAATAAACCTATCTTCTTCCTTTTCTGAAATAAGATTAAATTTTTTATTCCATATAAATACTTCTCTATAATAGAGATAAAGAGACTCAGCATTTTTTTCTCTCATATTTAGACCATAATTTTCCGCCTCTTTCAATAATGCTTTTATGAACTCTTTTTTTATCATTTTTCTACATCCCTATGTTTCACGTGAAACACTTACTTAAAAGAAGAATGGTGACCACAAGACACAAGGGCGCAAATTCGCAAGATTTTTAACCGCCTGGGTGGGGTAACTGCAAAACTACAGCACCGCAAAACTACAAGTGAATTGTTTCACGTGAAACAATTTTTGAAATAGCCTCAATCAGGGATTCTCTGATTTTTTCAGAAATCCTTTAATTTTCATATAGACATCATCAACCCCAATTCTCTTCAAGCATTCAAGGGAATCGCATCTCTTTTTAGCACAAGGACTGCACACTAAATTCGAATAAATGTAATCCCCATCCTCAGGAACTCTATACGGAAACCAATTGTACGGATCAGTTGAACCGAAGACAGCAAAGGTTTTTGTACCAACAGCCTGCGACAAATGCAACGGTCCTCCATCATTAGTTATTAAAAGGTCAACACTTGACAAAAAACAAGCAAATTCACGCAGGGAAACAGGAGGAAGAAAAGTTAAATCCTCCCTCGAAAATCTCTTTACCTTCTCTACTGTTTCTACCTCAGCCTTAGAACCAGTAATAACAACCTGATACCCACTAACACGAAATAGATCTGCAAGCTGAGCAAACCTTTCAGGTAACCATCTCCTTGTCTCAAAAAGATGGCCTGGGTGAAGAGCAATTATATTTTCCTCTTCTTTAAGACTCAATAGCTTAAAATACTTCTTTTTTACCCGTTCCTTTTCCTTGTCAGAAAGAAAAACCATAACTTTTTCTGTAACCGGAACCATTCCAAGGCGGCGAACTGCCCTGAGATTTGAACTGATAGCTGGAATGGATTTAGAGATATCAACTTGATGTGTATAAAATCTACCTCGGAAATTTTCCGGTTTTAACCAGCCCACTCGTACTTTTGCACCTGACAGAAAGCTTAAAAAGAGAGAGAAAGGGGTTGAAATTAGATCGAAAACGATTGCATATTTTCCTCTAATACGGATTATAACATCTAAAATGTTCCAGATTCCTTTTCTTATCTCTATTATTTCGTCAACATCCGGGTCACTTGTAAAGAGCTCAGTACTTGGAGTGTCAAGAACAAGAGACACCTTTGCATATTTAAAGTATTTTCTTATTGTGCGTATAGTGGGCGTTGAAAGGATTACATCTCCTATGCCCCGTTGTTTAATTATTAAAATCCCTTTGGGGGTAGTAAAAAGACTTTTTTTCTCTATCAAATGAAAAATTCTATTTTTATTTTATGCTGTGAGTTATTTATCTTCAGGAGCATCTGTATAAACGTACCCACATCCTGTACAAGAATCAGCTGTTTTAAGATTCTGCATTCCACATTTTGGGCAAACCTTATAATCAATTACTTTGAAAGCTTCATCTATATTTATTTCTGATTCTTTCTTTTCACCGACTTCTTCTATAAATTTTTTGAGTTCACTTACCTCTTCCACTCTTTCCCATTCTTTTAAACAGGGATGATATATCTCATCGGTGGCTGAAATCTTACCTTCCTTAATAAAAAAGATAAGGTCATCTCTTGCAATTGGTCCATGGTCGGTTCCCTCTTTCTTATATTTCCAGTGATACTCCTCACTAACATACTTGCCAATGTCCTTAATTGAATCAATCTCTAACCATTCATCCTTCTTAGGAAAGTATATCATATCATAGCAGGATATCATCCCGTTCCCAAGCTTTTCTATTAACTCTTTCTGTGAATATACACCTATGATAACATCACCCCTTTTTACCGTTAACTTTATAGCCATTAGCCACTCCTTTTAAGTATTATTATACTATCTCAATATAATAAAAATTCTCCTCAATGTCAATAAAAATCTTTACAATCTTATTTTTTCACATGAATATTCTCTAAAAAAACACAGTTAATACCTCTGAATAAGTCAGAAATTTCATAAAATTTATTTGACATTTTTTCTTTTTTGGGATATAGTAAGACGGAATTTGGCTCATCGAACTGGTTGAAAATGTAAAAATGACTTTGTGTGATAACTCTTTGCGTGGTCTTGGATTAAAAAAATGGAGGTGATATGAAGGTTCTCTTATCGGGAAATGAAGCAGTTGCAAGAGGTGCTTACGAAGGTGGATGTCGCTTTGCTGCAGCTTATCCTGGAACACCAAGTACAGAGATCCTTGAGAATATAGCAAAATATAAAGATGTTATCTATTGTGAATGGTCTACAAACGAGAAAGTTGCATTGGAAGTCGTAACAGGAGCAAGTTTCGCAGGAGCCAGAGCACTCGCAGCAATGAAACACGTGGGTCTGAATGTAGCGGCAGACCCTTTTTTTTCATTAAGCTACATAGGATCAACTGGAGGCATCATTATAGTTAGTGCTGATGATCCCGGAATGCATTCTTCACAGAATGAACAGGATAATAGGCATTATGCAAATTT
>JABUBL010000145.1_pt1 | contig 17348 bp, 19 predicted proteins | sample 7240371 | NCBI WGS metagenome assembly JABUBL01 (sample SAMN07256343, study PRJNA390944) | subsurface metagenome | isolation source: Methane hydrate marine sediment | place: Pacific Ocean: Eastern North Pacific, ODP site 1244 | collected 2002
AAGATGGAGTATGCCAAAAGCACCGAACCCAATGGGAGAAGGAAGATAAGGAGTCGTCTCATCTTTCCTCCCCTGGGAAACGAGTCTCAGGCACGGCGGTATAGGTAACAACAAGCCTCGGCGTCCCCGTAATGCGACCAAGAACATGAACACGCTTCTCCTGGCCGAACGAGGGGATGGCCTCCAGGAACGAATGAGAAAGCACGAGCCCGAAGTTGGAGTCTGGTTCATCCACCCAGAACTGAACCACCCCAACAAAGGACACCGACAAAGAATCAAAGGTAACGTCTATCGAGTCCCTTCCTGCGATCGCTGATGACAGTGCGCTAAACCGCCCCGCATAATCATCGATCAAGCGGTAACAGACGAAGTCCAACGTGCTCTCGGGCGAGAAGAAGTTCTCGTATCCCACCACCAGATCAGCGGAAGTAACATCAATATCCTGCGAGAAGGTATCCAGAGGAAAACGCATGAAGACCCTCCATGCCAATCCTGCTCCCAGCAAGGTATCGTCGGTAGGTGCTTCGTAAGGCTTAAGGATGGCTGCATCGTAGACCGCAGCATAGTAGTCGGCCCCTGCCACTGATGAGAACTTGGTGGTATCATCTGCATCGAAACCGAGGATAAAGGGGGCATAGACCTCCTTCTCGTCAGAACCCAGGTAGCAGAAACCCTCGTTTTCGGGTAAGAGGATCATCCCCTGCTGATATGTCTCAAGCCGGTCGGGATCGAGAATCCACTCAACCGTGTCATCCGCTACCGTGAGTTCTGCCACTAAATCTGACTCATCGAACTCTGCTCCAAGTTCAAGCCACTTGTTGTAGGCATCTGCAAGAACCCACGTGCAACCTGTCTCATCCCAATCGGCCGTAACCGGATAGATGCTGAAGGTAACGTCTGAGGAAGCGATTTCATCTGCAGGGTAGCGTCGAAGCAGGAGCTTTACCGAGTCGAATGCAACGATGGAATCAAGGCCGTCTATCGAGATAAGGATACGCGCCTCGGTCAAGTCATCACGCCCACCTATGAGTGTTGTCGCCTCACCCAGAGCAATCTGCTTACTGAAGGTTGCAACCGTATCCGGCTCAAGGACAAAATGGTGAACTTCGAGCTCTCCACGTCCAAGCTCATTGAAGCCAAGCGGCCCCTCTTCGCATCCTGCCAGCAAAAGCAAAAAAATCGTTAAAGAAAAAGATTTAATTACTAAACTCTTCCTTGATAGCATCAACAACTCCTTCGCGGACCGTAAAGGATGCAAGCCGTAGGGCGTTAGTGATTGCATGTGCAGAAGAACGACCATGTGAGATGATCACAGAACCTTCTACCCCCAAAAGGATCGCACCGCCCGACTCCTCGTAGTTCAAACCACTTATAAAATCACGGAATACCTTCTTGGAAAACCAACTGCGCCAGCGGTATTTCTTCCCTGTGGTATGCAGGGTAGAAAGCACCGCTTCACCCATACCCTCACATACCTTAAGCAGCACATTGCCGGTGAATCCATCGGTAACTATCACGTCGGCCTTATCGCGAAACACCTCAGAACCCTCAAGATTGCCGATGAAACGAATGGGAGCCTGCTCAAGAAGCCCGTAGGCTTCCTGGGTCAACTGATTGCCCTTGCCGCGTTCATGCCCTACGTTTATTACTCCAACGCGAGGCTGGGGAACGCGAAATATCTTCTCCATAACTATACGCCCCATGACAGCGTAGTTCCTCAACTGCACCGGCTTGGCCTCCACGTTGGCTCCCACGTCCAAAACGAACGTGTGCCCGCTGGGGGTAGGGAATGATGCTCCAAGCGCAGGTCGCTGTATTCCCTTGATCCTTCCCAGGGTAAAGAGGGAGAAGGCCATCACCGCGCCGGTGTTGCCGGCACTTACAAAGGCGTCCACCTCGCCCCTTTTGAGCAGATTGATACCCCTGGCGATGCTTGAGTAGGCTTTGGTTTTAAGGGCCTCGCTGGGAGCCTCATGCATCCCGATTGCCTCCTCGACCTCGACGAGGGCCAGACCCTGCGCTTCGCCTATCTTTTTTTTAAAAGGCTCGAGCGCTTCCCGCAGTCCAAGCAGAACAACCCCAAGATCGGTATCCTCTGCCAGAGCAGCTAACGCACCTTCCACCTCAGAGGATGGGGCAGCATCGCTCCCCATCGCGTCGAGCGCGATCCTCACTTCTTCTTTTGCTCCACCATGATAACTTCGTGATCCCCGTAGAATCCGCAGTTAGGACAAACCCGGTGTGGTTGCTTGGGCTCATGGCACTGCGGACATACGCTCATCGCCGGAGCCTGTAACTTCCAATGTGTGCGACGCTTACGACTACGCGCCTTTGAATGTCTTCTCTTAGGTACGGGCATTTATTTGTTCCTCCTTAATCTGAACCCCTATGTTAGTGAAAATAGGCGAATTGTCAACACTATGACCCCTCAGATTCCCCTGCTTGAGCAGTTCAGGTTTACATCGCACTCGTCACAATTAAGCTGGTCAAAAGCTCCCCAAAAGCTACCCAAAAGATGGTCAAAAAGTGGTCAATTTTCCGGGGTCCCCGCGAACTATACTCGAAGAAATATTGTTCCGTCAGGGTTGAGTGCTGCTCGTCATCCGCTTTCAATTTAGAAATAATTTTGCTCCGCAAGCGTCGCCCTTCGGAGCACTTTGCATTCTACATTTTGCACTTTGCATTTTGCACTTCATTATTGAACCCACGCTTTGCATTTTGCATTTTGAAACGCCTGTGGGCTTACTTCTCCTGCTCAGCCAACTTTTGCCTGGCGCGGGCAATGTTGCGGTCGGCCTTTTCGATTTCAAGCTTTGCACCAATCGTTACAAAAATCTCCCGCGCCCGTTGGAAGTAATCGAGGGCTTGTTTGTGATCTCCGAGGTTGCCGTACAGGGCCCCGATGTTGCCGAGGATACTGGCTTGATCTTCTAAGTCCCCGATTTGTTCGGCTATCTTCAATGCCTTCTCGTGATACTCAAGCGCCTTCTGTGTCTCGCCAAGTGTATCATAGACAATGCCGATGTTGCCGAGTTGAATGGCTTGAATTTCTGGATTCCCGATTTGTTCTGCGAGCTTCAAGGAACGCCCGAAGAACTCAAGCGCTTTCTGTGGGTTACCCAAGGCGCGATAGATACGACCGATACCGCTTAGTTGGTGGGCTTGAACTTCAAGGCTTCCGATCTGTTCTGCTATTTTTAAGGAGCTTTCATAAAATTTTAGCGACTTCTTTGGTTCTCCCAAAGCTTGATAGACATTACCGATGTTGCCGAGGTTTGTGGCCTGACCCTCAAGTCTCCCAATCTGCTTATTGATCTCCAAAGCCTTCTGGTGATACTCAAGCGCTTTCTGCGGCTCGCCTAGAGTAAGGTGTACATTCCCGATGTTACCGAGTGCGTTGGCTTGAATCTCAAGGCTCCCGATCTTTTCTGCTATCTCCAGCGTTTTATTGTAATACTCAAGCGCCTTCTGAAGTTTGCTCAGGGTCTGATAGACGAGAGCGATGTTGCCGAGGGTTCCAGCCTGACATTTAAGGTTACCCTTCTTCTTATTTATCTCCAGCACCTTATGGAAATAGTCAAGCGCCTTTCCAGGTTCGTCCAGGGTTCGATAGACAAGGCCGATGTTGCCGAGTTGAATGGCCTGGCCTTCGAGCCTGCCTATCTTCTCGTCAATCTCCAACGCCTTCTGGTGATACTCAAGCGCCCTGCGAGGTTCGCCAAGGGTGTGGTAGACAAGCCCGATGTTGCCGAGGGCAAAGGAAAGTGGCTCGTCCAGCTTGGCTTGTTCCGCGATTTTAATCATCTCGAGGAAGGTTTGCTCCGCATCGCGGGTAGCCCCACTCCTCCTCTGGCTCAACCCAATCAGGTTCAGTATGGCGCAGCGTTCGCTGGCATTGGCGGCAAGAGGTAGTAATTCCTGGAACTTAGCAATCGCTTCTTCGTGTTGGTATTCGTTCATGGAGCGAAGGCCCTCTTCGTACAAAACTAGCTTGTCTTTTCTTTCAATTTCGAGTATTCCATCTTTGTACATTGTGGCTTCTACTTTCCTTTCTAAAGCACTAAACCTTTCCTCAATTTTTTTCCAAAGCTCCAAAATTTCTTGGCGATCTTCCTCTCGCTCCTTCTTTCTTTGCTCCTCTTCCATTTTTAACTTCTTCTTTTTACGGACTGCTTTGACTACGACCACAACAATAGCTGCAATACTTGCTAGGGCACCGACAATGAAAAGGGTAATAACAAGAGGGTGGCTGGAAATTTGCGCCCAAGACATGGTTTAAATCATACCTTTTAAGTTCATTTTGTCAAGAACCCATTAAGCGGGCTAAGAGCCCGCTCTACACTCGCTTATATTTTTGACTTACTAGGATATGTGTAGCGCGGACTCTCCAGTCCGCGGGATAAGCTGTCTGCGTGTATTGTCAGCCTATAACCCGGCGGGAGCGCGGAACCTGGCTTTTGAGTTTTTTGCCCTTTAGGAGCCCGATCCCCAAGGCAAAACCCTTGTAGAAAGCCACCACGAAGCCGCCCGTAACACCCGTAACACCCGTAACACATTCACCACCTTCCCCCTCTGGCAGGTGAATATCCTGCGTCTTTCCGGCCAGGAAGAGCCGGGTCTCGTGCTCCGAGAGTTCGATCCGGTTGCGTTTTACCAGATGCCCGAAAAGCTGGGCCGCGTTGGTTGTGGGCCTTACCGAGTGCTCGAACACCCTTGCTATTCGTAAGCCGCGCCTTACAATCCGGGGCAACTTAACCTCGCCCGCCTGGTGAGTACAGCACCACACGTCGTTGCGCCTGGCAAAGAGATGATATGAACGGAAGTAATCAGGATCGATCCCGAAGCGCTCCTCAAGCGAGGAAAGCGCTCTTTCTATTAACTGGGTTTCGAGATCCTTGCTACGCAAAATCCTTCTCCATCGTGTTGGTGCGGGAAGAGCCTTATAATATTCTTGACCGCAGGGTTAAAGGCCTCTCCTCGCCATTCGCTGAATCCTGGTTGGGTCTTCAAGCCTTCAAGATTGATGGACTCAACGCGAGCCTGGGGGAACTTCTCAAGGAGATAGGAGACCGTGCCTTCGTTTTCTTCCGGCGCGAACGTGCAGGTGGAATAGACCATAACACCGCCGGGCTTCAGCGAGTAGTAGGCTGACATGATGAGCTTCCGCTGGGTGGTAGATAAACGCTTGATGGCAGACTTGCTCCAGATTTCGAGCGCCTTAAAGGAACGTGAGAGCGTGCCTTCGGAAGAACATGGCGCATCTATGAGAACCCGATCAAAACGTTCCGCTGCGATGTGTCCGTAAGCCTGGCCCGGGAGCCGAGTGACTACCGTATTTAGCACCCCTGAGCGGTCCAGGTTGCCGGTAAGGGACGGGATGCGCCCCGGGCTGACGTCGTTGGCCACCAGGAGTCCGGTGTTGCGCATCGCCGCAGCGATCTGGGTCGCTTTTGATCCGGGTGCAGCAGCCATGTCCAGGATCTCTTCATCCGGTTGAGGATCGAGCACGGTCACCGGGATGGTAGAAGAGGAGTCCTGGGCGTAGATAAGCCCGAGGAAGTGCTCAAGCAGATTGCCCAGCTTTAGGCGGCCCTTTATGCGGAAAACCAGATCGTTCCACCCCACCGGCTCGGGTTCGAGGTAGGAGAGGGACTTCAGCACCTGCTCGCGTTCAGCCTTGAGGGTGTTGATGCGAAACGTCTGGGAAGGAGGGCGAAGAAGGGCAGGGACGAACTGGGAAAGATCAAACCCCATCTCCTCGAAGCGGGCAAGCATGAGAGGCGGCAGGTCTGGTTTGCCTCTCCTAGTGGACAACCAAGACCTCATCGAGCCAGCGAGACAGGCGCCGCAGAGCGTGGTTCTCCTCACTGTGACCCAGCTTGCTGCGCTTGAGTGCGTTGGAGAAGTATGAGATGGTGTGATCGTATGTCTTGCGGTTGACCGGGAAGGGCGTACCGTCCTTGCCCCCGTGCGCAAAGGAGAAGCTGACCGGGTCTTCGTAGGAAGGCGCCTCGCCGAAGATTATCTGGGATACCAGGGCAAGGGCGCGAATGGTTGCAGGGCCGATACCCGGTGATGCAAGTAGATGCTCAAAATCCTGAAGAGGCCTCTCGAATGTCTTTAAAAAGACCCTGTGGACGCGTTTGGCGTCAAGATCGGATAAGGTAATACGATGCCGCGCAGGTAATTCCAGTCGACGGATTCTCATGAACTCCTTCCGGAAATGAGGCACATCGTTGGCTATCTCTACCGAGCGCCCCTGGGAACCTACACTATCCGAGGAGACCATATTGAGAACATCGAGGCCGCGGCGTCCTTCGATTGCGGCGTGGGGATCAATCACGAACGATGGAAGCTCGTTACTGCCCCAGTGATAGCGCCTCGCCCAGCCTCGGCCGGTGTTCATCCCCTGGTCTATCACCACCCATTGATTGTCCTTGGGGATAAAGAGGAAGAGCTGATGGTAGACCCGGTAGCCGTCCTGAAGGCCTGCCGAGTCCACCTTGGCGGTCATCCGGCTGGTGTAGATGAAAGGATCGGGTGAAAAACCGACTGCATCGGCAAGAACGGCTAACTCTGTGGGAATCTTACGAGAAGCGGCACCCTTTCCACCCACGGCGTATAGACCTGCGTTAGGACCGAGGTCTGCTAGAGCAATCTTGAGCGCCCCGCAGGTGGTGGTGGTTAAACCTGAAGAGTGCCAGTCGAAGCCTAGCACGCAGCCCAGGCTCTGGAACCAGAATGGGTCGGTAAGACGCTTTAGAAGCTCGGCTGGCCCGTACTCGGTGAGTATGTAGTCTGCAATCACCCGTGCCAGCTCAACCATCCGGTTAAACAGCCAGCGCGGAGCGCGACCACCATGCAGGGGAAGATCCGCGGTGTGAGGCATCTATCTCTTAGGTGTTCCTACGGACAAAACGTAGAGGGGAATCGTCTTCTCCTCGGCTTTATCGAGATCAAGCAGCTTGGAAACCGCATCATCCGAAAACGCGCCTATGGGAACCCCACCGAGGTTTAAGGCTACCGCCTCCAAAAGGATGTTCTGGGCCGCATGCCCCGCCTCCATCCAGATGTAACGCATGGCGCGCTCGCCGTAGCGCTGCGAGGTGCGTTCGGGCACGGCACAGAGAACGATCGAAGCCGGTGCCTTGCCCACCCAGTATTGTCCCAGGCATGCCAGGGCAAGCTCGGCACGCCTATCGCCCTTCTTTACAAGCGTCAACTTGTGCGGCTTCGGATCGTAGTGGAAGATACCTTGTTTCGTGACCAGGTATGTCTCCAGGGGATAGGTTGCTCCTGCAGAGGGAGCGGTGCGGAATCCCCGCGTTGTATCGGTAATCCCCTGAGCAGCCCACAAAAGGGTCGCGATCTGCTCGGTGGTAAGGGTATCGGAGGCAAAGCTGCGCACCGACCGCCGTGCAGCAAGGCATTGCTCTATCGAACGATCTGTTTGTAGGGGCTTGGGAAGTTTATACTCCTCGGCCACGTTCCCTCCAGGACAGGCGGCAAAAAGCATCACCGCCAAGATTATCGCATACTTCTTCATCGCTCCTCCTGAATTTCATCGCTGCTCCAAAAAGTAAGAAACATACATCCTTCTTTCTCCCTCTATCCCCTCCATACCATTGGATAATCTGCGAACGAAGCCCTACCTGGGTGTTCAGGCCACCGTCGCCAACGCATCCACAAACGCATCCATCTCCTGTTTGGTGCGCTTTTCGGTAACTGCAACCAGCAAGAGATTCGACCAATCTTCGCGGAAGCGTCCCAGATCGACGCCTGCGAGGAAGCCTCGCTCAAGCATCGCATCAACGACCTCTCGAGCAGGGCGTTTGGTGCGTACAACAAACTCCTTGAAGAAGGAACCACGGAACGCAAGCTCACAGCCTGCAAGCTTTTCTACTCGCTCGGCAAGGTAGTGTGCCTTCTGCAGACAGAGGTTGGCCATCTCCTTAAGACCTTCTTTCCCGATTACCGAGAGGAATACGTTAGCTGCAAGCGCGCAGAGTGCCTGATTTGTGCAGATGTTGGAGGTGGCTTTCTCGCGGCGGATGTGCTGCTCCCGGGTCTGAAGTGTCATAACGAAACCGTCCTTGCCCTCGGCATCAACGGTGCGGCCGATAAGACGCCCGGGCAGACGACGCACGTAGTCCTTCTTGGCGGTGAAGACCCCGAGGTAGGGGCCACCGAAACCCTGGGCAAGCCCCAACGGCTGACCCTCGGCCACCGCGATATCGGCATCGTAGGAACCCGGAGGGGCAAGGACTCCGAGCGAGATCGGATCGACCGCAACCACCAGGAACGCTCCGGCTGAATGCACCTTGTCTGCAATCTCGTAGATCGACTCAAGCAGCCCGAAGAAGTTCGGGTGGGCTACGAGCACGGCGGCAACCTCGTCAGAGAGCATCTCGTCCAAAGCGGAGACGTCTATAACACCATCAGCGGCAGGGACTTGCTCAACCGGAACCTCCAGGCCCTCGGCATAGGTACGCATGACCTGGGTGTAGAAGGGATGCAGGGTCTCGGCCGCAAGGACTCGCTTACGCAGGGTGAGATCGCGCGCCATGTGAACAGCCTCGCCCAGGGCTGACGCCCCGTCGTAGACCGATGCATTGCAAACGTCCATGTCGAAAAGCTCGCATATCAAGGACTGGTACTCGTAGATGGAAGCAAGTGTGCCCTGACTTACCTCAGGCTGGTAAGGTGTGTAGGCGGTGTAGAACTCAGGACGAGATATAACAAAGTTGACGAGTGCTGGGATCACATGATCGTAGACCCCACCACCCATGAAGCTTACCATCTGTGCAGGATCGCAGTTACATCCAGCCATGCGCGAAAGCAAGAGCTTGGCCTCGTACTCGGAGAGTGCGGGCGGAAGGTTGAGCTCACCCTTGACGCGCAGATCCTCGGGGATATCGGCGAGGAGGTCCTCGAAGCGTTCCACCCCTATGCGTTCAAGCATCCGGCGGATATCTTCAGGGGTGTTGGAGGTGTAGGAAGCCATCAATGTCCTTGCGTTGCCAGGAACTCCTTGTAGGCGGCTGCGTCCATGAGCTTTTCGACTTCACCGGGATCTGCGAGTTCCAACTTGGCGATCCAGCCCTCACCGTAGGGATCGGAGTTTATGGTCTCGGGGCTAGCGGAGAGAGCATTGTTGACCTCGACAACCTTACCGGAAACCGGCGAGTAGAGATCGGAGACCGCCTTCACCGCCTCTATCACACCTATGGAATCTTCGATCTTAACCTCGCGACCTACCTGGGGCAGCTCAACCATCACGATGTCGGAGAGCTCGCCCTGGGCGAAATCGGTAATGCCTATTGTCGCCGCCGAACCTTCCAATTTCACCCACTCGTGGGTCTTGGAGTAACGCAACCCTTCTGGGATATTGGCCATTTTTCCTCCTATCTTTCAATCTTCTAATCTTTTAATCTTCTAATCTTCCAATCTTTTAATCTTCAAATCTTCTAATCTTCCAATCTTCAAATCTTCTAATCCCCTACTTGTGCGAGGCTTCCTTGTAGAACGGCGGCTTGACAACCACTGCAGGGACTTCGCCGCGCCGGGTACGGATCAAAAGCTCGGTACCCGACTTGGTATGTCCACGCTTAACGTAACCCAGGGCGATTCCCTTGCGAAGCGAGGGCGAGAAGGTGCCGGAGGTGACGTGACCCAGCTCCTCGCTGTCGCCAAGGATCACGTCATGGGGACGGGGGATGCCAGAACCTTGAACCTCAAGACAAACCAGTCGTCGCGAAGGCCGCTCTTCCTTTACTTTTAAGAGAACGTCGCGTGCTATGAAATCTTGTTTCTCGAACTTCACAACCCATGAAAGCCCTGCCTCGATGGGGTTGGTTTGCTTGTCGATGTCGTTACCGTACAGCGCGTACTTCATCTCCAACCTCAGTGTATCGCGTGCACCCAGACCGATGGGTGCTATGCCTTCTTCGGCACCCGCCTCAAAGAGCTTATCCCAGATAAGATTTGCGTGCTGGGCCGGGAAGTAGAGTTCAAAGCCATCCTCGCCGGTGTAGCCGGTGCGGGAGACAAACATCTTCACACCTGCCAGTTCGGTCTCAAGACCATGGTAAAAACCGACGTCGGACAGATTTGCAGAGGTCAGTTTTGCAAGCACCTCGGGAGTCTTCGGTCCCTGCACCGCAAGCTGGGCCATTGCGTCGGTGCGGTCGATGATCTCAACCTCGAAACCTTTTGCCTGCTCGCGCATCCACGCCTGATCCTTTTCGTTGTTTGCCGCGTTGACGACTACAAAATAATGGTCGGGCAGACGGTAAATCAGAAGATCATCAACGATCCCGCCTGAAGGGTAGCACATCGCGGTATAGAGCGCCTGGTACATATCAAGGCTCGATACGTCGTTGGTCACCAGATAATTGAGAAAATCAAGAGCCTCGGGTCCCTTGACCTCGACCCGGCCCATGTGCGATACGTCGAACACCCCGACAGAGGAACGAACCCTGGTGTGTTCGGCTATCAAGCCTTCAAACTGAACCGGCATCTGGTAGCCGGCAAATGAGACCATCCTGCCGCCCGCCTCGAGTATCTTATCGTAGAAAGGCGTTTTCTTATCCATTGTTACTCCTGATAGATTCCTCGATTATACAGGGTGCATGAGGAGTGTCAAGGAAGTGATCAACGCGGCTACGCCGCTCATTGTAAATTGCAAATTGTAAAATTCAAAATGCAAATTGATTGGCCGATAGCGTTTAGTTACAGATTTGTACCCATTAAGAAAAAGGTTATATAAAGAGAAATTCTGGATCCGTCAGCGGGTTATTTGCTTCCGTTATTCATCTTAGCAGGATTATCCGCCCTTGCCCAGGCGAACTGCTGTGCGTAGGAGCCTGCGAGGTTTAAGCTGCGAAGCCTCTGTACACGTAGCTGGATGGGCGGGTGGGATGAGAAGAGATTCACCTTGACAGGCTTATCCGGCTTCTTGGGATTGATGCGATCCTTGCACGCCGGCGAGGAGATGAAGAGGTGAGCGGTGGCGGTTGACGTGTCAAGTCAACCGATCCGGGTCATCAGATTCCCTGCTCACCACTTATAGTTAATAAGCGCTTGAGTACCTCCATCCGTTCGGAATCGGCTTCTGAATCTGTATTATTGACGAGAGATTATACCATATGGATGGATCCGGAGAAGGCACGGACGGCAAAATAATTCCGAATTATCCCCTATTTTACTGCGATTATTTTTTCCCCAATAGTGAGACCACCGACTTGGAATAGACAGAAATAAATCCCTGAAATCTCTGCTTGCCTATCCCAGTTAAAATTGTATTCCCCTGATTCAAGCCATCCATTCCAAAGCGGAGTGCAAAGCCTTCCCACCGCATCATAGATGTTCAATCGGACGTAATTCTTCTTCGGTAATGAGAATCGAATATTTGTCCTATTTCTAAACGGATTGGGCACAACCCTCAGGGAAAATCCCTCAGAAATAAGCGGTGATTCAGTAATTCCACCCGGCAGGTCAGCATAAGAGGCGAAAACCCCTCTCGTTCCTGCGCTATCTGCATTCCAGACCATCCAGAGACGGCCTTTGCAAGCCAGTAAAACCGGGTTATATTCACACCAGTTGGAAAGAGGGTCATAGGCAATGATCTCAGACCATCTCTCGGTGGTTGGATCATAAAAACGGAGGATAATATGGGTAAGGTTAGTGGTATCTTGCGAGCTCGCCACCCAGATCACTCCATTGCTATCACAGCAACAACTTAAATCATACCAGTTTGAAGGGAAAAAGACCGTATCAAAAGGAGACCATTGACTATTGACTCTATGACGGGAGGAGGTGAGGCTATCGAATTCAAATTGATAGAAGAGCCAGGCCCGGTTTTGTGAATCGAATGTTATTCTCACAGGTTGACAGGTATGGACATAAGGGATGAGGATTTCCGGCCCGCTCCCTTCGCAAACGACCCCCAATTCCAACCCTCCCCATACTAACCATATCTGATTACTTCGGTCGCACGCGATTCTGAAGTCTCCGCCACCCTCACACCACTCAGTCTGAATCCAGGGTTCAGGGGTAGACCACTGGTCATTATCCCGGGAAGTAACGTAGAAAAAGACTTCCCCCCCTCCACTGCAATGGTTCAATACCGCCCGGATTCTACGATTGTTATCATGAATCAGCCTCGGTGTAGAACTATACCTCGGTGCATCCCAAATCCACTCCGGTTCCGACCATTCATCCCCATCCCAGAAGAACGCATATACTGAAGTATCTATTTCTCCCGCCGTCCAGATGTAGCCATCGGCATCAATGGCAAGCGGGAAGGGCGAACCAAAGGAAGCCGGAGGGAAAATCCTATCCTCGATCAGTGCAGACCACTGGTCGCCATCATAATAGCGGAGAAAGATCTTAGCAGAATCCCCATAATACCCATAATACTTGCCCCATGCCGCCAAGATCCTCCCATCGGTTGTTTGAATAATATTGGGATTTCCAACATAGATAATATCCGACCAGAGGAGCATCGGTTCTGACCATTTTAATTCTCCAAATGCTACACTGGAAATGGCGAATAACACCAAGATCATCTTCTTCATAATGCCATTATAACAATATTTTTTCCCTCTGTCAAGTTGCATTCTCAATAAGCTCTTCCCGTTAGTGCTTCCCCTATTAGCTCTTGTGTATCCGGAGATTATTTTACATCATCGCCGACACTGGGGGCTACTGATTGAATATGGTTATCTTAAGACTCTTGAACAAAGCCTGAGAGCTAAGAGCCAGGCAACCCTACGGTGTCTGCGTTCTCTGCCCTTGCCCAGGCGAACTGCTGTGCGTAGGAGCCTGCGAGGTTTAAGCTGCGAAGCCTCTGTACACGCAGCTGGATGGGCGGATGGGATGCGAAGAGATTAACCTTTACAGGCTTATCCGGCTTCTTGGGATTGATGCGATCCTTGCATTTGGGCGAGGAGATAAAAAGGTGAGCGGTTGCGGTTGAGGTCCGTTGCATCTTCTGGTATGTGGCGCCGATCTTCTCAAGCGCGCGGGCCAGACCTTCGGGGTTTCGGGTCATCATCGCACCGGATGCGTCGGCCAGGTACTCGCGTTGCCTGGAAATCGCCGCACGGATGAGCATCACTGCCAGCGGCGCAAGAATAGCCAGAACCAGACCGATAGCCAGCCAGATGAGTGCGAGATAGCCTCCACCCTTGCCTGAAGACCTTCGTCTGCCGCGACCCAAGAAGAATCCCCACCGCCAGAAGAGATCACGCGCAAGAACCACCAGGCCGATCATGATCGCCACAATGGTCATCAGAAGGATGTCGTAGTTCTTGATGTGGCTCATCTCGTGAGCGACCACACCCTGAAGCTCGGCCCGATCCATCATCTCGTAAAGACCTGTGGTCACCGCGATAGCAGCGTTGCGAGGATTTCTGCCTGTAGCAAACGCGTTCGGGGCAGGGTCGTGGATTATATACACCTCAGGCTTGGGCTGACCTGAGGCTATGGCCATCTCCTCAACCACGTTGTGCAAGCGCTTGTAGCCCGCGGGATCTGCCTTGCGCGCGCCGTTGGCAACAAGAGCCAGCTTTGCAGAGGCGAAGTAGAAGATGAGGTTGTAGCCGACGATAAACACGCCGAAGAAGATGTAGGGGCCTAGACCCCAGACCCCGTAGTAATACTGGAAGAACCTTATGACGGCACCGCCCACCAGCGCCAGGATGATTGTAAATAGCAGGATAAACCCGAACGTGCGCCAGCGGTTGGCGGCGATCATCCCGTAAAGGGTTCGGCGTGCCATGTGCTCCTTAGAACTTTACCGCAACCGGTTCGCGTGCCGCCTTCTCCTCCTCAGGGATCTCCCAGAACTCGAACCTGCGGAAGGCGAAGATCGAGGCGAAGATGATGCCCGGGAACTTCTCGGTCGCGGTGTTGTAGTTCATGACCACATCGTTGTAGAACTGCCGGGCGAACGCGATCTTCTCCTCGGTCGAGCGCAGCTCCTCCTGGAGCGCCAGAAAGTTCTGGTTGGCCTTCAGATCAGGATACGCCTCGACCACCGCGAAGAGCGACTTGAGCGTCTCGGTAAGCATGTTGTTGGCCTTAGCCGCGTCGCCAACGGTCTTTGCGTCCATGCCCAGCTTGCGCGCGGCGGTGACGTTCTCCAGGGTTTCGCGCTCGTGCTTAGCATACCCCTTGACCGTTTCCACCAGGTTGGGGATCAAATCGTATCGGCGGCGCAGCTGAACGTCTATCTGGTGCCACGCGTTGCGCGTACGGTTGCGCTTGACCACCAGCGTGTTGTAGCCCGCGATGGTGATGATTATCAAGAGCCCGATGATGCCTACGAAAATCCACAACAATACCATAGCATTCCTCCTTACGGTGTTGGCCTTGATAATAGGAGAGATTGAGGAATTGTCAACCGCGATGCGGCTATTTTGCGGCTCTCTGCTTTTTCTTGGTAGAGGTTACTCGCTTTGCCGCAGGTTTTTGCGCCTTCTTGGGCTTCATCTTGGGTGAAGGAGGAATCAATTGGACGGTTGGGAGAATAAGTCGTCCCCAAGACGCTTTCGCGGAAGTGGACGAGATGATCTCTCGCGCGATTGAGTAGAGAAGTGAAGGAGCATTTACCATTACGAGGGTTCTAGCTTCACCTTCAGATGTTTTGCTATCTACAGCGAAAAACCCACTCAGATGTATGTCAAAGGCGTATGGGCTGTTTTGGGTTTTCTTTGGGGCATAACAGATATCCAAATCGAACCTCCAGCGACGTGAATTCTTTTTATTCCGGAAGGGTAACACTTCTATTGTCAAATCATCTGGCTTCATCTCGTGTGGCGGGTTTTTAAAGTCGAAGCTCTCTAGCATAGAGAACGAAAGCTTCCTAAGAATATAATGTTCGATTTGGATAGGAGCAAGTTTTATCATCACATCACCTGCTCAACCTTTTCAGGTAGCCTTGTTTTGTATCTTTCTTTGAACCACGAACCATCACTGAATTCCTCGCGGGCCGTTTGGGGAACTTTGGGTTGAGGCGCAGGTAATATTACACTCAGGATTTCGTCTGGTATAACATATTCGTATTCACAGACGTGCTCTTCTTTCCTCTGAGCTAAGGAAGCTACTATGGGAACAAATTTAGGTGGAGCAATCTTCATACCTAAAGCAAATGCCAGTTTGGCCATGGTTTCCATGGTCATGTTCCAATTGGTGCGGAGCATCTTTGTTATCCATGCAGGACTGGTACCCATTCTACGTGCAAGTTCTGCACGAGTTATCCCTTCCTCTTCCAGATACTTTGAAACTTCCTCCGCAAAGTCAAACTTCAAACCCTCTATGTGGAACTCCACATCATTCAAGAGTTCCTGATAGTCTTGGTTTAACTTCGCTTGAAGTTCATCCTTGTTTATCATGGATGCTCCTTATCCCAGCGGTCCTTGTACCGCTGTGTTTTTTTAAACTCTGCATTTCGCATAGTTTGACCTTCGTGCCTCTCACTGCCATGAGTAATAACACGAACCCCCATTTTGTCAGTAAAGCCGTAAAGCCTTGAAGGTCTTGTTTTATTCGATTTCATTTCCCAAACACCTTTGAATCCAGCCACATGTTCCATTTTTTCCCGATTTCGTACAGTACCTAGCTCTGATAAATGTTTAATTATTTTCCTTAATTCCTTATAGTCTTTTGGGTAATCCTTTTTCAAGTCTTCCATGAATTCATAAGCCTCACAAAGATATAAAACCTGACACTTCCCACCTGGCCATGCAACCAAATATTCCAGAGAATCACCACTCATCCCAATGTTAACCTAAAAGTTAACTTTGTCAAGGGGTGTGAATAGTTCAAGGGTAGATTTAGGCGAATGGAAATCTTCATGGTTTAAGTGTATCAAAAAAGGTCGCTTCTGTCAAGAGTAAACTCTCAGTCCTTGACTAGTGTAAGTATTCCCGTATCCTTGAATGTGGATAACTCAGCTTTAGGCCTTCTTCAGGTCTACACCGGGCCGGGCAAGGGCAAGACAACCGCGGCTGTAGGGTTAGCGGCAAGGGCGGCAGGCCAGGGGCTCGCGGTCGCATTCATCCAGTTCATGAAACCTGATGAATCGGGCGAGGTGGACTCCCTCCGCAAGCTTGGAGTGAAGGTCTCCTATTTCGGGGCAGAGGGGTTTCTGGTGCCGGATTCAGACCCTACCCCTCACCGCGAGGAGGCACTTAAGGGTTGGCGCGAGGCTTTAATCTATCTTAAAGGCACCGAGCAGGTTGATCTTTTGATCCTTGACGAGATGTGCGTGGTTCTCTCCCTTGGTCTCTTGGATAGAGGCGAGGTCATGGAAGCTATCATCAACCGCCCGCACGGGCTTGAGGTGGTCTGCACCGGCAGGGATGCTCCCAAGGAGTTAATACAAGCCGCAGACCTGATCACCGAGATGCTGGAAACGAAGCACTACTTCAAGAAGGGCGTAAAGGCAAGGAGAGGGATCGAGTATTAATCAAAAGGAGGAAAAATGAATCAACCAACAATCGAAGGACTGGCCGCACGGGTAAAACGGCTGGAGCGGCAGAATAGAATCCTTAAATCCTTTGGGGTCGTTCTCTGTTTGTTTACTGTAGCCACAGTATCAATCGCTGCGGCTACAGTACCAGAATTCTTCGGCGCGAAGTCAATCAGCACCGGCGAACTCTCGGTGGTCGGCGACCGCAACGTCGTAGTACTTACTCAGGATGGTCTTATCTTATACAACTCAAAAGGCGCAGCTGTCTTAGCGGTAAGGATCTCCAAAGAAAACCCTCAGACTGCATATATAGAAGGTTACGATCCCAATTTAGGAGAAGCAAAGCCGCTTTGGAGGATTCCTTCAGAATAAACTTGCCAGGAGACTCGTAGGGTTTATGCCTTATATGTGAGTAAACTAGGCGAACGGCAGGTTTGAGGGTTATCGTATCGGTTTTCGCCGGCTTGAAATCTCGAATAACTGAGTACAACCCAAGTTAGCTACTACGGAAGGTGCTTGGGCTGAAACCAAAGGAGGCCTCATGGCAAAACCCGGGATCGAGGAGGTCACGAGGAGATTAAAGACACTTGCGCGCCTGAACAAGGTTTGGATGATTATCAGTGCGGCTCTTTTCGTCTTGATCATTGGATTCATAGTCATCGAGAAGTTTGTGCCTTTGATTACTCCAAGAAATATCGTCGCCCACAAGTTTGTGCTCAAGGATCGGACCGGGATGAGCAGGGCAAGACTCTATGTTGACGATAGCGGTGCGGTCTTAAAGTTCGCTGACACCTCAGGTCTTACCCGCACGATGCTGGGCGTGGCCGACTACGGCACCGCCAGCCTGCGATTTATGGATCAGGGGGGGCAA
>JABUBL010000146.1_pt1 | contig 17291 bp, 14 predicted proteins | sample 7240371 | NCBI WGS metagenome assembly JABUBL01 (sample SAMN07256343, study PRJNA390944) | subsurface metagenome | isolation source: Methane hydrate marine sediment | place: Pacific Ocean: Eastern North Pacific, ODP site 1244 | collected 2002
AGGAGTACTACACCTCATCGTCAGCGGGCAGCCTGTGGGAACCACTGCTGGTAACCGCGATAGTGGGAACGCTCATCTATATCTTTTACGCCCCCAAGAATTGATGAACTACAGGGATACCATCCATCTTCCCAGCACAGAGTTTCCGATGCGGGCAAAGCTCCCCCAAAGAGAACCCGAGATCTTACGCTTCTGGAACGAGGCTAGGATCTATGAAAAAACAATCAAGGCTAGACGTTCGGGCCAAACCTACATCCTGCACGACGGACCGCCCTACTCCAACGAGCATATCCATCTCGGGACTGCACTCAACAAGGTGGTTAAGGATTTCATCGTTAAGTACCGTTCGATGAACGGTTTCTTCACACCCTTTGTGCCGGGCTGGGACAACCACGGTATGCCCATCGAAAACAACGTCCTGGCCGAGTTCCGTAAGCGAGGGGAACCTGTCGAACGAGGGGCTGTCCGCAAACGCTGCCGGGAGTACGCGGCGCATTTCGTGGATGTCCAACGCGATGAGTTCATGCGGCTCGGCGTGTTCGGCGAGTGGGAAAACCCTTACCTGACGATGTCACGGCTATACGAAGCCGAGATACTTAAGATATTTGCCAATCTGGTCCAGCGAGGCTACATATATCGAGACCTGCGTCCTATCCACTGGTGCACCACCTGCCAGACCGCTCTGGCCGATGCAGAGATCGAGTATCATGAGAAGAGTTCCCACTCCATATGGCTACGGTTTCCACTGCTTGAAGACCCTGACCGTATCTTCGGCGGGGATAAGGAGGGCTCCTATGCCCTTGTCTGGACCACAACACTATGGACTGTCCCCGCGAATCTGGCCCTGACGGTAAGGCCGGACTTCGAGTACTACGTTGTGAAGAGGGGCGAAGAGCGCTATCTTGTAGCAAAGGCACTCTACGAACAGACCGTCCGTGAGTTGGGGTGGAATCTTGAGGGGTTGGAGATCCAACGCCGTCTGCTCGGAGAGGAGCTTCGTAACCTCAAGTTCCGCCATCCTATCTTCGAGCGACCCTCACCAGTGCTGGAAGGTGAGTTCGTCACCGCGGACCATGGCGCCGGCATTGTTCACACCGCACCCGGCCACGGCGAGGATGACTTCCGGATAGGCAAGAAATACGGGCTAGAGATCCTCTGCCCGGTGGATGAGAAGGGGCACTTTACCGCAGAGGCAGGCAAACGTTTTGCAGGCCTGGATCTACAGCGGGGCAACGAGGAGGTGCTGGCCGCACTTAGAGAGGCCGGTAACCTCCTGAAACAGGACATCCTTGAGCACCAGTATCCCTACTGCTGGCGATGCCATAAGCCTTTGGTCCTCCGCACCACCATGCAGTGGTTCATGAACGTGGATCATGAAGGGCACCGGGATAAGGCTTTGGCTGAGATTGGGAAGGTGGATTGGGTACCGGCGGAGTCCTATGAGCGTATCAAGGCGGCGATTGAGGGTCGTCCTGACTGGTGCCTTTCTCGACAGCGGTTCTGGGGGGTTGGAATCCCTGCATTCTACTGCAACGAGTGCGGCGAAGCTATACTGGATGCGGAGTTGGTGCGGCGCACCGCTGACCTGGTAGAGAGGTATTCGGCCGACTTCTGGTTCGAGCCGGACGTTATGAAGCACTTTCCGGACCTCACCTGTCCTAAGTGCGGGGGTAAAAACCTCAGGCCGGAGCGAGACATCCTGGATGTGTGGTTCGACTCATCCTGTTCCTCGCTGATTGTTTGCCGGAACTGGGAAGGGCTGCGCTGGCCTGTGGATTTGTTCCTTGAGGGTCCGGATCAGCATCGGGGATGGTTCAACGCCTCGCTTATGACCAGCCTGGGTGCGGAAGGACGCTCACCTTACCTGCAAGTGGCAACCACTGGCTGGGCGGTGGATCAGGAGGGTAAAGCTATGCACAAATCGCTCGGCAACTATATAGCCACCGAAGAGATTGTGAATAGTTACGGTGCGGATGTGCTGAGATTGTGGGTTGCCTCATCTGATTTCACACGTGACGTTCGAGTAAGCCGCGAGATTCTGGATCGTGTAGTTGACGCCTACCGCAAGATCCGCAACACCCTCCGATTCCTCCTGGGCAACCTGGCGGACTTTGAGGAAGCGTATAGAGTACCTTTCGGGGAGCTTGCCCCGCGCGAGCGCTATACCCTGCACGAGTTACAGAAACTTGTCTCGACCGTACGCAGCGGGTTTGACAGTTTCGTGTTCCACCGTGCCTTCCAGGCCATATATCAGTTCTGCGGGATCACGCTCTCCGGCTTTTATCTGGATGTGGTAAAGGATACCCTTTACACCCGGGGCAAGCGCTCGAAGATCAGATGCTCGGTGCAGACCGTGATGGCCGAGGTGCTCGATACGTTAATCCGGCTTCTTGCTCCTCTGGCCAGCTTCACCGCAGAGGGAGCCTACCGCGCATCCCCTTTGGAGAGGACCGAAGAAAGTGTTTTCTTGCTTAGCTTCCCCAAGGTAGACCCCTCGCTTGAGGATCGCGAGCTCGCCTACGAGTTCTCCCACCTCCTATCCGTACGCGAGGCGGTTCTCAAAGCGCTTGAAGAACGGCGCACCGCAGGCAAACTCAAGGCGTCAATCGATGCAAAGGTTAGCCTCGCCGCTAAAGATGACGCCCTGGCTCAACTTCTAAAGAAATACGAATCCCATCTGCCGGAGCTATTTATCGTCTCCCAGGTGAATCTCATGGAGTGGGACAAGATGCCGGAAAAAAGCAGGAAAAACGATCTGGCAGTAGAGGTTCAAAGGCCCAAGGGAGAAAAATGCGTGCGCTGCTGGCTGTGGTCTGAGAGTGTGGGGACCCATCCAGACCACCCGGAGATCTGCGATAAATGCTATGAGGCTATAGCTGATGACCAAACGTAATCGGCAAAGGTATGGGCGAAAACTTCTTGCAGAGAAACTGCGCCTGCTTAGAGAAATAGGGGTGGAAGAGGAGGCCTTGTCCGAGTTGGCAAGGGAGGCCTCGGGAGACCTCTCGAGCTTCACCTTCCATATGGCCGATCAGTCCGGTGAAACCTACCGGAGAGAGCTGAAGGCAAGTTTGACCTCAGAACAGACACGCATCCTGCGGGCCATAGACGAGGCACTCAAACGCATATACAACGGCACATTCGGGATATGCTCACGCTGCGGGGCTAAGGTTCAAAGAGAAAGACTGGACTACGTCCCCTATGCAAAGCACTGTATCAAGTGTCAGCGCTCGCTAGAAGACTCCTGAACTCCTTATTCAAACCCTCCAGCAAAGCCCTGTATCCCCTCACCTTCAAGGTCACGCTTTCAGGACACTCGATGCGTTCCAACACGTCTCCCGCCTCGTAGAAACGGTGCTCCCATTCAGGATGAGAGCGAGGGATCTTAACCTCCACCTCTATAAGAATCTCTGCTGCAAGCTCTCGGATACGTCTGCGCAAGCCCTCCAGCCCCTGCGAGTGAAGGGCCGACACGAAGGTCGCCTCTTCGTATCTTCGTGCCAACTTCTCCTTCACGATCTCATCGAACAAGAGATCGCTCTTGTTAAGCACAAGCACCCTGGGAATCCCCTCTGCACCTAACTCTACAAGATGGCGCTCGACAACCTCTATCTTTTGATCGAGATGCCGGTCACTTGAGTCAGCAACGTGAAGAACAACGTCGGCCTCGGATATCTCTTGAAGCGTCGCCCGAAAACTTGCCACAAGCTGGGTAGGGAGGTTCTTGATGAGACCAACGGTATCGGTGAGTAGCATGGGGATGTTTTCTTCAAGTTCCACCACGCGGGTTGTGGAGTCAAGGGTGGAAAAGAGCCTAGAGGAGACAAAGGTGTGTTCGGCGGCTAGTGCGTTGAGAAGTGTCGATTTCCCGGCGTTGGTATAACCGGCCATGGTAACGGTTAAAAGCCTCCTGCGGCGCTTTCGCTGGGTGTCCCGCTCACGTTCGATGTGATCGAGCTCCTTCTTCAAACGGCCGATCCGCTCCTGGATACGACGTCTATCCACCTCCAATTTGGTCTCTCCAGGGCCGCGCGTGCCGATCCCCACGGCACGGCCGCCGAGTGCTCCTGAACGACCGCCCAGGCGCGAGAGCTCCCGTCCCCAGCCTGTGAGCTTAGTATACTGGTACTCGAGCTGGGCAAGCTCAACCTGGGTCTTGGCCTCCCCGCTGCGCGCATGGAGAGCGAAGATGTCGAGTATCAACGCAGTGCGATCTATGGTGCGGCGCTTGAGCTCCTCGGCGATGAAACGCAGCTGGGTAGGGGTAAGGGGGTTATCGAATATCACAAGGTCGATCGCAAGCTGTGAGCATATCGCCTTAAGGTAGGCAAGCTTGCCACGACCTACGAAGCTGCGGGGATCGGGCTTTTGCCGGATCTGAAGGATCTTCTCTACAACCTCTGCACCGGCGGTCTCAGCCAGTGCGGCGAGCTCGGCAAGGCTGTCCACGGCGTCCCAGCGTAAGCGGTTATCACGGGCAACCGCAACCAGAAGTACGCGCTCAGCTTTCGGCTTTTCTTGTGAGAACATAGATAAACCGCCTCGCAGCCGTGAATGCGGTGCCTAAAAGAAGACCTCGTATCACCCAATTCATATAAGGCGGGATAGCGATCAAGGCCACCCCTATGATGAAGACCCGGGTCGGTCTGTCAAAGAACCCAACCTTGCAGTGGATACCTACCCCTTCGGCACGGGCGCGTACGTAGCTTATAGAGTAGGAGGCGAAAAGAAGGGCGAACAGCAACGCGGAGTCGAGTTTACCGAAATCGAAGAAAAGAAAGATCCCAAGGAAGATAATGAACTCTGAGACCCGATCGAGTACCGAATCGAGGAAAGCTCCCTTGGCCGACGCCTTGCCAAGCGCACGCGCCACCTCGCCGTCCACGATATCCCAGGCCGCGGCAAAAAGGATAACCCCGCCTGCAGCACGCATCCAGCCGGAGACACCGCTGGCGTAACCACGGTACATGAGGATAAAGGCCACGCCGGTGAATAAAATCCCTGCCATAGAGATAACGGCGGGAGGCATCCCTAACCGGACAAAGCTCTTCACCAGCGGCGAGACAAGCCACCGGAAGCCCGCATAAACCTTACCGCGTATTTCCCGAGACCAGGACAACGAGCTCCCCTTTCAATACGATCTCACGCAAGGTTTCTGTAAGATGTTCGAGATCGGTGCGTGCCACCTGTTCAAAGCGCTTGGTCAGCTCACGCGCAAGTACAACCTGGCGATCAGGACCGAGAACTTCAAGGAGATCACGAGCTATTTTGGGCAAACGAAGTGCGGTTTCATAAAGGATTATGGTACCTCGCTCTTCGGCAAAGGAACGGATCTGGATCTTGCGTCTTCCCGACTTCTTTGAAAGGAATCCAACGAACAGGAACCGGTCGGTTGGGAGGCCGGAGACGACCAAAGCGGCAAGGATGGCCGAAGGACCGGGGATGGGAACAAGATTGATCCCCTGCTTTACGGCCTCGCGCACAAGGTAGAATCCAGGGTCTGATATAGCCGGGGTGCCGGAGTCGGATACCAGTGCAAGGCTTTCTCCGTTCGAGAGTTTTGCCAGAAGAGATGGAGTGCGTGAAGTTTTGTTGGCGTCGTTGTATGAAATGAGAGGCTTGTGAATGTCGTAGTGGGTAAGCAGCGATCTTGTCCGACGGGTATCCTCGCAGACCACAAGATCCACCGCTCTCAGGACATCAAGCGCCCGCAGGGTGATATCTGCCATATTCCCTATCGGGGTGCTCACGATGTAAAGGGTGCCGCGTTCGATCAAAAGATCTGTTCTTTGATGTGGTCAAAAAACTTTAGGTTATTTAGCGCAAACCGGTAGTCCTGAAGCGCCTTGCGGAAGACGGTGATGTGTCTGCCACCGGAGATGGTGGAAAGCGAGTCTGCCAGCAGGTTGAAGAAGGCGGCGAATCCACGCACCAGGCTATCTGTATCCACCTTGGGTGCGCCCGTGAACTTGGCGTCATCTGTGATCTTGAAACTCTCGAAGAAGGTATGCTCCTTGGCAACACCTTTAAGCGAGATCTCTGCTATCTTCTTCACGATGTTGCGTCCAAGGATCGCCGTGAACTCTTCAAGCAGACGGTTTGCAGAGGTTATCAAAAGTTCAACCTGAGCAGATGTAGCGTATGCCGCCTCCTCAGGCACCTCCCGAATGATCTTTATGGAGAGCTCCGAACCCCATTCCTTGAGGTACTTGAAGAGGTCATCTGGGGTTCGCCCGCCCGGAGCCAGATATACGGTGGAGACCTCACCTTCCTTCACCAAAACGTAGGACTTCTCGTTGCGACGAGTTATCACCAGTATGCCTGAAAAGCTCTGCACCGACAGGTCACGCAGGAGATTTAGGGGAGGGACACTGCGAGCATCCACCTCCCGAACCACGTTTTCATCCCGCAAGCCGACGATTATCATCACCAAAAGCTGATCGTCGGCGAACGCAACGTTCACAAGTGAGGAGTCGGTGTGCTTGATCTTCTCATCTACATCCATGAGGGCAACCTCTTTGGTAGGAACATTGTTGGCGACCCGCATAATAGTTGCAAGCTCCCCCTGGCGCACGAGCAGGATATCGAAGGAATCCGGGTAGTCTATGGTGATGTAATAGGAGCGCTTAAAAGCCCGGTGCTTCTTGGCAAAGTGCAGCAGCTCATCGAGATCGACGAACTCAGCACGCAGCGAAAAAAGCACGAGCTTTTCCCTTGGAAACCTCATGCCTCCTCACTGTCAAATACCAGCTTGCCGCCCGCAAGCATGACGCGATAGGAGCGCCGCCCCTGACCGTTGATAAGTATCCTGGCTAAAGGATTGGCAACGAGCCGCTCTATAGTTCTCTTAAGGGGCCTTGCCCCGAATCGTTGATCAAATCCCTCGCGTATCAAAAGCTCCTTTACCTCATCTGAGAAACGAACCTTGATTCCTTTATCCTCCAGCCTCTCTTTAAGTTGCCCAAGCTGCAGTTCCACAATAAAACCCATATGTTCCAGCGTAAGCGGCTTGAACACCACTATCTCGTCAATGCGGTTGAGGAACTCCGGGCGGAAGTTCGCTGCCAGATGCCTATCCAGCTCATCCTTGCCGAGCTCGCCGCCGCTATCCAGTATCTCCTGCGAAGCGATGTTTGAGGTCATAATAACCACTGTATTGGCAAAGTCAACCGTTCTGCCCTGAGCGTCCCCTGCGGATGGCGTCTGCAACCACGCGTACCGTCTCCTCCTTGAGCCATGCAGCACGCGCGTCAATCGCCCCCTCTGCCGCACCCGCACCAACTACGGTGTGCATCTCGTCGATAAAAAGGATAACGTTACCACGGTTCTGTTTCAGTTCATTAAGGACGGCCTTCAGCCGCTCCTCGAACTCGCCGCGGAACTTGGTGCCGGCAACCAGCTGACCCATGTCAAGCGCCAGCGCTTCCTGCGCCCTCTGGGTAAAACGGTCTAATCTCATAACAACTAACAGTTTAGCACACTTGTGGGGATTTGTCAATAGAAAAGAACCCTTCCTCCCAGGGATTGATGAGGCTTTTCCGGGTCAAAAAAGGTGTACAAAAACTACCCGAAAGCTGGTCAAATACTGGACAAAAGGTGGACATTTTTGGTCGCATTAACCCATATCGATGAGGTATTGTCTATTTTGTTAAAACTACCTTTCGGGTTTCCTCAGATTTCACAACAGGCTTGATAAAGTACACCCCTGACCCGTAACACCTCCCCCAGGTAATCATTCCAGAGGATTCAGTTGCGTGCACCTCATCAACCTTGCGGCCCGAGGCGTCGAAGATTGAAGCTCGAAAGCCATCGGGTCTATCTTGATATCGCAGCACTATTTGAGAACCGATGGAGGTTATCACTTCCCAGTCAGGCGGCTTTTCAACAATCGGTCGCTCAACTACCCCTACCCCCATGTCCCAGTCGGAGATTAAGGCCCAGGCCTCACAGAGACTATCGGGCGTGGAACGGGGATATACCCATACGATCCGGTCATCGCACACCCCCACTGCAGGTATAAAAACAGCCTTAAATGTGGTATCTTTCCCGAAAGACTCCGTATACTCGAAAAGGTTAGTCTGACGCCAGGGCTCGTTGTCTCGAATCTCTCCAATTATGCCACCCGGGCGGAACCAGTAGCAGTTTGGTTCTGCGTGTAACTTGCTCCATCGAAGATGCGTCTCAGCAAACCGCTCGTCGGAAGAGAGGGCAACTGAGAACATCTTTTCCCAGCCTCCCCCAACTTCGTGAGGATCAATCATCACCAGGCGTATGGGATACCGCGCCAACCCACGATGGCCGAACACTCGAGCCAGCCACCCCATTACATACTCCCCTACATTTAACTCTAGAAGTCTTTGCCAGAATACCACGAAGCGGTCATTATCAAGCCAAAAGAGCTGGGGTTCCCAGTCGTCGTGCTCCTCATAATCCAAGAGATGTCCCCTGGACCTCCAGGACAGGATTGGCTCATCTGCGGCATCGAACACCTGGAACCGCAGACACACCGTGCCAGAATAAAAAGGAGTAGGCTGATCACGCCAGGTTACTGCCACGTCTCCTGCATCACTCAGCGCCACCCTGGGATAATAGAAGAATACACACTCCTCATCACAAGCCAGGAAGGGCCGGTTCTTAGGATCACCCTCCATATCAAAGCGCTCCACCCACACGTAGTTCTTGTAAGTGGGGGGGCCAGGCTCTATTTCACACCAGGTTACTACGAACTCCTCATTATTGTTGAGGCTTAGGTCAATCGAGCTCAGTTTATACGTAGACTTACCTAAGAATGCACGGGCAACCAAGGTGTGCGCAGAGCCAACAGGGCTACCGTCAGGGGCAAAACGCTGAAAGCGCACATACCAAGCATACAAAGCATACCAAGGCTCATCCTCCCTCCAGATCGGCGTATCTGCCCAAAGCAGGATGGTGTTGCCTGCGGTGTCCATCTCAAGACAGGGGTAACGGATCCACGTGGTGTCCGCAAGCTTTGTAATCTTATAAGCCTCGGTCATTGGATTTCCATCCCGGTCAAAGAAGCGGATAAAAAGCTCCGGCTCTAGATCATCAGGATCGGGATCGCCGGAGGCTATGCCGTCTATCCAGGCTACGGCAAAATGGCCATCTGAGGCCATTGCCGCACAAACATATTTCTGATTATGGCCGGGCTGGTGGTCTGCTACCTGAAACGGCTCCACCAGAACACCACCGCACAAGGCTAAAGCCAAAAGACTTATATTAAGCATCTCGACCTCCTTTTAGTTATTAAAGTCCGATTTCGCCCCTCTGTCAAGACTTAGCGCAGGATCACCACCTTGCATGTGGCGCTGACTGATTTTTCCTCAACCCTTGCGAAATAGACGCCGGAGGGAAGAAAGGAGGGCTGGGAGGAGGGCGTCCAGGTGCCCTTGCCTTTTATGGTCTCCTGGAGGATTCTCCACCCATCTGCGGAGTATAGGGTAAGCTTAGCCTCGCCCGTAACACTCCCGGACACGTCGTATGAAAGCCGGTTGAGGGAGGCTTCAAGATGGATGGGCGATGAGGTCTGGACAGGTGATTCCGCCACCCCTACGCCCATGTCCCAGTCGGTGATCAAGGCCCAGGCCTCGAGGATGCTATCCGGGTTGGGGCGGGTATAAACCCACACGATTTGGTCGTCGCACGCCGCTACTGCAGTTGTAGCACAAAGAAAGTCGCTCCACGTAGTATCCTTCCCCAAGGGCGGGGTGTACTCGAACAGGTTGGTTAAACGCCAGGGCTCGTTGTCTCGAATCTCGCCAAGCACCCCACCCCCGTGCTGCCATGCGCACCAGGGATCCTCGTGATAGTGAGTTCTGTCGTGGGTCTCAGCAAACCGCTCGTCCGAAGAGAAGGCAACCGAGAAATCCCTCTCGCTTCCACTCCACGTCCATAGGGAGGCCTGTTCATCCGCCACCACCACGCGTATGGGATACCGCGTCAACCCGCGATACCCGAACACTCCACCCACAACCCCGTATCCTTGGTCTAGATGCTTTGTCCAGAACGCCACGAAACGCTCATCGTCAAGCCAATAGGGCTCGGCCCACTTACCCCCCTTCTCATAATCCAAAAGATGCCCCCTTGGTCTCCAGGACAGGATGGGTTCATCTGCGGCATCGAACACCTGGAACCGGCGATACACCGTGTCAGGATTAAGCTTATCACGCCAGGTTACCACCAGGTCTCCCTCGTCATTCAGCGCCACCCTGGCAAAGGTGAAGGGAAGAAGGTAATTACCCGGAATATCATGGGTCAGAAAGGCCCGGTCTTCAGGATAACCTTCCAGATCAAAACGCTGGACCCACACGCAGGTCAAATCCCAATAGGGGGGAGCTACCTCAAGCCAGGTCACTGCGAACTCACCCCTGTTGTTGAGGCTCAAGTCAATCGGACTCCTCTTATATAAGAATACCCGGGCCACCACCGTGTGCGCAGAACCCACAGGGCTGCCGTCAGGGGCGAAGCGCTGGAAGCGCACGTAAGAAGGCTCCTCCGCACTCCGGGTCTTCCTGTCCACCCAGAGCAGGATGGCGTTGCCTGCGGTATCCATCTCAAGCCAGGGGTAGTGTACCCAGTTGGTGTCCGCCATCTTTGCGATCTTATACGGCTCAGTCATTGGGTTTCCATCTCGATCAAAGAAGCGCACGAAAAGCTCCAGCTCTAAGTCTTCGGGATTGAAAGGGTCGCCGGATGCTATGCTGTCCACCCATGCTACGGCAAAGTGCCCGTCAGGGGCCATGGCAGCACACGGATAGCTCTGATGATGGCCAGGCTTGGCCTGGGCGATACGAAAGGGTTCTACAAGCGTCCCTGCGCATAACGCCAGGAATAAAACAGCTGTTTGTATCATAACGACCTCCTTTATGTCTATCATAAGCCGGTTCTCCGGCAATGTCAAGGCCAAAAAAGAGGAGGGGCAAAGCCCCTCCTCTAAAGGTTAAGGTTCAATCGGGGAGGTAGCTCGACCGCGTTCCAGAACAGGTGCCGCCTCCTGTAATGCCGTCAGGGTCACTGCCGGTTACAAGCCAGCTTGCTGTATAGGTAGGATCAGGTCTGGTGTTGTAGTTGAAGTGGTTACCGGTACTCCACCAGGTGCCCCAGACGGAGTCGAACACCACAGGGGCTATGGGAGGGTATGTCAAGGTGGTTTTGATTAATTCGGCTAAATAGTATCACAATTCAATCTTGGATTGGCCTACAGCCTCCACGGGTTTTCTTGACACGCAATTTTTCTCGACTATACTCCCTCAAATTCCTCGGCAGCTCAGCGGTAGAGCGGGTGGCTGTTAACCACTAGGTCGGGGGTTCGAATCCCTCCCGGGGAGTTAATTCACCCCAAGTGAATACCTCGTATTCGCTCGGGGACCACGAGAACAATCCACTGATGTTATAAGTCCCTGAATGATTCGACCGGATATCCTCTCAACCACTTCAGGTGACATAAAGAGTAAGGCCCCGCACTACCGGGGCCTCTCCATTTTTGACGGTAACTAAGCCTTTCCAGGGATTAAAGGAATCCTGCGGATTCCGTCAACCGCGACCTTCCTTGATTCTCCCAAGAAGCTTGTCAAAGGCCTTAAGATGCTTACGCTCAGCGATCCAGATAGACATACCGGTGTAGCACTCATGAGTCATGCGCCAGGTTGTTTCCCAGAAGTTGTACCGGTGTACCTCAAAGGATTCATCCTCTTGAAGCAGAAGCCCGGCTGCAGGGGCAAACGAGACGCGCAGATAAGGGTAGGAGGCGTAAACGGACATTATGATCCGCCCGTCGGAGATAAAGTGAATCCCCAGTTTATCCGCCCTGATCTCTTCGATGCGGGTACCCAACTTATCCTTGATAAGATCGATCGCACCGTCAAGAAGCTCAGGGTTGAGCATGCGGCTCGCCCAAAACTCTTGGGTCTTTTTGTCAACTATAACTTCCATACATAAGAATAGTCAAAAAATGGCCCGTGTCAACTGTAATTCAAATGTTACACCTGTTTTTGGGCCTAAGTGCAAGTGCGCCATGCACATGTAAGATTTTACGTTCAATTGGATTGTAACATGATTAAGAAGCAAGTCAAGTAAATCTCCCCTTTCTGGCAAAGACACGGGATGAAGAAATTACCAAAGGGATTGAATATTTAACCGATTGAATCGAAGCAGCGTGAAGTATAAAATACTTCAAGGGGCAGGCTCTGCCCCGAAGGGGTACGGGATGTTACGGGGGGGTGTTACGGGGGGGTGTTACGGGTTACGGCAAAGCTAACCGGCTCAGGCTGCCAGATATCGAGCTGTGAGGAGGAAGGTTTGCCGGGCAGGTGTCCGTCAAGCAGCACGTAGCCGAGCGCGTTCCTGGTAACTGCCCCCATGCGCTTCAACTGATCAAGGCTGCGGATTCGGTGTTCCCTGCGGATACGCAGGATTCGTTTAACGGTGATGGATCCGAATCCGGGCACGCGCATCAGGAGCTCTTTGGGTGCGGTATTTACCTCTACAGGAAAGTATTCCGGATGTCCCTCTGCCCAGATCATCTTTGGGTCTTTACCTAAAGGAAGATTCCCTTCTTCAGTAAACCCTATCTCCTCCACACCAAACCCGTAGCGTCGAAAGAGGAAGTCAGCTTGGTAGAGCCGGTGCTCTCGCAGTAGGGGCGTTGGCTTAAGCCCATCAAGCGGCGTACCTACTGCAGGTTGAAACGCGCTGAAGTAGATACGTGAAAGGTCAAGCTTATCGTAAAGGTTCTTTGAGACGCCTAGAATCTCGGTATCCGACTCACCGGCAGCGCCTACTACGAACTGTGTGGTCTGTCCTTTTGGGCCGTAGCGCTTGCCGTGATTGGCCTGTTTTATTAACCTGGAGAGTAAGCGGATGCGGCTGAGAAGTTCCTCACTAAATCTCTTCTGAGGTGCGATTTTTGAAAGCCTGGACACGGATGGGGCCTCAAGGTTAACGCTTACCCTGTCTGCAAGCTTTACCGCACGTTCAAGTTGCGATATACCGGCTCCTGGAAGAACCTTAAGATGAATATATCCCTGGAACCGATACCGATAGCGTAAAAGCTCAACCGTTTTGATCATCCGATCCATCGTCTGGACAGCACTCTTGAAGATAGCCGATGACAGAAACAGCCCTTGCACGAGGTTGGCGTGAAACATCCTCATGAAGAGCGAGGCAAGTTCCTGTGGCGCAAAGGATAGGATAGGCTGGTCGTTGCCTCGCCGGTTCACGCAGTAGAGGCAGTTGTTCTCACAGACGTTGGACATAAGGACCTTCATTAGAAGTATGGAACGTCCGTCAGGCAGGGCGGCAGGATAAACCCAGCGCTCCATATGCCCACGCTGGCGATGCGCTTTTGGATCGTTCTTGGGATTGCAACACGCACCGCACAGGTCGTACTGAGCCGCCGCTCCCAGGGCTTCCAGCTTCTCTTGAGAGTCCATATGTTTACTCTACTCAAAAATCAGGATTTGTCAACCCCCCCGTAACACCCGTAACACCCCGTAACACACACCCGTAACACATATTTCCACCAGAGACGGCAACTCCTAAAGTTGCAGGGGCGATGCATGGGATCTGTGCCAAAAGATCCAATCCTACGACTTTCTCGATAATCATCGGATTGACGACGCGCATTTAAGGTACACAGGCTACGTATCTACTCGACTTATCTCAATTCACTTCTTGTCTTAATCTGTGTCAATCTGTGTTCCGAAGGAGAACGACTGAAAGGAGTTCTACGAAGGGAAACGACCGGAGGGAGTTTCAATCTGCGGTTTCAAGGGGTTTTGACCCAGTCCGCATGCGTCGCCACTACATATTTGTTTTAAGTGTGGTGATCATAGATTGTTTTCTCTTTCGGACGGTCGGTATGAGTGCGGAAGTTACCACATCAGGTCAAGATGGCTTACAATCTGCAACCCGTCAAATCACCACCCTGTGATGGCTAATTCCCAAACGGTTTAAGTGAAAAACACTAATCTTGCTCTTCGCCTATTCCAAGAGCATGGGAAAGCGCCGAGAGTATCTTGGCGGAAGCAAACTCAGAGGACTCTTGCTTTTTATATTGCTCGGTGAGAAAACCCAGGGCCTTTTTTCCGAAGCGCTCTCTTAAAAACCCTATCTGTGCCACGCGCACGTCTGCCGGGACCTCTACGTTGGTTATCCGTTCACAAAGCGCTTCAAAACGTTCATCCTCAGTTAACTCGTCGCCGCAGCCTTCCGCATCCAGGGTGACTTCCCTTTTACAGTAAGGGCAGTAGATACGACGCAGGGCCGCAGAAAACCACCCATTGTATAAGAAGCGCAGCTTCATTCGCTTTGAGGAACTAAGGTAGGCAATCCAAAAGATCGAAACAAGCAACCCCGCTATGTTGTAGCCGGTGAGATTCCCAAAGAAAAACTCAACAATGGAGAAAACCGCCATCAGGCCGAGGAATCCAATAACCAGGTACAGGGCGATCGGCTTCCTGAGGATAAAGAACACGAGCAGGACACCTATATGTAAGAACAAAAGCACCAGAAGGATCGCCGCAGGGGCATTCTGGGAAACAACATCCAGCACCGGTCCAACATAAGTTATGTCCAATATCTTTAAAAGTGCACCAAAGATAAGGATAATCGCGGCTATCTCGTAAAGCAGGAACAACCACTCAATGAAACCGAACTCCCCGGCGTTCCGCGCCTCGGCTGGGGAGTATTCTTCAAGTAAACGATTATAGGTCATTGGAGTAAACCTCGCATCAGTTCAAGCAGCTCGGCCGGGGAGGAAAACACGTAATCGGCTTGATCGGCCAGCTTCTCCCCCACCGCTACTCGAAGCGCGCCCTCAGGCAACGCTGCAAAACCATCAAGGTCGGTGGTGTCGTCACCAAAGTAGACGATCAGCGCGTTGTCTGAGGGACAAAAGTTTTCGACAAGGAAGGAAACCGCAATCCCCTTGTTCATGCCTGAGGGACGCAGCTCAACGACGTACTTGCCTTCGACGATCTCCATCTCCTCGTAGTTCTCAAGTGCTTCGGCTTTAGAGTAAAACTCCTCGTAAGCGTGCTCTACCGTCGTTTCATCGGCGAGGCGGTAGTGCATGGCAACGGCACATCCTTTGTGCTCGATAATTATGCCTGGCCAGTCCGCGAGCTCTTCAAGGCTTGTCGCAAAATCATCTAAATCTTGCTGAATTTCTTCATCATCAAGTATGGACTGTTCAAGCTCTCCAGGCATCTGAAGCTCGCACCCATGACATCCTGCAAGGGCAACAGGGATTGTAGACGGAATAAACTCCTGCAGCTCTGAAAGGCTTCTTCCGCTGAGGATCGCCACGTTGGTCATAGGACGCTCCAGGAGCTGACGCAGGACTATCTTTAACTCAGGCGGAGGGATAACCGAATCAGGTGTCGGGGCTATATCAACAAGGGTGCCGTCAAAATCCAAAAGCAACAAAAGCCCTGAAGAAGACTTAAGGCGATTCAACAACTCATCCTTCTGGCTCATACCTTCTTCCTCCGTACCCTCTTCCCATCGTAAGAAGACTCCTTCAAACGATCCAGGAATGCCCTGCCCCATTTCTCAACGTTTTTGCGGCGCAGACGTTTACGCATCCGGCTCATACGTGTGCGCCTTTCTGCGACATTTATCTCAAGTGCTTCCTTGAGCCCACGGACAAGCGAAGGTATACTGTAAGGATTCACGATCACCGCTTCCTTCAGTTCCTCGGCAGCACCCGCAAACTCCGAAAGCACAAGCATCCCTTTTTGTGGATCCTGAGCCGCCACGTACTCCTTGGCTATAAGGTTCATGCCGTCACGCAGGGGTGTAACAAAACATAGATCCGCGGCGAGATAATAGGTGACGAGTTCCTCAAAAGGCAAGGCACGGAAGTAGTAGTAAACCGGGGTCCAAGCAGCATGTGCAAATCGGCCGTTTATCCTTCCCACCGCATTCTCAACCTCCTGTCTCATTCGATAGTATTCAGGGATCTGGATGCGGCTCGGAACCGATATCTGTACAAACGAGATCTTGCCCAGGTAACGAGGATTCTCCTCAAGGAACCTCTCCACTGCCGCAAGACGCTCGGGTATACCCTTGGAGTAGTCAAGCCTGTCCACACCCAGAACGATGTGCTCCACCCCAATATCCTGCCGCAGGCGCTTGGCCGCCTCCTGGGTCTCTTCTTTATGGACAAGCTCTTGAATCCCTGGGTAATCCACCCCCATCGGGAATGCCTCCACCTTAACCGTCCGCTTATTACGAATCAACCCCTTGCCAAAGGAGACGTCTCTCTTCAGTATATCCTCTACGGCGTGCAGGAAGTTCTGAACGTACGACCGGCAGTGAAACCCAATAAGGTCGGCTTTGATCAAACCCTCAAGAAACTCCTTACGCCAGGGCAGGGTTCTGAAAAGATCAAACGGCGGAAAAGGTATGTGCCAGAAGAAACCGATCTTTGAACGCACACGCAGCGAACGCAGCATCATTGGAACAAGGGCCAGATGATAGTCGTTTACCCAGATGAGATCAGAAGGCTTTGCCTCTTGGGCAACCGCGGCGGCAAATTTTTGATTCACAGCCACATAGGCCCGCCAGTCTTCCTCAAGATAAGCGGTACGGCCAAGGAAATTATGGGCAAGCGGCCATAACGTGGAGTTGGAAAAACCCAGGTAAAAGTGCTTGAGTTCGTCAAAATCAAGGGGGATAAGTTTAAGATCGAAGGTAGGATTGGAGGGTGGAATACGATAGGTATCGGCAGAACAGTTCTCAGGAGCCGTTCCCCATGCTATCCACATCCCTTTTGTTGAGCTAAGCACCGGTTCCAGACCGGTAACCATACCACTGACGTTGCGGACCATGCGTATGGTGCCACCTGTTGATTCCAGGTAATAGGGGCTACGGTTAGAGACCACCAGAAGACGACGTTTCTTCTTTTTTGAAGAACGCCCGGATAAATTCTCCTGCCCGGTCTTTTTGCTTCTCTCTGATCTCACGGCATCATCCTATCTTAGAAAAAGGAATTGTCAAGTATGCTGAGGGTAAATGCTAAGTCACCCTTAAAGAAGGTTAACGCGACCAGAAAAGGTCAGTGTTTGTCGCGAAGCCTTACCGATACAGCGTAGCCCGAAATAACAAAGAGAAATGTGGAAACTATAGTCACAAGACCATCAGAAAAGAAAACCGCAAAAGATAAAAGGGGTAACTGGATGCCGAGAAGTATTAAAGCAACGATCTGAAGCCTGAGGAAAACCCGCAGACCTTTCTCTTGCTCCAGCAGCTTAAGGCTGCGTTTGGTAGTA
>JABUBL010000147.1_pt1 | contig 17271 bp, 9 predicted proteins | sample 7240371 | NCBI WGS metagenome assembly JABUBL01 (sample SAMN07256343, study PRJNA390944) | subsurface metagenome | isolation source: Methane hydrate marine sediment | place: Pacific Ocean: Eastern North Pacific, ODP site 1244 | collected 2002
AGGAAACAAGCGTAACGACCACAGCAACTACATCACTGTACGATTTAACCTCTGTATCACCTGAGTTGATTTTAACCTGGTAATCGGTGCCGGCTTCATTGCCGTTTAGGACCAGGTGGTAGGCGTCGTCGTAGCGCAGCAGACTTGCAGTAACGCCGGGATTGTTCGCATCGTTGTTTATTAGGCCGACTAAATCTTCCAGTGTTGTAGTTGCTGTGGTCGTTACGCTTGTTTCCTTGTGGTTATATGAGTAAATAAAGGTACCAGCACCGACATAATCTTCGGCATACTCTTCTCCGGCCGTGTGGACCCAACGTTCGGCAGTGGCCAACTGGTTGATTTCAACGGTGTGATTGCCTTCAAATGCGTTATAGGTTGCTTCAGCGGTCAATATGTCGCTGTCGCTGGAGGCAGCTGAAAAAGCGCGAAGTTCATCAGCGTCGGAAAGAGCTCGAACAGAGGTTCTTAAGCTGCTGAGTCTGCTTTCCAGGGTGTTGAGGGCGGTTTTTTTTGCCTCCCACGTACTCTTGCGTGCTTCGAGCATATAGAATCTACGGCGCTCGATAGCCATCAAGTTGGCGATGAGTGTAGTTGTATCAATACCTGACAACAGGCCTGGAAGACGCAAAGCTGACATTTTTTTCTGCCTTTTTGTTTAAGTTTTTACATTTTCACAAGAATCTACAAATACGGCCGACGCACACATGCGCGTAATTTATTATCGCTCAAAAACCCTTCTTACTTAATTATTTATCTTATGTTTGCCAATAGAATAGCTCATCGGGCTTTCTTCAGCCCATTTGGCCTGAAGAAGTTCATACTTTTGCAATAGCTGCCGGATTTGCCGGTTATTCGGGTCTATTTTGAGACAGTCATTTAGCTCTGAGCAGGCCAGTTTCGAGGCTCTTTCGGCATAGGCGGGCGAATTTGATTCTATGTAAGCATGCCCTATTGCAACATAAGTTGCGGCGGCTAAACATTTAGCATGCAATTGCCTCATCTCAGGGGGTATCTCATCCCACGAAACGTCCGGAAACAGCTCATCGTACGCGAACGTATCGGCAAATCGCTTGACGACCTCAAAATGACATTTCCCATTTTGGGCGGTGGAGTTTCTCAAAAGATTGTTGGGGGTCATTCGGCGCAGGTACAGGGCGTCCTTTAGGTGATGTATTTTCAAGCCGCTCTTTACGAACCGCCGCATCATGTCGTAGTCTTCGCCAACCAGTAAGTCCTCGTCAAAAAAACCGATTTTGTCGAACACACTTTTTCTGATGCAGGTTCTAAATGGTACTATGGGGCAACCATAGCGGAACAGGTCTCTGATGAGCGACTTTCGGTCTGGATACTCGGGCCTTTCACTTACTCGAGTCGGCTTACCATCTTCGTCGATAAGATAATCGTCGCAATAAACAAGGTCGGTCTCGGGATGTTTCTCGAATTGCTGCAGGTGCTTGGCGATGAAGTCTGGCGTTATCATATCATCAGCATCGAGGGTGATTAGAAAATCACCTTTGGATTCTTTCATAGCGAGATTTCGGGCACTTGCGGCCCCTGCATTTTCTTTGTAGAAGTATTTAATTTTTTCGTCTTTGAAGCCAGCGATAATATCTTTGGTATTGTCTGTCGAGCCGTCATCAACAATGATAAGTTCGAAATTTCTGTAATTTTGGATAAGGACACTTTCAATCGCCTCTGCGATATATTCAGCAGCATTGTAGGCGGGCATTATGATTGAAACCAAAGGATTGCTATCGTTGGTATGTAAGGAAGTTGCCGATATGTGTGGTGTGCCGTTTTTTTTGCCAACTATATATCGCTTGCTTGAACTGCGACTCTTTCTGCCATGTTCGATGCCGTTTTCGTTATGTTGAGTTAAGTGACAATATATTCTCTCTATATCATCTACAGATTTTTCAATATCAAAGCATTGCAAAGCCCGTTTTTGGCCTGCAAGAGCAATCTGTCGCCATTTTTCTTTATCTTTGGTGAGCTGTAATAGTTCCTGAGCCAGGGATTCATGGTCTCCGGAGTTGAAAATGACGCCGCTACGGCGGTGCTCTACGATTTCCTTCGCTCCGCCGGTGCCGCTTGTAACGACAGTCAAGCCGGCAGCCATGGCCTCGACCTGACTGATTCCGAATGCTTCGGAAACGAGGGAGGGAAAAGCAAGAACATTATGCCTTGCAAAAAAGTTCTTAAGGTTTTCTCGAGGAAGAAAGCCAACAAAAGTGACCTTTTCGTCCATACCAGTCTGGGTGATAAAATTTTTCAAGCTATTGACAAATTTTTCATCGGTGGAAGTGCCAGCCAGTGAACAAGAAAAGTCAATTCCTGTATCATGCAGCTTTTTTAATGCATTAATAAGGATATGTGGCCCTTTGTATGGAAGCACAATACTGGCATATGCAATTCTCAGTTTGTCCGTGTCAGGCAAAATGTTCATCTTAAACTGTTTTACTAATGCTCCGGGGTAAATAACCCGAAAATCTGCAAAAGTGTATCCCTGCCGCACTATTTGTTCTTTGAGCCAGCCGCTTGCGGCGGCTGGGATGTACAGTTCTTCTTTAGGTGTATCGGCGACAGAATAGCCGGGATTTGTGCTTCCGAAGTGATGGATGACGGGAATCCCGCTTTTGAGGAGCGGTTGAAGGATGCTGTGGGACAAGAAGTCAATATTTCCGAGCAGGCACAACTGCGGCGAAAAATGCTCTATGACATTTTGTAATTTTTCGTGGTTCTTCTCAATAATCTGGAGGATTTTTTCTTTGTCTCCAATGGGTCTGCAGACTCCGTTTTGCCAACCGCCGAACAGAATAAGGCTTCTATCGACGTTAGACTGGTCTTGGTCTATTGGGCCCAAATAAGGTGTATCCGATGTGAGGACATAAATGGAATGTCCTCGATTTTCGAGAATGTTAGTGAAGTCGCAAAGTAGCCGGCCATATCCGCCAAGTTCCTGCGGAGGATACAAATTATTTATCACGAGGATTCGCTTGGGCGGGAGGATAACCTTAGAAGTCCTTTTTGGCCGCTTAGCTGCTGTTCGTTTTTCAAGAGTCTGGATTTTCTCAGCCACGGGCCATTCGTTGGCCCCCAGCTCATTGCAGCGCTTGTAGGCCTGCAAGGCCTCCGGATTTCTATTGGATTGTTCGTAACATAAACCCAGGTGAAACCACAGAGACGGGTCGTCCTTATCAAGCGAGGCGGCTTCCTGAAAAAGTTCAGCGGCATCATCAAATCTTTTCGTCCTGAGATAAAGATGTGACAGATTGATTAGTGCATTCAGGTTCCTCCGATTGAGTCTGACAGCCTTGAGCAAGAGCTTTTCAGCATTCTCCAGTTGTTCAAGCTGGCATGAAATCACCCCCAGATTGTTTAGGGCATCGCAGTGAGAGGGATTTTCCAACAATGCCTGTCCAAAGCAGCTGATAGCTTCAGCGATTTTGTTTTCAGAATAGAGTATTTCACCCCAGAGGTTCTTGTCTTTCCAATAGTAAATCTCCAGACCTTCAGAGCTTTTCTCAAAACCGGCAGCAGCGAGAATATCTTTGAACTTCTTCTTCTGTTGCTCCTCAAGAGCATCGAATCCGTCTGAAATCACGAGCCATTTGAACTTCATCGAAGTTAAGAGGTTCTCAAGACCGGCGGTTAGAAGTTCTGAGGCGGTAATCACCAGGGCGTTCCAGAAAAGATCCATTTGCCGGAGTTGCTCGGTGGTAACGAGCTTGATTCGTTCAGCCATGTCGGTATTCTGGAAGAGTCGAGTGTTTTGGTCGGGGATTTGATCACTATCGTTTTTTATAAACAATTGAAGTCTCGGGAGGTCCAGCACATCACAGGCAAGTCGGCCATCTACGTTTGGCCAGAATAATATCAGAGTGCTTGTGGTCGTCAGGTGAACCTCCTGGAAAAACTCGTAGAGAGCGACTCTTCGGACCAGCTCGGTTGGAGAATCAGTTTTGACATAGATACTGCGTTTGTCTTTTTTAATATCGTACAAAGGATTCAGCTTGCCATTGAAGATGTAGTCGCTCAATTCTTTGGTCTTTTTTCCAGGAGTATGATTTCTCTCAAATTCTTCATATCCGTTTTGTGCGATTGCTTTTGCTTCGTCAGGATGCTTCAAAAAATATTGTATCTTATCGAGCAAATCGCGGTCATTTTCGAAACAGACAAGATGCTGCCCGTCTTTAAAGAGCAGCTCCAGACCGGATTCCATAGTCAATTTGTCTGTGAGGAGAAACCCTCCGCTGGAGAGCACTTCAAAGACTCTGAGATTGAGGTCACCATTCAAGCTGACGTTCAAGTTGACCAATGACTGGGCATAAATCTGTGCAGCTTCTGCCGGTGGAATCTGGAAATGATTAACCGGGACGCCGTTTGCTTTCAAGTATTGAAGAATATATTTTCGGTAGGGATGCCATTTTCCAGCCTGTCCGACGAAAGCCACTTTATAACGTTTGTCCTCGTAATGTGGTTGCTTGTGCGGAAAAATATTGAAGGCGGGAAGCCAAAAAACCTTTTCAAACCCGATTTCTTTGAAGTAATGAAGATGATGCCTCTTATGGTCGCTCATAATGAAGTCAAACTTTTCCTGCAAAGCGTACTTGAGAAGAGCTTGAATAGGTGTTTGCAAATGCTGTGTATTGCCGAGGATGAGGAGTTTGGGACATTTTAGCGCCTGTAAGTTGATTGGGAAATTACGCCCCGTTGCATCTGCTTTGACCGCTACGAGCTGTGGAGTTTGAGAGGATGGTAATCGTTTGGCAATTTGTTCGATGTCATAGACTCCAGCTGGACTCTTTATCGTGCGGTATTTATCTGCGTCCATCGTTGTCTCACAATCCGGCCCACAGAAGACCTCCGCAGTTGAAATGATTGTTGGCCTGTAATTGTCTCTTGAGGATAGAAAACTGACAAGAGCATTGAACGAAGGATATTGGAAAGAATCTTTTTCAGCATGGCTCTCAGCAGCTTCGGAAATAGTTTTACCGCTCTTTTCAACCACTGAAACAGCCTTCGCTGATGGACAGTGCTCTATATGATCTTTCGCATACTCAGCGGCGCGTTTTACGCCGGGTTGTCGGTCCTCAACCTTTTCGTCCCGCAAAATTGTCTCACTATTCCAGGGCTCAAACCGGATAAGCGCCTCAGCAGACAAGCGGGGGCGATAGAATAGCTTGCCCCGCTCATTCAACATGCACGCCAAAAAAGAAAATGAGCTGTTCGAGATCGCCACAATGTCGCATTTGCTTAGTATGTAAAAATCAGGATAAAAGGGAGCTTCTGGCAACTCTGCACCCAGGTCTTTGCTTGTTACAGGATTGTATTCAGCAAAATCACCGAGGACTTTTTCAGGTTCGTCACTGGCAATAAAGAGTACAGGCTCATCAAGCTTGTACCACAAATCCTGCAGCCAGTATTTATACCATTTGCTCGGCGCAACGAAGAAATGTCCGTACCCATAATCACTTCTCCGCAGGTGTATGCCTACGACGGTTTTGCCCTTCGAGCGAAGGCGATTCATAAGCCGGCTCATTTTGTTTTCTATTTCCGGAACAGGCCTGAACAAAGACCGAAAATAGTTCTTGTGAGGGGCGTAATAGCTGGTGTTGTATTGGAAGTAGCCCCAAAAATCCACGTTCTCGAATGTTTCTTTTGTATTCGGAACGACAGCTTCTGTAAGTTCATTGGTCGTCTCTTTAACTAAAGGAAGTTTACGCAGGATCGGAGGGTCTTTGTGCCCGAACAGGCCTTGTCCTATCCAGGGCGGTGTTCTAACCTCAAGATTATGTTTTTTCGCATAGGTCTTTAAGAACGCGTATTGAAAAACCTGATTAGCAAAGCGACCGTTTTTACCTAACGTCGACATCGTAATCACCGGCTTGTCACTATTTGTTTGTGTTTTGGCATAGAATCCGTCACCCCACGACCGATGATAAGGTGTGGTCGTCGCCTTACGCTCAAAATCATAATCTTCCAGAAACCCATCGAGCTGGTCTATCAAGGCGCAGCCTTCATAAAGCTCCTCGTAGTTAACCTCCGTATTGATAGCATCTATATACTTGAGCGTATCTGTTGCCCCCTGAAAGGCCATCAATTCGGCACCCTGAATATCAATGTTTATGATATTAAAATCAGAGGTGCTCGTGCCCAGTTCTTTCAATAAGCTATCGAGAGTCCTACAATCAACTGTAATTTGATTAACTTCTTTTATGTCCGGGTAAATTTCGAGATGTCGTTTCAGAGGTAGAACCGAACTACTTTGATCCATCGATGTTACGTGCAGAGTCGTTGTACCGTCATAATTGCTTATGGCACAGTTGACAGCATCGACGTTGGGTAATGTCGATATATCTGCCACCAACCGTTTATATACTGCCGGGTTAGCTTCAATAAACAGCACCTTTTGCACACCCATTGCCTGGTATCGCTCTGCTTCCTTTCCTTCGTGGGCGCCTATGTGAATAATACCTCTCGGAACAATATTGTATCTGTTGCAAAGGTCCTGCAAATTCAGCATCGTGGGAGGCTGGCCCAGTACCTTTGACTTGAACCTTTCATTAACCGCAAGAAAATTGCTATATTCATAATCCTCATAAGTTGGCGAAAAGCTTTCTATGTGCTTTAGCCCATCCGGCGACATCTTGAATATTTCATACCTCATCAACTTTAAATACTCAAAAACCTCTTGCAGAGTAATACCTGCATCCAAAAATGTGCCGCCATATTCAAATTGTAAATAGTCAATCCTGCCTTTACGTAACAACTCTTTTGCGCCTTTAATCACCTCAAACTCGCTACCCTCGGTATCAATCTTTAAAAAGTGAATGCGTCTTACATTCATTTTCTCACAGTAACTATCAAGTGTTACTGTGGAAACCGGCAAAGATTCAGGTGACTCAAGATTGAATTGCTTTTCAACTTCCAGCCTTCGATGGAATGTACTCCAGGACGGCTTATCCCGATAATAATAAAATGCTTGGTCTCCTTCTTTTTCCGAAACTGCACAGTTATTCGCAGTGACTTGTCCAGTTTTAATCGGTTCGGCTAAATTTTGCAAAAGTTTCTGATAAGATTTTGGAACGGGTTCAAACAAATGCACCTGGATGTTGGAATGTTTATTCAACACCTCTTTTGTCCATGTACCCACATCTGCACCGATATCGAAGACCACATCCCTGGAATAGATAACTTGCGCGATTAATTCAAGTTCAATATCTGTTAGGCATTGCCGTTCGGCTTCAGAATCTGACCCCGTTTTGATTTCTGGAAGAGACCTTATTGTCGGGCGAATTTCCCCAACCAAATCTTTTGGACTGATAACCGTTGGCTTTAACTGCCCTTCCCGACCAATGTTTGACTTTCTAGAAAATTCTTGCCAGAATTTGGTGTTCACGTCCTGACAGTACCGGGCAAGCACCATTTTGGCAAAGCGTGGTACTGCTATAATGACGTCTTCAATTATTACGATGTACCTTTCCTTTCCGAAAGCCTGCAGTGCATTGATTACGGTGGTAATATTCGGCCACTGATCCATCGAAAGATGGCCAGGTGGCGGTGACATAAACAGCCGTGCGTCGTCAATGAAAATAAAATGCTCGTGCTTAGAGCTGTTTATTGCCTCAATTTCGCCGATAAGTGGACCCTGTTCAGTCTGTCCGTATGTTTCCCCGCCGCTCCAGTGAGCATCAAGCCAGAAGATAGCTGGTCCATCGAGTCTGGCTACGACATCGCCGAGCCTTTCTCTGCTATCGCCGTATATGAACTCTATGTTTTTAATATGGCGGTATTTCTCGGCGACCTTTTCGTAAAAGCTTTCGGTAGCTTCCACCGTTATAACGTGGTCGAAAACGCTACTGGCCCAGTATGCCGTACCGCCGTGATATGTTCCCGTCTCGATGAAGGTGGTGATATGATAGGTTTCTTTCAGTCTACGAATGAGCTCCTCTGGGGGGCCGAAGTTCACAATTCCCATATCAACATCCCTCGCGACGAAAACACCGTCCTTACTCTGTATTTAATGGCATTATTTTGGACCTCAGCAACGCATCAACGTTCCACCGCTACAAGTTTTTCCTGCTTCGCCAGAAATTGACATTTATTTGGAAAATCCCTTGTTAACGTTTTGCTGGCGCCCTGTGAAACCCAACGCAAACACCACTTTGCCAGGTTACATTTGTGACAATCAAATATTACTACGATAAGTCCCGATGGTCTTCTTGCCTGTGCGAACCTGGTTTAGCTTTGCGGAGGTATCGGCTTTCTGGGCTGTAATGGCCAGGCGTAGAGTGTCGTATAATTTCTTCAAATGCTCCCGTCGATTCTTAAATTCAACTGATTCAAGAATTCCTGACTGTACGATTTTTCCTACGAGGCAATCGGCTTGTTTGCTTAAAACCTCGATTCGTTTGCTGGCCGGATTGCCCTGTTGGGCAAGCTTTATTTGCTCTTCTAACAGACTCTGCAACTCATCCAGCACATGTATTTGTTTATTTGTGCTCATCCGGTTTGCACCTCCGTTTGTTCTATTTGAGCCAGACTATGTTCAACTTCTTCTAAGAGATTGGCTGCATCTTTATGATTCCCGTCCAAGGCCAGGATGTCCGAGAGGGTTTTTTTAGACTGCTCGAGGCGACCATCTTTCATATATAGCGCTGCCAGAGGGAACATAACAGAGGTGTCGCCCGGGTGCATATTCAAATACACGTCCAGATAGTGAGTAACCTTTGCGAACGAGCCCATCTGGCAGGAGGTTTGAAACAGGCCCAAAAGAGCTATCAGGTTGTCGGTGTCCAACTCGAGGCATTTAAGATACATCTCAAAGGCCTGCTTGTAATCGGCTCTTTGCTGTGCGACTAAGCCCAAGCCGGCATAGGCCTTGGTACAATTGCCGTCCAGCCGGCGAGCGACTCTGAAGGCTGTTTCGGCGTCATCAAGGAGATTTTTTTGCAGGGCCACTGCTCCAAGCCCAACGTAAGGGCCCGGCTCATCAGGTTCTAATACGGCTGCTTTTTCGTAGTATTGCTGTGCCTGTGCGTAGTTGCCAACAGAAGTGTAACAGTCACCCATTTCCTGCAGAAGTTCATAATGCTGGATCGAATCGTGCTGTTGGTTGGTATTGTTTTGTGTTATGTCCATGTCGATTCTTTTCCTTCAGGTATTTGTTCTGCGCTTTCGAGCAATTCAATCGCTGTTTTTTTTCTCGGCTGACCTTCGCCTCTATTGCCCTTGCTTTGGGTTCCCGCCCGTCTTGGCTCCGTGCTCCGGCCCGTCTTGGCTCGGCCAAGCCGAGACAAGTAAGGTGGGGTCCCTCGCAGGGGTAAGCTTGTCCCCACTCCTGCCTGCTCACCTGTGCCTGCGTTACCGACAGGTGCAGGCAGGGGCAAGCTTGTCCCGCCGTAAGGCGTCCTGCGGACCGCGAAAGCCCGGAGCGCCGATAGAGTCCCGGTTAGTTGCGAAACTATTTCGGCTTCGAGCTGGGTAAAGATATTGTTGATTCCGGTCAACTGGTTTTTCAATGGGTAGTTTTCTTCGACAAATTTGCGATACCTCTGTGGTTCGTATGTATCGCTGCGAATCTGCTCGCAGAATTCTTCGGAGATGTTAAACAAGAATTCGGAGCCGAACGTTTGGTCTGCACCTGGGAAGTTATGGATCACCGGCTTTAGACCGCAGGCCATCCCTTCCAGCAGTCCCATACCCTGGCTTTCGATAATACTGGTCGAAACGATATAATGTTTATCCTCAAGCCAGGAACATACGTCTTCCTGCCAGCCGTCAAAGAACACCGCGTCGCGAAGGCCAAGAGCATCAACCATATGCTTCAAATATTGTTCAAGAGCTTCATCCGTGAATAGTCCGCCAAAGAACAAACGATACTCGGGGTCAATGTAGTGCAGCTTTTGCATACACTGCAGGACGAAAGCGGGGTTTTTCACCGTTCTCAGATTGGACAAAAAAGCAATATTTTTGCCGCGTTGGCGGTCGGTAAAAGCAAATTTTTCAAGGTTTACGCCGCTGGGAACAGTGGCTATGGATGTTTGACTTTCGAGGGACGGGATCCGGCGGGTAAGAGCATCCTTGACAAAGCTGTTGCCGACAGTGACGAGGATATCGATATTGGCCCAGTTCACTTGTTGGGGCCATTGCTCATAGGCTTCGCAGCCGTGCAGTCTGATAATGTTTTTGCAAACTTTCGGCTGTTTCGAGCCTGTTATTGCAAGGTTGGTGCACCGCTCAAACCATGAAATATCGCTCCATTTCATTGATTCATATAGTTCTTCTTCTGTCTGGTTTTCAAGAAAGCGCACTTCAAAACGCTGCTTCGTAAATTCAGCGATTTCGTTGAGAGATGTCATATCATCGCCAGCGCAGAAGAAGGCCACCTTCGGCCTTTTAGAGCGAATCACTTCGATCATTGGTTTGAGAATTTCCTGGTCGGGCCAGATTTGGAGTGAGCGAAGAAGCGTTTCGATAGCGTCGGCCTTATTATCCTCGTTGAGAAATGTGTCGGCGGTTCTGTTAAGTACGTCCGCATTCAGTATGCCCATCCGCTGCATATCATCAAAAAGCTGCATAACTTCGTTTGCTCTGCCGGTGGCGAGATATGCTTCTACTAAATTCCACACTATCTCAGCCGAGTCGTCCTGCAGGCTCCGAGCTTTGACAAAGTGATCGATGGCTTCATTCGAGCGGCCCAGGCAATGGAGAATTGCTCCTGTATCGTTCAGCACCTGTGCATCATCGGGGGCTGTGCGGAGATGTTCTTGCATACAGGCCAGAGCTTCCTGATACTCACCGGCTTCAGCTGATTCCAAACCCTTCTGGTAATGGTCCGAATTTGCCTCCATTGTTATCTACTTTACTCCCAATTTTTGGCTTCCCATCCCGATGTATCCCGATGGGGTCGCGCAGGAACTGACCATCCCACGGTCGTTAACTTGGTGAAATTAGTGCAAATTTCGTGCCGTTAACCTCTACCGACGTATATTTGCGATTTCGCTGTATTGTCCTGAGAGTCTGTATAAATATCGAACACATATGTAGTTCAAACGGGTATTTTCCGGTCTTTAACCCCGATGCACCGGGGCTCTCAGCGGCTATCTGATGAAATCCAGCAGCGACATGGACATAAGTTTGGCAGCTACGGCTAACGACATTTGGTATAGAACCTCACGGCGAGAGAGGTCTATAGCAATTTGGGCGATATCAGCTTCCTGCAGGCGGGTCGCCTCATCTTCAGCATTGTATTTGCGGTTCTTTAGACTATCTTTGAGATCGTCCAGGAACCCGATTTCTGACCCCAGTACAACTTGTGTTTGAACAAGAAGATTACGTACATCATCCAGGGTGCTTGACAAGTTATCTTGCAGCGTTCGCAATTGACCCTCGGAAAGCCCTTTTTCGTTCTTTAATACATCCCGGATGGTGATGAGCGTATTGAATATATCATGAGTTCCGGGTATGCTTACCAAATCAACTCCGGTACTGGTTATCCCCAAGGTATTAACATACAAGACTCGTCCAGCCGAATCTGTGACAGCGAGGTTGGTATCCCCAATACCTTCCGTTGTCGTGCCTTCAGTTATAGTTGTTGTCCCCCCGTCTAACGTGTTATCGCCGGCCACTAATTCGGAGACATTGCCAAGGGTGTCCGCAAATGTAATCGTGAAGCTGCCGGCTGTGCAGCTACCGGTTACTGTTACGTCATCCTCATCAAGGTCCGACAATGCTTCAAGAGCGGCTTTAACCTCAGCAGCACCTTCATCCCATTGAATGGCACCGGTCTTTTGTCCGTCAAAAGTCAAGGTAAAGCTGCCCGAGGTTGGTACCGGGACGAAAGTCAATGTTTGAACTTCTGAGCCTTTCCCCTTGAGAACGGTTACGTAATCGGTTCCATCGTTAATAGAGAGTCTATATTTGTCTGGGTCGGTGTCTTGCGTTATTGTCAGCCAGGTATAGCCGGTAACACTCGATGTCCTCGTGCCGGCCTGAGCACCGGTAGAGTCCAGCAGGAATTGGGCGTCACTGCGATTATTCGAACGAAAAATATCGTCGCCTACGTAAAAACCACTGGTCTGCACGCCCGGAGCCACTTCTATGTCTCGGTCGTCACTGCTGCCCTGATAAGTTACGCTGGTGATTTCTCCATTGGTGCGATTTGCAAGATATGGCTTCGAGGCCGTCTTGTCTCCCCCAAAGATGTATTGATTCATATGTTTGGTGTTGCCCAATAAGACCATGTGTTCCAATATACTGTTGATTCCTTCTGCGGTTCTTTTTCTTCCCTCTTCGCTGTAGGTGCCGCTCATAATTTGAGTTAGCCGTACTTTCGCATCCACAAGAGATGACGTCATACCCTCAAAAGTGCTGGAGGAAAGCTCCAGTGTGTTCATGACTTCCGAGAGGTTGTCTATATAATTTCCCAGGGACTTTTCCTGAGAGTTAAACCCTAAAACCTGGTAAGCGGCAGACGGGTCATCGGAGGCTCGATTTATTCGTGAGCCGGTAGACATTTGCTCCTGAAGGCGAGCCATTGCCTCAGCGTGGAAATACAAAGCGAGGCTAACATTATTATAAATGTTGTTCAGTGTTCCGCTCATTTCTCGTATCTCGTACAGTTCATTTTCAACTTACGATCTCGAATTTCCGATCGCAAATTGGCCTGCCACGGGCGCCGAAATTGGCAACTTTTCTATCTGGCTTCACAAAATACGTTTCAAGCTTCCTATATTATTTCCATCAGACTAAACAGCGATGACTGGACTGTGCTCATATATTTGGCTATTGCCTGAAACATCTGCTCGAAGATCAACATACGGGCAGCTTCATCGTTGATGTTGACGCCGCTCATCTCGCTTTGCTGACTGGCAAGGTTTTGGATCATAACTACCGTGTTTTCCTGGCGTATTTCCTTAACCAAGACATTTTGACCAAGGTTCGCAACGAGCCAGCGATAAAACTCCGGGGCCGTCATAGAGTTTAAACTGCTTGTGGTCTGGTCCTTTATTCCTGCCATCCGCAGGGCGTTGGCGTTATCGGTCATATCCGCCCCCAGGGCCGTCGCCACACGGCCCGGCGAATTGGCTATCTCTGAGCACACCGCCATGCTCGTAGCACTGCTACCGGAGAAGAAGGTATTGATTCCGACCGCTGCTAATACTCCCGAAGTATCCGAGCTTGCCAACGCCTCAATAGTAAATTCTTCATCTACAACCAGCGTGCCGGCTCCGACTGAAATGAAAATCCCATCCGCTATTTCTATGCGATCGCCGGCCGCATAACCACTGCCGACATTAACCGTCGCAACCACCTGGCTGGCGCCATCTCTAACCTGAATCTGTAGACCACTGGTATTGCCTACGGTGCCGCCGGTTATAACCTTGCCAGTATAAGTCTGGTTTGAAGATCCTGTGTAAATGCCCGATACAGATATCGTCGGCGGTGAAGTCATACTGCTGGTATCAGCCGACAATACTCCGGGAAGAAAGTCAAATTCGTAGTCTGCATCGGCTAAGATGTTCAACTTCGAAGAGTTCACCGAAGCGGTTAGGCCGGTAATGGTCGAAATAGCCGTCGCTATAGTGGTTAACGTATCACCGCCTTCATCTGCATCAATAGTAATCTCTTCTCGTGTTATTGTGCCTGTGCTGGTATTGATAACTCTAATATATATTTTCCCGTCGGTTACGGCCGGATCAAAATCGGCCAGATCTTCATCCGCCATTGACCAGCCGGTCAGCTGGGTAAACGAGCCCTCTGAACCTACTCCCTGAACATGGTATTGATTTATCTGTTGAATTATTGCACTTGCTAAACTGTCCAGGTTGCTGTGAACGTCAGAGATAAGGTCATTTCTTAACGACAATAATCCGCCGAGTCGTCCGCCTTGTACGTTTGTGTTATAGTTGTACATGCCGGCGATGGAAACACCCAGGCTGCCGCCTGTTATCAAACCCACCTCCAGTTCAAAAGCAGTGGTGCCTGACACCGCGGGTATTCCAGCAATGCTGACGTTAACTGTGCCGTGCTCTTGAGCCTGGGTCTCTAATCCTACTAATTCTGACAGCTCTGCTATGCGCTGGTCTCTTTGGTCACGCAAACTATTGGTCTGTCCACCGGTCATTTCTCTTCTTTCTATTTCGCCGTTGAGTTCAGCAATCTGGGTTATCAGTGTATTAATCTGCTCGATGGTGTTTTCGGCTTCCAATTTAATCTGGTTTTCCAGCGTGTTCAGAAATCCTCCTAACGTTCTAAATCGGTCGGCCAGAGTCTTGGCAGCGGTTACAGCCTGGTTTTGCCAAATGGCTTCTGCAGGATGAGCGCTGAGGTCTTGCAAGGCGTTAAAAAATTCGTCTATAGCTGCGCTCAAACCACTGCCTGTTGAAAGCTCTCCGAATGCATTTTCGACCGTGCGCAGCGTGGCAAGCTCCTGCGAGACTTGCCCTGATAACGACTGCTGGCGAAGGATCTCCTGGTCCAAAAGATTGTCGATCATTCTGGTGATGCCGGTGACATCTACACCCCCTCCCAATATAACGTCACCGATTTGCGATGAATAGGCAGGAGCCAGATTTATTCTCTGACGGTGGTAGCCATCAGTAGCTGCATTGGCAATATTGTTGCCAATTATGTCAAAGGCCTTCTGAACCGCATTGAGGCCGCTCATCCCTATGGAGAAACTATCCATCTCTTAACTCCATTTATCCCGCACCAATTGACCCAGTACCAAAACGGCGTGAGCCGAAGCTCTTTTTGTGCTGGGCGAGCTCATTTGGTGCGGGACTCAAAACTGCAAATTTACAAAAGCCGTGTCATTCTGCCGCCTGGTTGCACCATTGGAGTTGTAGTAAACCACATCGCTTTTGCCGAGGTCGAAGATACTCTTCAAAAGCAGGTTGTTGAATCTGGTGCATTCGGACAAAAGCAAAATGGTGCTCAAATGTTCTTTCCTAAGTTCCGTAATCAATGATTTTAACTTTGCTTTCGTCCGGGTTACTTGAGCTTTTTTTTCTTCTGGCAGACTGGCTTCGAGCGCCGATAGAGTCATTTGCTCGAGGTTACAGCCAAGAGCATCCGCCAAATCTTTTCGTATTGACTGCCGTTTCAATTCATGGCTTCTATAGCTGTCTGACTCGGCCTGGATGCTCTCAAGTAGTCTGCCCAAAGCGGCATCGTCGCGCTTGACAACCAGGCTGCGCAGCTCATTCAGTTTCAACAGACTCTCTTGAATATGCCGGCTGTCTTTGTCGAGAGCGGCCAGCAGCTCATTGACTTTATCTTCTATTTCAATCGCTGTTGCTTTCATACCTGCCCGTCCAGTGGTTGGGTCGGCGGGTTTGCCTGGTCAGCATTGGTCAAGAACTTGTATATATCCTTCCACAGTCCGAAACCGCCGTTGTTTGCAATATCGCGGGCCAGGTATAGCCAAAATATTCCCTGAATCTGCTTGGAAGCCCCATTTTTGTCAAAGCCCCAGTCCCCGATAGTATTTTTCATTTCGTCCAGCAGTTTGTTGAGTAAAATCGATTCAAAATCTTTGGCTACTTGTTTTTTCTTCTCTTCTGAAATACCGTCGAGTCTCGATTTATCGAGATGCTCCAGCGGTGCCGGCGGTGAGACTGGCTCGGTTAATATCAATTTGGCGCTATCCATAAAATTGCTCCCGGCTTCTGTCCTACATTATCACCAGCTTGGCTTGAAGGGCACCGGCTTTCTTCAAGGTGTTAAATATCGCTATCATGTCTCTCGGTGTTGCTCCTATGGCATTGAGGATCTTGGCCAATTCTGAAACGGTGACTGCCCTGGACACAGGAATCAAATATGCATCCTTCTCTTCAACACCTATTATCGTTTGCTGAACAACTTTTGTGTCGCCGGCGTCAGAGAAAGGTGCGGTGGGTTGCGAAACGATTGGCATTTCTTTGATTTTTATAACGAGACTGCCCTGGGAAATCGCTACTGCAGATATGCCGACGTTATCTCCGACTACAATGGTGCCGGTACGCTCGTTAATAACAACCACTGCAGGGATGTCAACCTCAACTTCGGGCTTTGTGATAGTGACGATAAAATCGACTATACCCGTGTGACTGATTTCGCTGGGAACTTTAACTTTGACAGTCCCGGCGTCAATCACTACTGCGCTGTCCGGATAAGCCTGGTTGATGGCTTTGCTGATTCGCTCGGTAGTTGAAAAATCGTTGTTTCTCAGATTAAGCGTGATAATCCTATGGCCGGCGATATATTCAACAAATGTAGCTATCTCTTCTTTTTCAACTATCCCACCCCCGGGAATTCGCCCGACTGTCTGGTGGTTCTTTGTAATTGAAGCTTTATCGCCTGCTACTGTCCAGCCGCCAATCGAAACTCCTCCCTGAGCTACAGCGTAAACCTGGCCATCAAGACCTTTTAATGGTGTCGGCAGAAGCATTCCGCCTTGAAGGCTTTTGGCGTTTCCCACGGCAGAGACGTCAACGTCGATCTGTGAGCCTTCACGAGCAAAAGGACCCAACTCTGCTGTGACCATAACCACCGCAACATTGCCGCCGGTCAAATCCGAAGGGGAAAGAACCAGCCCTGAATCCCTCAATATATTCGTCAGCATTTGTCGCGATAGCAGTGTCGTATCGCCGTTGTCGGCCAGACCAATAACTAAGCCAACACCTCTGAGTGGATTACTGCGAATCCCTTGAATATCAACGATATCCTTTATTCGCTCGCATCGCCCGACGCTAACCATAAGTGTACAGGCGATAAGTGCACAAGTCATAAGTGGGACCCCAAACGCAAAATAGTGCGTTTGGGAACCCAGTACCATTGTGCTCTTTTGCTGTTTTGCCCTTTTGCTCTTTGTTGATTTCATAAGCCATTACTCTCAAGAAAAGTATGCAAATGACATAATTAAAACGGCCAAATTTTGTCAAGTATCGTTCCGAGCCAGCCCGGCTTGGTGTATGGTGCCGCGACACCTGTATTTTTAGTAACAATACGAAAGTCTGCAACCTGTTCGCTCTTAACCGTGTTATCAAACGCAATGTCGCTTGGCCTGACTATGCCGCTTACCTCAATGGTTTGTATATCACCTGCGATATTACGGCTGCGAGTTCCCATAATCACAAGGTTGCGATTTGGCAGAACGTCTATGACGACTACGGTGATGAGATCCTCAAAGCTGCGTTCGTCTTTGTAATCAGCCTTGCTTTTCAGCTCATTGCCGGATTTGGCAGTTAGACCGAACTCACCAAGGTCGGCGAAACCACCAAA
>JABUBL010000148.1_pt1 | contig 17173 bp, 15 predicted proteins | sample 7240371 | NCBI WGS metagenome assembly JABUBL01 (sample SAMN07256343, study PRJNA390944) | subsurface metagenome | isolation source: Methane hydrate marine sediment | place: Pacific Ocean: Eastern North Pacific, ODP site 1244 | collected 2002
TAACAGCCAACTCCACCTGTAGAAAATCCAGTTCCACGGGGGTAGGCCGCCCGAAAATAGAAACAGTAACTTTGACTTTCTGCTTGTCGTCGTTGACCTCTTCCACAAAGCCGGTGAAATCCACGAAGGGGCCGTCAATCACCTTGATGGGGTCACCCACCCGATACGTGCGAGCCATTACCTCGCGGCCTTCCTTGCCCTGGACTTCCCCAAGGATACGCCCTATCTCGTCGTCCCGCAGGGGCACTGGTTCACCTTTGGGCCCAACAAAGCTGATTATCCCCGGGACGTTCTCAATGAGGTAGCGCACCTCCTTGGTGAGGCGCAGGCTGACAAGTATATACCCCGGGAAAAAGACCTTATTGCGAACACGTTTCTTCCCCTCCCGCATCTCTACTACATTTTCCGACGGGACCAGGACTTCTCCAATCTGATCCTGCAGGTCCGCTTCCTCGGTCTCGTACAAGAGGGCCTCCCGCGTCTTCTTCTCCTTGCCGGAAATCACCCGCAGTGAATACCATTCCATTTCCACCGGGACTTTGTCGTAAGCTGCCATGATAACTACAGAATCAGGGAAACCACCCGCGATAAACTGAAATCAACCATAAACAAAAATATCACCAACAATAATGACAGGATCAGCACAACCGCCGTAGAACCACGCAGTTCGCTTAAGGTTGGCCATGAGACTTTTTTCATCTCGAACTCAACACCTTTTAGAAACTCCTGGATCCGCTTAATCATATGTAAGGTTCATTTTCTGTTGCTTGAGTCTGCAAACCCGCTTAATCACCATACCAGAGCAGGTGAGGCAGGAATCGAACCCGCAACCGCCGGTTTTGGAGACCGGTGCTCTACCAATTGAGCTACTCACCTGTGGACACAGAGCTACTTGGTTTCCCGATGGACGGTATGCCCCCGGCACCAGCGGCAGTACTTGCGAAACTCCATGCGGTCGGGGTGCGTCCTGCGATTCTTGGTTGTGGTATATCGGGAACGCTTGCAGTCAACGCACTCCAGAATGACCAGGTCTCGCTTGCTGTTGCCCATAGCTCTATGATTACTCGATCACGTCGGTCACCACGCCGGCACCCACGGTATGCCCCCCTTCACGGATGGCAAACCGCAACTCCTTGTCCATGGCTATCATCGTGATCAACTCCACTTCCATGTTCACATTGTCCCCCGGCATCACCATCTCCACACCCTCCGGCAACTTCACCGAACCCGTCACGTCCGTCGTACGGAAATAAAACTGCGGTCGATAGCCATTGAAAAACGGCGTGTGGCGACCACCCTCCTCCTTCTTCAGAACGTACACCTCCGCCATGAATCGCGTGTGAGGCGTGATCGAACCGGGCTTGGCCACCACCATCCCCCGTCGCAGAAAATCCTTGTCAATACCGCGCAGCAGCAAACCCACGTTGTCCCCCGCCTCGCCCTGATCCAGAAGCTTACGGAACATCTCCACTCCCGTCACCACCGTCTTCTCGTGAGCACCCAGACCGATGATTTCCACCTCTTCGCCCACCTTGATCAAGCCCTGCTCAACACGGCCCGTACCCACCGTGCCGCGGCCCGTGATCGAAAACACGTCCTCCACCGGCATCAGAAACGGCTTGTCCACCGCCCGCTTCGGCGTCGGAATATGCGTGTCCACCGCCTCCAGCAACTCAAGCACCGGCTCTGCCGCCGGACCCGTTCCATCGCTGTTGAGCGCCTCCAGCGCCGAACCACGAACAATCGGAATATCATCACCGGGAAACTCGTACTGGTTCAAAAGATCCCTGAGCTCCACCTCCACCAACTCCACCAACTCCTCGTCATCCACCATGTCCACCTTGTTGAGAAACACTACAATGGAGGGCACGTTCACCTGCCGGGCCAGCAGCACGTGCTCCCGCGTCTGCGGCATCGGGCCGTCAGCCGCGCTCACCACCAGAATCGCCCCGTCCATCTGGGCCGCTCCCGTGATCATGTTCTTGATATAGTCCGCGTGGCCCGGACAGTCCACGTGCGCGTAGTGGCGGTTCTCCGTCTCGTATTCCACGTGGGCCGTCTGGATCGTGATCCCCCGCTCGCGCTCCTCCGGCGCGTTGTCAATGGAATCAAACGGGATAAATTGGGCCAGACCACGCTTGCTCAATATATGCGTGATCGCCGCCGTCAGCATCGTCTTGCCGTGGTCCACGTGACCTATCGTGCCGACGTTCACGTGAGGCTTGGTGCGTACAAACTTTTCCTTCGCCATGTGCTAGTATGCCTCCAGTTATTTATTTTTCCGACGGTGCCGGCTATGGTCACCCATGAGCCTACAACCGGACTCGAACCGGTGACCTCTTCCTTACCAAGGAAGTGCTCTACCTTCTGAGCTATGTAGGCACGTTGAGCGGGAGACGAGACTCGAACCCGCGACCCTCAGCTTGGAAGGCTGATGCTCTACCAACTGAGCTACTCCCGCCAATCCTTCCTCGATATACTTCCCCCGCGAGAGGAAAAATAGCGAGGCACACTGAAAATCAGCAAGCACTCCCTGCTATTATTCCAGCTCCAATGAAGTCCCTTTCTCGGGCCTATCCATTTCCCAAGGGAAAGCCCCCGGCTTCGGACGGGACCGTCAGACTTACTGGTGGGGAGAGAAGGATTCGAACCTCCGTAGACATTACGTCGGCAGATTTACAGTCTGCTGCCATTAACCACTCGGCCATCTCCCCGAACTCATACCCGCCGGACCGAGGGTCCGTGCCTGTAGAACCCTGACAAATATCCCGCTACCAAGAGCCACCAGCAGGATTCGAACCCGCGACCCTCTGATTACAAATCAGATGCTCTACCAACTGAGCTATGGTGGCACCTTCCCGTAAATAGCGGTGCTATTTCAAGCACAGAAGTTACAATATTTCTAACATAAATCAACAGGGGAAAATCCATAACCTTAATACTTATAAACATGGTCTCCCCAGACGGGATACCCGCAGTAAAGACCAGGTCTATGCCCTTTCATTAATATGCTCCGAAGAAGTGTTAAGCCAGCTTAATTTATCACCATAGTCATAATTAAAGGAATTAAGTAATCTTCGATGAACTCTGCCGCACAAGATCCTTATTCAACTGCATCTACTCAGACCGCTTCATCGGCTGATCCTAAAATCCGGCCTGCCGAGCTGGACGACCTGAAGGCCATCATCGCCATTTATGACTACGCCATTGCCCATACCACCGCCACCTTCGATACCGAGCCTCGTAGCGAGGAGAGCCAGCGCACCTGGTTTAACCAGCACGGTGAGGCGTATCCATTGCTGGTGGCCCAAACTGAGGACCAGATCGTGGGCTGGGCCGCCCTCAGCCCGTGGTCGGACCGCTGCTCCTACAAGACTACTGCAGAGGTATCCATTTATATTGAGAAAGGGCACCAGGGTCGCGGCACCGGGACCCGGCTCATGGAAGCCCTGCTGAAAGCGGGTAGGCAGGCCGGACTGCATTCAGCCGTGGCTCGAATCGTGGAGGGCAATCCCGCATCCATCCACCTGCATGAAAAAGCGGGGTTCCGAAAAGGGGGCGTCATGCAGGAAGCCGGCTATAAATTCGGCTGTTACCTGGATGTAATCATTATGGAGAAACTGCTGGACGGCTCACGAAAATGAATCCACCGCGGGTACCCATCATCGGGGTCATGGGTGGCGGCCAGGTGACACAAGAGATCGCCGACCTGGCCCACGAGCTGGGCCAGGCCCTGGCACGGGAGGGCTGGATTGTACTTAGCGGCGGCCGGAATGCCGGGGTGATGGCCGCAGTATCCGAAGGTGCCGCCGGGGCCGGCGGGCTGGTAGTAGGCATCCTCCCCGACCGGGACCTGGACCGTGCCTCCCCCCATCTTACAATCCCCATCAGGACCGGACTGGGCGATGGCCGGAACGTACTCAACGTGCTCTCCAGCGACGTCGTAGTGGCTCTGCCGGGAGGAGCCGGGACCCTGTCGGAAATCGCCCTGGCCCTGAAAAACCGCAAGCCCCTCCTGTTACTGGGCTGGAAGGCTTCCTCATTCCAGCCTTCAGAATTCGGGCAAGCAATATCCTTCAGCAGCGTGCCCAATGTTGTCACCCACATCAAGGAGTTGCTGGCCGATGAAAATCCATAACTCGTTACTGGGTATCCTGGGGATTATTGCCGAGAGAAGACTACTTTTCCTAATTCTTTGACGAATGCCGGTGCCATCGGCATTAAATTCCATCACTTTAGCACAAACATAGAGGTCGCTATGGAAAAGATCGGCTATTTTCTCATCGGCAGCGTGGCCCTCCTCTGGATCGTTGGCATGGTGGCAGGGATGATTGTCGCCTTTCCCTACGGTATCATTGGCCTGGTAGTCCTGGCTGGGTTCGGCTTCCTGTTCGCCAAGGTCTTGAAGGAGCGGCTTTCCAGCAAGGAAGATGACTACTACTCAAAAAACATCCAACAGTGAGGCACGTATGTTACTGACAACCCAGGACCGCTTCGACGATCACGAAATCGCCCAGACCCTGGGATTGGTGCGGGGAAACACCATCCGGGCGCGTCACCTGGGCAAGGACATCCTCGCCGCCTTCCGGGGCATTGTGGGAGGCGAGGTGACCGAATACACCAAGATGATGGCCGAGGCCCGGGAACAGGCCCTGGACCGGATGATCGCCACCTCCGAATCTCTGGGTGCCGACGCCATTACCGGGATCCGGTTCACCAGCGCCACCGTCATGAGCGGGGCCGCCGAAATCGTAGTTTACGGAACGGCCGTTAAACTGAAACAGGACTAATCTTCTTCCTACCGTGCCCTTTTCTTCAGCCTGAATTGGTATAAAGCGATGACGGATAGATCATCTGCGGATCCGAGTACCTCGCCCTCCCCTTTCCAGACCATCCTCGCTAACCGTACTCACGGCGCTTCAGCCCTGTTCTATCAGTTTGTCCAGCTGGCCCTGGGACAACCGTCGGGAATAGTGCAGGAGGGTCTGCGGGCCTGCCTGGAAATTTTCCCCCAAATGGCCGTATGGTCTTATGCCCTGGAGCGGATTACGCGGGATGAAAACCTGGACGAGGTAGCCGCTGATATGACCCGGCAGACACAGGCCACTATCGCCCGAGGTGTGGCGGCCCTCCAGGACTATCTAACGGTACTGACGCTGAGTCACAGCTCCCTGGTAAGAAGAACGCTCATCGCCAGCAAGGAAAGGGTGGGGCCGGTCTACTGCGCCGCCTCCCAGCCGGGAGGCGAAGGATACCTGCTGGCCGAATCTCTCCGGCAGGAAGGCGTTAAAGCCCTGGTCACGAAAGATGAGCAAGCAACTCAGCTCATTGAGGACGTGGACGTCGTTCTCTTAGGGGCAGACCAATACGACGAGGGCGGTTTTATTAACAAGGTAGGTTCAAAGCGACTGGCAAGACGCGCCGGAGAGTTGGATAAGCCGGTTCTGGTCCTGGCCGAGGAATTCAAGCGGGTAACCCGCCTGCCGGAACTGACGCCGGAGCTATCGGAACTGGAAATGGAGACGGAAGGGCGGGTCTCACGAGAGATAATGTTCGAGCTGGTGCCCTGGCGGCCCCATATCAGCCTGGTATCGAATGACGTATAGAAGTACTTGTTAACAGTACAGCAGCACTCTTCCCAAATCCCTCGATTCGAAATCTCACTGTATAGCCGGCCTGCCGGTTCAGGTCAAATAATATTACTGCCCTACCTGCTGGACTTTCAACAGGTTGGTAGTAGCGGGCTGCCCGATGGGGACGCCGGCGGTGAGAACGAAGCAGTCCCCGGGACGCACAAACCCTTTCTCAAGGAGCAGCTGCTCGGCCCGGGCGATCATCTCATCGGTGCTGGCATATTCATCCACATGCAGGGGAGTAACTCCCCAGCTGAGCTGGAGCTGGCGGCAGGTGGAAAGGAACGGTGAGAAAGCCATGATACGGGATTTGGGCCGGAAACGGGACACACTCCTGGCGGTACTGCCCGTATGAGTCATGGTTACGATAACCGGCAACCCACGCTCACGGGCAATGCTGCAGGCGGCATGGCTGATGGAGGCGGCTACTCCCTGGGTCTGGTAGTCTGCCCGCCGTCTTCCACTTGCATCAGCAGTCGCCTCTTCGGTTGTAACGGCGATGGCGTGGAGGGTCTCCACGGCCTTGACCGGATAGTCCCCCACTGCGGTCTCGCCTGACAACATAACCGCATCTGTGCCGTCGTAGATGGCGTTGGCCACATCGTTCACCTCAGCCCTGGTTGGGGAGGGCGCTGTTACCATGCTGTCAAGCAGCTGGGTTGCGGTAATCACCGGCTTGCCCGCGGCGTTGCACTTCTCGATTATATGTTTCTGGATGATAGGTACCTGCTCCAGCGGCATCTCCACACCGAGGTCCCCCCGGGCCACCATGATTCCGTCAAAGACCTGGATGATCTCATCCAGCCGGGCCACGGCTTCCGGCTTCTCGATCTTCGCCATGACCGGTACCTGCCGGCCTTCTTCCTCAAAAACCTTGTCGATGGCCTGGCGGTCTTCGGGAGAGCGGACAAAGGAAAGGGCGACCCAATCCACTCCCTGTGCCAGCCCGTGACGCAGGTTTTCCTCATCCCGGGCGGTCATGGTGGGAACGCCCAGTGCCACACCGGGAAAATTCACCCCTTTGTTGGCCTTGAGGTGCCCGCCGTAGACCACCTGCACCCGCAGCACCGAAGAGGACTCGCGGGCCACAACCTTGAGCTCCAGGCGGCCGTCATCCAACATGACCCGGGCGTCTTCCTCGACCGCCTGAAACGTCACGTCGGGCCGGACCCTGATATCCACGCCGCTTTCTGCGCCAAGGGTGAATACTTCCTCTTCGGCCAGGCTCCGGCCCTCGTCGGAGAGGCCGGTAACCCTGATCTTCGGCCCGGCCAGATCCAGAAGGATGCCCAGAATACGGCCCTCGGCTTCAGCGGCTACCCGCAGGTCGGTCACCATATCGGTTATACCTTGCCGGTCCGTATGCGAGGTATTGACCCGTGCCATATCCATCCCGGCCGCCAGGAGTTGGCGCATAGTCTCCCGCCCGGATGTAGCCGGCCCGATGGTTACCACGATCTTCGTCTTGCGATACATATCAACCTTCCTTATCATTCACGTTACTGAGAAGTATCGCCAGTCGCAAGCGCAACTTGAGTGAGGAATTCAACAAAACCCCTACAGAATTCGTTTTTTTTAAGGCTTCCCCCGACGAGAGCACTGTTGAGGTGGTGTTGAGTTTTCTGGCGGGCAGAATGCGGTGCAGAATGAGATTGCCACCCCGCTACGTTGCACTACGCGGGGTAAACTCGCTCGCGATGACAGCTTGCTGCAGTATGTTACGGGCTTTTTCATACGGTGGGAATATAAGGAAACGGAAAGGGGTTGTCGTTCGCAGCATGCGCCTGGTGCGCCACCTCACCCCCACACTTCCCCGCCGTTGGCGGGACTAGCGTGTTTCTCCCTCTCTCTCTTGAGAGAGGGGGCTTGCAGCGCTACGCCAGGGGACGGACTCGCTTGGCCTCCCCGGTGGCCCCGCCTTCGGCCACCGCCGTTGGCGGGACTACGAGCGGGATTTATGACGGGACTCCCCGCCTCTGGCCCCGCATCCTGCGGGATCGAGGACGGGGTCCAGGAGCCACCGCCTTCGGCGGGGTCCAGGAGGGTCGGCAATCGCCCTATTATCTTGTGCCCGGTTCCTGTTCCGGTTTACATTGGGGAGTCGAAATCACATAATTCAGGAGCTACCATGCGCCCACCTGCCAAACCCTTTATCGCTTTTCTGATTACCTTGATTCTACTTTCCGGCCTGCAACTGATCCTCGCGGCGACCGAGGGAACAACTTTAAATGCCATGAATGTCCTGACCACCATCGCCGGTGTGGGGGTCACGGTTTTTCTCCTGGCGGCCCTGTCCAGCCTGTGGCCCTGGCCCCTGAAGGACCGCATTATTGGCCTGTTTCTGTTGAACTATTTTATCCAGACCGTGCCCAGCCTTATAGAATACTACTTCTTCTCAGAGGGCACTGCGACGGTCATTATCAACGGTCTGGCAACAGGTCTGGTTAGCGCGGCCCTCGCTGCCAGTTTGATCGCCTGGATGTTCCGGCCGGAAATGGAATCCTCGCGGTTTGGAGCAGCCCTGGCCGGCTGGTTCGGGCAACGGCGGATGTTCTCCTGGCTTTGGCGCCTGGCCGCCGCCATGGTGGCCTATCTACTGCTCTACGTCGTCATCGGGGGGATTGCGTTTCAGTTCACGGAGCCCTATTACACCGATCCGGCTTACGGTCTGGAGTTAGTCCTCCCCGAAGGCGGCCTGGCCATCATCGCTAAAATCCAACCGGTTCGCACTGTCATCTTTCTGGTGGGTCTATCCGGCCTACTGGTGGGCCTGGGAGGAAATACCAGGCGAGTGGCTCTCTGGGCCGGTGCGGCGCTGTTCATCCTGGGTGGCTTGTCACCCCTGCTGGCCGGGACCTATCACTGGCCGGCGACGCTACGGATCTACCACACAATTGAGATCTTCTTTCAGAACGTTCCCGCCGGGTATATTTTCGCCCGCCTGCTTGCCCCCGCTACCGGGGACGCAACTTAGGCGGTACTCACCAGGCGAAAGACAGCGAATCAATTGTTGAATGTCGAATGATGAATGTCGGTTAGGAGGTTCCCATGAATAGAGGATGTGATCGCAGAACCTTTCTGAAAGGCAGCCTGGCAGCCTTAGCAGGATTGGGTCTGACCGCCCCGGGCGGTATCATCGCCAAGAACGTGGCCAGGGTTACCGAACTGTCCACCAAGCCCATACCCAAAAGACCTCTCGGCAAAACCGGGCACCAGGTAGCCATCTACAGCCTGGGGGGATTGTTCACCACCTCGATGCACGACCACCACGACCAGGCGGTCGAAATAATCAACCGGGCAATCGATCTGGGCGTCAACTACATCGACACCTCTGCCTTGTACGGCAACGGTGCCAGTGAACTGAACATCGGCACCGTTATGCGGGAGCGTCGAGACGAAGTCTTTTTGGCCTCAAAGAGTCACAATTACACGTACGACGGCACCATGGCGCTGGTCGAACAGAGTTTGCGGCGTTTACAGACCGACCATATCGACCTGTACCAACACCATTTACTCGGCGGATTAGGACAACTTGAACAACTTCAGCAGAAGAACAGCGCCCGTCAGGCGTTCGAAAATCTTCGCGATGAAGGTGTGATCAAATATATCGGCGTGACGGGCCACTCTTCCCGGGTGCTTGCCGATGCCCTCAATGATTATCCGTACGACTGTGCGCTGATCACCCTCAATGCCGCCGGGGCAGTTATGGACGACCCTGAATATCTGGACCAGTTCTTTCGCCTGGCGCAAGAAAAAGAAGTCGGTGTGATCGCAATGAAAGCCTTCGAACGTGGTGCACTAGTCAAGCAGGGTCTTGACGTCCGGCAATTGTTATCTTACGTCTTGAGTTATCCTGTATCGACCGTAGTTGTGGGCATTTCGGTTGTTCAGCATCTCGAAGAGAATGTCCGCATCGCCAGGGCCTTTAAACCGCTCAGTAAAGAAGAAATGGCTGAATTCCAGGCAGCGGCCCAGAGCATGAGACGTGATTGATGACGGTAAATTATATGGCTTCCTTACTCAATCTTTTACCGAAATATCTAAGCGATTTATTGAAACAGTAAACGGGTAAAACTGCAGTAACTATCGATGATATTGTGGATTTCATCGCCCACCGCTAAGAGTTAATTACCAGCAGAATAAGACCTATAGCTGGGATTCACCACATAACATACGTTATGCAGCAAATACACAGCTATGTCGGTAGGTATTGTCCTGAATCAGTAAGAATATTTGATGAATATTTATACAGATTAGAGAAAAAAGAGGCTAGAGATCCTCTGCTTCCCTACCCGCACTTTCCGCGCGCTCTGTGGTTTTTCTTCCACTTGGCTGACGGCTGATCGCTGATCCGCTGATCCGTCGGTTGACGGACTGATGGCTCCCTTCGCGCCGGGCCTTGCTTCCCAGTCAGTGGGGTGGCCCCAAATAGGCTCCCTCCCGCCCGTGCGGAAATTCCACTATTTAAAGAAAAGGGGTAAAGTCTGATACAATTCATCCGATAACGAAAGAGTATAAGTAGGTATCGGGAGGCAGAGAAAATCTTGACATGACAGTAAGGCGCAGTAATATTAGCAAAGCAACCCTGGATCAATCGTGGATTTGCCGGCGGTAGCCATTCACCCTGTTGCCGCCTGGCCTCAACAGCCGTGGCCGGGGCAGTCGCCTGAGACGGCCTCCGGGCAGGCCGGGGGGGGGCGGGCGGCCGGGTCAGCGGTGCGCCCGAGCCAAACCGCTATCGCGATATCTACGAGCCAGCTGCGGTCTCCGGCAACGATAGTGAAGCCAGCACCCGGCGCACCACCAGTGCACCGGAAGGCCCCGCCCAGGAGGATCAGCCTCAAGCGGCAGGCGAATCCGGCACAACCTCCGCCGCCCAGCGCCCCGGACCACGCGGCGCTCTCAAAGGCGGCCCCGGCTCATTGGAGCTCACGCCGGAGGAGAAAGCACGGGTAGAGGAGTTGAGAGCCGCGGACGCGGCGGTCAGGGCGCACGAGATGGCGCATATCATGGCGGGCGGCCAGTACATCATCCGCCGGGCCAATTTTAGTTTCGTCATCGGGCCCGATGGCAAGCTCTACGCCGTGGGCGGCGAGGTGCAGATCGATACTTCCCCGGTACCCGATGATCCCGAGGCCACGATTCAGAAAGCCCAGGCGGTGAGGAGGGCGGCCCTGGCACCCAGCAATCCATCCCCCGCGGACCTGCGGGTCGCCGCCGAGGCCACCCGTATGGAGTTCGAGGCCCGCATGGAACTGGCCCGCCAGAGGGCCGAAGAAACTCAGATGCAGGCCGGGGAATACAACCAGGAGGGCGGGATGATCACGCCCCAGCCTGCGCCTGTTCTCGCTAATCTGTTTGCGTAGTTTGCCCCCAAGGCGGGCCGCCCCAGCATAACATCAAAGGCCGCCTGATATGGATGGGAAACCCTCTCCCTCCCATTCGATACGAGAGAATGATGCTGCCGGGAGCGGTGGAATGAATAATATGATAGTAAGGTTAGATAGGCGGAGCGAACTCTAAGGACCGCTGAGTTTGTCCTTGCCCTCAGCTACAGGGAGATGCCTCAGGCCTTCATCCAGGAGAAAACGGGCCAGTTTGACAGCTCGCCCCTGATCCTCGGTGATGTAGTTTATCAAGGCGCGCTGTTCGGGGGCAAGGGGCTGGTCGGTGACAGCAATGGGGGTACTGCTATCCTCGGCAGGTGAATAGGTGGTATCCGTTCTGGATTCACCACGTCCAGTCAGGAGCCAGTGGGGCGAGATTCCCTGTTCACCGCACACTTTCTCCATCATATCGAGAGGGGGGCGCTGGCGATCATTTTCATAAGCATTGATGGTCTGGCGGCTCACACCCAGTATCTGGCCGAATTCTTCCTGAGTGAGCTTGGCCGCTCTGCGGATTTGCCGGAAACGCTCACCGAACTGCCATGTAAAATTAGTCATCATACTGCACGATCCTTATTTATGTGTTGTAGTACCACTGTTCACACTCCTCGTGGAATTGACTAATTACTAAAACTCGAAATGATTACTTCTATATACCCTACGACATGTGAATATAGAGCTGTTTAATACAAATTTCCAAAAAAAATATATAGTATTTTAATCGGAAACATTATATATGTATTAATTTTATATGATTTGAGTATATTATGTTGGTGTATCCTGATCGGTTTTCAGGTCGTATCGCCAGCATAGAACCAGAGATAGAGCGGCTGTCCCCAATGGTCAACCGCAGATAGGATTGGTAAAGAAGGAACGCTGGAATACCGACATGGAAGTAACAGGCTATTCAGGAAGGGGACTTCCCTTCCAGGACGCGTTGTGCGGCTTCCCTATCGCCTACCTTGGCGTAGAGGCCCGCCAGTCTTTTACGCAGTCCCTCGTGATCGGGTTTATCCTCAAGCCAGGCACTATAGTGGGTGATGGCCTCCTCAAAGCGCCGCAGCTTGAGAAGGGCCACACCCTTCATTTCACGGAGGTGGTCCGGTGGAGGCTGCGGCAGGCCGGCCAGAATAGCTACGAGGTCCTCCCAGCGATTTTGTCGGGCAAGTGAGGAAACGAGCATCTCCCGCGTTTCCTGACTGTCCGGCTCTAATGCGAGGCATTCCCTCAATACCTTTTCCGCTGTGGCAAAGTCTTCGGTCGAAAGGTGCAGTTGTCCCAGGCTGAAGAGCACATGCTGGCGGGGGAGCAGGACATCTTTCGGCAAATCACTTTGAGTGCCCGCTAGCTCCCCTGATGAAAAGGGCAGTACCCGCTCGAGGTTTTCAATCTGCCCGCGGACATCTCCACGTGACCGCATTACCCGGTACATGATAAAGTTGCCGCTGGTCTGCCGCCGGGTAATGGCCAGGGATTTGCGGGCATAGGACTCCGCCTCGTCCAGCCGGTCCAGATGCCAGCAGGTTTCAGCCAGGGAGTTCAGGAGTGTAGCGGCTGAAGGTCCAGTAAAGGCGTCGATTTCCAGGGCGCGGAGGTACACCTGCAGCGCCTGTTCATGCGTGCCAAGCAGAGCATAGTTCTGCCCCAGGGTATAGTAGGCGTAGGCCGAATCCGGCTCCTTTTCAACCATAGCCTCCAGGAGTGCCTGGTTGCGTTCCAGCTTGGCCCGCATCTGATTCTCTTCCAGGGCATAGCCCTGATGCTCGAGGACAATCTGGGAGTGTTTTTCCACCCCTCCAGCGGCTTTCAGGCTGGGGTGGATCTGCTCATGGATGCGGCCGGAAAAGCATAGCCGGGGATGCCTTGAAAAGAGCCGGTGGGACATTGTAAGGCTGTAGACCGGCCCATCCAGCTGAAGATTCCTGATCCAAACCTGATATATGGTGGGCCGCTGGGGCGGTTTAAGCAGCCGTTTAAGAGGCTCGACGGAGGCCGGTGTCAGGCGCTCATCAGCATCAAGCCAGAAGATCCAGTCGCCGGTGGCGTGCCGGATGGACTCGTTGCGGGCGGCGGCAAAATCATTAATCCACTTGAAATGATGGACCTGGGCGCCGAAAGACCGGGCGATGGATACCGTGTCATCAATCGAGCCGGTATCCACGACTACCAGCTGGTCAGTCACCGCGGAGATACTGTCAAGGCAACCCGGCAGCAGCCGGGCCTCGTCGCGCACGATCATACATACCGACAGCGTTCCCCGGGCCATTGTCAGTCCAAATTCTTAAGGCTTTGCTGGAGAATCTCCTGAATGGCATTAAACAGAGGCGGATTGTGGTTGAAAACATATTGAAGGAGTGGCCGCATTCTCCATCGGTGCCGGTTCAGCAGGGTCTGAAACTCGATAACGCTTCGGAGCAGGTCTTCCCGGGAGTGACGGAACTCAATCTCCCAGACCAGGAGGACCGGCTTGAACAGGCCATCCTCCAGACTGAGGTGATATCGCCGCTCATTAAAGAAATTTTCCACAGCCCGATGCTGGGCGGCAATGGCGTCACTTTCCCTCTTAACAGCCAGCATCAGATTACCGATTGAGACGCTGAAACGACCATCTCCTTCCATGTTGTTATAAATAGTCAATAGAGACTCCACGGTCTTCTCAGGGTAATATTGCCCGGCCAGCAGGGCATCACAAAACATCCCGATGAGGCCATTCACCGCATAAGGCTCCTGCCGGGGAGCATCCGGCTGTCTGCTTACAACATTAAGTCCTTCTTCCACTGCGGAACGCGCCCGGTCCTGTTCCTTAAGTGCGCTGGCGGTCTTAGACAACAAGTACCAGTAACGTATAGCCTGGGGATCCTGGTCCAGTTCCCGCTCCAGCCGAATGATGGTATCCCGGAGCTCCCATTCTTCGGGCTCCGGCTCGCCCAGACTGACAATAGCCGCCAGCGGCATAACAGCCAGGGGACGCTCCAACTGTGCCTTCTCAGCTGCCCGGTTCAGGCTGGTGGTAAGCATGGGGGAAATTGCATGTTCCCAGCGGAGCTGCCTGTCTGTCCGAATGAGCCGGGTCTCAAAGAAATGGTTACTGGGCTCATCAAAGGGAATGATGGGGAAATCGAAGGCGATATCTTCGGTGTTTGCCAGATAATCCAGAATAGCTTGGGGATCGTCGGCGTGGAGTACTTCCTGCTGATGCAGGAACAGGGCCCAGGGTGTCGTCGCCTGGTCCAGGGCTGTGTTGATCAGAGCGCTCTCATCGGGATCAGCCGAAACCTGAAAGTAAATGGCATCATATTCCGAGGCAAGGTGCCTCACTACCTGCCTTCCCCCACCACCGGCATCCACAACCACCATCTGACTGGCCACCCGGTTGACCGAATGCAGGGCGTTAGCCAGATTCCCGCTGCGGGTATGCACCACCATGCACAGGGTCACACCGCCGGAAGGAGGCCCTCCAGGTTCACTCATTCCATGATCTTCTGCTCGAGGTCGCTTAACTCCGCCAACAGTCGTACTTTGGCAAGTTTCTCTTCAAGGAGGTCTCGGTTGTTGACCCGGTAGGCCGGTTCGCTCCCCTCCGGATGAAATGAACCCAGGAGACCAGACTGGCCGAAACTTTCAATCATAGGCTGGTAAACTTTCATGGGGTTCTTGAACCGGGTCTGCAGGCGCTTCTCCAACGTGGCAGCGGGAAAGTCTTCCATGGCGCCCTGCTCCGTTACTATTTCTTCCAGGACCTGCAGCAGCTCCTTCTCCTGCTTATCCTTGAAGCTGAACTGCTCCGACAACTCCTCGGCATGGCCGGTTTCGACCATATGTCGCTCCCGGCAGTAATCAGCAAACTGGTATACCTTGTCAGGGTATTCTATGATAAACACGCGGCCGATACCTTCTCTACGGTCACTCTTGCCCAGATGGGCCAAGACAAGCTTATTTACTGTATCATTGACCCGCTCCTCATTCAGGCCGATGAAAAATGCAATCGAAGAGACCAGCTTGCTCCACGGCAGGATGATTTTTTCCTGATCATCCGGCTTTTCCTGGCGGGCTGACATGGCAAGCAGGTTGACAACCTGCCGCCCGGCACCCCTGGCGAGCAGGCTACTCTGGCTCCTGGTAGCGATTCTCAGCCGCTCCACGATAATCCCGAAAAATGTCTGCAGCCATTTGGGCACTTCTTCCAGGCGGGTACGCAACATCTCGCGGCTGATTGCCAGGACAACGCAATTCGTGATGGCTGTGGCAGTTGCCGACCGGGGCTGGTTGTCGAGGATGGCCATTTCACCGAAAATAGAGCCCACTCCAAGCTTTGCCAGGATTGTCTTTTGATCCCCCAATATCTTGGATATCTCCACCTGACCTTCCAGGATGATAAACATGCTCTGACCCGAAGACCCGTCCTGGAAAATAACATCACCTTTCTTAACCTGGCGTTTCAGCCGTTCCTCCAGGTATCCCATGTCCCTGAACCTCCCTTAAGATTATGGAATTATTACTGGAATTGGAGTGAGAGCCTGTTCTCCGATTTTCATGCAAGCTATCCGATTTTGTGTAACATCTCCCGGGCTTCTGCGTGGTCTGGATTCGCCGCCAGCACGGCTTCGAGATGACGCTTCACATCCTGCATTTTGTCAATCTCTGCATAGAGTGAAGCCAGGATAAAGTGTGTCTGCCAGTCGTTGGGATCATCCTTCAGAATGCCCGTGAGAACGCCGATCCCCGCTTCAAACTGTTCCTCTTCCAGAAAAATCTGTCCCAACAGGCGTCTTGCATCGAGGTCGTGAGGATCTTTTTCCAGGATCTGTACCAGCCGGTGCTGTGCAGCCTTCAGATCCCCTTCCGCCATATCCAGCAACGCCAGACTCTGTTGGACCGGGGACCACTCTCGCTTCAAGCTTACAGCCTGCTGATAGCGATTCCTAGCTTCTAACAGGTCACCCTTCAGATGGGCTATAAGGCCCAGACCATAGACCGCCTCCACCTTGGTGGGGTCCTCCAGCAGAACCTCCTCGCACAGTCTGCGCCCATTCTCCAGGTCCCCCTGCTCGATCAATTTGGCGCCCTCCCGGGATTTTCGCTCAAGAACCTGAACAAGGGACTCATCCTTCTCAAGGAGCCAGTCCGGGTCTACTTCAGGCCATTTGGCGCGGAAAAGCTCCTCATTCTTCTTCAGAGAGGCATCGTAGTCAATCTTGTTCTCTTTAAAACTCCGGCTGCCAAAGTGATGGATGAAAGTGCTCTCATCCACCATGATGGCGCACCCCTTCTCCCTGACCCGCAGGCAGAGGTCATCATCCTCGTAATTGCCGGAGCCGAAGCGCTCATCCAGACCGCCGAGATCATCGTATAGGGCTTTACGGATAAGCATAGCAAATCCCGCAATGCGGCGCCGGGGCGTCACCTTCCCACGGTTGGCTGTCCTGACTGTTCCGGCAAAACCGTAATAACTTTCGTCATCCTGGCAGGGGACATCCGGGCTTCCCGCAGGACTATCCAGGACTAGTCGTTGGCGGCCGCTGACGTAATTAGAAACCGGCCCTACCATACCGATGCGCTCATCGCGCTCCAAGGCACTCACCAAACTCTCCAGCCAGCCATCGGCCACCAGGACATCGTTGTTCAGCAAGAGTACGTACTGGCCCCCAGCCGCCTTTACTCCCCGGTTATTTCCCGCTGAAAATCCAAGGTTGGTCTCATTGTCTATGAGTTGATAGTTGGCATTCGCAGCTACCACATCCCGGAGATAATCCTTGGTGCCATCCGTGGATCCATTATCTACAAAGACCACCTCATGGGGATAGCTGGTATGCCGGCTCAGGGAGTCAACACACCGCCTGGTATACTCAAGGGCATTGAAGGTTAGCATCACAATGGAGACCAGGGGCCGTTTCTCCCGGGTCCGAGTCTCCGTAGATTCGGCCAGAACACGGCTGTAGAGGTCATACCAGCGGCGCGCCTTCCGGCCCAGGATTCGTTCCCGCCGGACATAATCGTGGGCCTGCTGCTGAATACGTCTCCTTTCCACCGGATGTTCGATGAGATACTTGATTTTTTCGTACCACAGGTCCGGGTCTTCCTTTTCCACGAAGAGACCCGTCTCTCCATCTATTACGCTCCCGGCTGTCAGGCGGCTGCAGAAAGAATACGGGG
>JABUBL010000151.1_pt1 | contig 17103 bp, 17 predicted proteins | sample 7240371 | NCBI WGS metagenome assembly JABUBL01 (sample SAMN07256343, study PRJNA390944) | subsurface metagenome | isolation source: Methane hydrate marine sediment | place: Pacific Ocean: Eastern North Pacific, ODP site 1244 | collected 2002
AAATTCCGGTAGGTCCCAAAAATATAAAAGAACCGATGGGACGTTTGGGGCTTTTCATCCCAGCTCGAGCCCTTCTTATGGCTTTAGAAATAGATATTATAGCTTCATCCTGCCCAATTATCCTTTTATGTAATTCCTCCTCCATACGGAGCAATTTTTTCGCCTCTTCCTCTTTAAGAGAAAAAATTGGAATCCCTGTCCAGCTGGAAACAATTTCTGCAATATCTTCTTCTGTAACTCCCACTTTATTGACTCTTCTCCCGGTCTCCCATTTTTCTTTCATTTTCTGGAGTTCAATTTCTAAATTTTTTTCTTTATCCCTTAATCGAGCTGCTTTTTCAAATTCTTGCAATTTTACTGCTGATTCCTTTTCCTTCCTTATTTTGCTTAATTTAATTTCTACTTCTTTCATATCGGGTGGAGAAATAGTGTTTTGTAATTTAATCCGAGAAGCAGCTTCGTCTACCAAATCAATAGCCTTATCTGGTAAAAATCTGCCTGAAACATAGCGAGCTGATAAATGAGCTGCTGCCTCTAAGGCTTGATTAGTAATTTTTATCTTATGATGGGCTTCATACTTGTCTCTAAGTCCTTGCAATATTTTAACAGTCTCTTCTATCGAAGGTTCGGAAATATAAATTGGTTGAAACCTGCGCTCTAAAGCAGCATCTTTTTCTATATACTTTCGGTATTCATCAGCAGTAGTTGCCCCAATAACTTGAAGCTCTCCTCTTGCTAAAGCTGGTTTTAATATATTAGAAGCGTCTATTGCGCCCTCAGCGGCTCCGGCACCTACCAGGGTATGAATTTCATCAATAAATAATATGATATCATTTGATTCCTGAACCTCTTTGACAATCTTCTTTAATCTTTTTTCAAATTCACCTCGGTATTTTGTGCCAGCAACAATTAAAGCTAAATCAAGGCAGATAATTCTTTTATCTTTTAATATCTCCGGAACATCATTATTAGTTATCTTTTGCGCCAAACCTTCTACAATAGCCGTCTTTCCTACCCCAGCCTCTCCTATTATACAGGGATTGTTTTTCTTTCTTCTACTTAAAATTTGTATTACTCTTTGAATTTCCATGCCCCTGCCAATAACCGGATCTAATTTATCTTCTTGGGCCAATTTAATTAAATCTCTTCCAAATTCATCTAAAGCAGGAGTCTTCGTTGTTCTTTTTCCTGGGGCAGATGGAAAACCTTGTGCACCACTATCCATTAGAACTTTCATAATCTCTGAATAAACATTATCCAGATTAATACCTAAATCTGTTAAAATTCTAACCGCTACTCCACTTCCTTCTTTTATTAACCCTAATAATATGTGTTCGGTGCCAATATAGTTATTTTTTAATTGACTTGCCTCTTGAGAGGCTAATTCTAAGACTTTTTTAGCTCGAGGAGTAAAAGTTACCTCACCTACTTGTTGATACTCGCCTTTTCCTACCAATCGCTCTACCTCTTCTACTACTTTATCTACATTCACCCCTAATTGTTTTAAAACCTGGGAGGCAACTCCTTCTTCTTCTTTTATTAAACCAATAAGAATATGTTCAGTTCCTATGTAATCATGATTTAGGTTTACTGCTTCTTCTTGAGCTATCATTATAGCCCTCTTTGCTTTTTCGGTATATCTTTTAAACATTCTTAATGCACATCCTTCCATTTTAGTAAATAATTTTATACTACTTGGTTAGCTAGTAACAATTTACCAATTGACCAATTTGCCAATTCACTAATTAATTCAGTCTACCGGTCTTCCGGTCAATTTAGCCGTTAATATCCGATCTGTTTTTCTCTCTTCTTCACGATATACGAAATACGATATACTATATACTAACGACTAATTTATTTCTAATCAATACCGCTCTTTGCAAATCCCGACTAAAAGAATCTAAATCTTTGCCTGCTAGCATTTGCAGATAGGCAGGCTGTATTAGTGACATCAATTTATTTAGGGTCCCTAAATCAGGATGGGAAATCATCCCTAACTCTACTCCAAATCTTAATTTAGATAAAAGTTCCATTGCTTCCGCTGAAGATATAATGCGCGCACTACTCAAGGTACCGTAAGCCCTCCAGACTTGATCTTCCAACTGACTTTTAGAATTAGATAGTAGATCTTTTCTTACCTTCTGCTCCTGGCTTATTATCTGTCGATTAACCTTTTCTAAATTATCAATAATTTCTTCTTCGGAAAAACCTAAAGTAATTTGGTTGGAAACTTGGTAAAAATTTCCCATTACTTCGGTTCCCTCTCCATAAAATCCTCTCACTATATAACCTATTTTAGATATGGCTTTTAATATATCATTTATGCCGTTTATCATTGTTAAGGCCGGCAAATGTAACATTACCGAAGCCCTCATCCCGGTTCCTACATTAGTGGGACAGGAAGTTAAATATCCTTCTTTTTCGCTAAAAGCATAAGTTACCTTTTTTTCAATTTCATCATCAATCTTATTAATAAGTTTCCAAATATTATTTAATTGTAACCCGGGGAGTAAATATTGAATTCGAAAATGGTCTTCTTCATTAACCATTATACTCATTGTCTCTTTCTGGTTAAAAACACAACCTCTATAAGAGCGTTTCTCTCGAGCATGATAAATGCTGATTAGATGTTTCTCAATTAAAAATTGATTTTCCAGGGGAGTCAACTCATCTAATAAGAGTAAATTAGAATCTTTAAAAAGAGAACCTTCTTCAATAACCTGCCGGCTAAAATCAAATATATTCTTTAGTTCAGCTTGTTCAGCTCGCGGTGGGAAAGGAATTCCTTCTACATTTCGAGCCAATCTAATTCTCGAACTTATTACTATATCAGATAAAGGACCTTGCCCGCTAGTCCACTCAGCTGAAGATTCTTTCAAATTTTGTAATATTATACTTTTATTTTTATTTTGCATTTTCTTTCTTTAATACTCCTTCAAGCTTCAATATTTCATCTCTTGTCTTCGCTGCCTTCTTGTACTCTTCTTTTAATATCAGCTCCTGCAATTTCTTTTTGAGTTGTTTGATTTTCCTAATTTTATTCAATTTGCCCTTGGATTGTCGTGGTATTTTCCCCACATGTTCACTATTACCATGCAACCTTCTTAAAAGAGGGGTTAGTTGTTCCCTGAAATCGTGATAACATGCACTACAACCCAATTTTCCAGATTGCTTAAACTCATCATAGGTTAAATGGCAATTACTGCACTCTATCTCTTTACCCGAAATAACTCCTCCCTCTTTATTGTAAAGGTCTATAGCATTTAATAAGCCCGCCAATAGATCATTAATGTCAAATTGGGGAATAGGAAATATGGAAAATTTATCACTAAAGACAGAGGCACAATCTTTACATAAATGAATCTCTGTTTTTTGCCCTCCAACAATTTTAGTGAAAGTTATGGTAGCCTCTTTTTTCTTGCATATTTGACATAACATTTGTATTTAGTTTTCCTCCAATATTTCTTAATTATTACTCACTTACTTAAATTCCATTTAAATTATAATTTATAATATAAATAATTGTCAATTAACTCAATTAATCTCTATAATTAATCCAAAGTTAAGAAATGGTTCTCCTTTGAATCTTATTTGTTTTATTTTGGCTTCTGGCTTCTGGATTATTGATTTTACTATATTTATCTAATTCAGTAATTGCTTCTTACTTTACAAATCTTAATATCAGGTCCATTACCTCGGCAACCATCTCCTGAGAAATATCATCAGAAGAAACAGATGAATCAAACCAGGAATTAACATGATTCTCTAAAATAAGTTTACTTACTTGATTAAGAGCTGATTTAGCTGCTGCCATTTGAACCATAATATCTGAACAAGGTCTTTCTTCAATAATCATTCCCTGGATACCCTTGATTTGACCTTCTATCCTTTTTAATCGACTTAATATTTTTATTTTTTCCAATTGATTAAAGTATGAATCATTCATAATGGTGACAATTTATCCTATATTTATTTTATACCCTATGGGGGTATATAAATAATATAACCAAATATCCGAATTGTCAAGCTCTCTCGTATATCGTATGTCGTACATTAGCGTAGAGCGTATAGCGTTTAGCGTATAGTAAGAAAAGAAGAAGAAGACAGAAGCCAAGCTAGTATATAGTATATATAGTATTTAGTAAAGAAAAAGTGTATAGTGAAAAACGAAAAGTGCAAAGCGTAAAATCAAAACTTAAAATTCAAAATTAAAGACAAAATCGACTTGGAGACTAAAAAAAATAAACAGATAATAAGTAATGTGTAATAAGTAATAAGTAAATAAAATAGAATTCAGAAGCCAGATGTAGGGGCAGATTTTGGTGTAGCTAGGGAGAAAAACATTAAGTATAAATTATACAAGACATACATTTCGTTTATCAAACTATACGCTAAACGCTGTACGCTATGCGCTAAAGAGGTTTTGAGTTTTGAATTATGGTTTTTCGCTTTTAGTTTTAACTTTTTAGCTTAATCAACTGGTTTGACTTGTAACTCGTAACTCGCAACTTGAAACCTATTTAACCAACTAACCAATTAACCAGCTAACTAGCTAACTAAATAGCAGCGTGGTATAATAATTTAGAAACAATTTTTTGATTAGTCAACAGTTATGTGACAAATAAATTAAAAAAGAAAAAGTAAATATTCTAAAAATAAGTTTGATATAGAAAAATGAAGGAAAGTAATAATATAGAAGAAATAAAAGAAGAAGAAATAAAATTTTTAGCTGACAGAATGTTAGGTAAATTAGTTAAATGGCTACGCATTTTAGGCTACGATACCGCTTATCCTTCCTTCGATGACGATTTATCTCTCATCCTAACTGCTCGGCAAGAGAGCAGAATACTGCTCACCAGAGACGCCAATCTAATTAAAAGACGGAATATCTGTGATTTCTTATTTATAGAAAGTGACCACTTGGAAGAACAGTTATTAGGAATAATAAAGGGGTTAAAATTAAAAATTGATCTTAATTCAAAAATATTTTCTCGTTGTTCTCTATGTAACACCCTCACTAAAGAGGTTGATAAAAAAGAAGTTAAAAATTATGTACCTCCTTACGTATTTCTAACTCAAAATAAGTTTGTCTATTGCCCTTCTTGTAAAAAATATTACTGGAGAGGGACTCACTGGCAAAGAATGACTCAAAAAATTCAAAAATTGATACAGGGGACGGTTCTCTGTATCATTTAAGATTTAGATAAATGATACAGAGAACCGTCCCCTGTATCATTTAATTTTTCTGGTAAAATCTCTATACCAGGGAGTTTTTTTCCGCCTAAAAATTCTAAAGAAGCTCCGCCACCGGTAGAGATATGAGTCATCTTCTCAACTAACCCTGCCTTATCGATTGCGGCAATAGAATCTCCACCACCAATTATAGTTACAGCTTTCCCCTGCATATCTGCCAATATTTTTGCTATTCTATTTGTTCCCTTGGCATATTTTTCTATCTCAAATACTCCCACTGGTCCATTCCAGAATACAGTTTTTGCCTTTTTAATTTCTTTTTCAAATATAGCTATAGATTTATCGCCCAAATCTACTCCTATCCCACCTTTAGGAATATTATTTATTTTTACCGCTTTACTTTCTACCTTTTCTGATACCTCTTTGGTTATTACCAAATCAACCGGTAAAATTATTTCATTTCCCTGTTCTTCAGCATCCTTTAACATTTTTCTAACTATTTTTAAGTCATACTCTTCTAACAGTGAATTGCCTACCTCATAACCTAAAGCAGCCAAACAGGTATAACTCATCCCTCCGGCGATCAATATTCTATCCGCGATAGATAATAAATTCTGGACAATTTCAATTTTTCCGGATATTTTTGCTCCCCCCAATACTACCACAAAAGGACTTTCGGGATTCTCCAATAAATTGCTTAACACCTCTATCTCCTTGGCCATTAAAAATCCGGCATAAGAAGGTAATAACTCTGCCACTCCTACCGTAGAAGCATGGGCTCGGTGAGCTGTACCAAAGGCATCATTCACAAAAATATCAGCTGACTTAGCCAATGACTTAGCAAATTCGGGATTGTTTTTTTCTTCCTCAGGATGAAATCTTAAATTTTCTAACAGTGCTATTTCGCCCGGTTGTAATTTCATAATTTCTTCTTCTACTTCTTTGCCTATACAATTATCAAGTTTTTTAACTTTCTGCCCTAAGAATTCGCTCAATCTTTTGGCCACCGGGTCTAATCTTAATTTCTCAACCACTTTCCCTTTGGGACGGCCTAAATGGCTCATCAAAACTACTTTCGCCTGACGAGAAATTAAATATTTAATAGTGGAAAGGGCTGCTTTTATCCTCGTATCATCAGTAATCTCTAATTCTTCGTTTAGAGGAACATTAAAATCAACTCTTACCAGAACTCTTTTGCCTTCCAATTGATTTTTATTCAAATCTTTAATGGTCTTTTTTTGCATCTTGCACAACCTCCAATACTTTAAATTAATATATAATGCTTAATTTTATATTTAATTCGATTGATTATAATGAATTTAATCAATTATACAAGTAAACAATTCACTAATCAATGAAATTTACAAGATTTAACTTTGTAAAAATACGCCAGAGAACCGCCCCCTGTCAGGTTTTTTTAGTTAAAAGATTGCTGCTAAAAGAGCAGCGACCAGAATGGCAGGCAATAGATTTCCTATCTTAATCTTTCTTATCTCTAATAATCCAAACCCTATCCCTAATATTAAAATTCCTCCCACTGCAGTCATCTCATTTATTATCTCGGGTGAAAGAAAGTCTTTAATCAGTTGTGCCAGTAGAGTAATTCCTCCTTGATATAAAAAGACTGGAATCGCAGAAAATAATACTCCGATTCCCATGGCCGCAGTAAAGGCAATGGAAGTAAGTCCATCCAATAATGATTTAGTATAAAGTATATCCGGATTACCGCTTAATCCCTCTTTGAGGGCACCCATTATTGCCATGGACCCCACACAATATAACAAGCTGGCAGTTACAAATCCTTCTACAAATCTTTCTGAGGTATTATTGCTTTTAAATTTTAGCTTAACTCTTTCCCCAAATCTTTCCAGACCTTTTTCAATACCTATTATCTCCCCGATCACTCCACCTATTACCAGAGAGAATATCACCAATAATATATTATCAGTTTTAAGAGCCATCTGCATGCCAATTAATAAGGAAGCTAACCCCAGAGCTTGCATAACAATTTTTCCAATCTTTTCAGGAAATTTACTTTTCAAAATAAATCCCACTGAACACCCTAAAAAAATGGCAATTACATTTACTATGGTTCCTCTCATTAAAAGCATTTCTCCCTTTTGAATAAATTAATATTCTTACTTATTTTTAGTAATTTTTATCGGTTATCTTGGCAATGGGTAATTTCTTATTAAAATTATATTTTATCTATTATACCCTAAAATTTGAAAATTGGTAATATTTTTAGAAAATACATTTTTTCATATAATTTTAAATAAAAAAGGTAATATGCTATACTTTAATTTGTAAGTTTGGAGTTGCAAGTTGCGAGTTACGGGTTTGAAAAGAATTAGGGGTGTATGGAATTAGTTAGCCAGTTATCTGGTTAGCTAGTTAAGAAAATAGAAGAAAGACGCCAGAAGAAACAAAGAAACAGTGATGAGTGATACGTAATAATTAAATAGTTGTATATTATAGATTGCAGGTTTTTTCTTTTCTTGTCATTTAAATCCGAACGCAATACGCGATACAATACACTAACGACTATTCACTAACGACTAATTTAAAGGAGCGAATGATTATTTGAACGAGTTGATTTTAGATAAAAAAAGATTCCTTAAGGGATTAGTAATTTCCTTGGTTATCGGAATTATAGTTATTATAGTTATAACCTTTGTTACCATTAACCAGGATACTTGGACAAGTTTATCTTATATTAATAAAAAATATCTTTTATTAACGTTTGTTTTGATGATATTTGCTGGAGTGATAGATGCTCTCAGAATAAAAATGACCGTAGAAGCAGTTAATGAAAAAATTACTTTTACCGAAGCCCTAAAAGTGTACTATATTAGTAACTTTGCCGGTGGCATAACTCCTTTCTTCTCCGGCACCCTACCCACACAAATATATCTATTCAATAAAGACATAAAAAATAAAATGACTTTAGGTAAAGCTACTATGGTTGCTACCATTATGCCTTTAATTAAGACCTTAGTTTTTACTATTTTTACCCCTATAATCTTCTTTATCTTTAAAAGAACAATTACTAATTACACCATTCTTTCTATAATCCTTATCAACGGAGCTATATTAATTTCTCTATTTTTCCTCTTTTTGTTTTTTCTGTCGATAAAATATCCAGAAAAGATGATAAAAATAATTCTTAAAATTCAACATTTACCTTGTATTTTAAAATTTTCTAAAAAAGAACAAATATCACATTTATTTGAAAGAATAATTCAGGAAATCAAAGAATTCCATATGAGTTTTCGTCTATTAAAAGGAAATTGGATTAAATTATTATTATCCACCTTCTATACTATTATCTTTTGGAGCACTTTTTTCTTAGTAGCCCCTATACTTCTTTGGGGATTTAACCTGAACTTTAATTTCTCCCATGTATTAGTAATGCAAGTCATATTCTATTTTATTTTACCTTTTATGCCCACCCCGGGTGGAAGTGGGACAGCAGAAGTAGGGTTTGCCTCATTATTTTCTTTCTTTGTCCCTCTTCACCTTTTGGGTATCTTTGTAGGGGCCTGGAGATTTATAGTCTTTTACTTCAATTTGAGTATCGGGGCTATAGTTCTTTTGGTAGAAATTAAAAGGTTAAAAAAGAAAAAACAAGAAGCTGAAATAAAGTAATTATATTTCTTCTTCTTTCATTTTCCTCTTAGCTTTAGCTCTAACTCCTCCAAAAGATTTAAAAATTTGATCGATTCCCAGGGCAATTATCAATATGGGCCAAAATTTCCAGATATCTTCTGATATCACAAAATCGAAAAAATATTTAGCCAAAAAGATGGTTCCTATTGCTATTAATATTACTCCAAAAAAAATAGATTTATTTTGCCATATTTCTTTAATTCCCCAGATAAGCAAAATTACTGGCCATAGGTTCCATACTCTTCCCCATATTTCTAAATCAGTAAAATTTTCAACTATAAAAATAATGCCAACAGCTAATATTATTAATCCGAAAACCCAATTTCCTTTGCCTTCTTCACTCGCACTCATTATCTTTCCTCCTTTAATATTTTCTTTCTTTTTAATAAGCGAATTTTCTTTGCTTCCTGCCAAATATATTCCAGGTCATAAAAATCCCTTTTCTCTTTAGAAAATATATGAACTATCACATCACCGTAATCCAACAATATCCATCCCGTTTCAGGCTTGCCTTCATAATGCAATAATCTAATTTTATTTTCTTTTAATTTCCTCATAATAAAATTACTTATTGCCTTTAATTGAGGTTCTGAATCACCACCGGTGATTACAAAATAATCCGCAATCAGAGTTAATTTGCTTAATTTTAATATTACTGTATCTTTTGCTTTTTTATCTTCGGCAGCATCTGCAGCCATTTTTGCAATAACTAATGAGTTTTTATTCAAAGAACCACCTCTTTTTTTGTAAATATATCGTATGTCGTATATAGTATATCGTAAAGAAAATAGAAACCAGAATATTGAATAGCGTATAGCGTATAGTATGATAAACGAAATGTTTGTCTCGTATAATTTATACTTAATGTTTATCTGCCTGGCTGCACCAAAATCTGCCCTTACATCTGGCTTCTGAATTCTATTTTATTTACTTATTACATGTTTATTTTTTAGTTTCCAAGTCGATTTTGTTTTTAATTTTGAATTATGGTTTTTCACTTTTCTACTATACGCTAAACGCTATACGCTCCACGCTAATTTACCATATCCTTCCCCAATATTATAACTAAATCTAAATTAGTCTGGGTTCGATATTCTTTAACAATCTCAAAATCGTTAAATAGTTTTTTAAATTCATTATCTAAATTTACTTCTTTTGAATAAACAATAATTTTAGTTTTTTCATAATCAAAATTGTCGGCATTATCAACATTTACGATTTCAAATCCCTGTAATTCTAGATCTTTAGCTATTTTATAGGCAATGCCCGACATAGCATTCCCATTTAAAACTTCTACTTTTACTCCACTATTTTTACCATAGATCAGTGACTTTACCCTTTGCTGAACTTCTTCCACATTAGGTTCTAAATAGCTAACTCCCTCAATGTAAACTGGCTTGCTCTGAACGGTTTCAACCCTAAACTTTTCTTGATTTACACCTCTGAACAAATTAGTTAAAGCAATAGCATCTTGTGCTTTTATATTAGTCTCTATATATCCTTTCATCCCTTCAGATATCTGCGGAATCTTAGTTATAGAATCAAAGTTCATCATTTTTTTTATTACGGCTAAGGCTAATTTTTGTTGCCTTTTTATTCGGCCCAAATCTCCCAATTTATCGTGCCTGAATCTTATGTATTGCAAAGATTTTTCCCCATCTAATATTTGCTTCCCAGGGTAAAGATTTATTTCTACTCCTCCTGCTTTATCCACATAATGCATCTCTTTTTCTACATCAATCTCTACCCCGCCTAATTCATCAATAATATTAACAAATCCGTTAAAATCTGCCACTACATAAAAATGAATCGGTACATTTAAAAAGGAGTTAACAGTTTTAGATATTAATTTTTCTCCTCCAAAGGCATAGGCATGATTTATTTTGTCCATTCCTCTTCCTGGAATTTCCACCCTGGTATCTCTGGGAATGGACAGGATAAGAACATCTTTAGTTTTAGGGGAAATGCTTAAAAAAACAATAGTATCCGCACGTCCGTGGTTTTCAATCTCATCACAGCCCACAATTAAGATATTTACTCGATTGTAAGACATTATGTCAGAACTGAAAGGAAATATCCCAAAATATTTTAATAAAAAAATTAGGATAACTAATAATAGGACAAAAAACATAATTAAGATTACTTTTTTTTCTTTTTTCTTTTTTAGGTTTCTTTCTTTGTTTCTTCTTACCCTTTCCCCTAAATTATTTTCATACATTAAACAAAAACCACCTTACTTAGGATATTATTCCTGGCCTCGATAGAAATTGGATGAATTAATGAACCTTTGCTGATTAAATAGATCAACCCTTTATCCAGAGCCATTAATACTGCTCTATCTAAATCTTTTTCTGCTATTTTTCTTACTTCTTCCACTCCGTTCATATTCCTCAAAGGTTCAATCTTATCACTCAGATAAATTATCTTATCCAAAAGGGACATTTGAGCTGCGCCGGTACTGTGTGCTTTTATTGCTTTTAAAATAACAGGATCTTGAATGTTAAATTCCTTTTTTGCAATAGCTGCCCCTACCAAAGGGTGTAACAATTTAGGAATTTTTTGAATAATTTCATCAAGTTCTATATTATATTCTAAAACCATCTTTTCCAAACTCTTATAATCTAAATCTTTGGCACAATCATGTAATAATCCGGCAACTTCGGCTTTATCTGCATCATAATCATATTTTATAGCCAACTTGCGGGCAATTTTAGAAGTATTAACTGAGTGTTCTAATCTATCTTCACCCAGCATCTCTTTTAATCTTAATATTATCAAATCGACATCCACTCTTATCTCCCATCTCTTGTTTTAAGAGGCTCCTGGCATAAAAATGTAACATTTTGTGCCAGGCACTAAATGCTACATTTTACGATATAATTCTTTTTTGTAGATATATTTTTCTACTTCATGGGGGACCAGATATTTAATATTTCTGCCCTCTTTAATCCTTCTTCTAATATCAGTAGAAGATATAGATAAGGCGGGAATTTCCATAATTTTAAGAATTTTTTTAAATTTTTTGTCTAATTTATCTAAATCATATCCCGGTCGGGTTGCAGCCACAAATTGACAGAGCTTAATTAATTCCTCACTTTTATACCAAGAATCTACCTCTAAAAAAGCATCAGCGCCAGTAATAAAAAATATTTTAACCCCGTGGTTATATTTTTTAAAAAATTCTTTAACAGTGTCTATGGAATAAGAAGGTCCCGGTCTATTGAGTTCAACTTTAGATACTTCAAAAAATTTGTTATTGCTAGTAGCCAGGACTGTCATTAAATATCTATGTTCAGGGTCAGATATATCATTTTCTCTTTTGTGGGCAGGCTGACGACAGGGTACAAATATTACTTTATCTAATTTAAATTCAACCCTTGTTTCTTCAGCCGTAAATAAATGTCCGCAATGTATGGGGTCAAATACTCCACCCATTATTCCTAAACGTTTGATGCTTACTTTTTCCTTAAAAATTATTCTTCCTCCTTATTTGGTTAGTTGGTTGCCTGGTTACTTGGTTAGCTGGTTAGTTAAATAACCAATTAACTAAATAACTAGCTAACTAGCTAACTAAATTACGGTTGTGGTTTCTCCTCAGGTATGCTTTCTTCAGTTTTCGTTTCTATTTCGCTCTGTTCGGGCTCTTTCTCTCTTTCGCCCTCTACTTCTCCATTGATTACTGTAAAAATGATATCCTTCTCTGGATAGCTCCAGTTCTCTATCTTATCTCCATCTTTAAAGCTAACTTCTATTCGCGAAGGATAGCCAAAACCAAAATATCCTTTTCTCTCTAAAACCTGTTTGTAGGGGAGTGATTTTGCTTTCTCCAACTGAAGCCACAGTTTTTCCTCTTTATCTTTCAACCTTAAAGAACGATAAATATTGGCTAATTGCACGTAAGAGCGCCAATATACTGAAGGATGATCAAATGATATTGGGTTAGCAACTTCTTCTATATTGATAACTTTTTTATAATTTTTTATAGCTAAAGAATTAAACTGGCGGGTACTCTTCTCTCCTAAAACTCGATAAGCTTCACCTATCCAGTAAAAAGCCTCCAATAAATTCGGTTCTATACTGCCTGCTCTTTTGAAATAAGGAACAGCACTTAATAAACTGTTTACAGAGGGAGCGCTTCCCTTAAAAAGATATTCTTCCGGATTTCCAATTATTCTAATTCCCTCATCTAAATAATCATTTGCCTCATCTGATTGAACCCGAGAGGTGCTCTTAAAACTACCTATTAAATTCCGAAAGGCGTGTTGATTTCCAGGGTTAATTCTTAAAACTTCTTTCCATTGTTCTATGGCCTGGCTGTAAGCACCAGTCTGCTTATATACTTTCCCCAGCCAGTAATGAGCATTCTCAAAATCAGGGTTTAGCTCTATAGCTTTTTTATAATATTGTTCAGCCATCTCATATTTTTCCTGAATGAAATATTCATACCCATTTTTATAATAGGTTTGATAATCCTGGGCATAAATCATTGTACTGCCCAAAATTAAGATTAAAAATAGTACTAATATTCTTAAACCTCTTTTTAAATAATATTTTTTCATTATACCTCCCTATCTACTTTCTTTTGACAATATAATCTTCTTTAATTTTATGATTCTTTCAACTTCTCCACATAATTCATTCTTAAATTTGCCAGTAAATTTTCAATCCGCTTAAAATCTTCCGGGTTTAAATCATCTTTAATTTGATCATATAAAAATGCTACAGTATCTATGGCAATCTTAGCTTTTTTTAAATCTTTATTAATTTCTTTAGTATCAGGGTTCATAATAAGACCTAAATATTCCCAGGCCTTTCCGCTCAACATACTTATAAACCAAACAAAAAGAACAGGTAAATCAGGTTCCTTAAAATGTTCTTCTTGTTTTTTTTCTTCTTCTTTAGTTTTTTCCTTTGTCTCTTCTTTTTCTTCTTTCTGTGCTTTTTTCTCTTTTATCTCTTCATCTTTTTCTGTTTTCTCATCTCTTGCTTCTTCTTCCTTTTTCATAATTACTATTATTCTCCCCATCATAAAAAATATTTACTCGTATATCATATTTCGTATCGCGTATATAAATAGTTAGTTGGTTAATGAATTGATATCAAACCAGTTAACTAGCAAATTAAAATAACTGGTAAACTGGCTAACTAATATCCTATCCGCTAAACGCTATATGCTCTACGCTAATGTACGAGATACGATCCACGAGATACTATATACGAATTCAGTCTGTGTAATCATCTAAACTAACCACGCAATAAGAAGCAATACCTTCTCTTCTCCCAATAAAGCCCATCTTCTCATTAGTTGTAGCTTTAATGTTTACTTTTTCGGAAGATATTTTTAAAACTTGAGCTATATTATTTTTCATGCTCATAATAGAAGGTGCAATCCGTGGTTCTTCTAATACTACGGAAACATCTATATTGTTTACGGTAAATTTTTTTCTTTTTAATATTTCATAAGTATTTTCCAATAACTTTAGACTGGAAATATTTTTATATTGTTCATCATTATCCGGGAAATGCTGACCGATATCTCCTTCTCCTGCTGCTCCTAATAAAGCATCTATTAGGGAATGAATTAAGACATCGGCATCTGAATGTCCATCCAAACCCTTTTGGTATGGAATAACTTCTCCTCCTAAAATTAATTTTCTCCCCAAAATTAAAGGATGGACATCATATCCAAAACCTACCCGCATGAATTATACCTCACTATTAGTTACTTAGTTATATGGTTAGTTGGTTAACTGGTTAATTGAAGAAATAGCAGGTTTATTAACGAACCAGCTAACTAGTTAACTAACTAACCAACTAACTAAACAGTATGCACTACCCAGATTGATTTATATTCTAATTTTAATTTTTTATAAATTTTTAAAGCTTGTTCTTTATTCTGAGCTATTCCAAAAACAGTAGGACCACTGCCGGACATAAGAGCACCCAAAGCACTCTCTTCTATTAATCTATCTTTAATTTTTCCAATTTCCGGGTATTTTTTAATTATTGGCTCTTCAAATGAATTAAATAAATTTTTAGCAATCTCCTCGAGCCCTCCCTTTTTTAAGGCTTTAAGCATATATTTAGTATTATTCTTCACCCTCTTAATTTGGTTTAAGTCGATATTATTATAGGCCCACTCGCTGGATATTTTAAATCCAGGATTTATTATTATAATCCACAGTAGTGGATTGATCGGAGGTAGAGGGGTTACTTTTTCTCCCCTATGATAAGCAAGAGCGGTACCATTCTGGATACAAAAAGGGACATCCATCCCCAACTCTTCCCCCATTCCTCTTAAATCTTTATTGCTCAAATTTAAAGCAAAAAGCTTATTTATACCTACTAAAATAGAGGCAGAATTAGCTGAACCACCCGCCATCCCGCTGGCTAAAGGAATTTTTTTATCAATTTCTATCTTGACTCCCTTTGTTATTCTATATCGGTTAAGAATCTTTTCTGCTGTCCTATAAGCTAAACTTTGGGCATCGATGGGAACCCGAGGATGGGTGCATTTTATCTTTACTCCTTCTTTCTCTTCTCTAATAAATACTCTATCAGCAAGGTTAACAGATTGCATTATGGTCTCGATATTATGGTATCCATCCCGGCGTTTTCCCAGGATATTTAGAGTCAAATTTATCTTAGAGTAGCTATCTATTTCAACTTCTTTCATAATTTAAACTTAAATCCAAATCCTTTCTTTAAAAAATTCTCTGCTACAATTATATCAAAAGGAGTGGTTATTTTAATATTTTCCTCTAAACCTATTATTAATTTTACTTTATGTCCATATCTTTCTACAATCGCAGCATCGTCTGTGGTCAAATATTTTTCCTTATAAGCCTGTCGATAAGCCGGTAAAATTATATCATATTTAAAAGTTTGAGGGGTTTGTGCTCTCCAAATCTCCTCTCGATTAAGAGTTTTATTTATAAAAAAATTATTTTCACTCTTTTTTACAGTATCCTTAATAGGAATAGCGGCAATCGCTGCTCCATATTTCTGTGCTTTTTCAATTGAATCCCGGATGATGATTTCTTCCACTAAAGGGCGGGCACCATCGTGAATTACTACTATATCTGTATCCTTATCTAACGCCTTAAGGCCATTGTATATTGAATCTTGTCTGGTTTCTCCTCCGTCGACTAATTCTTGAACCTTAGAAAAATTGTATTTTATTATTATATTTCTACTACACAGTTCCTTTTCCTCGCTGTTAACTATAAGATATATTTTATCAATTAATTTACATTTTTCAAATTTTTCAATGGTATAGGCTAAGATTGGCTTGCCAAAAATAGGAATAAAGGGCTTGCTTATCCTGACATTCATTCTCTTACCTTTGCCAGCAGCTGCAATTAAAGCTACTATTTTCATCTTTTTCCATCCGAATTTTCAATAGTAAAAGGAATTTCCAGATACCCCTCTATAACCATATCTGTTTCGATCTTAGAAATTAGCAAGTTCTCTTCTTCTTCCTTTTTCTTTAGGCCATCCTCGGAAGTTTCTTTCTCAGAGGTTATTTCATCCGAATAAATTATTACTTCTCCAATAATTTGATTACCTTTTGGCCTATCAGAAATATCCTTAAAGACCTCTTCCAAACTTTTATAATCCTGTTTACCGCTATTAACAAACTCTTCTTGTTGATTATCTAACTCTCCTCCTCCGTTTACCATTAATAAAGCTTCGCCCGGAGGTGTATCGGAAGGAATCTGAATAGTCAGCATCTTTTCGATCAGCTCTTCCAGAAAAGGTCTAATCTTAATTTTCGCTTCAAGATAATCTCCCGGCTTAATCGAGGAATTTTCTAATACAATTTCTTCTATCTTACCAATTTTCTTTTTATTATCTATTTTAATATCGATATTTATCTCGGTCAAATTTACCATCTCAAAATAATTGTTTACAATTAAATCAACAATCTCGGGCATCTCAGTGATAGCCTGAATAGCTATATCATCTGAACTGTAGTACATGTTCTTCCGGAAAAGTTCTTGCCCCTCTCTCTCGCCTTTTATCTCTATCTCTACCTGAGCGGTTCCTAATCCTATTCTATCCAGAGCATTATCTATAGCCTGCACGGTTATATTAGAAACCAGGGGCTCTAACAGATCATAATCATTTATTATCTGAACTCCTGTTTGGTAAGATAGTTCTGTATTAATATTCGTTACCTGTATTTTAAGCGGAATAATTCGAGGGTAAGAATTCAGTATCGCCAATATGCCTGCCTCT
>JABUBL010000152.1_pt1 | contig 17062 bp, 13 predicted proteins | sample 7240371 | NCBI WGS metagenome assembly JABUBL01 (sample SAMN07256343, study PRJNA390944) | subsurface metagenome | isolation source: Methane hydrate marine sediment | place: Pacific Ocean: Eastern North Pacific, ODP site 1244 | collected 2002
CACGCCGTGGGTGCTGGGGTGCTGGGGCCCCATGTTGATGACCATCTCCTCAGCTTCCACCACGCCGAAGTTCTTCCGGATTGCTTCAGATGTGGTCATTCCCAGCCTCGCTTGTCCTTGAGGACGGGGATACCGTGGTAAAAATCGGGAGTCTGGTAATCTTTCCTCAGCGGATGGCCTTCCCAATCCTCCGGCAGCAGCATGCGCCGCAAATCGGGGTGCCCTTCGAATTGGATGCCGAACATGTCGTAGGCTTCCCGTTCGTGCCAGTCGGCGGTGCGCCAGATGGAGGCCACCGAGGGGATAGTGCCGCCGTCGCGGGGCACCTCAATGCGAACCTCCAGCTTGTGCAGCTTGTCCATTGAGTGCAGGCTGTAAACCACCCCCAGCGGCTCGCCGGGGCCCTTGTCATAGCCGGTGAGACACATAAGGGAATCAAAGTGGAGCTCCGGATCGCTGCGCAGGAATTGGGCCACCTTAAGCCAATGCTCAGGGCTGAGCTGAATGTGAGCAGCCTCCTCTTCGGTGGAGACCAGCGCGTCAGGATACACAGCTCCCACCCTGGCTACGATCTCGGACTGTTCCATACTTTATTTGGCCGGGATCGGTCAGGAGACCTTTCGCAGCGGGGTGTCTTCTCTGATTTTCTTATGCAATTCCAATAGCCCCTGGAGGAGGGCTTCGGGTCGCGGGGGACAGCCCGGCACATAGACATCCACCGGCACCACCAGGTCCACCCCTTTCAGAACGTGATAGCCGTATTGCCAGTAGGGACCGCCGCTATTGGCGCAGCTGCCCATGGCTATGACATACTTGGGATTGGCCATCTGCTCGTAGAGGCGCTTGACCCGGAGGGCCATTTTCAGGGTTACCGTGCCGGTTACGATCATGACATCGGCCATGCGGGGAGTGGCCCGCGGCATGATGCCGAACCGCTCCAGGTCGTAGCGGGGTTGGGCGGCAGCGATCATCTCGATGGCGCAGCAGGCCAGGCCAAACTGGAAAAACCACGGCGAACTCGAGCGGGCCCAGTTGATCAACTGGTCCAGCTTGCCTACTATAACGTTGTCCCGGTCAAATCTGTTTACCAGGGAAAAATCCATTACTGAACCTTATTACTCCTCATGGGCCACCAGGCAGCTCATTGCGGGGGTCAGGGATTCACTTCGTGCTTAATCTGAGTCCCTGTCCAGGCGCACGTAGCGGCCGCGGGCATAAGGGAGGACCATCTTCACCCAGTCAAGATCCCGCCGGCGCCAGACAGCCACCAGACCGATTGTGAGAATGAAGAGGAAGATAAGCATCTCCACAAAGGCTACCAGCCCAATGTCCTTGAATACAACCGCCCAGGGAAACAGGATCACTACCTCCACATCGAAAATAAGGAATACCAGCGCGATGACGTAAAAGCGATTATTAAACTGAACCCAGGCGCTTCCTTCAACCTCTTCACCGCATTCATAGGTAGAGTTTTTCAAGGCGCCTCGCTTCGCCGGTGCGACGAGTCTCTGAAGGAGGAGCGCCGCAATTATAATAACTACGGAAAGGAGCGCAAAAATCGGAATTGGAGCAAAATCGCTATACAGGCTGTATTCCCCCTTGGATTTAAGGTCGCTAAATTACCCTACTGTCAAAATTCAAGTCAAGGTATTCCCCCATTGGGAGGGTATCAAGCTTGACAGTCCCGGTTCTTTCACCGCTTGCCTTCTCGTTGGGACTACTATTAGGTTCGTGTGTTGATTTCGGGGCCAAATCCCCCGCTATGATCTGCCAGCCAGTCACCTCAAAGAAGGAACCGCATATATGCCCGCTAAAAAGCTTCCCCCCACAGCCTACAAACTGGAAGAAGGCGAGCAGTATATCCCCTTCACCTCCGGGCAGACCCTGACGGAGTTCACCCTGAAGGCCGCCCTGGCCGGTATCGTCCTGGGTATTATATTCGGTGCGGCCAACACCTACCTCGGCCTGAAAGCCGGGCTCACCATCAGCACCTCCATCCCGGTGGCCGTGCTGACCGTGGTGGCCTTCCGGGTATTCACCGGACTCGGCCTGCGGCACAGCATCTTGGAGTGTAACATGTCGCAGACCATCGGCTCGGCCAGCTCCTCGGTGGCTTCCGGCGTGCTGTTTACCATCCCGGCCCTGTTCATCTGGGGCATGACTCCGGCCTGGCGGCAGATCACCCTGCTGGCGATGTGCGGCGGGCTGATCGGCGTGCTGGCCATGATCCCGCTGCGCCGGTACCTGATCAAACGCGAGCATGGCAGGCTGCCCTACCCCGAAGGAATGGCCTGTGCCGAGGTGCTGGTCGCTTCCGAGCAGGGCGGCAAGCAAGCGTCGGGCGTGTTCTGGGGCATCGGCGTCGGGATGCTGTCCATGCTCATTACCAACGGCTTCAAGTTCGTCCAGGGAACGTTCCGACTGGCCTTGGGCTTCAAGGCCAATATCGCGGTGAGTGTCTCGCCGCCCCTGATCGGCGTGGGCTACATCCTGGGCATCCGGATCGCCACGGTGATGGTGGCCGGCGGGGCGCTCTCGGCACTGGTCATCATCCCGCTGATCAACTGGTGGGGCGCCGGCCTCTCCGAACCGCTGTTTCCCGAAACCGTCAAACTGATCCGTGACATGTCCGCCGGTGAGATCTGGAACCGCTACGTGCGCTACATCGGCGCGGGTGCCGTCGCTACGGGAGGGATCGTCACCCTGATCAGGTCAATCCCCACCATGATCGAATCTTTCCGGCTCGGCCTGAAACAGATTACAGCGCGCATTGAAGATACAATCGCTGAGCGGACCGACCGCGACCTTTCGTTCAAGACGGTGCTGATCTTCGCCAGCGCCATCCTGGTGATCCTCACCCTGGTACCCGGCATCCTGGGCTACCTTGACTCGATACCCATCCGGGCGATGGCTTCCGTGCTGATCGCGATCTTCGCCTTTTTCTTCGTTAACGTCAGCTCGCGGATCGTCGGGCTGGTTGGTGTTACTTCCAACCCCACCTCGGGTATGACCATCGCCACGCTACTGGGCACCAGCCTGATATTTTACCTGATGGGCTGGACGGACCTGGCGGGGAAGGCCACGGCGCTTATGGTGGGCACCACGGTCTGCATCGCGGCCTCCATTGCCGGGGATACGTCCCAGGACCTTAAGACCGGGTTCGTCCTGGGTGCCACACCCCGTCTCCAGCAGATCGGCGAGCTGGTGGGTGTGATTACGTCGGCCGGTGTGGTTTGCCTGGTTGTGATGCTACTGCATCAGAACGTCGCGGGCGGCCTGGGCGGCGAGGAGCTGCCGGCACCCCAGGCGGTGCTGATGAAGCTGGTGATCGACGGGGTGCTGGACCAGAACCTCCCTTGGGTCTTTATCTTCATCGGGGTCGGGATCGGTCTCGTGGCATCGCTCTTCAGGATTCCGGTGCTGGCCTTCGCCGTCGGCGTTTATCTCCCCCTGTCCACCATGGCGGCCGTGTTCCTGGGCGGCCTTATGCGCTACCTGCTGACGCGGGCACAACCGGCAGCGGAAGCCGAGCGGCGCCGCGAACAGGGCGTGCTGTTCGGGTCAGGACTGGTCGGTGGGGGCGGACTGACCGGTGTCATGCTGGCCCTGTGGGTCGCCGTCCGGGGCGGTAAAAGGATCGAGGGCTTCCCGCTGCACCTGCCGGATGCTGCCGAACAGGCCCTGGCCCTGCTGGCCATCGCCGCGATCCTGGGCACTATGTTATTATTCATTAAAAGCCGCCGGCAGGCCTGATCCACAACTTGTGAGAGAGGCACAATAATGAAATTCGATTTCTCCTTACTGAAGTACTGTTTTGAGGTATGCGTGCCACTGGCCGCCATGAGCCTGGTAGCCGCGGCTGCCGAACCTCAGCAGCCTGACAGGCCTCCCCGGCCGGGCCAGCGCCCCCGAGCCCGGGAGCTGGGTTTGTCTCCCGGCGTGATGACGCCCGGCACCCTGAACGCCATCACCGACGTGGCCGGCGTGCAGGTGGGACACCGCACCCTGATCAAGGGCAAGTCCGTGCGCACCGGTGTAACAGCTATCCTGCCCCACGGCGGTAACCTGTTCCAGGAGAAAGTCCCCGCCGCCGTCTACGTGGGCAACGGTCACGGCAAGGCCGCCGGGTTCCTCCAGGTGCAGGAGCTGGGCCTCATCGAGACTCCCATCGTCCTGACTAATACCCTGAGCGTGGGCACGGCCGTTGAGGCGGTGGTGGCCTGGACCCTGGCCCGCCCGGGCAATGAGAAGGTTAGCTCCGTCAACGCCGTGGTAGGCGAAACCAACGACGGCTACCTGAACGACATCCGGGGCTTGCACGTCACCCGCAAGGACGTGCTGGCGGCTATCGAAGCGGCCAAGGGGGGGCCGGTGGAGGAGGGCTCCGTCGGCGCGGGCACCGGCACCATCGCCTTCGGCTGGAAGGGAGGTATTGGCACTGCTTCCCGCGTCCTGCCAGAATCGCTGGGCGGCTATACCGCGGGCGCCCTGGTGCAGAGCAATTACGACGGCGTGCTTACCATGGATGGTATTCCAGTGGGCGAACTGCTGGGACAGTATGCATTCAGAAGCGCGCTGGAGAACTCCTCATCCGACGCCGGCGCACCGCAGGCCTACGAATACGGCTCCTGCATGATCGTCCTGGCCACCGACGCGCCCCTCTCCTCCCGCAATCTGGAGCGCCTGGCGAAACGGGCCGTCCTCGGCCTGGCCCGCACCGGGTCGTTCATGAGCAACGGCTCAGGCGACTTTGTCATCGCCTTCTCCACCCGGAACAAGGTACCCCACCATACAACGGGCCGGACTCAGGCCGGTGAATACCTGCGCAACAACGCCCTGAACCCGCTTTTCCTGGCCACCGTTGAGGCCGTGGAAGAGGCCCTCTACAACTCGCTGCTGAAGGCCACCACCATCACGGGTCGGGACGGACACACGATGGAGGCGCTGCCTATTGAAGAGCTGAAGAAGATTATTACGGTTGGGCCGGAGCGGTGATCCATGGACAGAGCCGCAAAGGTCGCCGAGAACAGGGAAAAGTGGCAGTGACAGTAGGCTGGGTGCGTGCTGAACGAAGAGCTAGGAGGGAAGAACTAGGAGCGGCGGAGAAAGTCGTGCTGAGCCTGTCTAAGTATGACTTTCCAAGCAAAGAGGAGATTCATTGGCTCCTGCCCTTCGACAAGATCAGGGCGACGGAATATTATTCTCAGATTAGCTCTAGGGGCGCCAGCCGGACGATCTGGCGTACTCGCCGATGAAGTAGGGCTTACCCTAACCCTTCCGCATTTGCCATTTGCCGTGCTTTAGAGGCTCTCACCTTGGTGTGGGGTGGGTAGGTGCCCTGCCCCCTTGCTACTAAGGTATTGACAATTAAATTCAAGGCCTGTATATTGAGTATGGTTACTTATTTCTATTACCAATAAAAGGCCGACCATAAGAATAATGATATGACACCATGATCGTGAAACCTCCGGGCCTTCTCATCTGCCTGCCTGGCATCAACCAATTGTCACCACAGCCTTTCTGCGGCGACCATACGTTTCCTGCGGGAATACCAAAAAGGGTGCAAAAATGAAAACACCACTGCAAATTACTAGCGTAATTCTTCTAATCTGCCAAAGCGTAATAGCCCAAGTCCCAGGTGCCGACATATCCAATCGTATTGCAGGGAAAAAGCAAAACATAGAAGGAACCGTCTCTACACTTGATCTTGCTGGTACCAACGTACCTATAGAAAGCCGTATTATTGATCATTCGAAAGAGACCCCTTCACGCAACGAGGGAGATAATGAAGTTGAAATAATTAATCACGACACTAAAATTCACACCTGGCAAGATCTGAACTATATACATCCAAATCAGAGCCATATGGGTTGGAATTGGAACATACAAATAGATATTTATACCGACCTATATGATCAGAAGGCCCCCAATCTTGCTTGCGATAATAATGATAATTTGTACCTCGCATTTGAAAATCATAATCCCGATATTCATATATATTCATATACCTGTATATCAATATATAAGTCTTCTGATGGGGGGCAGAGTTGGTCTCATTGGAAGTCATTTGGTGAACTTAATGGCAATTGCGTTCTGCCGACAATATCCTATGCAAACAGCGCCATATTTGTTTCATATCTTACCCAAAATAGTGTCGGGATTTATAGACGAGCAGTCGACGGTTCGAGTTATGCTTTTAAGTATCCCCCAACCCCCACAGTAAACCCACCGTCTGAAGTTGTATCAAGGAGTAGAATCTGTACGGATTCTGAAGCGTATCCCGATTCAAATGCACATGTTTATTTAGCATATTTGTTTGGTCAGTCTACTGGAGATCCACTACTTTATTTTACCCGATCGGATAGCAATGGCGATAATTGGAGCAGTATAGTGAACATAGATACTGTAACACATAGCTATATTACCGGGGATATCGGAATTGATTATGCTTCAAGTGGATTGTATATATCTTATTTAGGATCAAGTTCAGATAGTAATAAGGTAATTGTGAGAAAATCCGTGGACTTTGGGGCTAATTTTAGTAACAAGATGGTAATTTATGATGACACCAAAAACAAGTTGGGACCTATAATTGCTGCCCATGATAATAAGATATTAGCTGTATTTCAATATGAATATAGTCCTGTCGATAACAATATAATAGGTACCTACTCCCTTGATAGTGGAGCAACCTGGACAACTTTTACCATTGCCGATGATTCAACAGATGAGGAATTCCCTTGGGTGGCCCATGATAATTCTGGAAACTTCTATGTTACGTATAATAAGACGGGAGAAATATATGCAGAAATCGGTGAAGGTACTCCTGTAGTAGATAATCCCGATAAAATTAATTCAGGATCTGATGGAAGTACCGATGACTATACAGCTGTAGTTGGCTTAACTGGCGGAGGTAATTCAAAAGGATCCGCTGCTGCATGGGTGGCAGGATCGTCGCCAGATTACAATATTTATGGAAATTATTATTCGTACACAGCTCCCCCGACCGCAATTACAGGGACGCCAACTGATGTAAGTAGCGTATCAGCTACTTTAAATGGCACGGTCAATCCGAACGGATCAAGTACGACATACTATTTTGAGTACGGGATTACCACCAATTACGGCTCCCAAACACCCGACCCACCCGGAAGTGTTGGCTCAGGAACGAGTAACGTTTCGGTTAGTGCTCCCGTATTAGAACTAACCCCCAACACTACGTATCATTTTCGGTTGGTAGCCTCAAATATTGGAGGGGTGGATGAAGGTAATGATACGACCTTTACTACAGGCGCTGTTGAAGTGGACGTTGTCGCTAATAAAATTCCTGATAAGTTTTTCCTTAATCAAAATTACCCTAACCCTTATAACCCTATAACAACTATAATTTATGATATTCCCCGGAAAACAAAGGTGTCGCTGATTATCTATGATATACTTGGCCGCGAAATTCGGGTGTTGGTAAATAACGAACAAAACCCTGGCACGTATCCCGCTGTCTGGGATGGGACAGATGCCAAGGGCAACGACGCGCCGGGCAGTATCTATATCGCGCGTATATTCACGCCCGAATTCACCAGCAGTATAAAGATGGTGCTATTGAGGTAGGCCCCCTACTCCACCACCAGCCTCGGCGGCTCCACTTTTTCCTCCCCCCAGCTCAGCGCCGCGGCTAGCTCCCCGGCGGCGGCTTCTACCTTCCCCCGGTCAGCGCCGAAACAGCGGCCGATCTCATTCCCCGCCTGAACCTTATCGCCGATCTTCACCTCCAGGATGAACCCGGCGGTAGGATCCAGCCCGTCGTCTTGGTGGCGGCGCCCTGCCCCGGCGGTGATCAGCGCAAGGCCGCAGGCGTAGGTATCCACGGCCTGGAGGCAGCCACTGTGGGGGGCTTTAAGGGGGATTGTCACCGCCGGTTTATGCATGGCCGGGTTGGTTAGAGCCTTCACCTCCCCGCCCTGGGCCGCCACCATCTCACCGATCTTCTCGCGGGCGCGGCCTGAGGAGAGGGCCTCCTCCACCAGCTTGTCGGGATCATCCTCACCAGCAAGGCGCAGGATATCCACGGACAAAGTCTTGCTCAAGGTTACCAGGTCCTCCGGCCCACCGCCTTCCAGCACCTCGACCGCCTCCCGCACCTCGCACCACAGCCCGGCGGCCCGGCCCAGCGGCTGGTTCATATCGGTAATGCGGGTCACCGTGTCAACACCGAAAGCCTCGCCCGTTTTTTTGAGGGCCGCTGCCAGGTTCCGGGCCTCCTCCACGCTGGTCATGAAGGCACCGCTGCCCCACTTAACGTCCAGCACCAGCCCCCGGACACCCGCGGCGATCTTCTTGCTCATGATACTGCCGCAGATCAGGGGAATGGAGCCTATGGTGGCGGTTACGTCACGCAGAGCGTACATCTTCCTGTCGGCTGGACAGATGTCGTCGGTCTGCCCCATGATGCAGATCCCCACCTCGGCTACCAGGCGCTGGAAGGTATCCAGGTCCAGGTCCGTGCGGAAGCCGGGGATGGCGTCCAGTTTATCCAGGGTCCCGCCGGTGTGCCCCAGCCCCCGGCCCGACAGCATCGGCACGTAAACCCCGCAGGCGGCCACCAACGGCCCCAGGATCAGGGAGACCTTGTCCCCCACCCCGCCGGTGCTGTGCTTGTCGGCCACGTAGCCATTAAGGTGGGAGAAGTCCAGCCGCTGGCCCGACTCGATCATGGCCCGTACCAGCTCTTGGCGTTCCTCAATCTCCATCCCCTGAAAATAGACGGCCATGAGCCAGGCGGCCAGCTGGCAGTCCGGCAGGCTGCCGTCGGTGAAGGCGTCAACCAGGAAGCGGATTTCCTCCGGCGTATGGGCTCGTCCCTGCTGCTTCTTGCGGATAAGGTCGTAGGGAATCATATCAAAATTGCAAAATGAAAATTGCAAAATGAAAGATTAAAAATGAGAACTTTATTTTTAGCTCAGTAATCAAATACCGGCCGCCCGGAGGCGGGTGGAGCTAAAGCGGTCTACACTCACCCCTTTCACTCCGTGAAGGGCTCGCCGTAGGCTACCTGTCCGTAGCGCAGCGAGGACACCGAGGCTCCCCTCTCTCGAGCCTGCCCCGCAGGAAGCGGGGAGAGAGGGGATTCAGGGGTGAGTGCTTTCTAGGGATCGCCGTCGGTATCGTTAGCTACCGACATACCCATTTGCCGGTATGCCTTTGTCTTCGCCTAAAGGATGGCGCTTCAGCCGCGCGCGGTGTTGGCGGACGGCGCTGGACAACTGTGATGACACACAGGCAAGTCACCGCTGAATGCGGCGCGCGAAGCGCGTCGGCTCCAACCGCGTGTTAGGCCGCAGCTATTCCTCCACTATAGCTCACTTCTTGGGCAATCCAAGATACCGAGGCGTTCGCGCACAGTAGTCCCGGTACTCATCTCCGAAAACATTCTCGAGATGCGCCTCCTCACCTCGCGCCATCAAATGCGCAATCACCAACCACATACTCGCCCACAACGCGCCCGTCCAAGAAGGCCACAACGTAGCATATCCGACTACGAAAAAGAAACCTCCGACCAACTGTGGATTGCGGCTGTATCGGTACAGGCCACTAGTCCAAAGACTGCCGACCTCCCTCCCAAATGACCGACGACCCAGAAAAGGCATCGAGAAGACAACCATCAGAAAGCCTATCATCATAAGAACGAGTGCCAAGGGAAAAAGCAATCCAACAGTGTTCACGTGTGACAATCTGGAGTCCAGAAAGGCATAAGAGGCAAGAGCATACACACAGAAGAAGCCGACCTGTAGAATGGCGATGGGGCGGGAAAGCCTGCCGTGCGCCCGGTAGCCTAACCTGACCCGAGCAAAGACAAAGAACGCTGCTGCTACAAGGGCAGCAAGGAGCAGTAGACTGCCGAATACGTTCAAAGTGACTCCCTTTTAGGGGCGGTCAACTACTTAGAACTTTTTATTTCATTGTAAATTGACTCAATCAACCTGGCTTCATTTTCATCAAATTCTTTTTTTATCTCCTCTAAAGGTTTATTATCCTTAATTAGAGACATCACCTTTTCCTGATGTGCTTTCATGTCATCAATATGTTTCTTTATCGCATCACGATCCATAATTTCACTGTGACCGCTGCAGTATTTTTCCGCATCCAGTGTTTCAAGCATTTTCGTGAGTGTCTTTACATGTTCGAAGGAATTGCCGCCTTTATAGGAATGGATAAGCTGGGGCCTTCCTGAAAATATTTGATCCCCGAGAAACGCAGTTTTTTCTTCGGGAAAGTATACGACTGCATCACCCGTTGTATGACCAACTCCAAAATACCATAACTCTACCCTTTTTGAGCCAAGGTAAATATCCATTTTATCGCTAAATGTAATTGAAGGCACAAATGGTATTAATTCAGGCTTGCTCCAGTTTGACGGGGTTCCATCTCTACTTGGATGAAAGAACTCCTGGCGGCAATTCTCCTGAGCAATAATAGTGACTGTTTGCGGGAAGTATTGATTCCCGTTAACATGATCTCCATCACTATGAGTGTTAATCAGATATATTATTTGTTTATCAGTCTTCTTCTTTATTTCTTGTATAGTTTCATCAACAGAGCTCTTATCCATTTTCGCATCAATCACAAGAACACCGGTCTCACCTATATATACTCCTCCTCTTGCACCACGACCACCCTGAATTTCATATAACCTTTCAGAGATCATATTTAGCCTAACAGGCGGCGTATCTTGCTGCTGGGCAAAAGAAAACGATATGAAGAGAACAAGAGAAAACGGGAAAATAATGGATTGAAGTTTCTTTTTCATCTTAATCCCTTTCTAGACTTTCGATGTATTATAAAATTCTTCTATAGATCGCGATCACTGCAATGCGCTTGAAAATGCCCGCCATCACGCCCGGGTGCTCATCACTTGGCAATGTCTCGGTTCAGTGTTCATATGACCTTCCAACGAATATGCATATGCTGCTGCCTAACGACCAAGCTCACCGGCCGCTATGGAGCGTAGCGGCATCGCCGTCGGTGTCGTTGGCTACCGACTTGCTCAGTTGCCGGTATGCCTTTGTCTTCGCCTAACAAGAGGATCACTTGCCAAAAAGCTTAGATGCAAAGAACACCAGATTTGAAAAATACTTAAATAAAACCATTGACTTAAACTAATTTGAAGCACTGCTTTTTGGTCAAGTGAATTGCCTTGTTATGCGTTTTTATTATGTTATCATATATTAGTTGAATTTTTAATAATTAATTGTTTTAATTAGATGCAATCCAATCGACAACAATTTTGAATGCTTCGTCTCTGCGCGATACAACCTTTTCCTTGCCATTCTCCACGACTACCTCATAAAGCGAATGATCGCAGCCAGGCAATACACGATAGGTCAAATTGGTTTCCCTCAACCTTAAAAATTCCAGCATGATGTAATCAGCCTGCAGGATAGGTGTACTACGGTCAGTGGAACCGTTCAGGAAGTAAATGGGAATTTCCAGTTTCACTAGGTGCTCTAAAGGAATGTCGGTACAGAAACTTACCCAGCGCTGATAGGGATGCCCATAATACCATTTTCCCGTGTTGTGTGGATCGCTGTAAATTTTCTTATAAACGGCGAACAGGCTGTCAACCGCTGCCTGAGCTTCATGGTGAGTCATCTTGCCTGTCGCTTCATCCATTCTTCGGTTAATGATGCTTGAGTAGAATTGATTGAGGCCGCCACTGATCACACAAACAAGATGCGTTATCTTTTTGTTCTCGGCAGCCAGCCTGGTGACGAGTCTGCCCCCCTCGGAAAAACCCATGGCAATGACTTTATTCTCGGAATTGGGCAGCATGCTGCAAAGGGAGTCAATGACCATTGAACTTGCCTGAACCTCCCATTCCATGCCGCATTTTTGAATGTATTCCTTGGATGGATGATAATCTTCCAAGTTCTTCATAGGATTGATTTCTTCGACCCTGACCGTGTCGCAAAACGGCGTTCCCGCTTTCCCTATAAAGACAACATGGAACTGATCTGAAAAATATTTAATTTGGTCCGGAGGCACAGTCCCCAGTTGAATGGATTTCTCTTCGCATTGCACTACCAACATGGTGGGCAATCCCCTACAGCCACTAACGACGAACAATAGAGGTTTTTCCTGATCGATTCCCTTCTCCGTCACATAAAAGTTGATATCACCAAGTTGCGCGTCTTTGATATGAAATTCTTTAAGTCCCCAATCTTTGGGTGCAACGCCCTGAGCGAAGGCATTCTGAATGATAAATAGTGGAATTAAGAAAATGATGGTTTTCATTTTTATCTCCTTTCAGAAAAGATAAAAGTATCTCTTCCGTTGCGTTTACCATTTTTATTTGTGATTCTTTTTATTTTATCATATAACTTTTGACACTACCTTGTAAAAGAAAAACCCGCAGTTTGTTTCTTAACCTTATTGTCAATTTCAAAAGAGTGCCTAATTATTGATTATATGGTTTCCGTATAAGAGATTCTTCCGGCTTTGCCGCCGCCTAACACACCGATCTGAATCGGAGTATAACTCCGCTTACGCCAGCGGGATAGCATCGATTTCTCTTTCACCTCGGGGTCTTATATGGGTTCCGCATAACATGCCTGCACCTGATTAACTGTCGGCTGGACTGCTTAGCAATAGCGTCCGATAAATGGTCAAAGGGCCCTCCACGCTGTTGCCGGACGTATGTGGCGGCACTTGCGTTTGTCATAATCTAACTCATCGTCAGAAAATAATATACACAATATTCTCCCTCCCCTGCAAGCTCAGAATCCACAGAAAATTCAACCACTGCAGCAGCCCGCCCTTCGCCCTTCGCTTCCTGCCTGCTGCCCACTGCCGACTGCCACTGCCACTTTCTCCCCTTTTCGTCCTTGGCGCCTTGGCTGTAAAAGCATCTGCGCCTCTGCGGTTCGCTCTTCGTTGACGGATTCCCAGTTTACCCCGCCATAGGCGGGGCGCACCTCGCGCACCAGGCGAACGACAACCCCCCGCTGATGGCTTATATTCCGGCGCTATGATGCTGCCGCTACCATATCGCTCCGTTGCCGCTGCTGCTCCGCTGGATGTGGAGTGGCAAACTAAACACCACCCCAACAGTGCTCTCGTCGGGGGAAGCCTTGAAAAAAACGAATTTTGTAGGGATTATGTTGAATTTTGGAGTGTCTTCCTGGTCCGCTTCCTATTCTTCAATTTTGCATTTTGCATTCTTCATTCTTCATTCGACACTCCCCGCCCCGTTGTTCCCCTTTTTGCGGAAGATGTCCAGGATGTCCAGCCGCCAGACCCGGTTTTCGTTCTGAATCTGCCACAAGAGGAAAATCCCCGTGAAGGCCAGCAGTATATTGGGCGCCCACATTCCCAGCAGGGGGGAGAGCAGGCCGCGGTCGGCCAGCTCTTCACCGGCAATCAGCAGGGCCCAATAGGCCACAAAAAAGCCCAGGCTCAGGGAAATGCCCACTACGAACCCTCCCCGGCGGGCCATGATCCCAACCGGCGCCCCGACCAGCACAAATACAATACAGGCAAACGGGATGGAGAACTTCTTATGGATCTCCACCTGGTAGCGGTTAATCCCCTTCAAATAACTTCGGAGAAGATTAAAATCACCTGTCAGTCCGCGCCTCAAATTATTGGCCCGGTGCATAAGCCGGATGGAATCCTGTTTGGAAAGTCCGCTACTGTCCGCGATGTCCGCCCGCCATCGATCCACCGCCGCCAGGGCTTCTTCCTGGGTCAATTCGGTGGAAAGTGTGTAGCGTGTCTGGGAGGAAATGCGATTGGTGATACGGTTCCTAACTGCCGCTATCTTGTTCCGGTAGCCCTTAATTTTTTCAAACATCATCTGGACATTCATTTCCCGGTCGCCGCGGAGCTCGCTCGCCCGGCGCTTCAGGTAGAGATTGTCAACCGGTATGACAATGCGGTGCCGCTCGAACTTCAAACGGCGGTACTCGTTGTGATCCGGCAGGGCCAGCTCGTGGATTTCGCCATCTTCAAGATGGAGCAGAATAGCGTCATCGATGATCTCCATAGTGCCCTGGTCCGCGAAAATGGTCATCTGGTTGGTGCGATTGTCTTTGCTGTAGATAAGGATGTCTTTGAATATGGTCCCATCCCTGTCTCGGGCCATCATTCCATAGGAGGGCAAATCATCTACGAAAACGCCCACTTCAATGGCCAGGTCGGGCCGCTTCCGATTGATATCCGCCGAGAGCAGTCGAGCTTTGTGATTGGCGTTGGGGAGCACCTGATTGTTGAAGTAGATGAGGGCTAGGCAGATCAGCATACCGAATATGAGGGCCGGTCGGATGATGGAGGCGTAGCTCAGCCCTGAAGTGCGCATGGCTGTGATCTCATTATCATGAGACATGCGCCCGAAACTCATCAGCGTAGCCACCAGCACGGCCATAGGCACTGCCAGAGCGGCAATCCATGCAAGGTTCAGGGTTACGTACTCTACCAGGATCCCCAGTCCTAACCCCTTGCCCAGAAACCGGTCAATCGCCCGGAGCAGGAAGTTGGTCAGTAGCAAAAAAAGCAGAACGACCAGGGCAAGTGTGAAAGGGACGAGGTGCTCCTTGAGGATGTAGCGATGGAAAATCTTCACCTGTGTAACTTAACCGTTCCAGCGGCTGGAACCCAAGTCCAAATGACCTTGACTGCCGTCGGGAGGGGCGGTAAGTTCGCTGACGCAAACTCTTTGATTACAGGGGTATCAATCCCCACTTGACTGTATATGGTGGGCGTAGCTCAGCCTGGTTAGAGCACCTGGTTGTGGCCCAGGAGGTCGTGGGTTCAAGTCCCATCGCTCACCCTAAGAGACGGGGCGTAGCGCAGTCCGGTAGCGCACCTGCTTTGGGAGCAGGGGGTCGCTGGTTCAAATCCAGTCGCCCCGACTTCAAAATCCCCGACGAGAACATCGAATTCCGTCGGGGATTCTTGTTTAAGCCGGCAGGGCCGTTGAAGAGGCCAGGTACCCAGACAACCCCAAACAACCCCAAATAACCCGCGTTTTAGCATACGGATTGTAGCATACGCATATGGACAACTCGGCAACTCGGTAAGGTCTGCAGTTACTCCATTAGGAAGGTAGACTCGAACCCCCGACACGCGGATTATGATTCCGGGATTCTCCCGTCGTGAAGATTAAGTCAGGCTGCAATTAAGCTGCAATTCCTGCTAAGAAATTCCCCTACTTCAGCAGCACCATCTTGATGGACTTGGTATGCTCAGGGGTCGCCAGCCGGTTCAAATGAAACATCAACCGAAGTAAGTATGAGAAGTTGCCGCCGCGATGATGTTTTCTTCAAGGTGTTTAAAGTTCTGCATATCACCAACCACAACGTCCAGTCCATGCTCGAGGATATAGGCGATGGAACGCTGAAAGGGGTTGAGAGGCGATTTTTTGAAATTCTCGTCGTAGATCTTATCGAATGCAGACGGGTCACCCTTTCCATATGACGTAGACGCCAAATACCTGACTGTTTTCATTCCTATCAGTCCGATTCCAGCGTCTCGCGCCTGATTAAGCAAGGTTTGGAGATCGACCAGTGGGGGCGTGCCTTCCTCAAGATCCCTCGTGGTCCAGTCGTACCATCCAGCCGGTGTAATACCTATCATCGCCAAAAATCATACCAACCCGTTTCGATCGCGGCCTCAAGGACCTTCTGCGTGTTCGCATAGGCAGTTAAGCCAAAATGGCCGACTTTGCCAGCAGCCTTCGCATCGAGAAACGCCATGTAAATCTCTTCGCTGCGGATAAATGTAGGATTTCTGACATCCATCAGATAATATGCATCGACATACTCGGTCTGAAGATTTTCTAAGCTTGAGTTAAGCTGTTTCGTCCAATTCTTTGCAGCAGTCTTGGCTTGTTCCAGTGTAATCGAATTCTCTGGCTTGACCCTGACGGAAAGGCGCGCTCTCGATGCGACCCAAACTTTTTCTCGGTGTGTCTTCAGAAAAGGAGCCAGACTGCGTTCACTCCCCTTATAAGCGATTTCATAACCTGAATCGTAATGGTTGATTCCCGCTTCAAATGCACGGTCTAACAGCCGAACCTTTTTACCTCCGAACGAAACAGCGGCGCAACCAAAGACCAATCGGCTGGACATAAAATTCGTCCGGCCAAGCTTACGGTAAGTCATCGAAGGCTGTTCATTGCGGTGAATCAGCTTATCAGACTTGGTTTGTGCTTTTGTCCCAAAACCAGCCGCTGCCAATAAAGCTGTTTCACTGACTGCCGCCGCCGCCGCTAAAAGCTTGATAAACTTTCCCCGTTCCATGGAACAGCGATCAGCTTTTTTATTCATCACGCTACCTCCATATTATGTTTTCAATCAAAAGGAATTATCACATGTTTGCCACTGTGAGGCTATAACAAATGGCTCTCCTTGTTCAACCTCCGACTTATTCATAGGGGAGTTGCCTCCACAGGTCGATTGCCGCCTGGATGGCCAGGCTTTGCTCCTCGACCATTGACACGCCGCCCACAAGATTGCCCTTCTGAAATACGACATCATAACTCCCATTCATGTCACAGGATACCAATTCCAGACCGTCTACGGTCAGGCTTTTCACCCCTTCGCCGTATTTGTTTGCATACTCGACGTACTGGGCCACAGTAGCCCCGGCAATTTCCGGGGAGTCTCTTTGGGATAAAAAGGTCGTAACAACAACATTGCCTTTAGCATACTGGGCCATGTACGTATTTCGCATGAAATCGAGACCCATCGCGTTGACTAAAAAATACTGCGCAGACTCGGGCACCCGGTCTACTAGGGGCAGTGCGTTCAGTCCCCAAACAGGCTCGCCGGAATCCTGAAGTATGCCAGTTAGTTTTTCGGCCATATCCAGGCCAACTTGTTTTAATATATCTAAAGTATCTAAAGCAATAATCTGAATATAATATTGATCCTTCCAGATATAATAGTTCGCTCCTGAGCGATAAGCATCTCGACCGAGTTTGATTCGCGGTGCCCCTATTGATCGTTCTCCAGAAAATACACCAAAGGCGTTAGTTGGTGTACCCATATCATAAATTGATAAGTTAATG
>JABUBL010000154.1_pt1 | contig 17026 bp, 18 predicted proteins | sample 7240371 | NCBI WGS metagenome assembly JABUBL01 (sample SAMN07256343, study PRJNA390944) | subsurface metagenome | isolation source: Methane hydrate marine sediment | place: Pacific Ocean: Eastern North Pacific, ODP site 1244 | collected 2002
TATTTTTGATATTATTGTCTACTTCCCTATACATATAATTTTTAGGTAATAGTTAATAAAAGTTTCAGTAATTTTTTTTCTTTAATAATCTATGCCTTTTTTGATTGCAGCATTAATATTTATGTTATCTATTCCGACACCATGTTTAGATATAATTTTTAGTTTTTTTGAGGAAGCTATTACCCTCTAACTCAATTGGTCCATACCGGTAATTATTCCATCAATGTCGGATATAATTTGTAAAAGCTCCTTTTCTTTTAAGGCATGACTATATGGGTTGTTTATTATGACACAACCATTACTTTTTAATAGTTCTACTCCCTTAGTAGTAAATTTTCCGAAAGATCTTGAACCTATTAAAATCTTACCTAACATTAATTACTCCTTGTTGATGTTGAATTAAATGACACCAGTTTCCTTCAACCTTTTATATATTTTATTACTCATTTCTTTACTTAATGGTAGACAGGGTTTCCTAGGTAAACCAGCATTTACATTTCTAAATTTAAGCATTTCATATACAGCTGGAATACTGGCACCTGTTATATGCATAGTATCCCTTAAAAAAAGCACCTTAGTTTGTATTTTTCTTGCTTCACTATATTCACCATTCATACAAGCGTTATATAATTCAACTAATAATTCTGGAAATGCATTACCAATTCCAGGAATGAATGCTTTAACTCCTAGTACAGATGAAGGTAAAAACATTGCTTCTGTTCCTAAAACTACATCAAAATTTTCTTTTTTTACTTTTCTTATATAGTCGTTTAATACCATGATATCAAAACTACTATACTTGACACCCCGTATTCCTATATTAGCTAATTCATTTAATAGTTCAGGAGAAACTGCATATCCAACTGTTTTTGGATTGTTATAAACATATACAGGAATATTAACCGCCTTTAATAAACTCTCGAAATATACTATTATTTCATATTTATTGTGTTTGTAATAGTAAGGAGGAACACTAGAAATATGTGATGAACCTACACTTTCAGCATGCTTTGCTAGATCAACCGCAGTTTTTGTATTAGTAGAACCTACATGTACTATCACACTAATTTTATTATCTACTTGTTATGTTACAATCTCTGCAACTTTCTTTCTCTGTTCAGGCTTCATCAATGGTCCTGAGCCATATGTCCCACATATAAATAAACCATGAACATGTTTTATTAAAAAATTTATTAAATCTATTAATGCATTCTCATCAACCTCACCATCTGAATTAAATGGAGTAATCATAGGAGGTATAACACCAGTTAAATTTTTAATTTTCATTTTTTTATTCCTACATTTTGCCTTTTATATCTTGTATAATATAAATTCCAAATCTACTCTATTACTACGATTCTATAAAATTACACCTATAAAAATTTAAATAATTTAATAGACATTTCTCGCTATAATTTATTTAGTTATATCTCAGCAATGGCTGTGACAGGTGAAGCCTCTGCTCCTACAACTCTTAACGGGATTATAAAAATTCTTTTTACATATTTATTTAAAAGAGTTTTTAAATTAGCGTCCTCAACAGCAATAAATCTTCTACCCCCACCTAGAAAAACTTTGTGAATTTCAAAACCAGTTTCTCTTCCTTCGGGTATATTCTCAATCCCAATACAATCTACCATAACACCTCTCAAGTTAAAATTATTAACCAAATACTCAGCACTATCCTTTGAAAATCCAGGAGATTTGTAAATATATCTTTTGGGATCTTTATGTCTATATTGGCTAAATCCTGTAAAAACCATTAGGAAGTCGATATTTTTCAGTTTTTCACTAAACGGCTCTAAATCCTTTTTTGTTATTTTCTCTAAATCATCTTTTGGACATTCTATTAACAAAGGTTTTTCAAATATAAAATCATTAATATTCATAGCATCAATAGTTAATCCATTTGGATCAATATGATACGGAGCATCTAAATGAGTTCCATTATGAGTACTCATTTCTAATATACTGGTATTATTTTTTTTCCCTTCTGTCATTCTGGTTCTAGGGATTAATCTAGGTTTTGAAAGACTTTCAATAATAACAGTTTCTTTTTCTCCGATTAAATAAGAAATTTCTACAAACATTATTATCTCCTTTCTTTATAATTTTTTTTATATCTCTATTAATATAGATTTTTATAAAAGTTATATAAATTTTTCTAAGTGTCCTTCCAAGCCATCCATGGATTCTGAGTTTATAGAAGTCCACCATTTACAGGTATTATTGCTCCTGTAATATAGTCTGATGATTCAGAGCTAAGGAATAATACTAAACTGGCTACATCCTCAACTTCACCAAATTTCTTTAGAGATATGAATTTTAATTTTTGTTTCCCCCGACTTTTTATAAGGTCTTCTGTCATCTTTGTTTTAATTATTCCTAGTGAATAGGCATTTACATAAATTCCATATGGCGCTAATTCTGAAGCCAATACTTTGGTTAATATTTCCACGCCAGATTTTGATATACAATAGGCAGCCATATCAACATCAGGGATATAAGCCATGTTAGAGGATGCATTTATTATTTTGCCTTTGCCTCGCCTTTTCATAATTGGTATAACTGCTTTACAACAATACAAAACACCATTCAAATTCACATTCATTAATTTATTTCAATCTGATATATTTAAATTTTCTATTTTACTTCTAAAGGTGATTCCAGCATTATTTACTAAAAAATCTATTTTACGGAATTTTTCCAAGACCTTGGAAATTGTCTCATTTACTTCTGAAATATTACCAATATCACATTTTAAACCTATTACTTTTACATCATTGAAATTATTATCTATTTCATTTAAGACATTATTTAGATTGTCTTGATTTATGTCAACTAAGGCAATGTTTACCCCTTCTGAGGCATAAGCCAAGGATATCTGTTTACCTATTCCTCTTGCAGCACCAGTAACAACTGCGACTCTACCGTATAATTTAAACTTTCCTTTTTTGTAATTTCCCATTATTTATTAGTAATGAAAATTGCTTTACAGTAATTAATCATCTTCCCCTAATTTTACCCCAGATATTTGCTAAATTGGGATAGTTTCAAAAATAATTTTCTGAACCATTTTCCAAATCAAGGTTTTAAGAGTAAAAATTCTACTGAATTTTGTGTTTTGGGGTGCCTAAAATATCTTCATTTATGATAATATTAAAATAGTTGGGTGATTGATTTTTAAAATACTAAAACGAAAGGGGTTTTATATCGGAATTGGTGGAATTGGCAAAAGAGGATTTTTAATAGTGTGAAATCTTGATTTTATCAATTCTATTAAGTGGATCTTTGTCTTTATGGATTTATCTTTGATGTTTCTTATACGGAAGATATTAAAGATATTTACAGCCATAAAGAGCAGCAGCAGAAATACTATTATTACATTTTTGCTGTGTCTGTATACATGATCTGCAGACTATGTATTTACCGTTTCGTTAAAACACTGATTTTCTATCTGCCATCTTGAATGACAGGTACAAACAGTATTTTTTAAATCATCGTTATCATCTGTTTTGGGACAAGGCAGATTTGTGACCCAAATCCAATTTGCCTTGCCCAGCCTATTTTCAAAACTCTTTCCGTCCTTTGAGTGAACTCTACCAGGTGTAGCTTCTTCTGATACAATGACTCTTACCTTTTTTACGTATTCATCCCAGCATCCTTCTACTAGATGGTCCCAGACTTTGTAATATGTTTTGCCCTGTTTATATGTTTTAGGTTCTACCAGAAGAGATAGTTTATTTGCCTCTTCAAATAATTGTCTTCTTTCTTCCTTCAGAACAGCTATTGTATATTTGTGATGCTTTTTTAGTAGCTTAAATATTGTCTCTTTTAGATACAGCGCATAACCAATTACTATCTCAAATACCTTGGGGAACTTTTTACATACCCGCTCTAGAAGCCTATATAAGCTAGAAATCTCTCCTTCACCGGGAAGTATTGGCTCTATATATAAAATAAAGCTAAAATCTGGGCTTGCTAAAATAAATTCAGTATAACTGTAATAATACTGAATTTCTTTTACCCCTCCTTTCTTAGGTACTATTCTACTTCTGCATTGGGAGTATTTGCAGTATTTAGAGCTTGAGAATTAATTACGATTTTTATATAATAAAAATATAAAATCTATTACAGAATTCCCTATCAGATAAAAAATAATAATAAATTGCAGCTACACTTATATTTTTTTGTGGATAAAGAATCTAGCTACTATTTTAAATTATCATAACCCTAAGTAAATCAACATTCAGAAATGAGAAGATCTAAAATTTTAAAAATCACACTAAATTATAAAAGAGTAAGAGAATGGAGGATCTTATGATCCTTGTTACCGGCGGTTATGGATTTCAGGGTACTGCTCTGGTTAGAACTCTAGTTCAAATGGGAAAAAAAGTTTTGAGTATAAGTCGCAAACCCCGCCCAGCGCAAGGGTTTGAAAGCGCTGTATGTGATGTTAGAGATAAAGACAGCCTTGTTTCTGTATTTGATAACTACCCCATTACTAGCATTGTACATTTAGTTTCACTTTTAACCACCAACTCCAACAACTATCCTGACCAAGCCATTCGAATTAATGTGGTTGGAACCCTGCACCTGCTTGAAATTAGCAGGGAACGTGGCATCAAACGTTTTATTTATGGAAGTTCATATAATGCTGCAGGTTACAGGCCTCTTAATAAGTGTCCTATTGATGAGACTTCTGAACCAACTCCGGATGACTTTTATGGCGAAACAAAGCGTTTTAATGAAAAACTATGTATTTCTTTTAAACATCTTTTTGGAATTGAGTCTGCCTCGGCCCGTATGCCAATTCTTGTTGGGCCAGGAGCACCAGTTAAAACTTCCACATGGCGGGCTGATATTTTTAACATGATTAAGTCTGGAGGAGAAATAAATATAAGCTTCAATCCTAATGAGGTGATACCAATTGCCCATATCACGGATACTGCAGAAGCAATAGCTCAAATGGTATTAGCACCTCGCCTTAAACATAACATTTATTACACCCCCAGTGAATCAATGAAGGTAGAAAAACTAGGTAAATTTATAGAGAATATTAACCCTTCCATCAAAGTAAAATATGGCAAAAAACTATTGAGAAATATGCCCCCAAAAGTTGACTGCTCTCGTATTATCAAGGAATTTAATTTACATCCAGTTTCACTTTTTAAGCGTTTGCAATGTTATCAAGGAAACGGAGATTAAAATTAAGAATAAGAGTAAAATAAGTAACAATTCATTCTACATATATAATGAGGTGATAAATGGGTAAAAAATTAGAACAGATGGACACCTTTACAAGGGCACTTAGTAAAAGCCATTTGATATCATGTGATTTTTCATATGAAGATTTACAAAAACCTATTATTGCAATTGCCAATTCATGGAACGATTTCAATCATGGTCATATTTATCAACGTGAAATTTCCAGATGGGTAAAGGCAGGTGTAATCGCTGCTGGAGGAACTCCCATGGAGTTCCATACACCTGCACCATGCGACGGTCTTGCTGTTGGGAACCCTGGCATGCGCTATATTCTACCTACCAGGGAACTGGTGGCAAATGTTATTGAAGCCACTATATCAGCACACCCAATTTTTGATGGTTTGGTACTAATTTCATCCTGTGACAAGATTACACCAGGGATGTTAATTGCTGCTGCACAGTTAAAAATGCCAACCATCCATGTCGCGGGAGGTCCTTCAATACCTGAGATTGATTTTGAATATAAAAGTAAGATACGTAAGGCTTTCCTGGAGGAAAAAATTTCTGAAAAGGAACTTGCTGAACAAAACTCACTCCTTTATTCCACACCAGGAAATTGTCCTTATATAGGCACTGCCAATACCATGAACAGCGTTGCTGAAGCACTGGGATTAGCTCTTCCCGGTAGTTCTTTAGCCCCTACAGTATCTGCCCGGAGAGCGAATTTCGCTGAAGACAGTGGAAAGCAGATTGTCCAATTAGTTGAAAAGGGGATTACAGCAGATAAAATTTTAACCAGGGAAGCTTTTGAGAATGCAGTTCGGGTAGCTGCAGCGATTGGAGGTTCTTCTAATTACGTTTTACATATACCTGCTATTGCCAAGAGGGCAGGTATTGACCTTAGCTTAGAAGATATTGACCGACTTAATCAAACTACTCCTCTTCTAACTCAAATTGCTCCGAACGGACCTTATTCTATAATTGAACTTGACAAAGCTGGAAGTATTAAAGCAGTTATGAATGAAATCAGAAGCCTGCTGAATTTAGACGTTGTTACTGTAACTGGTCATTTACTGAGAGAAAACCTAGAGAATACGCCAGAACCAGATCGATCAATAATAAAGCCGTTTAATGAACCCATAGGGAAAGAAGGAGGTATAGTGATCTTACACGGTAATCTTGCTCCTCAGGGAGCAGTGGTGAAACGCTCTGCAGTTAACCCTGAACTCTATACATTCTCTGGACCGGCACGGGTATTTACAAGTGAACAGGACTGTATAAATGCTGTTCGTGAAAGAGTAATAAGAGAAGGAGAAGTTTTAATTGTAAGATACGAAGGTCCACGCGGTGGGCCTGGTATGAGTGAAATGCACCGTCTCAGTAATGTTCTTGATGTAATGAAATCACGAATTGCATTAATCACTGATGGAAGATATTCCGGTGCAGACAGAGGCTTGATGATCGGTCATGTTACACCAGAAGCATATTGCGGGGGTCCTATAGGTATAGTTAACGATGGAGATATTATTGAAATTAATCTCAATAAAAAAACTTTGAACCTTATAATATCCAATGAAGAACTCCAGAGGAGACTAGATAATTTTACTCCAACTCCAAAGACAACAGATTCTGAGTTACTAAACAGGTATAGAAAAGAGGTAGGCCCTGCCTCGAAGGGAGCAGTCTGGTAAAAAAGTTAACGTAATTGGAAATTTTCAGATTTCATTAATATTGAGGAATCCTTTGGAGCATCTATTTCCTTCCCTATAACATCACACTTTACCATTAACATAAAGAAAATAGGTACCTTTACATCTTTCAGACTCATATAATTTGCAACACCCTTTGAGATAATAATACCAGTATTGCTGAACTCCTTTAAAAAACTACTATCACAGTGTTCAAGATATGTTCCTGCATACTCAGAACCATTGTTAATTATTTGGGCAATCTTATCAATTTATGCAGAAAGAACATACTGATATAGAGCATCGTTCCCAACTGGCTTTTGCTTAACAGCATAAATTACCGGAACCTCTAATTCCTCAATTAAAATACTGTTTCGCCAGCATTATCCGCCAAATACAAAATTGAAGCTGCTCTTGAAACTGATTTTCTAAACTCTTCTAAATGGTCAATTTCAAAATTTTGCTTTAATACTTTTTTAACTGTCTTCCTTAAGTTAAGATCAAATCCTGGTCCGATATCTATAACATTCCCTGCTGTAGCTATTTTAATAGTAGTCTTTAATTTATCATCAGAACGCTTAACCAACCTTCTTAACCAGGAATATATTTCAAGTGCTTTTTTATTACTAAATTCCTTTATTGATTTGCAAATATCCTCAATACCTGTCTCTCTTTTCATTAACATATAAGCATTATTCCCTGTCTTAACTTGATTTGCTGTTTGGGGCTGTTCTCTTAAATATTGATATACCTTCATAAAAATTTTATGCTTCTTATTATTATCAAAATCAGTATATTCTAGCATTTCAATTATTTGTCTCAGCATACAGACGTAACATCTTATATCCATCTTGCCCTCATAAAAAATCCCACCGAGCTTAATACTATAACTAATATAAAAAAGTCTTAAAAGAAATTTTAACTATATATTCTCATATACCAAAATTATAATTCTTTTAAATGCCACTTCTAAAATGAAGCTTTATCATTTTTAATTTAGAATAGGCTTTTTAAATATATTCAAATAATCTTTATAGCTGTCAAATAATTAGTCTACAGCTTTAAAAAAATCTTATAATTTTTAATGCAGCAAATATTTTAATACCAATACTTTTTTCTTTCTTATTTGGCCTTAATATAACCTAATCTTAAATAGCTTATTTCATCGATTTAATTAAATCTTTCACATCTTTTTCAACTTTTGCCAAATCATCACTATTTGGTCTACCTCTTATATCACCCAATCTCCCCTGTGTATTATATCTTTCAAGTTCTTCCTTGGTCTTACTTTTCATAAACAACTGTCCCACAATGTTTCACCCTCCTTTTATATCAAAGCCAAGATGATCAAAAGTTTGTCTGATATATTTTACTACCGGTATAGCCTCATTTTCTACAGCCGATGTGGAAAACCTCTTTCCCTATCAGGTGCCCAGTATTGGCTTCGTCTGGCTACCAAAAATGCTGCAGAACAATTCCCGTCACTTGAAAAACGTCAGATATCTTTACATACCTTTCGTCATACGACTGCCCTTCATCTCCTTCAATCTGGTGTTTATATTACCGTCATTGCACTCTGGCTAGGTCATTAGAGTCCAGTCACAACTCACTTGTATGTCGAGGCGAATCTGACAATGAAGGAAAACACACTTAAAAAGCCGCAAGACCCATCTCTTAAGAGTGTAAGGTATAAGGCCAATGATTCTATTTTATCCTTTTTGGAGAGTCTGTAATTATGCAGAGTAAATAAGGAGCAGATTGGTTGAAAAATAGGCAAATACCAGGATAACTCAGCATAATTTTAAGCTCAGCATAACTCGGCTATTACAGTAATGTCTGTAGGGGAAAGAGGAAAAAAGAAAATTGTGATGGAGCTTATTTTATTATTACCGATGATGAGTATAAAAAGAGTTGCAATAAATCATGGGCAAGACTTATTAAAAAAATATACGAAGCTGATCCCCTTACCTGTCCCAAATGTGGTGGATGCATGAGAATAATTGCATTTATTGAAGATTATAAGGTGGTAAAAAAGATCCTAGATTATCTTAAAATATTTGAATTAAAAGAAAAAGGCCGCCACCAGTAAAGCCCGGTTAATTGGATGATTTTGACTGCTACAGCCGTGATGATTATATAGATTGTGATTATGTGGATTTTTAGACTGAATGTGATTTCCCGTGTTCTAACCTGCTCAAAAAACATGCTGGAGATGGCTCTGGGTAAATTATTTAGGCCCTCTGCCTGCTAACTTCTCCTAGATTTTTTATTTTTTATACTTGAAATATCAGATTATGGTGATTATTTATGCTTTATAGTTTGGTGATCCAGAAGCAAATTCTTATAAATGAGTCAAAAATGCTATATCAGTCAAAATATAATAAATCCTTTTTGTTTTCAAAATCCTTTTAGTTTTTATATTTATAATGGAAAATTATGGTATGTATTCATGCTTTATACTTGTGAGATCTGAAAGCAAATTCTTATGAATCTTGGCCAGATAAAGGTAGGTGACTTTAATCGGTTTAGCTTGAGAGGATTTAAAAAGGCAGGTGGTGAGTTTTCCCTTGTTTGTGCGGTTTCAAACTTAAAAAAGATTGTAAATATGATAAAAACTAAAGCGAAGTGCCCAAAAGAGAATGAATTATTACCTCAAGCAATATAAATAAATAATATAAGTTCATATAAGGGTAAAAATACTTCTATATGAATAAATTTATGCAATAATTTTAAGAAATATTTCCCATTTCAAAATAATATGCAAGATTATGATTTTATATCAATTTTAACAACTAAATGTCGGACAAGCTCCTAGCGACCACCACCATGCCCCACTCAAACGTATTCCAAGTATATCTCCCGTTACTTCGAAGGCTAGGTTAAATTCGAAGTGTCTGTAAGGTATATCTTTTAACACATTTGTGCAAAGCTATTCTCCAAAATCGCAGCATATCACTTATTGGTATGCTTATAAGCCGAGCTCAGCCAAAGCTTTCTTTACTCTTTGCTTTACAGTTTTATCTATATCAATAAGTGGACTTCTGGAATAACCAGCATTAATGCCCCTCGTTTTTAATATATAATGCATTGTAGGAACAGTAGAACCATATTTTGTTATAAGACGTATTTTTAAAATAAGGTTTTGTGTTTGAAATGCATTGCCTCTATCACCAGCTGAATATTGCGTATATAACTTTTTTAATATTTCAGGATAAATATTTCCTATCCCACATACTGTACCAGTCGCACCTGCATCAAATGCTGCAATGAAAATTGCTTCAGTGCCAACAATAAGATTAAAATCAGGATAATCAGATACTGCGTCTTTAAATAGATAGAAATTTACTAAGTCAAAAGAACTATCTTTGCAACCCCGTAAACCATGATCTGCTAATCTTTTTAACAGTCCTGGTGTGATTTTGTTTTGTGAATAATTAATATTGTTATACACGAATACAGGAAATTCTTCTTCGTTTACCGCATCAATAAGACTTGCAAAATGATAGAATATGCTTTCTTCTGGCAGATTTGGCGAGTAATATGGCGATATTGCACCTACTCCTGAAGCACCAGCAGATTTTGCATGTTTTGCTAACTCAACTGTCTGTTTCGTGCTAGCAGCACCAACATGGGCAACTATTGGAACTTTACCATTAACTTCATCCAGGATTATTTCTAAAACTTTCCTACGTTCAGAAATACTCATCATAGGACCACAACCATAAGTACCAATAGGATAATATCCATTTACATGTGGCAAGGTAAACCTAATAATTTCTTTAATACCCTTTTCATTAATTTCCCCATCTTTAGTGAAAGATGAGAGTAGCGGTGGAATAACTCCAATATATTCTTTCGCTTTCATAATCTTCGTTCCTCCTTATACATATATTATTTTGCTATTAATATAAAATAAAAAACCCTAATAATGCTCGCTTCATTAGAAATAATACCTTACAATAAATATGATAATTTCTTGAAGGGCGCTTGAAAAAAATCATGGACTTCTTTATACACCTCAAATAAGTAATTATACCTCTCTTTAAGCTTAGGGTTTGGATTGTATTTCTCTTTTATCCTAATACATTTCTTGATCGCAGAAGCTTCATTTTCATAGATTCCTGCTCCCACAGCAGCTAGTAATGTAGCACCAACAATATCACATTCTGTTGTATTAATTGTATATACTGACTTCTGATAAATATCAGCTCTTATTTGGTTCCAGATTCTACTCTTGGATCCACCTCCAGTTAGATTAATTGACAGTGTCTTATCCCATATATCATCAGTTATCTTAAGGAATGAAGACCTTATACCTACGCCAGCATTATTGACAAGAATATCTATATGCCCAAATGAATCAAGTGCTTCTCCTACAAAACGTTCTACATCACTTCTTTCTGAAACATCGGCTTTAATTCCAAGAACACTTACAGAATGTTGTTTCTTTATTTCTTCAAAGTACTGCTCAGTCGATCCTCATTCCTAGCACAGAGCACTAAATTTGCACCTTCTTCAGCAAAGCGCAATGCTATTGCTTTTCCAATTCCTCTTGAAGCTCCAGTGATGATTGCTACTTTATTTGATAGTTTCACTATTATTCTTCTCTAATCATAATTAAGTATTAGCTAAATTATCTTTCCTATAAAAAATGCATCTCTTTCCCTATGCCAGATTCGCTAGAATTTTTAACACACTCTCAGTACATATTCTCGATACACCTATCTTCTTCAACCCCTCTACCTGTTCCTTAGACCGTATATCACAGAAATGCACTAACCCCATTTTACCAGTTGTCTTTCTTAATAGTGATTCAATGTCCGACAATGACGGCTCCTGTATTTTATTTCTAGCAAAATTTGCAGAAGTTACTATATAATCAATACCTGCTTTAAAAGCCATATTACATATTCGTTCTTTCTGACTTTCATCGAGAAGTCCCGCTTCAATGATATACTTTGTTGTTCTTCCCTTTGATGCATCGACCATTACATTCATTTCTTCTTCTATCTGAAGATAATTACAATCAAGAAACAAACCAACCGCCATAAGCATATATATTTCGTCTGCCCCTTTTCTTATTAGCTCATCAATCTCTTTCCTTTTTATCTCTGGTGGATAAGCACCAATCGGATATGCAACAGTTGAAGCAACACTAATATCTATATCTTTTTCTCTGCAAAATTTTTTTAATAGAGAAACATAAATAGGATTAACCAGAATTGTTTTAACTCCATATTTCTCTGCTACAAGAGCAGCCAGTTCAATATCCGTCTCATTGGTCTTAAATGATACACGGGCGTAATCTATAATGGACATAATCTCTTTATATACTATTTTTATACTACTCATTGGGTTGCTTCTATTTATTCATTTGCTTTTTCACTAATTCTTTTATTAATGTATTGATCAATTATGTCAAACGCTGAAAGACTGTGTAAAACCATAACGCCGAGTTTCAGATACTCCTCTACCTGTTCTAATGTTCTAATGTTTCCAGATGGATGTACATCAAACTGCGAACCAAAGATACGCTTGACAAGCCTCACTTCTTCAGGTGAAACACCCCATCCATACCCACAGTTAAGCTTGATCCTAACACCCCCTCCGTTACCAATAGCCATACAGGAATCAATGATCTCATTATCACTTAAAATTGACGAATTTAACACAAAAGCAAGATCCATAATATTTCCAAACTCATCATTAAGTAGTTGTACCTCTTTTTCAATTTCTCTGTACTTTTTTGAAAAAATATAGCTATGATTAAGAACAATACATGATTCATCTGAACCAATTCTGGCAGCATAATCAAGATCTATCAATTTTTTCTTTATCGTCATATTACCCAATGGATAACTGATTGGTATATGGATTCGCTGTTTCCCTCCAAGCATTTGTTTTGCAACTTTTGCAAGCGTCATCTCCGTATTAAAAGCTTGAATCTTAAAACCACTATCAATAACCTTTTCTACACCACGTCTCAAATCCTCATATGTTTTTTCAATACCAAGAACACCCCAGTGAAACATTGATGCAAAATTACAAACATCTCTCTCAAGATTATTAGAAAATTCCTTTTCTAATCCCTCTGCATATATCTTTTTTTCCATACTCTTGAGCATATTTCTATCCTCTATATAACTACTCGCTATACAATTTTTTATTAATCCTCACCGTACACTTACAGGATTGTCAATAACTTCTGGCAGTCCATCTTTCTCTACAACTATCTTCAAAAAGTTCTTCTTTCCTTTTCCTATGAATGAATAGTCTCTTTTACTTTCTGCTGGATATGTCCCTAAGAATATAAGCACTTCTTTACCAGTATTTACAGCTCTATGCGCCCAACCAGATGGAATATAGTTTATCTTTCCTTTTTTCATCTCTCCTGTAAAACAATCATTATTTGATGTCTGCATTAAAAGTTTTCCCTCACCTTTCAGCGTTATATAAACTTCAGGGGCAGTATCAGAATCATGTATGTGACCTTTTGTCATATAATACTCATCACCTACTTTACCTGGATATATAATTGTCATAAATACCATCAAATGACCAGCCTCCTCAGGAATTGGGGCCATATATACATCTACAATTACTGGATTTCCCTTTTTTAATACTGTCATTGCTTTATCAGGTTCAATAAAAATATCATAAATCTGCTCCAGAGTTCTTCTAATAACCAGGCTTTTGGGTTCAAACCATGCAGGATCATATGTATAATCTATATCAAAAGGTTTGAATATTTCCATGTTTTTACTTCTTTCTCTTTTTGTTAATTATCTGATTTTTGACGATCTTATTTACTTCCTTTAAAATTAGCTTTACTTTGGTAGATCATCTACATTAAAACTTCTCTAATTTTTTCTTACTCCTTTTTTGAATAATAATTTGTAGACATTCATACAACTATATTAATTTTTTGTCAAGAAAAAATCAGGTTTCCAAGTAGTTAACAACTTAAAATTTATCCAGTTTTGCAATCAAGTCGTATGTTTCCACCATACCCTGGTATGCTTTCAGGAAAGCTTCAAACTTGATTGCATAGAAATCAGCCGTACTCTCATCCGGAGCATATTCCTGTTCGATGTGGATTAGCTTCTTTACTTCCTTAAAGTCTTTATATACTCCAACACCTACCCCGACGCACTGCGCCGCCGCGAACGCGTTCGCTTCCTGCTGGAGACTGGAGGTCGTAATCTTACGTCCGGTTATGTCGGAAATCAACTGCATCCAGAAAGGATTCCGTGAGCCACCGCCCACAATGTTCAACACGGGCAATTCCATGCCCCGGAATTTCTCGAATCGAGTCTGGAAGAGACGGATATTGAAAGCCACTCCCTCCAAAACTGCCCTGAAGAGATGTTCTTTCGAGTGGTTGAGACCAATTCCGGTGAAGACACCGCGTGCATTTAGGTTGTTATATGGGGCACCACCGGGGCGCATATAAGGTAGGAAGAGGACGGTGTCCTGGTTCAACGGTATCTTGCGGGCTGTGTCGCTGGCCTGTTTGTATAAATCCACACCTTTTGGTGCATCGCCATAGAGCGTCTCAATCGCCCACTGCTGGGCTATTGCTCCGGTGTACATGACGTACTGCGAGTGGTTAAGTCCCGGTACCAGGTGGTTGTGCACTATCACTTTGGTCTCGAAATCACCTATCGGTTCGGACTCAATCGTCCCGCCCCAGCAAGCCGACCCGATGTAGAAGTAGGCGTCACCGGGTTCCAGGGCCGCAGAGCCCGCCGCAGCAGCCGGTCCGTCTCCTGAACCCACGACCACCGGGATACCCTCCACAAGGTTTAACTGCTTCGCCGCTTCAGCGGTTAGTGACCCCATCACGTCGATCGATTCATGCAGTTCAGGGAAGCAGTCTCTTGTAATCTCTGGGCCTGCCGCATTAAACATCTCATCAGACCAGGTGCGCTTCTTCATGTTAATCGTGGCGCTCAAAGCCTGATCCGTATAATCAGTCGCAAAATTGCCAGTCATACGGTTGGCAATAAACTCCTTCGAGTGCAGGAACTTATAGGTCTTCTTGAAGACCTCCGGCATGTTGTCCCGGTACCACATGACGCGGAAGAGGGTATAGAGCTGAGGATTATGCCCCTGCATTGTGATCTCGTAGAACCTTTCATACCCGCCCAGTTTTTTAAAGAGTGCCTCTACCTGCTCTGAAGCGCGGCCATCTGCCCAGATGGGAACCTGCTCCTGCAACAGCGTACCGTCAGCGGCGACCGGGACCTGCCCCATCATCTGTCCACTGAAAGAGATACCGGCTACCTCTGCAGGGTTAAAACCGATCTTTTCCACCAATTCGCAAGTTGATTCGACAACAGCCTTCCACCAATCTTCTGGCCGCTGCTCTACCCAACCCGGGTGCGGGTAATAGGTATCATAAGGCTTATAAGCGCTCCCCAGAAGGGTGGCATCCTTTTTAAACAAAGCTACTTTGGCGCCGGTGGTGCCAATATCATACGCTAAAAGTAACTCTTTCATTTCGTTCCTCCTTATTAATTAGTATGTGAATTTATTGAGCAATTCCGTTACGATATTCCTGTTTATATGCTTTATCCTATTTGGTTTTCCCCCACGTATTCATCGAACCCATAGATGATTTCAAGAGCATCCTCCGCAAGTACCCGGGAAGCTCCGGCGGCAAGCACAGCCATCACCTGACCTGTGGTTCTGACCCATCCCAAAGGCGATGATGCCGATCTTCCCTTCCGAAGCCCCAGCAAGCAACGCAACATCCTACGGGGTTGCGCTGGCAAACTCACCCAGCTCAAAGCCGGTACTGGTCACCAAGTCTTGAAAGTGTAACCACTATACAAGATCTTCTGGATAGCCTCGTGTACATCCCGGGATATTTTTTCAATCCCCAAGACTCCGTAATGGAACAAAGAAGCAATGTCTTTAACTTGCTTACAATCCCTTGTAACCTTCATTAACCTTATCCCTCGACCCATTATGTTTATTTGCGATACCCGGTTACTTCACGGTTGACAATATTGATGGTCTCAGGCATTTTCCCCTGTGCGATCCGCTCGTATTCTTCCACCAAGACCATATCCATAGCCTCCAGAGTCTCGTACGTGTAGGCAGCGATGTGTGGTGTAAGAATCAGATTTTCCAGAGAGTAGCTGTCTTTCATCTGAAGGAACGTGCTTTCAAACACATCCAGAGCCGCACCTGCGATCTTCCCGGTCTTCAGGGCTTCCACCAGTGCTGCTTCATCCACAATGCCGCCGCGAGCGGTGTTTACTAAGTACGCTTCCTCTTTCATCTTCTCGAACGCCTCTGTGCCGATCAACCCCTCCGTTTCCGGTGTCCTTGGGACGTGGATGCTTATAATATCCGCTTCAGCAAGGAGTTGGTCCAATGAGACATAGGTAAAGTCTATTTGCTTCGCAGCTTCATCATTTTGGAAAAGGTCATAAGCAATCACTTTCATATCAAAGGCCTTGGCACGCCTGATCAAATTCTTTCCAATTTGTCCCGTACCAATAACCCCCAATGTCTTCCCCCAAACATCATGGGCTAGGATTTTATCCAAGTGCCGATTTTTTACCTTCCGATCTGCACAACAGATTTGCCGCGATAGTGCAAGGATCATCCCAAATGCCATATCAGCCACTGTACGATCGTTCATACCGAGTAAATTAGTCACGATAATCCCGGCTTCTGTGGCAGCAGCTATATCCACGTTATCGACACCTACACCATGCTTTGAAATCACTTTCAGCCTATCTGCCCTGGCAATTACCTTTTTAGTGATCTTATCAGTCCCGACAATCACAGCATCCTGCCCGAGTACCAGATCACACATTTCCTGTTCATTAAATGCTGCGGTGTGGTCGGGCTTCACAACTTTTATAGCATGATTATTTTTAAATGCATCCATTGCTTTTCCGCTTGCAAAACCAAATGAACGCGCTGTAATCAATATATTAAACATACATATCTCCGATAAATAGTTTTAATTATATTCTCATGGGACCAGGCAAATAAAATCTCCATTGATTCGAGTTCGAATGATTTAATGCACTTTCTGATTGAACTTGACTTTCTCGCCTTCCGGCCCGCGTATGAAGAAATATTTCACGCCCTTGTCCCATACACCACAC
>JABUBL010000155.1_pt1 | contig 16999 bp, 16 predicted proteins | sample 7240371 | NCBI WGS metagenome assembly JABUBL01 (sample SAMN07256343, study PRJNA390944) | subsurface metagenome | isolation source: Methane hydrate marine sediment | place: Pacific Ocean: Eastern North Pacific, ODP site 1244 | collected 2002
AGAGGTAAAAAGCTGTAGTGAAATTAACATTTTGGCTCTTTTATTTTAATAAAATGAAAATAAAAGATTTTCACCGATTTTGTAAGTTGTTATATTTATTGAGTTAAGTTTTTCGTTTTAATTAAATTAAAATTTTAATCGCAAAAATAAAAGGAGAGTATTTTGCCGGATTCTAAAAAGCCGAAATTTAAAATCGGTGATATTGTAACGATAATACCGACAATTCCGTGGATTAAGTAGCCTGAATTGAATATGGTAGTGAAGCAAGGAACAAAAGGAGAAGTCATTGATGTTCATCAACGATTAGAATTGGACGGCGGTGATTTTGACTACCGAGTAAAATTCCCACAGGGTATCGGGAGATTGGAAGAGGATACAATAATAAAAATCGGAGAAGTGGATATAAATAAATCGGTATTAAACAAAAACAATCGGGAATCAGTCGGCAAAAAAGACAAGATAGATAATGTTATTCCCGATTCTCAAAGAATAAAATTTAAAGTCGGGGACATAGTAACAGTGAAACCTTTTCAAATAGAATGGCCTGAATTGAATATAATCATAAAAAGGGGAACAAAGGGGAAAATTTTTAAGAAATGGGAAAGTAGGCATAAAGATATTGATTATTATTATTATATCAAATTCCCGCAAGGCAAAGTAATTTTGTTGGGAGATTCAATTAAAAGAATTAGGGAGGGGAAAGGAGGTAAGGGAGTATCTCATAAGAAAGATCGGGATTTTGGTCGTAAAGACCAACCGGACCACGAGCGCAAAAAAGATAAAGCGGAACCAAATAATCGGGATGTTAAGGCAATACTCCAAAAAGTCGAGCAGCTGGGAAAAGAATTCCACAGAATTATCCCGATTGGAGACAAAGAAATAATTATCAAAGATGACGATGAAAATTGAATGTACTACCGTAAATAATACATTACGGTAATGGAAAATTATGCTATAGAAAAGAGACCACAATTTGGATTTATCTATCTCAGAGATAGTGAATTATTATAACCAGGTCTTCAATATCTGCTGCAGAATTGCAAGGAGGACTAGATGACAATGTGGAAAGAAGGCATGGAGTATCTCAAAATCGAAAATGGACCAGTGATTTTTTGTTGTACGCGAGATACAATTATCCTGAATATCGTATCTAAAATTGCGAAGCAGAAAAATGTAAGAGTTTTTCACTATATTGATCCTGACGATCTACTAGCAATTCCCTAAGATATCGCGTTAATTGATCGGGATCTACTCGAGAAGGATATTTGGAGAAATTTTATTGCCTGGCAAGCAGACTTATGCGATCATGAGCAACAAGATGATGCAATTTTCATTCTTCTAGACAAAGGAGATATTACAAAGAGTGATGTACTATTTAAGATTAAACAACTTCATATGGATTTTGAAAACGATTATGAAATACTCTTCGACTTCCTAGAGAGCATTTTGCAGCTAATTATAGAGAATATTCCTTGGAAAAATGACATTTAATCAATCGTCAAATAACGAGAAGAGGATCGCCTTTATTTGCTTTCCGCTGAATTCGTTCGACCATCTCATCAAGGCTTATGAGTAGATCACCTTCAACTGAAAATGAAAAAAGAAGATCAATCCATCTCGATCCATATACTCGTCTATTTCTAATGGTATATCTATTACTTTCCTCATCAAGAACTAATGAATAAATAAAGAATAAGAATGTTTCAGTTGTATATTCTGTAATTTCTTTGCGTCTGATTCTAAATTTCCGGATAAATTTTTCCCACAATTCATCTTGCATTATAGCACAATAAGGCTTTTTCCAATCGTCGAAAAGCTGTCCCTTAAAAATAAATTGTGGCAAAAAACCCTTAAATGATGCTAATGTATTAAGTCCAAATGTATATCTATCCGATAAATTATTACTCAGTAAATCTTGTATCCCAATCCTGAATTGACCAGTATTTGTGGTGGAGTCAGTTTGAATTTCTACACCACAAAAATCTGAAGTATTTTCTTGATTCACTAATATCCAATCCAGATTGCCAAAATGGAATGAATCACCATCAACTGTTTTGCTTCTTATCTGCAATTCACAATAACATGAGATAGGTAATTCATTTGGCCAAATGAAAGATTTTACATCTGCTAATATTGCATAATTATTTGCGTAAAATCTCCGGGGGCAAATAATCCTCTTTGATTCACCAATTTGTACACTGCAATTTCCATATTTTGATGGGTCTTTGTTTGGTTTATCACAATTCCCAATCCTATTATCAAAAGGACAACCGTAATCTTCATTTCTATATCTTTCTATTGCCTGCGGACTCTGAAATAATTCTCCAAAAGCCTCCAATTGAATATTTGACATTCTAATCTTTACCTTTCAAGGATTACAATTTCCTCTGGAAGTGGTATATCATGTCCTGTGCTTCTTCTGATCCTAAAGAGCTCCTTCCGACAATTTCTATACCCGATATGCTCACCGAGTTTTATTAGGATATCACAAACTGGAATTAATACTCTTTTTATCGTCTGGTCTCCAACAACAAGCAGGAAATGAGACTTCTTTGCCATAAGTGGATAGAATTTTTTCAAACACAGATACATGTCTCCAAAATACTCCTTGACCATTCTAGGATAGTCAAATCCCCAATTTTTGTCTTTTGTCTTTTCATAGATCTTATCTGCAACATCTCTAATGTACTTAAATTCAGAAACATGCTCTGCGGATTTGCTTTCCTTAAAGATTAATTTGGTGCTTCCTTTTGTCATTTCCTTTTTGATAGATTGGACATCTTCCATATTATTAACAAAGCCCAGTAAATACAATTCAAGCCGAGTTTGCCGTGTATATTCGAGATCGTTTGGATACGGTGGTGATGTAATAATAAACTTCACTGACTTCTTTTTAATATAATTGCTAGCATTAAGGCAGGTATCTCTATACACCATGGATTTTCCATAGCTGTCGTGTGATTTAATAGCTTTTAGATCGTTATGAATTTGTATGATCTTATCAGAAAAGGCATCCCAGAATTCCGCCTTTTCTCTAAAAGGATAGAATGTTGTTCCCGGACACAATGCTACATAAGAAGAATCAAAACATGACTTTGACAAAGCCAATAAAAGTAATTCTCTAACCTTCCGATCTTTAGTTTCCATTATGACGCTTTTCAATAAAGCAACCTCTTTCTGCATTATTGGACTTAGCCATTGATTTATTTCCTTTTTTGGCATTGAATTTAGGGATCCGGAAATAGATTTTTTATTCTCTAAATCGGTTACAGAGTTCAGGAATTTGTTTGCGGCCCTTCTTACTTCTCCTTCAAATTTTCTAATTCCAATATCCCAAGTGGTTTTCACTTTCGACACAAAAGTCATTAGTGGATTTGCATCAATCCCTATCGCATTCATACCAAACATATTTGCGGAAACTAAAGTCGTACCACTCCCACAAAATGGATCGACAACTAAAGAATCTTTTTTCAGTTTGTATTCTCTGATCTTCTCTTCAATTAATGAATAAGGGAAATCCTCCAAATAGTCATACCACTTATGAATAACGCCGTATCGATTAAGGTTGCTAATATTCTTTTCCTCCAAAAAAAGCTCTAACACCTTTGTTTTCTTCTCAAGGTAATCATTGATCTTGGTAGAATATGTTTTCTTTGCATAACCACTCTTCTCGATTATCCATCGAAAAAGTTCGTACCGATCTTCCGGAACAGCAAATCCATTTTGAGGTGATTTTATAAGGAAGTTTTTCCTTACTAGGGCATTAATTGCATTTTCCAATATTTTGCTCTTGGGAGAATAGTCCGTTAATATAGCAATCTTTTCAAGATTAAATCCTCGGTTTTTGCTAATATCGAGATAAACTTTCTCCAGTATTTGTGCTTGCAGAAAAGGTAAGTTTCGTGGTGAAAATGATTTCTTTACCATGGTAGCATATTACAATTAAATTTGACGATTGTCAATCAGTTTCTTATATCTATCACTATATTGGAGATTGACTATCTATTCCTTCCCCATTTTTTTGCTTGACAAATGACTGACATACGCGTAAACTAAATCGAATTAATTGTAAATTGGAGGAGAAACTGGGGAGCGACAGCGGCAATCGCTGCCCTTTCATCTTTAGCCAATTTTCCTTTTCGTTGATCCGTTTGCCTAATCGGGAGGATAACTATAGCCAGTACGATCTCTGCGAGTATGTTATACGATTATGTCCGATGTCCTCATCGCCTAGAATTGGACCTTTTTGAGGATCTTTCCAAAAGAGATCCAATCAGCCCATTTGTGCAGCTACTTTGGGAGAGGGGTATAGACTTCGAAAGGGAGGTTATTGGTAACCTTGAAATACCTTTCTTGGATTTGAGCGAAATGCCTGCATCCCAAAGAATAAACCGAACTCATGAAGCAATGGAGAGAGGTGAAGACCTGATTTATGGCGGTAGAATCGTAATTGACGATCTAATCGGGGGTCCTGATCTTTTGAGAAAAGAAAGCTCTGGGTATGTCGCAGGGGATATCAAAAGCGGTGCCGGCTTGGAGGGTAAAAGCGATGTATCAGATGGAAAGCCAAAGAAACATTATGCTGTTCAGCTTGCACAATATACAAATATTCTCGAAAAATTAGGAAAATCAGCAGGCAGAAATTCTTTCCTTTGGGATATCAATGGAGAAGAAATTTCCTATAATTTGGAATCCGCGCGAGGGCCTAAAACCGCACACTCTATGTGGCAAGAATATGAGAAGTATCTTGAAATCGTACGAAAAATCGCAAATCAGGAAATAGAAACAACACCAGCCCTTTCCGGTGAATGCAAACTCTGTCATTGGAGAAGCACATGCTATGAAGCACTCAAAGAGAAGAATGATTTGACCTTAATTCCGGAACTAGGAAGGGCACGTCGTGATGCAATGGTGAATCATATTAGAAGCGTACCTGAATTGGCCAATGCAAGTTTGGAGAATTTCATAAGGGGTAAAAAAACCGTCTTTGATGGAATTGGCATTGCGTTTCTTGAGAAATTCCAGGCAAGGGCAAAGCTATTAATCAATCCGAATCCTACTCCATATTTAAAGGAATCTATATCACTTCCGGACACCGACCTTGAATTGTTCTTTGATATTGAAACCGACCCATTCCGAAATATATGCTATCTCCATGGATTTATAGAAAGGCAAAAAAGAGACAATAACACCGAAAAATACAGATATTTCTTTGCAGAGAACCCGACACCAGAAGAAGAAAAACAGGCTTTTGCCGCAGCTTGGGCTTATGTACAAAGCTGTTCGCCCTGCGCAATATATTTCTATTCATCGTATGAAAAAACACATTGGAAGAAATTACAGGAAAAATATCCGGACATCGCCTCCGAAGAAGAAATAGAAAACCTCTTCAATTCAGATCAAACTATAGACCTTTACAACGAAATAGTCCGCAAAAAAACTGAATGGCCCACACATGATCATTCAATCAAAACTCTGGCAGCATATTTGGATTTTAAATGGCGTGATCAGAGCCCTTCTGGAGCAGAATCTATTGAATGGTACTATCAATGGGTTGAGCAAAAGTTGAGTAAGATAAAAAATCGAATAATAGAATACAATGAGGATGATTGTGAAGCTATGAGAGTTTTGCTGGAAGGTATCCGAAATCTTCCTATTCTTAGGAGAGAAACTTGACAAATACCAGTTTTATGTTATATTCGATTATTAGGGAAAAATATAATACTGAATACCTATAAATGGAAACTTCAAAGAAATAATTTTGGAATAAATATAAGAAAATACACTTGAATTTTGCGATAGCAATTAGTCAGTTAAGAATGATAACCATTGCCTCTACTGAAGCTCTAGATAATTTCCCCGATAATTTGCCGAGCAATATCCAGGAGCCTTTCAAAGAAAATATGACGAAAACTCTAACAAAAATACGCGATCAATTGAAAAAGGGTGGTGCGCCAAAATTTAGAATACATTCCAAGATGGTGCAATTTTCTTTTAGTGGAGAAAGAAAGGAATTATCAAAACATGATATGACATTAATAAAGATCAACCATTTCTTTGTTGCCGCTTTCATGTTGGGTATTTACAAATCAAAGTTATTGGAAAAGAAAATTCCTGCGGATAGCTTTGTGCGGATAAATTTTGATGATGCCCTATACTCCCAAGAGCTTGTTATGATTTTTGCTTATCTTGATGCATTCATGGATGACACATTAAGAATTATTTATGAGTGCTGCCCAGAAAGATTGAAGTGCGAAAGAAAAATAACTTGGGAGACGGTAATTGATTTAAAGAGTTACAAAAGATTGATTGATTATATAATATCCAAATTTGTAAGAAAGGAATTCCGAAATCTTCCCATTAAAGATCGTATTGAATTTCTAGAGGAAAGAGCGGATCTTGAAATGGATATACCAGAAAACGTTCTGAAGGGTTTCGCAATTGCTGAGCAAGTAAGACATATAATTATCCACAATGCTGGCAGAATCGATAGCGAATTCCTAATTAAAACCAAATTAAAGGAGTCAAAAATCGGCGAGTATCATTTTTCGAGAGGTATCAACCAAATTTCTGGGTATTCCAGAAACTTCCCTTGATTGGATATGGAAGTTCCCCAAACACAAGGAAAAGTAGGGGATATTACCTAAAGGAAACAGATGCCAAGCTCAGAAATTAATATTGAAATAAGGAATATTTAAATGGAAGCAAAATGCATTTATTGCTTAATGCCGAAACCAATACAGGAATTCAGTCGTAGAGAACACGTTTTACCAGAATCTTTTGGTGCCTTTGAGAATAATTTTGTTCTGACAGAAACAGTTTGTAACAAATGCAATCAGTTCTTCGGAGACAATTTGGAACTCAATTTGGGAAGAGATTCGATTGAAGGGATATTGAGATTCCAGTATGATACAAAACCAGCGAAGGAATTCAAATCGCTTGGGAAAAGAAGCAGTACTTTAATGAGAGTTCCGGATGGCCCGTTCAAAGGAGCTTTTGTTTACTTTGAATATTCTACTGAAGTCGACGATATTGTAATCCGACCATTACCACAAATTGGCTTCTTGGAATACAAATCAAAAAAACCAACCTGGTATCTAATTCATGAAATACCCGAAAAAGATGAGCTTTTAAATAGAACCGTTGCTCTTAAGAAAAAAGGTAGCATAAAAATCCTTGCTTGTGATCCAAAACGAGCTATTTTTTTGCTTAAAGAAAAGGATATTGATGTAAAAAATTTCGAAAAAGAAGGACAGTTCGACCTTGAAAGAACTAGCGCAGGATATCCATTAAGAATTTCCAGCATTTTGGATGATATCAAACTCAGAGCAATAGCCAAAATTGCTTTTAATTACTTGGCATATTGGGAAAAGAGTTCTTTTGTACTTGATAGAAATTTCGATGTTATCAGAAAATTTATTTTGAAGGGAGAACGACCTACATACGAAATAATCAACGCGAATTCAACACCAATCCTTATCGACGAGCGATCTTCCAAAGAAAGAAGAAATGGACACATCATCACAGTTAACTGGGCTTCGGATAATGTATCAATTATCGGTCAAGTATCACTTTTCAATTTTATAAAATATCAAATTTGTTTATCAAGAGAATTTTCAGGTGAAAAACGAAATATAAGAAGAGGGAATTTTTTTAATTTACGTGATCGAAAAATACTTGAAATGGGGATTAAGAAAAATCTTCATGATCCACCGGTCGACTCCTCATCTTAGATCCTTAAACTACCCACTATCCAATTTGTGACCATTTTGTGACTATGATAGAACCAAAATGGCATAAATTGACTAAGATAGAATCAAATAAAAACCCATCCTAAATTACCATTTTATAGAGTATTATCTTGGATCTCAAAGCTTATGGGAAGTACTATGAAAGGATTTTAAGTCCGTTGTGTTCTGTGCTTCAGCAGGGATTAGTGTACGGACATATTCTATTTTCCATTAAACACTTTTTATTTTGCATCCTCAGAATTACTAAAGATTACCAACTCCTTTTCTATTAGTATTATCATGTATTTCCCTTCATTGTTCACATTTAGGCAAGGCAAAATGCAGTTACAGTAAATCCATTCATTTCTACAATAGCCTAATTATGATTAAAAATAGTAATTTAAATGTTTTTCACTTAAATGAACTCAAACACTGCATTATGGTAATAGAAAAAAGGAGGTGAGATAAAAATGAAAAAGCCATTTTTTATTGTAATACCTTTAATCTTATTGCTTAGTGGATGTGCTCCTAGTTATATGGTTAGGGGGGAAAAACTCTATAATAAAAAACAATATCATCAAGCACTTGAATTATTTGAGCGAGAAGGAAGAAAACTGAGGAGAATCTCTGAAAAAGGAGATAGTCTGGAAGGTGCAGGATGTCTTATATGGTTGGGGAAATGTCATTTTGCTTTAGGGCATTACCGTGATGCTCTCAAATACATAAAAAAAGCACTGAATTTGGACCCGAGCAATTCAGAAGCTGGCGGTCTTTATTTATCCTATGCTAAATATAGGCAGAAGGAGGAAGAAGAAGAGAAAAAAGAAGAAGCAGAAAGAAAGAGAGTGTATTGTGAAAGGGAAGCAAGAAAGTATATTGATGAAGGAATTTCGGAATATAATAAAGGTTATTTTAGTAGTGCCGAAAGAAAATTCGCTAATGCCGCTCATTCAGCTCTTGTATATAAATCCTCTAATAAAAAGTATTGTAAGGAAGATGATGAAATACATCGGTTATATCAAAAGGCAAAAGAATGGGAGGAAAAAGCATATCGAAAACACATGGAACACCGTAAAAAAGTAGATGAAATATTTGAAAAAAGATTAATGGAAAAAAGAAAAAATTATGGAGAATACTTTAAAAAGATAATTATACATTTTTCTAAAGACCCATTTACAGAAGAATGTTTAATTCCGCATTGTGATAATTATAAAGTTTGGACATCGGGCCCTGGATATAAATATATAAATGTTAGTTCTCCTTATATGGATAAATGGAGAGCAGATTATCTTTTGAATATTCTTACTTATATAGGGAATTTTACACAGGACAATCTAAAAGTTATAGAAGAATACTATCAATTTACTCGCATTTATTGGAGAAATTCACGAACAGGAAAGGGTTGGGTATATCATTCTTATTGGGATGTGGGGAATAAATGATAAACAAAAAGGATATTGAGAGATTACCGAAAGAATTTAAAATATGATATTGGGGTTATCATTATTTAGGATAAGGAAACGGGTAAATGAAGAAAAACCCTAAGGCACGCAGAAATACCCCCCAGAGCAACCAGAATGCACCAGGTTGCGACTTTTTAATTAAAGGGATAAAAACATATATACCCTCTAAAATCGGGAGTATACGGGTGAATTACAGGGAAAATCATGAAAAATCAAGAGGATTACAGAAAAGGTCATTATGCTGGAGGGACGATTGATTGGGAAGGAATTATTAAGGAATTGAAAATTGACAAAGATAGAGATGGATATGAGCTTAAATATGCAGTAATAGATTAACCTTTATGAGAAATTATATGATTTCTTGTATCAACTGGCAGATTTGATTATAAAATAAAAATCTTTATAATTAGCATAGAAATTCCTTATCTCTCTGATAAGTAATGTAAGCGTATTCCATTTTCAAAAAATACCCTCCTACTTCTGTTAAAAATACCAGCAAAGCATTTTCTGGTATTAATTCATTTAGAGCAACTAATTTCTTCCAAATATGCACTTGGTATAGACAAATCCCAAAGAGCAGGACACATTTCCTGGCTAATTTGATAAGAGAAGATAAGAAAACCTTATCTAAGAAGTTACTACAATATAGATTTTCAAGGATATTTTTGGTGCGGTTTCGTGAATAAAAGTATGTGCTGGAGTTAATTTAAAGTAAAGGACAGAAACAGGCGGTGAATAAAAAATCGGGAATAGTGAAGGGAAAAAGGAAGAGAAGAGTTAGTTGGTAATAAATGAAAAATATGTAATGAAGGAAGGTGAAATATAAAATGCGAAAATTCTTAATTGATAGCGAGGAAAAGAAAACAGAATATGCGAAATTTATAGAGAGTTTAGGGCCGTACATTTGGTATTGTCATTTAACATTTAGATATAACATAAAATCAGAAGAAAGAGCATTTAGTTTTTTCATAAAATTTATACGCCGATTAAATGAGTGGACTTTGGGGCGAAGATATCGGAGAACAGATAAACGGGGTATTTTTTGGGTTATGGTGATAGAAAGACAAGAACGCGGCGCTATTCACTTTCATGTTCTGTTAAAACATCCTCTTCTGAGCAAAATCCCTTGTTTATTTGGCATAAAAATTTGGACGAATTTAGGAAAAGAAACAGGGAATGAGAAGGTGAATAGAATAGAAAGATATGATCCAAAAAGAGGATATAAAGCTTGCAAATATCTTACAAAATATATGGATAAAGGTACAGAAATTTACTTTGCCGATCCTAATCTTACTTTTTGGTCAGATGATTCTCCTGTGAAAAGAAATAAAAAAACCTTAATCTCTAAGAAAAAAGCTTGACAGATAAAAGCTTTAATGTTATACTATAAATGTAAATTTGTAAGTTCGTGGCGAGCCACGCTGAATTTATATTAAATTTCAAGAGAAAATACTCTTTGTACTTTATAGGATAACTACGCCCTCCGAAAAATAAACTTAAAACTCAATAAATAATGAATAATAACGAATATGAATAAATGAATAAAGTAAATATGAATTAATAAGAAAAACCGAATATAACTCGATTACCGAAAGAAGCAAGAGAATAATATTTTTGCTTCTTTTTTAATTTCCTTATAATACTCTTTTTGGAAGTACATAGGAATTGCTTATTATAAGCAATTTTTTATCTTTCATTAATTTTTCCCGTTTATCTTATAACTTATTAATTAAAAATTGCCATAATTTCCCTGGAATTGCATATAGTACTGGAAAGAATTTGATCGATATTGAATATAATTACCTTATTGCTTTTACTTTCTTACATTTTTTACCGAATGATGTATGATACGTAGATATGATTCCTCTTATCTTCTTTTATTATTTCCCGATTATATATGATAATTATACCCATTATTTCCTTCATTCTCCTTTAGCAATTTAATATAATTTCTACCATTTGTCGGGAATTTCCTTTATTATACTCTACTTTGTAATTGACATGTTATATGGTTTCTTAGAACAATCGGTAAATGGAGTTGTAAAATGAATTCTTAATAGTTACCTTAAGCTCACAAGTAATATAATTCCTTCTTTATTCCCTCCCTAAATATTTCCCTCTATTTTTATAAATATTGTTTTTCTCTTCTTTGATAATTTTTATATACACGGTCTTTTATTTATCTTTTGGGTTCCTCCTGTTATTATCGGCCAGTATATAGGCAAATCACTATGCTGGTATAAAACTACTTGTTTCTATCTTTCCCTAAAATAACAAATTCCATAATATCTGTGAATGCTTTCGCTTTGTTTCCCCTTCTGTTAAATCTATAAACATATTCATTAAGATAATCCTGCAAGAAATTCACTGAAACATATCTATGAGTTCTACCGAGCCACTGTTTTACATTAATTTTAATCATTTTCACTCTGGGGAACTTAATCTCTCCTTCTCTTGCGGAATAAATTATAATAGGATTGTGTATATAACCAAGGTTTTCAATTCCTTTATAACCTTCAAATCCACTTGTCTTAACAGTAGAATTTTTCTCGATGTTGTTAATAATAAAAGAATGCATCGATTTCTTACTGTCGTCTGGTACATGTCTTAATTTTATTTTTCTTAAAGCTGGTTGTCCCTTTTTATCATATTTCATTTCAACTGCACACACAACAATTACCTTTTTAAAGAACCTTGCATTTTCGTATTCAATGTCTTCATAGCAGACGTCTAGAAGAATTTCACCGACCTCTATTTCACCGCTTAATTTTGATCTTTCAAGTTTACCCAGTTCCTTTCTTATTTTATGAAGCCAGTCCCAAGCAGTCTGATAACTTTTTAACCCTAATTGTTTATATACTTGCATAGCACTCATACCTTTTTCTTGAGTTGCCAAAATATAAATATTCCTGAACCATTGACGAAGTGGTAGTTTCGTGTATCCAAATATGGTATCAGCCATGAATGATTTTTCATGTTTACATTTGCTACAGCGGATTATATTTCTTTTTTTAATAAGATAATATTTTTTGCTTCCGCATTTCGTACATCTCCAGCCATTTTTATATTTAGTTTCAACAATGTAATCAAGGCATTTTTCATCATTTTCGAAATAATTCATTAATGTGTCTAATGATTCTGTAAACTTTTTCGGGTCCATGATTGGATTCTTGGTTGATTTCATATTTTTGAATTTCCTAACATATTCCTTCCGTTAAGGAAGAATTTTCTCACTTTTTCTTCTGACCAATTTGCAAATGTTTCTAAGCATTGCTCAAATTCATAATATATTTCTAGAATTGCTGAAAAACCAATATTATTATAATTTTCCCTCATCATATTTCATATCTTATCACATTTTTTGGCAAATGTAAAGATTTGTGTTCACTCGTCAGATCTGGTGCGGTTTCGTTGATAAGAGTACTTGATTGAGTTAATTTATAATAAAGGACAGAAACATGCGATGAATAAACAATCGGGAATAGTGAGGGGAAAAGGGCAGAGAAGAGTCAATTGGTAATAAATGAAAAGATAAGGAGGAACAGAAATGGAGTACTTAGAAGGAAATGTAGATGGATATGCAAAAATGATTATAGAAAGAGGGCCTTACATCGTTTACTGCACTTTTACATTTGAAGATGTATTCGTTCATATAGAACAGGCAAAAAAAAGTTCTGACCAATTAATTAAAAGGATTGAAGAAAGAATGAACCATGGAGAAAAAAGCAAAGCTAGTATTGCCTATGTAAAAGTAACAGAATTTCAAAAATTGGGCTTTAAGAAAAGTGTCATATGCTTACACTTTTTATTAAAACATAATCTTTTAAGAAAAATCCCCTGTTCAGAGATAGGTAAAATCTGGAAATCAGGTGCCAGAAAAAATGGATTTGCAAAGGTTACAAAATATAAAGCAAAATATAAAAGAGATCTGGAATATTATCTCGCCAAGCATTATCTAAGAGGAGGTGAAATTGAATTTTCTCCAGCAGAAACCTGGAAGAATGTTAGTATTTAAGATTTTAAGTGTCGATTCTAACGAAAAAATGAACTATTCATATACCCTACAAAGGAATACAGAGATTTAGTATGGAAAGATTAATTGATGTCAAAGAATTATCTAAGCTTCTATCGGTCAAACCAGGGACAATTTACTTCTGGGTTAGCTCGGTTTTTATTCAACGATATAAACAATGAAAAGAAAAGTAAAACTAAAATTTATCAAGATTTCGGGTTCGATTGCTAAAGATAAAGTTGAGTCACTTAATGATATTCTTACAAGAGTCTATCTTCGAATGAAAGATAAAAATTTTTCTCTTGACAGAAGTGAAAAAAACGTGGTATGTACCGGACAGAATCTTAAAAGGAAAAACAATGAGTGAGGAAAAGATAAAGAGAATTGGAATATGGATAAGGGTTTCAACTGATATGCAAGCACAAAAAGAATCTCCTGAAGTGCATGAGGAAAGAGCAAAATCTTATGCGAAAGCAAAAGGATGGATTGTAAAAGAAACTTATAAATTTGTAACTTCTGGTAAATCAGTGATGAAACATCCAGAAACGAAAAGGATGTTATGTGACATCAAAGAAGGGAAAATCCAAGGAATAATTTTTTCAAATCTCTCACGAATTGCAAGAAATACTAAAGAATTAATTGAAATAGCTGAGATTTTTCACAAAGCAAATGCTGACCTTATTAGTTTAACTGAAAATATTGATACTTCGACACCAGCAGGAAATCTCCTTTTTACACTTATTGCTGCACTTTCACAATGGGAAAGGGAGGAAATTTCATCAAGAGTCAAAGCGAGTGTAAGAACAAGAGCAAAAATGGGTAAGTCTTTAGGAGGTAAAGCCCCATTTGGTTATACATGGTTAAATAAAGAAGAATTAGTTATTAATAAAGATGAAGCACCTATAGTAAAGGAAATTTATAACACTTTTTTATGTAAAAAATGGCTTCGTACAACAGCTCGAATCATTAATAAAAAAGGCTATAGAACACGAAAAGGGAAAAAATGGACTGCTACCAGTATTCAGAGACTACTTAGTTGCAGAACTTATAAAGGAGAACACATACTTAATCATACTAAATCGAGAGGTGAAGGAAAAGGTTGGGATGAAAAGCCACAAGACGAGTGGGAAATTTGTAATGTTAAAGCAATAATAAGTAAAAAACAATGGGAAAAAACAAACAAAGTATTAAAAAAGATAAATGAAGAATATAAAATATGCGGCAGACCAGCGAGGAAATACCTTCTCAGTGGGATAGTTGTTTGTGAAACTTGTGGTTGTAAGATGTATGGAAAGACATTCAGACCTTCTAATTCAATTTACCTTTGCAATTCCTGTAGACGAAAGATCAAGATTGAAACACTAGATAATTTCTTTATTGATTCTCTTAACCACTACAGATTTAACCCAAATGACTTTGTTTTTTCTATTCAAAGCGATGAGAATATTGACGAAGTGGAACAAAGAATAAGATTCTTGAACAGAGAGAAGATTTCAATAGAAGATAAGATTGATAACCTGCTAGAAGCACGAAGATTAGATGTTATAAACGATTATACTTTCTCTAACAGAATAAGTAAACTTGAGGAAAAAAGAGAACAATTAAAGCGAGAATTGGCAAAAACAGAAGGGAAAATGGCTTTTCTTAAGATCAGGAAAACATCTGAAAATTATATTGAAAACAAAATTAGAACATTTACATCAATGTTTCCCTATATGACTTTTGAAGAAAAGCGTGCAGTAATAAAAGAAATAGTAGACTCAATAGTAATAAATGATAAAGAAATAAATATCTCATTATATTATCTACCATTTTTCCAAAAAGAGATTTCTTTATTGGAAAAAGAGTTTCAAACCCACATGGGTTCATGGCGGCAACGAGCATGAATCTGGATGGAAATGTAAGTGCTATTGCAGCACGTGAAATTGTTACCTGGCCATCCTCAAGAGGCTGTCGCATTACCTCAAGCACATGTCTGTTAAACTCAGGGAGTTCATCAAGAAAGAGAACTCCATTATGGGAAAGACTCACCTCGCCAGGTCTCGGTGGTCTTCCTCCTCCTATGAGCCCAGCATCCGATATGGTATGATGGGGTGACCTGAATGGTCTTATCCCTATAAGTGCAGTGTCAGGCGGCATAAAACCACAAACACTGTGTATCTTTGTCGTCTCAAGTGCCTCTTCAATGCTGAGCCTTGGAAGAATAGTCGGTAACCTTTTCGCAAGCATTGTTTTTCCAGAACCAGGTGAACCTATCATTAGAACGTTATGACCGCCTGCTGCAGTGACCTCAAGTGCCCTCTTTCCATGTGCCTGTCCTTTTACTTCCTGAAAATCCATTTCATAGAGAGAAACCTTATCAAATATTTCATTCACATCAACGGTATATCGTTCAATATTAATTTCCTTATTTAGGTAACGAACCGCTTCACTGATATTTCTTATGGGTATAACTTCAATTCCTTCCACAATTGCCGCTTCTGCTGCATTCCCCTCTGGAACAAGAAGTCTTCTTAAACCATTCTCCTTCACTGCAACTGAAATAGGAAGCACACCTTTTACAGGTCTTAATGTGCCAAGAAGAGAGAGTTCCCCAAGAACAGCGGTATCTGCAAGTTGTTGCGGATTAATCTGTCCTGTTGATGCAAGAATTCCCACTGCAATAGGCAGGTCAAATGCAGCGCCCTCCTTTTGAACATCAGCAGGAGCGAGATTTATTGTAATTCTCCGTGGCGGGAAAGAGTATCCCATATTCTTCACTACGGTTTCTACCCTTTCTCTTGATTCCTTTACAGCGCCTTTTGGAAGCCCCACGATACTGAAACTTGGAATTCCTCTTGAGATATCTGTCTCTACATCAACAATATAGGCGTCTATGCCAAGAACAGTGGAAGACCTTACCCTTGAAATCATACATTTACCTTCCTTTCTTGATATGAAAGTGTTGACCACAGAGGCTTAGGTTTTATTATCAACAGTGTTTCTAAGAGATAGGGCAATTTGATAAACCCGAAATTGAGAAATTAGAAATGTCGTGTTTCTTGTGGTGGTTAGTTTTGCATTGCATAATAATGGCGGAATTATATATATAATGCTTGAAAATGTCAAGGAGAAACTAATTTATTTTTTAATATTGAACATTAGTTACTACTTTTATTGTGATAATCCTTCATTTGGATTTTTCTTGACATTATAAAAACATGAGATATAATTGAACTAAAATGATATGGTAAAATCTAAATGGACCTCCGATTTAGTACTTGAAGGGGAAATATTGTATAATAAAAAATGGAAATATGAACTTTATGAAGGGAATATTTTTTATAGTTTCTTTTTTGTGGATTGTTGCAGTATGCTTTGCCATGAATTTTAAGCAACCTGGAGAAAAGGAAAGAGTTAAAGCTATAGGTCTGTTGAGTGAACTATCAGAAACACTCAAAAGAGCATTTAGAGCGGATTCAGATTTTGAGCCAGTACCCATTCCAGCTCCCGGGGACTGGCTTTACGAGCATCCAGAAAGCGGACAGACTTTTATAGATTTCGTAAACTCTAACCCGAACAAGCCCGATAAGAAGCGGAAAAGAATTTACCTGCAGCCTTTAGGGGATTTTCCGAGAGAAAGAAGCCCATCTTTAGAAAAATTGAAGGATTATGCTAGTGCCTATTTCTCTCTGGAAGTGGAGATTCTTCCTCCTCTGGACATTAAAGAGTCGATGTTAACAACACGGATCAATCCTTACACAGGAACACGGCAGATTTTAACAACGGACATATTAAATCTTCTTATAAAGAAT
>JABUBL010000156.1_pt1 | contig 16937 bp, 19 predicted proteins | sample 7240371 | NCBI WGS metagenome assembly JABUBL01 (sample SAMN07256343, study PRJNA390944) | subsurface metagenome | isolation source: Methane hydrate marine sediment | place: Pacific Ocean: Eastern North Pacific, ODP site 1244 | collected 2002
GGGGGGGTGAATACTCTTATTTGATTAATAGAAACGTGAAAAGTCGTGTACGAAAAATACTTTTACCTCAATTGAGTATAGATTATGATCCTTATTTAGTTTTTGATAGTTATAATAATAAGATGTATTATGCAGTTTCAATTTTTACTTCAATAAATATAGGATCATATTCACGTTCTCCAATATTGCGATTTTTGGGAATCTGTTTAGTAGATGTGAAAAATGGGGAAATGGTTATGTATAAAAATCCTAGTTTAATAGAATCTACCATTGATTCAACATACTCACTTTGGAAGCACTATATGGATGCTTACGATTGGCAAGATATTCCTACATGGTTAAAATTTCAATTAAGATATCCTGAAAATTTATTCGAATTACAATTAGAAGCAAATTATAAATATCATGTGCAAGACTTAAAGACATGGAAGAGAGGAGATGATTTCCATGAACGACCGGAAAATGGAGATCTTTTCTATATCGAAACAAATCTAGGAGATGGGATAGAATTTATAGGGTTAGATTTGGTAGAATATAAAGGTACAGAAGCGAGGACTTTAGCAGGAATGTACGTTATAAGGCATGGAGATAATTTTGGAGAAGCAATTTTTTATCATACAAGAAATTCAACTGAGAACTTAATTGGTCCTAAAACTGCGAGAGATACATATGTAACTGAAGCAACACAAGAAATTACTTTAATTGCCGGTGCCAGAAATGGAAATACCCTTATATATCCCCTTGGAGGAACAGTTTATTATTACATACCTACATATAGTTCTGTTGGAGGGTTGCAACAGTTAAAATTAGCAGGATTCGTAAATGCTTTCACACGACAGGTAGGTTATGGATCAGAGGCATTTGAAGCGTATGATAGTTTAGAAAATTTCGCGCCAAGACCATTTATTTTATCAAGTGATGCAGATAATCCTGATATTGATGGTTCCTTTATACTAAATTGGACTGAATCTGAACTTGCAGAAAGTTATTCAATCTATAGAAATAATAGCTTGTTAATCGGAAATCTGCCCAGTTCACAGACAACTTATCCAATTTTTGACTTAACTTCTGGAACTTATGAATTCCTCGTGGAAGCATCGAATGAATTTGGGAATACAAATTCCACTAAATTAACAATAATAGTTAAAATATTTGCCATATCTTTTGATTTTAATATGGATAACTCAATGACTTTGCCAAACGATCTTGCGGGCTTTAGAATTGAACTTGAAAATTTCAATGAAAGTATTACTGCTCCAGGTTATAGTATAAAGGTTAATCTTTCATTGTATCGAAAAGGAGGTGGAAACTTTTCAATTTTAGTACCACAGTCTCATTATCCAATAGAAAATTATACTTTCAACACCGGAATCTTCCCCGAAATCTTCACTGGTATTAATTTTACTCTAATTGACGATATTCTTTATTCTGGCGAAGGACTTATTTTAAATGGCTTTGTTAATTGTACAACACAACATATAATCATACTATTCAAATGGACTTTAATAGTAAATGATATTGTTATCTATAGGTCTTCAGAAAATTTTATTTCAGTACTATAAAAACATTATACTCCTTTATTTCCATATCTTTTTTTATATTTATTTATAAAAGAGAAATTTCAAAAGAAAGCTTAAATAGGGAAAAGACATAATTAAGCATTGCAAAAAAATCTCGTGAAAACGAAATAAGATTTAATTTAATAAATTAAATAAATAATAATAGGAGGATATAAATATTGAAGGATTTAACTGTTGTTTTAAAAAATCAACCAGGTACATTAGCGGATATGGGTGAAATTCTGGGTAAAAATGGCATCAATATGGAAGGGTTATGTGGATTTCCCTTAAAAAATGAAGCCTTTGTCCATATTTTGGTTGAAGATGAAGAAACAACCCGCTGGTTACTTGAAGATGCTGGTTTTGAAGTACGTGCCGTGCGTGAAGTACTCGTTGTAGATATAGGTCATATTGTGGGAAAACCGGGCACAGGGGGGAATATGGCACGTAAAATAGGTGATGCTGGCGTTAATATTGATCTAATCTATTTTGCTGAGAATAATAGAATAGTTCTCGGAGTTGATGACTTAGAGAAAGCACGTGCCGCTTTGTCAGGAGAATGAGAAAGCCAAGAAGGAATATAAAAATAAGTAAAAATTTTAGTTTTTATTTATTCATTCAAAAAAAATTCTATTCATTCATCTAGTTTTTCTTTTATTTGTGCCACTAGTTTTTCCGCTTCTTCAGAATCAGTTATAAATTCAATTTCATCAGATGAAGTTATTCCCACTCCTAATTCTACTGCTCTTTTAATTTGTTCTTGCTCAAAAATTGGACCATTAGATACTTCTGGTGTTGTCCCAAGAATCCGTAAAAGAGCAACTCCAACCGCATCAATTGCTACCTTATCTGTCCCAGCAACAAAGACATTTGCTTCTTTTCGGGTACCTTCCATTGGTCCACGATCTACAAAGGCAATAAGACCATCCATGATAATTAAATCAGCTTTGTATTCAGCATTAATTTCCGCTATCATCTGTCTTTGATGTTTAGAAGAATGCAATTCACTCATAAATTTTTTAGGTACTAATGCGACTGCGTTCTTTAATGATAGTGTAAAGTGGCCACCATACATGTGAGTCTTTAAACAACAAGTTTCAACAATGCATTCTGCATCATTATAAATTTTTGGAAAAAGAAATCCATCTTTCCAATGACAGTTTTGAGGTTTTTTAAGGATAAAATCTTCTTTAGATAATTCAGTTAGATCAATTACCTTAAATTCTAATTCTTTTGCTAATTTATTTAAACCCTTTTTCTTAAATACTTTTGCTGTATTAGCTGGGCCACTTCGTTCCGCAACTGTTATAGATTTTGCACCCATTTCCTTTAATTTAATAATAAGCTGCTCTATTGTTTCCATTGAACTTGAAGCGGGAGGAGGATCAGCAGTATTGAAATTTGGTTTGAAAATTACGTTTTTATCTTTAACAGGATTGATAGCTAATAACTCTAAAGACTTATTTACACCATAAACACGATCTTTTGTGTAGATAACTGCTACTTTTGTCATATTTTTCACCTGCCTGTAGATATTAAATTGATTCTATAAAATTAAAATTTATCATTATTAAAATTAAGATAAAGCGTGAGAGGTTATAATTTGGAAATGATGATGGCCAAATAATTTGTAGTCCAATCATTATCCAGAAATCCAATCAAGGTTCTGGATAAAAAACTAAATATAAAATTCCTGGTTAAGTATTATTAAACACAAAAAGGTGATTTTATGAAAAAATTTTATATTGAATTAAAGAAAAAGGATGTGTTAGTAAAATGAGCACCGAAGAATTAGTTGAGGAAAAGATTGTTGAAACAGAGCAATGTATGACATCAGAACCATTTAGAGAATTTACGCTTAAAGAACAAAAATTCATTACTGCATTTGTAATAATGATTGGGCTCTTAATAGGAATAGGGATACTACTGTCAAGACAAAGGCTTGAAATTCTAATTACATTGAATGTTATTTTCATTATAATATCCATACTTGCAGAAATAATTATAAAAAATAAGTTGTCCGAAAGCAAATTACAATATCAATTACCTGCTTATGGGATTGCGGGGTTAGTTTTTGATATATTCGGATTAATATTGATAGTGGTTTTTGATGTTCATGGATTAATGTCATTCTACATTTGGAATAATCTATTTGCAGCTCCTCTAGCGTTCATGGTAATAATTTGCAGTTTAGCAGGATTCTACTATAATAAGGACAGTAGTCCAGCAGTATCAATAATAGGATTATTTCTTGGAGGCATCCTGTTACTGATTAGTTTTTGGCAGGTTTTAGCATTTATAGGACTTGTAACCGCAGTTATTGCTTATATCGCTGGAGGCGGAGAGATACCATAAATCTTAATTTTTTTTATAGTGTCTTTTTTTTTAAATTCTTTTTTTAGTCTTATTTTAATTTTTTTAAAGTTTCAGGAAGTATTTATCTACTTTTAGCATATTTCAGGATTCACTGTCCAATATTTATCCAAGAATCCGATAATAGTTCTGGATTAAAAACTAAAAATATAATCTTAATCTAACTATCATTAAAAAACGAGAAAATTAACCGCTAAGAGTTGATAAATTTATGCTTAAAACCGGACGTTTTTCTAATAGTATTAGCCTCACATCTCCCTATTCATTAAAGGAGAGTTTAGGAAGAATTAAACGTACTGTATTCGGGCTTAATAAGAATAATGAAGGGAATGTTGATTATATTTCTAAAAATCATATAGCAAACAAAATCACCCCGAAATATACTATAACTTTTATAGGGGATATTATGGATATGAATTTTAAGAACTTAATAATTGATGATGGTGTTAAGAAATTTGTTAGAGGATCTGATTATCTTATAGGAAATTTTGAGGGAACAATCACATCAAAGAAAAAGATCATGAACAAACGACATAAACCACAGATATTGGATGCACTTGAAACCATGTTCTCACCAAAAAAGACTTATTTGTCTTTAGCGAACAATCACAGTGGTGATTTTGGAATATGCTGTTTTTCACATTCAGTAAATCAATTAGAAGAGCGAGGCTTTAATGTTTTTGGCGCTGAAAAAAGCCCATTCGTGGATTTGAACGAGGATGTAAGAGTTACTGGAAGTACACGATGGTCAAACCGTCCTTGTAATTATTTAATTGAATTAGAGGAATCTTACCAATATCTAAAAAAAGATTCATGTAATATTCTATTTCCACATTGGGGTTATGAATTGGAATTATATCCACGTATAGAAACAATAAATCATGGAAGAATAATATTAGACAAATTTGATCTATTGATTGGGCATCACTCACACTGTCCACAGCCATTATCATTTCTTCCCTTTGATAACATTAATAAATTAATCGCTTATTCTTTAGGAGATTTTTGTTCAGGATTAGGTGGAAAGAAACTTGAAATGATGAATTATGGAATAATTATAAAAACTGAAATAGGAACTAATCCTGAGGGAAAATGGTTAGTTGGTAAAGTTGATTGGTCTTTCCTTAAAAGTCGCTCAATATCTAAAAAGGAATCAATCGTAGAAACAACTAATAATATATCAAATTTGTTTATGTAAGAGATATATTCATTTTTGAAATTCTTTGGGAATATATATAGCAAATTTACATTCTAATGCTCCAGTAAGAGGTGTTTCAAGTGGTTCAATCTTTATTGGTTGATCGAAAATTATATCCCAATATTTTTTGGTAAATCCTGTGCTGCAATAACAGAAATTAGGAGAAATTTCTTTTTCAGTACCATTTTTAATTGCACCACGTACCCAAGCACAATAACAACTATAATATCTTTTCATCCTATCATCTTTAGTATTCAGAAATTTCTTAATTTGATAAGGTGTTTTTGTAGCTATTATTTTGTCTCCTTTTCTTATTCCGGGAGTAATTGTTGGAGAATTTTTTATATATTCTACTACTTCATCATCTACATACTGAGCATACAATAGTGTTCCCTCTTTTTGGTGTTTTTGAGCTTGTTCAACGAATTCTTGTTTCTTTAGTTTTATGAATTCATCAATGTCGTTTAATTTAATGAAATCCTCTCTATCTTTTTTAATTGGTTCAAGAGGACGACCGTGTAAGCAAGGTGTTAATAATTCTATCGTTTTATCTTCCCCAAGCTTTTCTTCTAATCTTTTCATAACTACTTTTGTTATATCTGGTTTTTTATCTGGATCAGTTCCTAAAGGAAGAATACTTACATTCTCAAATATTGCATCTCGAATTTGTTCATTGTATTGATCAGCAAGTCTGGTATAAAGATTATCCATTGCATTAAACGATTCTGAAATATCAGTAACTTCAATTATATAATCATATTTTTTTGTGAAATTAGCATAATTGATTACCGCCCTTAATAAATCCAATACAGTATCGCTTTTACTTTCAACTAAATGTTCTGTATATTCGAGTATTTTACCATTAGGAATTGAATCAACATCTAAATTTTCTGTTTTTAGAAATTTATTAAAATCATCGAGCCTGGAAACAAATATATCGGCTTGTTCTTGAGATACTTTATTGTATAGAAGATATTTTAAGAAAGCTTTTTCTTTCAAAACACATCACAATTACGATTTTAATGATTTTAGAAGATTAATTTAATGATTTAATTTAAGGTATATTATATTGTATTGATAAATTAAGAATATCTTGAATCTTAATATATTAAAAATTATGATAGAATCTTTTCTTGATTCTATAATTTCTATCTGTACCGATACGAATTTCATAAATCTTTATCCTAATAGGTTAATATGAGATAATAAGAAGAAAGTTCATTAAAATGATTTCTTTTAAAATAACACACAATACTACACTTATTTATTTTTAATTTCAGTACTTTCTCAGTCTCTAAGGCTTAAATTTAAATATTTCCTATTTATAATTATTACAAAAAGGTAAATAGTGATTCGTTCTTTTTGAACTTTTAAGGAGTAATGAGATAAGAACAAATATTTTTTTTTCATTTTATTCTTCTTCCGTTCATGAAAATCAATTTTAGCTTATTTCCTGAGTAAATTAAACCTCATCTAGAATTGATCTAAAGTAATGTTTATAGCTAAAGATTACTCATGCATATATTGTGCCAATATTTATACTCGCAACTAAACTTAGAAATCCCGATTTAGTTGAAAAAAGGAAGGAACAAGGTGAAAAGTTTTTAAAGCTAGTCAGAGAAAAAGTACCAAGTATTAAATGGATTGCCCATTATGCCATATTAGGTCCGTATGATTTTATTGATATTTTTGAAGTAAAAAACGAATTAGAAGCAACTAAAGTTTCGTTGCTTTCTCGTTCTGCTGGTGCTTCATTTGCAGAGAGTTGGACTGCCATTCCTTATACAGAATTTCTTGAATTAGTTGATGATTTGAAATAGAACTAACCTTAGAAATAGTATCGGAATATCTAAGAATTAGTAAAATGACTGTATCATTTTAATTTAGTTTTATTTACTCGGTATTTTTAAAACTCAATTTCAAAATAATGTAAATATAATCCATGTGAGTTTAAAATATGTTAAGTTTTATCTTAAAACTGAAAGATAAAAAATTTCAAGAATATAAAAATTCATTTTCAGAGAGATATCGGCATTGTAATCGTTGTGAAATAACTTTGAATATTCACAATGACGAAGAGATCGTTTGTGTCTTATGTGGAGAAACTTTCTGTAATTGTTGCATAAGTAAACATCAGAAGTATTGTTATTGCTCATCTAAACAATAAAAGTCTAAGATGATCCTAATAAAGGTTAAATTTCAATAAATTTTATCTATAGTATGTCTAAAAAGACTTCTATTGGAGCAAAAGGATTTCATCCGTTTGGTGACTTAATTGGTTTAAAGTTCACTAAATTTGGTAATGGAGATTCACAATGTGTGTTAGACGTAGAAGAAAAATTAATGAATCCTCATAAAACACTCCACGGAGGTGTTTTATATTCGATGGCGGACACAGGAATGGGAGGAGCGTTATATTCTCTTTTAGAAAAAGACGAATTATGTGCAACCGTTGAGATTAAAATAACATATTTTAAACCAGTTAGAGAAGGAAACCTTATCTGTGATACAACAGTAATTCATAAAGGTAAAAGTTTAGGGATTCTTGAATCAAATATCTTAAATAATGGAACTCTTGTTTCTAAAGCATATGGTACATTCTCAATTTTTAAAGTTAGGAAAAGCAGTATAAAAGATTAATAAATTTTAGAAATAAATGTAAATTTCATTTTTTCAACGGGGCTCTATAATCCCTCGGCTTTTTTATCTTCAATTTTCAAAATCTTTGGGATTATCAGGATATTTTCACTTAGAAAATTGGTTTGATTCATATCCCGCAATTGTTTAAAATTCAGGATTTTTTTTATCATAGAGATTATCTGGATCTTCATTTTCTTCTTGTCTTACTAATATATGAATATGTCCATGATAAATTATAAATCTATATTTTTCTCCATTAAGCTCTCCAGATTCAGGCATTATTGTGAAGTGTTAAGATAATACTCTGTTTTTCTTTAAAATCCAACTATCAATACTGAATTTTTGAACTAAATTTTTAGCATTATTGAACCCAGAATGAATTGTCGACTTAGGTATCCAGATTTCTACTTCATTTTCAAATTGAATGAGTAAGGCCTTATTGGTTTCACCTTTAATCGTTCCAACGATGTCTTCTATCTCACTAGGTTTTCCATTATTGATTGAGTTTGATTCGTTATTTCTAATAATATTTTTACTACTATCTGTAATGATTTCCTCCTGTACAACAATATTACTTAAGGTATCGACATTCCGTTTCTTTGCCCAATTAGGAGCAGTAGCAAATTCTATTTTTTCTGTCAGTATATGTGTTAGTAGCATTTCTAATATCTTAAATTGAGCATACTCTAGCACCTTTGAATAGGAACCGATATGAATCCATAATTTCGCTTTTTCTCCATCCTCCCATTTGAAAGATATCGGAGTTTTATTATCCTTAAAAGTATGATAACTTGACCATGAATTTACTTCTTTATTTAATACTCGGATAATCCAAACCATTTCTTCTAATGAGAATTTAATTATTTTGCCTTCTCCACTACTAGGTTTTTCCCAAGACCCATCGTTTTTGCTTTTAATGAGTCTAAAAAAGATAAAAGGCTCATTTTTAGAAGAACTTTGAATTATTAACCCTACTTTTTGACCAAAAAAACTATAGCTATGATTGTCAACCATAAATATATCATAAGTTGTTCGTTTTTAAAGAAAAACAGAGTATGAATTTATTATTTTTGTCGAAGGCGTAAAATATTATTTAATCAAAATTTTTTTTTAATATTTAAAATTCAATATCTTTATGGAAGCTGAAGATAATAAAAAATCTGAGATAGATGTTATTAGATCTACTCGATATCCTAATACAATAACCACATTGAAACATAATTTTAAAACACTTGGAATTAGACCTGGATTAGTTGTTATCATGCATAGTTCATTAAGTAAGATCGGGTGGACTGTTGGTGGTCCGGTTGCTGTTATAAAAGCTTTAATGGAAATTCTTACATCTGAAGGAACCCTAATTATGCCAACGTTTTCAGGTGATAATACAGATCCATCTCAATGGGAAAATCCTCCTGTGCCTAAAAGTTGGTGGGATGTTATTCGAAACGAAATGCCTGCTTATAATCCTAAAATAACACCTACCAGAGGAATGGGAACTATTGTAGAAACATTTAGAAAATGGCCAAAGGTTATTCGTAGTAATCATCCTACATCTTCATTTGCCGCATGGGGGAAATATGCGGAATTTATTACAAAAAATCATGATTTAACAGCTGATCTCGGCGAAAACTCTCCATTATCTCGAATCTATGAACTTGATGGACAAATATTAATAGTAGGTGTTTCCCATGAAAATAATACTTCCTTACATCTTGCAGAATACCGAAGTGATAGTTTAAGAAAACAATATAAATTAAATGGGTCTGCGATACTAATAAATAATGAAAGACAATGGGTAAAGTGGAAAGAATTAGATCTTAATACAGATGATTTTGAGCAATTAGGAAAAGAATTTGAATCAAAAATTAAATATAATCCGTCTAAAGTAGGATTAGCAGAATCTAGATTAATATCACAAAGAAAAATCGTAAATTTCGCTATTGAATGGTTTAAGAAAAACCGAAAAGAAATATAAATAAATTTTTAAATATTTACATCCAAATTTCTCAATTCTGTACGTAAATCGGTATCCGGTGAAAACCAGATCGTTTTCATATTTAATTTTCTCGCTCGGGATAAGAATGAACGAATATCATCAATGAAAACACATTGTTCTGGTACTAAATTATATTTATTAATTAGTTTTTGATAAATTTCAATCTCGGGTTTGATAACCTTTTCTTGGCATGAAATAATTCTCCCCTCAAAAAGTGAAAAGAATTGATGTTTTTTTTGGATAATTTCAAATGCTTCTTCAATAAAATTGGACAAGATATAAGTATTATAACCATTAGATTTTAAATCATGTAAAATTTTTACATTTTCTTCTATAGGGGTAAGCATTTCCATCCAATGATCAAAGAAAGTAATTATGAAACTTATATCTTCAGGATATTTTTTAAGAAACTCTTCTTTAGCATCTTCAAGTGAAATTGTACCACGATCTAAATTAAACCAAATTTTATTCCTAATCACTTTAAAAATAAAATTTTGTATATAATTTTCGTCCTTGGTATATCTGAGCAAAAATTTCTCTGGTTTAAAATTTAATAATACATTGCCTAAATCAAAAATTATGTTTCTTATCATAATTTTATATTATCTAAAGTACATAATTGATTTAAATTACAAAATAGATAAATACAAATAAATTTTTTTTTTATAAAATTCAATCTTAATGGAATAGAAGGTTGAGAGATAAATGTTGAAAATAGAAGAAATCAAAAAATTACAAGAAATTTTAATGAATTCTTGGCCAGCACATCATTATTACTTCTTAAACGGTTGGATAATGCGCTTTACTGAGGGAGTGACTTCTCGAGCAAATTCTGTTTTCCCTCTAAATTACACAGGTGACCCGAATAACTTGGAAAGAGACATAATTTTTGTTGAAAAAGCTTATCAAGCTTATAACTTACCAGCAATTTTTACAATTCCAGATTATTTTGAACCAGACAATCTAGATGTTAAATTGATAGAACATGGATACCAACAATTAGGGTGTATTACCCACACAATGATAGCTCCTGTCCAAAAATTAAGAAATGAAATAATTAATGATGAATTTTCATATGATTTCTATTCTGAAAGAGTAAATAAAATCTCATCCTTTTTGTCAAAATTTTCTAAACGAGATCTGCAAGCTCAAAATGTTTTAAATAGATTAGCGAGCAGAATTATTATTCCACAAAAACGTTATATAATAGCTGAATATGAAAATAAAGTTGTAGGAACTTTGATGGGAGTATTAGATTCGCATGGATTTTTATATATAGCTGATGTACTGGTAGATCCAGATATACGACAGCAAAAAATTGCTACTTCAATGTTTTTCAAAATTATAAATGAATGGGGTATACCAAACCGAGCTCAAAGAATTTGGCTACAAGTAGAAATTGAGAATATGGAAGCTATGAATTTGTATACAAAACTAGGGCTTGAAAAAGCTTACAGTTATTATTATCTTGAAAAACATTTAGTGATATAAGAATAAGTTTTTATTAATAATCTTTAAAAGCTCAAAGATAAGATACAAAACCATAGGATTGACTCTCATCTAAAGAAAGAGAGTTGTTTAAGAAGCCAGAATCGATAGATTTTAGAAATTCCTTAATTTCTGGATAATTTACATATATATTCTTAAGAACATCCTCAAAATAAGTTGAAAATCTCCCATAAGGTATTTTATAGCTGATAAACTCTTTATAATTTAGATGAAAAATTAAAAAACGTGCAAAATGACTTCTTTTCTTCGTATTTAATTTATCTAAAACGTGAATAATCAAATTACGATTATAAACTAAGTCGATAAAAACTATAATATCTATCAGTTCTTTTATTTCCTTAAAATTAGCGAGATTGGAATTTAGTAAGTCTTTGAGTTGAGTAGTAACACTGAAAATTAAACTAGATTTTGATTGTTTTAGTAAAATATCTAATTCCTCTTTATTTAGACAATCCAAATAATGATTATACAATAAAAACTGTCTCACATTCATATTACTTTTTTCAAATCTTTTAGCCACTTCTTCTCTGAAAACTTTTGCTGCAAGCGTATCCCCTGCCTTAGTCAATTCTTTAAGTAAAGGAAATGCCAAATTACTATGGATCAAACATGTATTATATTCATTTTCATACCATACTTGAAGATTTGAACAATGAGCCCAAAAAATCGTTTCTGGAAATAATTTTCTTTTATTATCCCTTGGAATTTCAACATACTTATTTAATCTTTCTATAGCTTCATCTATCGAATAAATTCGTTCGAATTCTTCAATTTTATCTAAAGTTATATCCAATAAAATATATTTGCAGTGTATAAATAATTCATTGTTTACATATACATTCGTCTTCCCATCTTCTAATCTAAGGTCAAGGAATTTGTTTATTGTAAACTTTAGCATCAAAAGTTAATTAGATTTCTTATGTTTTATTTTTTTGTCTTATTAAAATTATCAGACTTCATTTAATAGTTAAAATTAAATTTTAAAATAGAAGATAAATATTATGGATGATTTAATAAAACTCCTCTATGATAGAATACCATACTATTCAACATTAGGTTTTGAGCTTCAAGAGATTTCTAATGGAAGAGCTATTTTTGAAATCAAAATAAGAGATAAATTAACCCAGTATGGATTAATTCATGGTGGCGTGTTAGCTTCTCTTGTTGATTCTATTTGTGCATATACGGCGATTTCGTTGATTCTTCCTAAAGGATATGTAACAACAATAGATTTACAAGTTGAATTTCTAAAACCAGTTTCTAGTGGGCGTCTAAAAGCAATAGCAAAATGTATTAAGAGTGGAAAAAATATCTTTTTCTGTAAAGCAAAAGTATGGAATGAAAAGGGAGATCTTATCTGTATAGGAAGTTCCCAACTTCTCAGAATTGAATAAATTAGTTGCCTTTCATTCTTTTTCTCATATTTTTTGATTATAGTTTTTTTACATTTAAGTAAGAAAAGTATTGAAGAACTCGTAAAATTTTTTTATGTTCTATTATTACGGAAATCATATTTTATCGTACTTTTTTAAATTTAAAATGAAATAAATAATATTAATATGAAAAAAACAGTAAAACTCATCGTTTCGGGAGATGGTGGTGTTGGGAAAACCTCTTTTCTCAATCGTTTAATTCATGATAATTTCGATGATAATAGTAAGCTAACTAAGGGAGTTGATTTTTTTTCAAAAAATCTCACAGTAAATGGGCATGAATATAATTTTGTAATGTGGGATTTTGCTGGTCAAAATCAATTTAAGCATTTATTATCCAATTTCGTTGATGGGTCTATAGCTGCGTTTATTTTATTTGATTTATCCCGATTTAATACTCTTGAAAGTGCCGAAGAATGGATAAAAAAATTAAATGAAAATGGAAAAATTTCAGTGTTTTTATTAGGAACAAAATGTGATATAATCAATTTTCACGAATGTAAAATTTTTGATGAGTACGTTTCTGGAATAATCAATAAATATAATAACATAATAGGTTATTTAAAAATCTCATCAAAAACAGGATATAATGTTAAAGAGGCTTTTAATTCTTTATTAAATAGGATTTCAAATTAAAAAATTTGGATTAAAAAATAATTATACTTTTATGATCCATCCAAATTCGTCTTCAATATCTAATCTTTGAATCCCTGTTAATAATTTATATACTTTATTTGTTATTTCGCCTGGTTCTCTGTTATTAAATATCCGTTCTTTACCTTCTAAAGTAACTGATGCAATTGGTGTTATAACTGCCGCTGTTCCAGCACAGAATACTTCAGTACATGACTCGTCATATAGTTCTTTATAAGACATATCTCGTTCTTCAATCTCTATCCCTAGCTTTTTGGATGCAAGTTCTAAAATAGATTCTCTTGTAATTCCTTCTAAAATCGTACCAGACTTTCTTGGAGTTGCTAATTTACCATTAATCATTGCGAAAAAATTTGCAGCACCGACTTCCTCGATATATTCCATATGAATCGCATCTAAATAAAGAATTTGGGCAAATCCTCTTGCCTTTGATTCTTTTGCGGGTAACATTGTCCCAGCATAATTACATATTGTCTTTGCTGAACCAGTCCCTCCCGGAGCGGCTCTCGTATATTTTTTTGATATTTCCAAATTAATTCCTTTAAAGCCTTCTGGAAAGTAAGGTCCAACGGGAACTGTAAAAATAATCAATTTAAATTCTTCTGCTGAATGTACTCCCAGAATTGGCCCATATCCAAATAAAATAGGTCGGATATATAAAGCTCCTCCACTATCATAAGGTGGAATATATTCTTCATTTTCCTTTACAACTCTCTTCACGGTATCAACAAATTTATCCACATCATATTCGGGCATTAGCATCCTTCTAGCACTAAAATTGAATCTCTTCGCATTTTCTTTAGGTCGAAATAATGTAATTTCTCCATTTTTACCTTTTAAGGCTTTCATTCCTTCAAAAATACCTTGTCCATAATTTATTACACAGGATGCTGGTGAAATTTCAAAATTTCCAAATGGCATTAATTCTCCTTCGTTCCATTTCCCATTCTTATGAGTAGCCATAAACATAGTCTTTGTTTCAATAAAATTAAAACCTAATGAATAGAAATCAATATCCTTCGGATCTACCATAGTTTTATAAACCTCTTTTTAAACTATTAGGATTAATATATGAAGATTAAAAAGTCTTATTGATGAAAATCAAATTAATTACAATTACCAAATTTGTTTTTTATTTAATTAAATTGAATAACTTGTTGTGATCGAGAAGGAAAAATCATTAAAATGAAGGTTAATTTGAGAATGTATTATTTAAAATTGATCAAATTTTCATAAAATTTTTCAAAACTAATTAGTTATTTGAACATATGGCTTTACAAAAAATAACCGTAAAAGATATTTTAGAAAAGAAAAAAAAAAGTGAAAAAATTGTAACTATTACTTCCTATGACTATTCTTTTGCGAAAATTGTTGATGATAGTGATATAGATCTTATTCTTGTCGGAGATTCACTATCAATGGTAATGCTTGGATATAAAAACACTTTGTCCGTGACTATGGATGAAATGATTCATCATACTAAAGCAGTTAGTCGAGGAGTATCAAATGCATTAATTGTTGGAGATATGCCTTTTCTATCCTATAAAATAGATCCTAATGAGGCTATCAAAAATGCGGGACGATTTATTCAAGAAGGTGGTGCTGAGGCAGTTAAGGTTGAGGGAGGAACAGAAATATGTCCTACAATTAATGCAATGATCAACGCAGATATCCAAGTAATGGGACATATTGGTCTTACGCCTCAAGCTATTTATGAGTTCGGAGGATTTTTAGTACAAGGAAAGACTATTGAAGCGGCAAAGAAATTAATATTAGATGCAAAAAATTTAGAAGAATCTGGTGTTTTTTCAATTGTTCTAGAAAGCATTCCTTGGCAAATAGCAAAATTAATTACAAGTAGCGTTAATGTCCCAACTATTGGTATTGGCGCTGGACCGTATTGTGATGGGCAAATTTTAGTGATTCACGACATGTTAGGTATCTTTACAGATATTAAACCCAAATTTCTTAAGTACTTTGGCAACATCGGTGAATCAATTCGTCTTGCCTTGAAAAATTACAAAGATGAAGTTATAAATGGGATATACCCTGATCGAGAACATTCATATGAATTTCCTCAACAAGAATTAAATAAAATTAATAAATGGTTTGAAAATATTGATATATGCGAGGAAGCTCATAAACTAATCTAAGTTTTATACTTATCTTCTTAGTTTTAAAATTTATATTATAATGATATCTTACTTAATTATTAGTAAAATAACGGAATTTCATTTTTATAAATAAAATTATAAATTTGTATTTATAGTTATAATATATAATAGCTCGAACATTTTTAAAAACTACTCAATATATATTTATTTGAAACGTAAAGTGGGAATATGTAATGGCTGAAGAATATGATTACCTCTTTAAATCGATTGTCGTAGGAGACGGCGGGGTTGGTAAGACAGCGCTAACTCTTCGATTTTCTAAAGGCTTTTTCACTGAAGATTACAAGATGACTATAGGTGTGGATTTTCATGTAAAAACGATTAATATCGATTCTGTTGAAGGTCCTATTCGTGCAAAGCTTCAGATATGGGATACAGGTGGACAAGAAAGATTTAGCTCAATTAGACCAATGTATTATAGAGGATCTTTAGGAACGCTATTAATATTTGATCTTACAAATGCTGCAAGCTTCGAACATTTACCTCAATGGATCGAAGAAGTTAGAGCAAATGTGAAAACCGAGATCCCTTTACTTTTAGTTGGAAATAAGAGTGATTTAATTGATCTAAGAGCTGTTAATTTAGAAGAAATAAATAATTTCACACGTAATTTTAATTTATATTATATGGAAACTTCAGCAAAGACGGGAGAAGGTGTTGGTGATTGCTTTTACATTTTAGCGTGTTTAATGATTGGTTCAGGAGTTCCTGATCAGTTAATCTCTAAAGGAATTGTATTCAGTCCTGGTCAAATTCAAATTACGGCTACAGGAACAGTTCCAACTTCTTTACATAGAATAGAACCTGAAATTGATTATGCTGCTCCTCCCGTTCCAGAGCCTACATCTTCTCAAATATATAAATCAACTTCAATATTTGAACCAGAACCTGAATTCGAATATGAGGCTCCTCCCGTTCCAGAACCAGTAAAAATGGAATCACAAGAACCCGAATTTGAACCTGAAATACCTTTACCAGAGACACAAATCGACACATCATCAGTACAACCTGTTGAATTTGAATTTAAGGCACCTGAGGATATATTAACTGATGAAAAACCAGATCAACCGCAATACACTCCCTCTCAGCCAGCTGTTTTTCCTAGTAGAGAAGAAACATATAAACCAAAAGCGATTCCTTTTACAAATAATGTACCCGTTCCTGCTCCTGCTCCTGAGAAATTTCAATCTACTCAAGGATTTTCTTCAACTCAAAATTTTCCTTCAAGTGGGACTACAGAAACTAAATCAGATTCTTTAATGGACTATCTACCTGAACCAATTTATTCCAAGAAAGATAAGAAGAAATTAGAAAAACAAAAGAAGAAAGAAGAAAAGGAGAAAAAACTTCAAGAAGAAAAAGAGAGACAAGAGAAATTATTGGAGGAAATGAAAAAGTGAG
>JABUBL010000157.1_pt1 | contig 16921 bp, 14 predicted proteins | sample 7240371 | NCBI WGS metagenome assembly JABUBL01 (sample SAMN07256343, study PRJNA390944) | subsurface metagenome | isolation source: Methane hydrate marine sediment | place: Pacific Ocean: Eastern North Pacific, ODP site 1244 | collected 2002
AAATAAGCCGAAGTGGCGGAATAGGTAGACGCGACAGTCTCAAAAACTGTTGAAGGGTAACCTTCATGTCGGTTCGAGCCCGACCTTCGGCACCATGAGAAAAATTCTTACAAAAAGACTTATAATTTGTGAGATAGAATGCCGAGTTGTGTAGCGGTAGCACGGGGGACTTTGGATCCCCTAGCCCTGGTTCGAATCCAGGCTCGGCAGCCATAGCGTTCCTCGGTAGCTCAATGGTAGAGCGGGCGGCTGTTAACCGCTAGGTTGACAGGATGTATAGATATGCGAGCATACTACTAGCTGTTAACCCTAATACCCCCTAAATCCCTTCGAATGGCTGTCAACCGCCTTGACGATAACCTCTAGGCGTGGTAAGGTTTTAGGCATAGGAGGTGATGATGGAACTAGAAGAGATGCTACGAGCCCTGAATCCACAGCAGCGGGAGGCTCTTGAGGGATTACTCAAACTGGTTAATGGCAAAGCCCCCCAGACTGCCAAATATGAGAATCCCGTTGACGGCATTGAAGGCTGGCTTAATAAACTCAAGGTTAGTGGCTACAGTGCCCGGACAATAAGAACCTACGAATATGCCTGCAGACAATACCTAGCCATTGACCCCAGACCCACCCATCAAACGATCCAAAACTATCTTGCCAAGAGATTGGATGATGGGATGAGCGGAGCATCAGTAAGGAGCATGCAGAAGTCGCTGAAGTCCTTATTTACCTATCTCTATGAGGAAGGACTGTGGGGAGAGAATCCACTGGAGAAGATGAAGATGTTCAAGGAGGAGAAGAGGGAGAGGGAGATGCCCACAGATGACCAGATAGCAGCCCTGCTTTATGGCGACTGGAAGCTTCACAGTAAGATAGGAACACTGAGGATGAAAACCCTGCTGGCAATACTGGCTGATACAGGGACGAGGCTGACCGAAGCTGCCTCCATCCTCCGCAAGAACATTAAGCTAACCGCTCCCATGCAGATTAAGGTATTTGGTAAGGGAAGGAAAGAGAGGATCCTGCCCATTAATCCCTACTGTGCCGTCCTGATTAGCAAGCTGATGGAGAAGACGCCCGACTCTGACTACCTATTTGCTGGCAGGGAGAAATACTGGGACATCTCCTCGATTGAAGAGAACCTTCGCAGGGTCTGCACTAAACTCAAGATTAAGCCAGTGACCCCGCATCAGATAAGGCACTGGTGGGCAACGAGGGCTATGCAGGCGGGGATGAAAATAGAGGTAGCAAGCAGGCTTCTTGGGCACTCCTCGGTGGGTATTACCGGGGATATTTACAGGCACATTACCTCCACCGAAATGGCTGAGGAGCACAGACAATTTAGCCCGCTATCCCGAATCGAAAAGCAGGGGGATAAGTAAGCCTTAAGCCTGATCCAGCTAGGGATTAAGTAAAGGAAGACCAAGTAGCGGGTCTGGGGTACGAATCCCACCTCCCCCTTTTTGTCTTTCTAATCACGTAGAAAATAACCCATAGCGTCAAGTAAGTTCAGCGATATGTGTCTTGACAGGTACTTAACAAAGTCGTAACATCAAGGTAAGATGGCGGGACCAAAGATAGCTGAACAATATAAGTACATGACCGTTCCCCAAGTGGCTAAACGATTGGGTATACACCCGGCTAAGCTTCGCCGGCGGCTAAAAGAGGGTGTCTTCCCAGTCCCTACCTTTGTAAACAAGCATGGCTTAAACTTCTTTGACGAGGACTGGCTGAAGGAGACCCAGGCGATTCTGGTGAACTCTTTCGAGGGGAGAAGCCAAACATGAGTGATGAGCGAAAACTCACAGAGCCGCTATCGGCTGGGGAATACGACACGGTTCAACTAAGAGAGAGGCCACATCTAGAAAGACCTAACCCGCCCTTTCAGGTTGTAGAAATCGTAAATCAGCCGAGAGAGTGAAGGCTAAGACATGAGCATGGATGGTGAACAACTTAAAGGTCTGATCATTGAGTCGCTAGAACAGCAAGGCTTTCGTGTAGAAGGTGGTCGGATTCACCCACCTTCTAACATGGGCAAAGGTGAAGTCCGCAAGCTACATGATGTAGCGAGACGACACCGGATCGAAAAGAGCCAAAACGGGCTTGTTCGACACGAATCCAGACTTCTGGAACAAATAGCCGCTGGACAAGAGGTCATCCCTGAAAAAATCCTGCCCCATTTGGTAGAAGTCAAGGCTGATTCTGAGGACGAGCTACTTTTTCGCTATGCCACCTTGCATTGGAGCGTTCCCGTTTCTTCCGGGTATGGACGACGGTTGAGATTTCTAGTGGTTGACCATAGCAATAATAAATTAATGGGAATTATAGGTCTTGGAGATCCCGTCATATCATTAGAAGCTAGAGATCATTGGATAGGCTGGAACAAGAATACTCGTCATGACAAGTTGCGGTATGTACTTGATGCCTATGTGCTGGGAGCTATTCCACCTTATTCTCACCTGCTTTGTGGAAAACTCATGGCGCTTCTAGCAGTAAGCAGTGATGTCCAAAATACCTTCTTCGATAAGTATAAAAGGCATAACTCCTTGATTAGGAACCGCATCCAGGACGTTGCGCCGGTACTGGTAACGACAATGTCTGCCTTAGGGAGATCATCGATTTATAATAGACTTAAATACCCAGGAGGTGTATCGTACCAACGTGTTGGCTATACTGCTGGCTATGGTGAGTTTCACTTCTCAAACGGTTTGTATAAGGAAATAGCAGATTATGCACACTCTTACTGCACACCCACGAGCAAAAAGGAGCAGTGGGGAAAGGGTTTTCGAAACCGAAGAGAGATCATCAGAAAAGTTCTATTACATATTGGCATTTCCGATGAATGGCTTTGCCACGGAATACATCGCGAAATCTTTGCGGTCCCTCTCGCCTCAAACACGCGTGAATTTCTCCGTGGTGAGGAAAATCATCCTAAGTGGTTTGGCCAATCAGCTATGGAACTTTTTAGCTGGTTTCATGAGCGGTGGTTATTACCTAGGGCCAAGAGAGATTGCCGTTACCTCGAGTTTGATCCCAGTTCATATCGTCTATGGGAGGGTAATGATCCAAGCATATGCCACAATTCTTCAGGCGAGGTAGCTCCACCATTGGTACGAGTAGTCATCGACGAAGGAGAATATGCCAGAAGAGGCATCACATGACATATGAAGTTCATGAAGGATACGCTCGCTTACCCGAAGACCTGCTGCGAGACCTCCTGAATGGTGCAGATGATCTTGCTGGCCAAGTGACAGAGATGTTGGAGCCGGCTTTGGACCAACGTGAGCAATTACGTTCTACAATAGACTCTCTCGGACTCATAAGAACATTTCAGCCGTGTCAGCCTGTTACAGTTGCTGGAATAGATGGTGGGTTTGCTATAGAACGTACTAGTGCTGTTGATATAAGCCTCAGCGTAGCTGTTGGAGTTGAGGGGCTTACAGGAGGAACAGTGTACTGGAGTGGGACACAGTACGAGTGGTGGACTAGAGTAAGTGGACATGACCTAGAAACCGAACGATTGGCTCGAGGGGTCATGGTTGCACAAGAGTTAGCCGTACTGCAGAATGCTCCTCATGGTCTGCGAATTTTGGATGGTTCTCATATGACACCGGTCATACAGCTGAATACCGCACTGACCGCTCAGTCGGAAGAACTCCGTCAAGAGGCGCAGCGCGTGTGGACCAGGCTCCAGACAATAGAGGCACTTGCATCAGCAGCCAAGGACATTAGAGTAATTGCAATGCCTAAGTATGATTCCTCTCGAGTTGTCTGTGCCACAGTGGCCAACGAACTCGGGCTTGAGCTACCTGGCGATGACAAATACTTGTTAGGGTTAATACTAAAACCGAGGGAACTCTTGTTACCACAGCAAGTACCCGAAAAACCATGGGCATCACTACATTTCAATGCTCGTTCCGTAGCAGATGAGAAGTGGGCCCAGGCTTTTGGGGAAGCAATTCAGCCTCTGAAGGAACGAGACCTGAAGTTCACATATTTCAAACCGAGTGAGTTCTCACCGGCGTATCGTATTGAGTTCAAGGGGAACGTTCCGGATGAGGATTTCAATACCATTCTGGCTACTCTAGAGTCACAAATCACTGGACCGTTTGTTAGAGAACCATATCCGCAGTATCTAGCAGACGTGATGGCTAAATCAGTTGGTTTAGGTCTAGGTGCTTTACAAACTGCTGTGCAGTTGCGCATGAGCGGAATGGGAAGGCCAGAGATAGCCGAACTTCTGATCCATTCATATAGGACTGAGGGGGTGTGACAAATGAATGACAACGTTGGTAGTGTCGGCTCTCCAAGTACTACAGTGAAAGTAACTGTGGACATATTGGAGGATGCGACAGGGTCTCCACTACAGGGTCAGTTGGTTTACTTTTCCCATGTGTTGGACAGTGGGCATTTATTTGCGTTAGGGACAGTAACTGACATTGAAACAACAAACAGATGGCATGAGGATGCTAATATGCGCGGGGTTCTCAAGCGATACGGCAGTCTACCTCATCTCAGCGGGGTAGGTGATGTGAGGACAGCAGACGTATTAGTCCAGGCTGCGTATTTGTCACAAACCCCTGATCTTACAGGAGAGGAACCTCCTATCGAAAGTGGGGGTATGCTTGCAATGTCTCCCACGACAGGCGCCCGTGTAGCTCGAGTCACCGACGACTTTCTGCTACAATTGCTCCGTCGCCATCAGGGCGAAATAGTATACTTAGGACACCTCTATCGAACTGACGTGCGGCTACCACTGACGCTTCGCCATTTTGGTCCGTCAGACGAAGGCGGTGCTGGCGAAGCGTATCATAGTGGAATCTTCGGTATGACCGGCAGTGGTAAATCAGTATTTGCTGCATACCTGTTAGCAGCCCTAATCCTGCATCCGTCTCTGGGTATATTCATAATGGATCCACAAGGGCAGTTTACCAGTGAAGAGGGACTTTCATTCTCTTTACAGGAATGGGCAGAAAAGCAGGGGCGACACGTATTCGCGTACGCGATTTCGTCTGACCTGCGACTTCCCAAGAACGCGTTCTTGCTCAGTGATCTGTTAGTGAGAACCCGCTTTTTCATAGACTTACTTACGTTAAGAGGTTCAGAGGCTCGGGAATCAGCGGTTGCTGAGTTTACCAAAGCCCTACAGAACTGTAATGACTGGGAAGCTAGAGATCCTAATGACGTTCTTCGGACAGTACTCACAGATCTTTTGAACGACCAGCAGGCACTTAGTCGAATATACGCCACACCGTCATCACGCAATAGACTGATGGGTCATCTGGACGATATCTTGACCAATGCTGTTACATTCAATATGGCCACTGACATTTTTCGCCCACTTCACTCATTATTTACCCAAACTAATCTTTCAGGGGGGACTCGTAGGTGGATAGACACTATTATAGAAGGTGCTCTTGATCCAAGCGTGACTCCACGTCCGATAGTAATCATTGACTTTTCTGCAGCAGGTCAACAGTTTTCTTCTGTTGATTCGGATCAAAACCTACTTGATAATGCGGAGGTAAAGGCGAGGATTCTGCGTTTGGTATGCTCCCGTCTTAATCTAAAGGCTGAACAGCTTTATAGACAGGGTCAAAGCCTCAATACCTTAGTCGTTTTTGACGAAGCGCAACGTTTCGCAGCAGAGAGTCCTGAAAACGAGGAGGCTAAAAATTTAGCAGAGCACTTGGTCGATTACGTTCGCACCACCCGGAAGTATGGACTTGGCTGGACTTTTATTACACAAGAAATCGGTTCTCTGCGGCGTGGTATCTATTCACAGCTACGGGTAAGATGTTTCGGCTATGGGCTAACCTCAGGGACGGAGCTGCAGCGCCTCCGCGAGACAATCGGGGACCCATCAGCCCTCCAACTGTACAGGGCTTTTGTTGATCCTGCAGCAATACGGCCAAGCAAATATCCATTTATGCTTACAGGGCCCGTATCACCACTCTCATTTACGGGTGCACCTGTTTTTCTATCTGTCTACACAGATTTCGAGAGATTCAAGCAAGCTAATGGGTTGTAGTCGTGAGACCAGGAGTCATAAACGAGGACTTAGATCGCTTATCCCAAGCAGTTAATGAAGGGTGTAGCAAAGCCTCCGGATCAGGCAAACCAGAGGCTGTGCTTCGTGAACATGTCCAGCTGGTTCTTGGTGAGGCACTAAGAAACCGTGGTGCACGTGCAACGGCTAGAAACGAGGCTGTGCTTGTCGTACCTCCTAGCTCAGAGGCTGCAATGCTTGACGCCCCCCTTACAGCAGTGGGTAGGGCTGATGCCATCTACAACCGGTTTGTCATTGAATTCGAACCTCCAGACTCTCTAAGGCCGTCAGTAGCGCATTCAGCAACACGTCATGCCATAGAACAAGTTCAGCAATACCTGCAAGGCATTGCCCACGTGTCCCATATTAAACTTGATAGGCTCGCTGGGTGTGCTTTTGACGGACGCTGGATTATTTATGTCACTTGGGAACGTGGTGATTGGCGCATAACGAGACCACAACGGGTTGATCGAAGCTCATTGCGTGCATTGGTTGAGACGCTTGTATCACTTTCTGAAGGACGAGGCCTGACAGCCGAAAACCTGGATGAGGACTTTGGACGTAAGAGTGATATGGGACGAATCGTTATAGGCACTTTAATAGACCCATTTCTTAAGGGAACAGTATCGGGGCGCACCGTTTCTATGTTTGACCAGTGGTCTATTGACGTAGGAAATGCATCGGGCCCATTCTCAATTGCGGATTTGGACGATTGGGCTGCACTGTGTTCCACATTGGGTGTCCCGAATAGACAACAAGTCAGCCTTCAAGTCCTTTTCTGCTTGCAAACTTACTTCGCATTAATCTCCAAGATGGTTGCTTTGGTCATCCTAGAAGGTGCCACCGGCCATCAACTTGTCAAAGAACTCATTGACTCCACTACTATTTGGGAAGGATTAGGCCATTTCGAATCAGGAGAGTTGACAGCTGTTACTAGAACGGTGAATGCAATAGAGCCTGGCATATTTTCCTGGTATCTGGGTGAACGAAGTGACAGCCTCGAGCAAGCATTGAAACAAATGGTGAGTATGGTTGCCGAATACTCCGCGGAGGTAGTAGAGATTACTCCGCTTGCTGCTAGGGATGTACTAAAAGATCTCTACCAGCGACTAGTACCACGCTCTATACGCCATCGCCTTGGCGAGTTTTATACTCCTGACTGGTTAGCTCAGCGAGTGGTCAACCAAGTGACTGGCTCACAGACCTCGTTGCAACCGACAAAAAGAATATTGGATCCAGCATGTGGCACCGGAACGTTCCTGATAGAAGTAATCTCGAGGATGATTCGTACAGCCGGTGATTCTAATCCGAATCGAACACTGGACAAGATCCTAGAAAATGTTGTTGGTTTTGACCTTAACCCACTTGCGGTTCAGGCAACTAAAGTTAATTATCTACTTGCTATTTCCCCTTTGCTGAGACATGCTGATGCACCAATATTCCTACCTGTATTCTTAGCTGATTCAGTCTCCCTACCCCGCCGTGCAGGAATGCTTGAGGGCAATGTATATGTTTTTGAGACTAGTGAAGGAGATTGGCGAATTCCAGTTCCATTAGTGGAATCAGGCTACCTGGCACCACTCGGTGAGATAATTAGTCAGGCTTTAAGGCAGGGGCACAATGTGGAATGGGTGCGTAAGGAGATTTCCGAGAAACTTCCTATCCTGACCAACGTTGATCAGCCCATAGTTGATGAAGTGTCGGCACTATACGATAAAATCCATGACCTACATCAAGCTAATAGGGATGGGATGTGGTGGCAGATGTTGACTAATGCCTTTGCTCCCGCACTACATGGTAGATTCGACTTCGTTGTTGGGAATCCCCCGTGGGTCTCATGGGAAACTCTCCCGGAGAAATACCGTCGAGAAAACGACGAACATTGGGTTCGCTATCGTCTCCGTCCAGATGTCCCGCTGGGTCGAAGGCAGGCCTCGTCAAACGTACCGGTGGACCTCTCAATGCTATTCGTAAGTAGGTGCATCGATAGCTATTTGACTGATGGAGGCAGATTAGGTTTCGTAATTACTTGGACGGTCTTTCAGTCTGAACTAGCTGGCAGAGGTTTTCGAAGAAGACATCTGCCGCCAGAGTCGTCATATAGCTTTGTTCATATTGATGATATGTCTTCTCTGAAAGTCTTTGAAGATGCAACCAACCAGACATCAGTAGTCATAGCAGATCGGAAACCAACCGACAGAAAGCGTATCCCTGTTACGCGATGGACCGGCATTCAGAGCCAAACGATTCCTACATCTCTTGAAATTGAGAGCGCAACGGAACTCACAAAACGTCGTAATCTTTTTGCCGAACCAGTCGATCCCAATGATGGTGCATCTCCTCTATTGATAATGCCTCGGGCAGGCTTAGAAGCAAGTCTAGCGATTCGTCGGCGCTCCCCATACCTGGATTCCATTCGAAAGGGAATAGATACCCGTGGTGCGAACGGTATCTTCTTTCTAGATATCGCTGATAAGGAGGGAGCACAACTAAGAGTGAGCAACCGTCCTGAGGATGGCCGGAGGCACGATGTCTGGCAAGCAGAAGGATTTGTAGAGTCTGAAGCTGTTAAGAAGCTACTGCGGGGCGAAGATGTATCCCCAGGAGAAGCTAGACCTAGGTTGGGACTCTTACTTTTCCATGATGATGAGCATGTCAGTTATCCTCTAACTGCCGAAGAGACCCGTGAGACATTCCCACGAGCATTAGAGTACATAAGTCAATTTGAAGGAATTCTCCGTTCAAGGCACAGGTTCAGAAACTTCGACCCGACTGGAGAGTATTGGCTTGGGATTTATTCGGTAACAACAGCAGCTCTTGCACGGCACAAAGTAGTTATCAGAGAAATCGCCAGAGGTATGATCGCTGCCCCAGTTCACGGAGCAGACATCATACCTGACCACAAGCTCTATGTGATTCCCTGTAGAACTGATGAGGAAGCAGACCTTCTGGCGATGGTTCTGAATTCCAGAGTGGTTAGTTATACGGTACGCTCATTCTCAATCAGCACCTCAATTACCGGCTCGTTTTTCAGGTATATCGGCATACGCGACCTTAGCAAGGCAAAACCGGAGCAAGATCCTGACTTAACAATCGCTAGGGCGCTTGGCATAACACTTGATGCTTATCGTACTCTGGATTCCATAGCCCGAGCAGAGCTGTAATTTGCATTAACTTCCTAGACATAGGCTAAGATGCAGAAATCAAAAAAGAAGAAAAGCAATTCACAAAAGCAAATGCTCAAGGCAGTGAACCATCGCGATGGTAATCTTCAGATCATTGCTTGTGCTGGGTCAGGTAAAACTGAAACCATTTCGCGGCGTACAGCTAGTATGGTCAAGGACGGTATTAGCCCAGGTAGTATTATTGCCTTTACCTTCACTGACAAAGCAGCTGAAGAGTTGCGAGGGCGGATCAGACGACGCATACAAGACATCTGTCCGGGTGCTAAGAATACCGGTGACATGTCTGTCGGCACAATCCATTCATTCTGTAGAACATTGTTGCAGAAATATGAGCCACTTTATGCTACCTATAATGTCATTGATAAATATCAGCAGTTCATTCTGGTGCAAAGAGAATTCTACAATCTGCACTTAAGGCGTATCCAGTCATATATAGGGTTTTACAGCACTATAGCTGATTTTATCAATGCTTGTAACATTGTCCGTGAGGAGGAGATCTCTCTCGATGAAGTTAGGGATGCAGCTCCAGACCTTGCTGACTGTATAGACGCATATCAGGAACTGCTAGATGAGAGACGACTTCTAGATTACTCCGGCATGATGGCTGAGGCTGTAAAACTCCTGCGTAAAAGGCCAGATGTACTAGCTAAAGTACGCGCTGACTATAAGTATGTGATTGTGGATGAATACCAGGATGTGAATCCCCTTCAAGAGTCCCTGTTGCAACTCCTCTGTGGAATGAATGGAAGCCTAGCTGTGGTTGGCGATGATGACCAAGCCATCTATCAGTGGCGTGGTACTGATGTGCAGAATATGCTTACTTTTTCCAAACGGTATAAGCCAATCGAACATGCTACTCTAGAGGAAAACCATCGTAGCACGGAGGGCATTATTGAGCTTGCTAATAACATTAGTGCTCTAATAAGTGCGCGGCTTACGAAGACTATGCGGTCCGAAGACAGGAATCTCAAGCCTTCCTTGAAAGGGGAAATAGGGAAAGCCTCTTTTTTCACTCAAGCAGACGAGGCTAAGTTCATAGTGGATCGCATAGAACAGCTAGTAGGCACAGAATTCGTTGACCGGGATGGCCCACGGCCACTAGTATTGGCGGATTTTGCTGTGTTATACCGCTCTCTGAAGTATGCCAAACCTTTGTTACGAGAATTGGACAGGCGTCGTGCTGCCGGGGCCAAACTGGATTACAACGTGTCAGGCGTGAGTGGTTTGCTAGAACGTCTGGAGGCTAGAGCAGCGATGACCATTTTCTCTTACATGTGTGATGAGAATGACCAGAGTCTCGTAGATGTGGCTAACTCGTGGGGCAGGATACCTTCAGAAGATGACATTAGACAAGCAATATCTGCTAGTTTCGGGCTAAAAAGCCGAGACCTCAGGCGAAGCTTGAAAAGGATAAACATACTGAAAGCCAGATTTCACGATGGCAGGTATCACAGCCTACAAGTGTTGTATCAAGAAGTTCTGGAAAGTATCGAAATACATAAGTTGCATATGTCTGATGGCGAGAATGAAGGATTATTCTACAACCTAGCCCAGCTATCAAAAGCAATAGCTGATTTTGAAAGTATGTACGGTAGGGTAAAACCTTCTATAGCAAAGTATCTTATCAGATTCATGTGGAACTACGGGGTCTACAACTACGAGGAAGGTGGAAAGGACGACCCAACTAGAGTAAATGCTATAACCATCATGACAGTACACCGGGCAAAGGGAACGGAATTTCCTGTTGTATTTCTACCCTGCCTGACAAGCGGAAAATTCCCTTCATCTCTGACTGGTAGGAGGGGCAGATGGCTTCTGCCACGTAGTCTCTTCTCAGCTGCTCGCTACGAGGGCTGCGATGATGATGAGCGCAGATTGTTCTATGTGGGCGTTACAAGGTCTAAACGGTATCTCTATCTTACACATGCCGACCAGATTGAGGGCCTGAAACGTAGCTGTAGCCCAAGTACATTTTTTTACTCTGCCAAGTGTTCAACAATGCGGGATGGCGCGGAGGTAATAAAGCCACTAAGACTTTCGAAAACCAGTGCTCCGGTATTGTCGAGGGATACCGAGCTGAATCTGTCCTTCAGCCAGTTAAACTCGTACTTAAGATGTGGCTGGGACTATAAGTTCAGGCATGTCTTTGGCTTCGAACCTCGGCTTGTTGAAGAACTTGGTTATGGTGAAGCTGTCCACGCAGTTCTATTGGCGGTCCACAATGAGTGGAAAGACGGACGAAAGGTGTCTGACAAGCGCCTGCACCAGCTGGTTGACCAACAGCTCTTCTTGCCTTATGCTTCACCAGAGGCAAAAGATGCATTAACGGAGGTAGCCTTTCATCAGGTTCGGAGCTATCGAGACAAGAAGGAGAGGACATCGACACGAGTGCGTGCGACAGAAAAGGAGTTTGAATACGTGTCCGAAGGGGCTGTTATTAGGGGCAAGATAGACCTGTTGGAGAATCTCGACAAGCCGGGTGAAGTTAAAGTAGTTGATTTCAAAGCAGAACGTGCTGAGAAACTTACACAGAGACACAAGGTCCAACTGGGCATATACGCTGACGCTGCGCTACAATCTCTTGACTTAAAGCCGATTGAGGTAGCCATATATTCCCTACCAGGAGAGAGGGAGTTCTCAAGGCCAGTCGAAACCGAGCTCATAGAAGGTTCAAAGAAATATATTAGAGGACTCGTCGCTGCCATCGGCTCTCGGACGTTTGAATGTAGACCCACAGCAAAAACGTGTAGGGATTGTGACTTTGGTCGTATTTGTTTTAAAAGGGTATCTGAATAGGGGTTAGTATCCTCCCACGTCTGTTCTGCGGGTCTTTCTATCCCCAGAAATCTTAGACATTAGCCGCTTGTAGTGGCGGCGGAAGCCCATCCCCCATGCTCCTTGTCAACCCCCATGTCAATAACGCCAGCGTCTGCCACTTTTTTGCTCTCGCACAAGGAGCCCCCTATTGACGTTTGATTACGCTGGGGAAGGGAAATCGTAAGACATCAGAGAGCTAATACCACAGGGCTGGACTTACTGTTTTCGGACTCATAACCCTATGGTTATTGGGGCTAAATGAAGCTGATTGACCGTCATTGAATATCAGGGTTTGACAGTGGGTTTCCATTTATGGTATGATTTAGACAGTGGCTTAATAAGTGAATACAGAGTAAGGCACCCAAAAGGCAACCATGCACATTTAAAGCTAGGGGCGAAGAAAAGGGCTCGTGCGGGTAGGTTGCCTTATTTTATTATGGAGCGAGTTGAGGCTCCGTTAGTGGCGAGACTAACTGCCAAAGGGATATGCCTAGAGGGAATAACTTTGAAGGAGATAATATGCCATTAGGAACAGATCCCATAGAAGAATCACATCGCCTAAACTACATGCGAATTGTCGGTGCTGTCGACTTTAGTTTGGATGCCAGAGATGTCCTGTATGTACTATGCAGGGATTGTAATGATTCTGGTTTCTATGAAGGTAACTGTTGGCAGTGCCACCTCTTCCCAAGACGAAGACCCACTGTGCAAGAAGCCAATCCGCCAGATCATTTAGAGACAGTAAAGGAGGCACTAGCCGAACTTGAGAGGCTGCGGATCATAACCTACAGGCAATATGAATGCCAATCTGTGGGAGGAGAACTGAGGGATGGCATCCAGATAATGGATTGGGAATCGGATCAGGATCAGGCTTTCCTATTCACAGGCATGAAAGGGAGCTCCCCAGAAATGAGGTTACAAAGTCCTCAAATCAAACTCCTAAGGCAGGTATGTGAGCTTGCCGAAAAGCTAGGGGTTAGTAAAGCCGAGCTATGCCGTCAATGGGGAGTCGCCAATCGTCAAATCTACTACTACCTCAAAGGAGAAAAGCTACCCTCCCGTCGAACCTTTGGTAAAATGACTGTAACCTATCACCGATTACAACTATCCGACACAAGCTCGAACATGAGGGCTACAGACCAGAATAGCTCCACGCCTGAAGCATCTTAGCTCACGCCTAGAGACTATGCCCCAGAACCGTGCATACTTCCGTGATCCCGCCCTCTCCCCCTCAATAATTCAGTAGTGCATTTCCTTCTAAATAATGATTCATAACAATATTGATTTTTATTTAGTGTTCATCATTAATACTATAGTCAATATAGTAAATGATGTAGAGCCTATTGGGTGGCAGCATTTCTGATAGAGGTCGCAGTTCCCACAGGAATACTTCTTCGGTGGGTGAGCGAAGGAGAGGCTGTAACCCAGAGATAAAGTGTAGCGGGGCTGTCCCCCTCAACTTCACGCCTAGCTCACGCCTAGACAGGCATATATCTACAGGGGTAGGGGTCACGGGGTTATGCACAACTTTGGGTCACACTATTGCAGATAACCGCCTAGCCCATCGTCTCTCTCCGAGCCCGGCATAGAGCGGGAAACTATCCGCTTCCGTGTAAGGTAGCAGAATCTACGCCTAGATCTACCCGTCAACCCGTTGGTATTCGGATACTAGCTATAAACATCGCTATTTTAAATCGGCATGCCGGATATGCTGATATATCGTAGCCGTGACTGTGGATTGAAATCTCAAACTTCGAGGTAGAAGCCGACATCCTGATTATTCCTAGCTTTACTTTCAAAGACAGCTACACTTCCTTCATCATTAAACCGCTTTAAGCCTCTTTAATGCCCTATTCAGCCTCATTACGAGGGTGACCTAGCCATCTGTTTAACCTTATCCGCTATCAGGAGATCCTCCAGTTCTTATATTCCCCCCTATGACAATGCCAATCAAAAAGGTAAACGAACCTGTGAGAAAATGTGTCCAAACCTCAATGCCACGAATATCACAACCACATGACCAAGCAATAACTAGTGCGAGTGAAGCAACCATAAGCAAAACAACAAGTGCAAAACTCACCACTAGGATGATACCGGGGCGAAACGGGCGAGGCTTTTCTGCCAATTAAGGCACTCCTGTCCAGTTAAAGACTGTGCCACACCTTGGGCATGGATTGATATTTCTGCGAATAACCAGATTACATCTAGGGCATCTGTAACCTGTTGCATTGCGGTCAATGATGGCTTTAAGAAGCAACAGCCCAAGAATTATGCCACCAATAACAATAGGAGCTTTATTATTGCTCATAGCCTCTTCTCAGCCTTTGCGGTCACTTTCCCTACTTTATTCGTGGCTGTCTGGGCTTTGGATAGCAATAGTAGCATCGCCACAGACCATTCTTCCGTTGTCGAGTTCTCCTTCCACACTTCGGGCAAACTCGATATGGAGCTTGGTCTAGACCCCTGCGTAGTCGTCTATACCACTCCTCATGCGTGATAAACATCCAAATCTCTTTACTAACCTAGGTCTTATATTCGGGAAAGTAATCAGCCAAGTTTTTACCTTGAAAAGAGACATCACAAACGAGCCGACCACGGTCAACCCTGTATGCAGTCCCCAGTTCAACAGTCTCTCCAAGGATTAATGTTGATAACTTATCCTTGGCTGCTTGCTTCCCCGGTTCGATATCTGGTGCATCATAGCCAGTCGGTCGCACTCTATCTCCTTTTTGTTCTTGCCATGTCCAGCCCGATACAACGAAAGTGTCACCATCGATGATTCCCATGACCATAAACTCAGCCATAGTAACCTCCTACCAAGCTTTAGGGTTGTTCCACTGGAGCTATTTTATCTAGGAGCTCCTCATATATGGATAATAGCTCGTCCATCCGCTTCGCATTTGCCTCGACATCTTTCTCCAGCCGTCCCATCCTCATGCCAAACACAAACACTGCTGCCAGAGCTGCTATCACAGCAATAATAGAGAAGATTAATTCCACACTTATCATGTCTTCCCCTTTCTGGAACCATCTAGCTACTTCTTTGCTAACTAGTCTCTCGGGGTTCTTTTTATGTCGGGCGTTTACCGCCTCTACGTTCCCATGCCTTGGCTCTGTCCCGGGTTGTTTGTCGTCCTACCTTTACAATACGACTGCCCGGAAAGTCCTTCTGATGCTCTTGCTCCCGCTCCTTAAGAGGACGGTCAGTAATGCCTCGATGAACTATCTTCCCACCGCTTTTCAGGTGGTATTTGGTAGTATCCCGTTCCTTTGCCATCAGTATCACCTCGTATTAAGTTTTATTATATTATATCATAGTTTGCTCTTTCTAGCTAAAACCGCTGTTTCGGGCACACAGGGCGAGGTCTCTAGGTATTCTCAGCAAATTGGTCGATTAAGGTGGAAACCGGTCTAACCCCCTCAGAATATCGCCACGTTTCGCAACGTGTGGCGAGTCAGAGCAAAGCGTTGACATCCTTTGTTTAGCTCATTACTTCAATCCTTGCGTCGTTCCTCAATGCGCTTACAAATCGCAAGTAGCCATTCCTCTAGAGTCTCCCGTGCTTTGGTGCTTAAATCTTTTCGCTTTAGAAACGCAATCCAAACATCCTTTAGCTCTCGGGGATTGCTATACTGCCTAGCTATGGCATAAAAGGCAAGCGAAAAGCCAAATGTCGCCAATATAGCAGCATCCTGCGCCGTCAGCTTTATCTCCTCTAGCTTTTCTAATCTTTCAAAAATGTCCCACTCAGGTCTTTCCTCAGCCATTTTGTTTACCCTCCTTTGCGGACATTATATCAATAGGAGAAAGCTAGTAAAAGGCTAAACTTCAGAGCATTTAGGCGAAAGAGGGAACATTTAGCCACAAAGCTAGGCAACGAAGCCTGTTACCGGACTTGCTATCTATCTAGCTAAAGAGTGATTGATTTAGATGCGGGAGTAAATCCCGACACTATAAAGAGAGGAGGTAAAACAATGGCACTAGACAAGCGGGTAATAGCAATCCAAATGTTGCCAAAAGCCTACAACGAGATCCAGCGGTTAAAGGGAGAGCAAACATGGACTCGGTTCATAATCGAGTGTGTGCTGGCTAAAGTCGGCGACAATACCATCCTGCAGGAAGAGCTTGCCGGGCTAATCGCAGAGGCGGAAGCACGGAAGGTCAAAGTCGAAAAGCCAAAAGCCAAGAAGGGCAAGAAGGCAGCCAAGACGAAGGCTACCGGGGAAGAGCCGACCGAGACAGAGCTTGAGGCTATTGAAGCAGAACAACCAGTTTAGAAGTAGGAGGTAAAGATTAAGGGAGATCCAGCGATGGGTCTCCCCTAGTTTTTATGGGTGCTCCCCGGGCTGGACTCGAACCAGCAACCTACGGTTTAACAGACCGCCACTCTACCATTGAGCTACCGAGGATTATTCAGGTTGACAAACCTATATCTTTCCCGATTAACCAGTGTATCATAACAGCTATGATTTATCAAACTCAAACATAGGTGAATCTTCAAACGACCGCTAGGTTGTAGGTTCGAGTCCTACCCGGGGAGCCAGGTTTTTCTAACCTTCTACGTGCCACGCTCCTCCGATACTTCATGGCTTATTCCCACAAGCCCCACACCTCGAAACGGGAGATTTGTAAGCGGTATAGGCTGAATTTACTGGCATATCTTGGGATGCTATACAGTGGCTTTTGCTGTATAATCATTAGTTAGGTATCAATCGATAAGTAAAGAGGTGCAAAATGGGTGAAGAATCGGAGCAACAGAGGTTTGCAGTCCTGATTGATGGCGACAATGCTCAGGCATCCCTTCTTCCCCAAATATTAGCAGAAGTCAGCAAAGTCGGGCTGATAACGATTAAGCGGATATATGGAGACTGG
>JABUBL010000158.1_pt1 | contig 16907 bp, 14 predicted proteins | sample 7240371 | NCBI WGS metagenome assembly JABUBL01 (sample SAMN07256343, study PRJNA390944) | subsurface metagenome | isolation source: Methane hydrate marine sediment | place: Pacific Ocean: Eastern North Pacific, ODP site 1244 | collected 2002
ACAGTGGTGCGATCAATCGGTTGGTAGACGAACTGCGGCGCGGACATGACGAGGCTCTGGATCAGCACCTCCAGCCCCACCGCCTGATCGAGCTTTTCCAACTCCTGCAGCAGCCTGTCCCTGAGCTCCGCCGGTCCGATATTATGGCTCTGTGCGATGGATTGTACTCTGTCACTGAACTCAGCTAACGCCTCAAGGGAAAGGCCGATATCCTGAAGCCGTTGCCTCTCTTTGCTCAGGGTAGCGAGGGTTGTCTCGGCTTTCTCAGCCCTCGGCTCCATATCCTTGGTCCGGCGTGACAAGTCCCGCTCACGCTTTTCCATGTCCTTTACCCGGGGATTCAGCAGTTTGTATTTTTCTTCAAGATTGGCCACCGCACTGGCGAGTTTTTCCCGCTGCCTGGTCAGTTCGGCAAGTTGCTTTCTGTAGTCCTCATGCTGCCTTGACATTGGCTCTAGGTCAGCGGCTTTTCTCTCCAGCTCGTGCATCTTGTTGTCGAGATCCTCAAGACCCAAGCCTGTCTTCTTCTGGACTTCCTGAATGCTGTAAACCAGTCTGACGAATTCCTGAGCCTCATCCTCACTGCCTGCTAATTTGAGAATCAGAGGCCAGCGGTCAATGTCGGCTGGAGTAAGACCACATTCGTTAATCCGGGAGAGAACGGCGAGACCGGTGGCGCACTGTTCAGGAGTTAACTTTGACCGTTTGAGGTCGAGGGACAATTCACGAAGTAGTTCAATGTGTTCAACAACATCAGCCGCCTCGGGAAATTTCCCCGCCTTCAGTTCAACGACGACATTGGCGACCGTTCCTTTACTGACACCGCTTTTGACGGCGATTTCATCATAGGATAAGCCAGATAGATACTGCCTGACTATGGCGACCTTTTTCTTCGCTGATAACCTCTCCATTTTGAGCCTCCTTTACATATGATTTATGCTCTGACAGTTGGCGGACATTTGAACGAAATGATGAACATCTGGACTGCTATTTGAACTAGCATTTGAACAGGGATTTGAACAGTATTTGAACGAAAGTTGAACAAGAGAAGTTCCTCTGATTTTTAGTAGATCGATGACCGCACCGACCAACCTGCCACCAACCCGAAGTGCTTGACCAGTTTTCAGCCATAGAGAGCGAGATGGGGGTTTACCCATAGTTGGCATCCGCAATATGAGTCTAAACGGAAGCCCACTCATCTTATTGAGCCAGTGACTCTCCAGCAGTGGAGCACACTTAGGACAATGCCATTTCCAGCATCGCAGGCTCAGGAGTTTCTTAACCTGACCGTCAGGTCTGGTCATTATCTTCGTAGCGAGTCCACAGAGGGTCTGGCCATACGGTGACTTACCGTAGCGCGAGGCAAAATCACTGGGGGAGTCAAGGTTAGTTGGACTCTTGCCGCTCACCCCAGCGCTGTCACTTGGCAGGTTGAACAGAGCTTCAAGGTCTACCTCTGGAAGTACTCCATTCGGTGGAACTTGGAAAACGTACGGCACGCCACAGGGATGGGTTGAGGGCGGAGCAACAACGTAGGAGCCAAAACATTTGATTTCTATGCTGCCTACGCGTTGCGAACGAATCGGTTTCTTGGGTTTCACCCAGATGTGGTAACCTCGCCCGGTTTTGACTATCGGGCAATCTGGCGGTAGTTCATGGGTGGTGATAAAGCCAAAGTACGCGTCCTCCGAGTCGCAGTCAATGACAGCGAGGTTCTGCCCACAGCGCACGCCACAGTTGACACCCGGCTTTGATGCCCATGCCTCAAGTTCTGCTGGGGTTGGTTTCCAACCATCATCAGACCATTGAACTAGAGGGACCTTAGATTTAGGCTTCGGAGGAATTGGAGTTAAATCAAGACGGTGAAAAAGCCTAAAGAGACATCCGACCAACGCTGCTGCTTGAGAAGTGGATGCCTTTCGTTCCACTATTATGTTGTTCATCCTCGGCTCCTTTGCCGAGGGGGACACAGGATAGCCCGTCTACTTCTAACGAATCATCTAACGAACTGAATGGGACTAGACGGGGTTAGAGGTACCATCAGGCACAAAATGGCAAGTGGGGTCTGGACTAGATGGCACTCCCTGTGAGTGTAGGGAACTGAGCGGGACAGATGACCTCTGTCTTTTAATCAGGGTGTCACAGGTTCGAGACCTGTACGGCCTACCACAGTCTCAGAATCCCCCTCGGATGACCCCATTAATGCCCTAAAAGGGCACCTGATTGAAAAAGTCCGCTATGTAGCACTAAGTCGTAGACCCCTCCAAAATTTCCCTGTAGACTGTCAGTGTGAGGGATACAAAATGACCACACTGACAGACGCACTGGCAGCATATCGTATCTGCGCCAAGGCAGAGGGGAAATCGTACAAGACGGTGGACTGGGTCTGCGATACGGTGCGCTACTTCTCCGAGTTTCTGGGCGAGCAGGCCAACGACCTATTCAGTATGAATGCCCAGTGCCTGCGTGAATTCATTTTGGCCTTGCAGGCCAAGAAAGCCTTCTCGCAACACCGGTTTACCCGGCCACAGGAGAAACCCCTATCCCCGGATTCTGTAGCCAGTTACACCAGGGCAATTAAGAGCTTCTTTTCCTTCCTGGAAAGAGAAGAACTGATTCCGGTTAACCCGATGGTAAAGGTCAAAGTACCAAAGACGCCAAGAAAGAATATGCCTACATTCTCGGAAGGGGAGTTGGCGAGAATATTTACCCAACCAGATAAAAAGACCAGCGAGGGATATCGGGACTACACAATAATGCTGACGCTTCTCGATACCGGGGTTCGAGTGAGTGAGCTGTGCGGCCTTAACGTTGACGATGTTGACCTGACCAATGGTTATCTCAGGGTAATGGGTAAAGGGCAAAGGGAGCGCTATGTCCCAATAGGGTCAAAATTAACAAAGGCACTACTCAAATATAAGCTATCTCACCGGCCGGGAGCAAATAGCTCGGACAACTTTTTCCTGACCAGAGACGGCAGGCCTATCAATAGGGCCAGGGTCCAGAAAATCATTCGGCGCTATGGCGAAAGAGCCGGTATCAAGACAAGACCTAGTCCTCACACCTTCAGGAGCACAAAGGCAGTTCTCTACCTGAGGAATGGGGGCGATCCTTTCAGTCTGCAAAAGATGCTTGGACATAGCAGTCTGGTGATGACTAGGCGATACAGCAATCTGGCTGATAGTGATGTCCGCCGGCAACACCTTGCTTACGGAGTAGCTGACAGGCTCAAGGTCTAAACGCTATTTACGGATGAATGTCCGTGCAATCTCAGTGAGTACCTTGTCGGGTGGTGGTGCTTCCTTAACGAATTGCTTGACCTGACTTACCACCTCCTGAATTGACAGATGCTCTTCGCAGGTTGAGACTACTTGGGCGATAGGTAATCGCCGTTCAAAAATGCTAGCTAACTCCGCAAGCTTCTGAAGAGCATCAGCGGTCGCGGGCGGCAGCGTTCTTACCGCATAGCCAGCAGCAAGTTCATCTGGCCTAGCAGCAATTCCTATGACCCAGTCGCGCTTGCCCACCTTGCATGCTGCAACGCCGAAGTCTTTCCAGCGTTTAGGATAGTGCTCTGGGCCTCGTCTCAAGTAGCGGCGAACATTTTCCACGGACATGAAGGCGACATCATCCGCGAATCGCTCGGCTGTGTACCTACCTTCCACTTCGAGCTGTGACTTATGTAGTTCATCCATTTGCGCCCCCCTGTATTATGTATTATGCCTCGGCTGGTTCCATTGGCTCCTGTGCCTAGACGCCTCAGGCTTCAATCTCAGAGGGAAACCCTACCCCCTCCTCGTGGCAAAGCCTCTTGAAATCAGCCTTATCGTGAGCCTTCCTACCTATCTCGACCCAACGCTCATACAAAGTCAAGTTTTCTTCCCTTGTCAGGTAAAGGCTTTGCCCCCGCGGATTCCTCTTCAGCCTCAAAACGTGTCTAAGCCATCTATAGTCCCGGCTTCCCGGCAGGAAAATCCTCTGGCCTGTATGTTCAAGGTCTCCGTCCCACCCCTTTAAGGCATTTAGTATAACCTCCCAATCCACTATCAGCCTGGTGATGCTTTCCTTTTCTCCCTTCTGCCTTTCCTTTTCTTTAGCCTCACTGTATGCCCTTCTGTTGAACTTTTGGATGGCAAAGCCGGTCTGCTTCCCCTCTATTTGCCTCTCTATCCTCCATTCACGGAAGTATTGATACAGAGTCTTGCGGGTGACGTGCGGATCGTCAATATCAGAGGGACGGTTGCCTTCGTCAAAAAGCCGAAATAGTCCAACCTTTTTTCTGACCGCATAATGCCTCTTCATTTCAGACATCACTTCACAATTTGTATCAGAAAAATCACCACATAAAATTGCTTTTTGGTGCAAATTTTGGCAGCATTATCCGCCTAATGCCGGTGCATGGCCTTATACCCGCCCATGTCTCCAAGCCACTAGCACGAGGTTTTCTAGCCCCAACACTGTCATTCACTCTCGGATATACTTTCCGTCAGTTGAGCTACCAGCTCATCAAGCACTAGGCAGGCATTCACGTCGCCAGCTTCACAACGCTCCCTGGCTTCCTCTACTCGGTCCAGCATTACCTTAGTGTCTCCGACGCTGATCTCTCCATCCAGAAAAGCCTGGCGACTACCCTTTTCGAGCAAGCGGATAGTCCGCAGGGCCTGCCCTCTATTACATGGTCGTTCTTCCGCGGGAATGACTGGCCCCTCTTCCTTTTTCTGTAGGTTTCTGTCGTCCATAACTGGCCTCCTTCGCGTTTTGATTTCCACTGGAAACCATTCTAGCAGGTTTCCAGTGGAAATGCAAGACCCAATCGCGAGGTTATTGTTAGTCCGCTTATTGTGGTAGAATATGCCCAGCGGAAACTAAACAGGATTTTGCTATGACAGAATATATTTGCCTAAACTGCTTTCACCAGTGGCCGACGGAGGGTGAGTCGCCGCGGTGGGGGCGGTGCTCTGAGTGCGGCCGGAGGATGGGCGTGCCCCTAGGGCTATTCCAGAATCTGGTCGAGTGTATTCAGAGGGACAGAAGGCATCACCCTTGGCCGCCACCTCCTATGCGGCCACCGCGTCCACCTCTGCCTGATCTGGAAACGCCTGGGGCCATCGCCGAGCTCGTAGCTGCAAAGCCCTCGGCAGCCCCTCTGGTGCCACACATTATCGCTGAGGCCATGAGGAGGGCAGGCTAGACAAAAAGGAACAAGATCGTCCAATTTGACAAGCTGATAATGCATTTTGTGCAAAACTGGTCTTAAAAATCCATTGCTTGCCATTCCCTTTAACAAGCCACTTGCGGCTTTTTTTGCCAGATCCACCAGATCCATTCGAGTAACCTTAACAGCCAATTTGCAGATTCTTTGTCGCTTTGCAGGTGACTCGACCTCATTGGTGCATCTGACATGAACGTGCTGCATTGACTGCGATAACCGCAACGGCTGTGTTACCTGGCAGGGAAGAGCATCATATGACTAAACATTCCGCTAAAAAGTGTGATGGAACGGACTGCACCTTCATATCTAGACGGTGATTGAGAAAGACCTTGCTTTTTGTAATATTACTCACTATAATGAGTGTATACTCACTGTTTGGAGTTAAATTTAATGCTAAACTCACACATCATTACCACAGTCAACCAGAAAGTCCTAAGCTTTCTCGCCAAGTTTTCAGATAAAGAATTCTAGAGAGGGCAAATTGCTCGTAAGATTGGCATAGCTTACGGTTCAGCAAACCGTGCCTTAAATGAGTTGCATTCTACCGGCGCTATCAAGCGGAGGCGTGAAGGGAAAATGTATTTTTACTCCGTCGACATCTCCAACACAACCATAATCGAGTTTAAGAAATTGGTAAACACTATACTTATTGAACCATTGATCGAAAGGCTTAAGGATATATCTAGCAGGATAGTACTCTATGGGAGTTGTGCCCAAGGGACCGATACTTCCCAGAGTGATTTAGATTTGTTTATCGTGTCAAATGATAAGGAAGGGGTAATGGAAGCGATCAGTAACTTCAGCTTCTCTCAAGGGTTTGAGGATATCCACATCCAACCGGTAATTAAGAGCCCAGCCGAACTTATAGAGGCTGGAGAATCAGAGCAAACTTTCATTGAGGAAGTAGAGCAGGGCATCGTCTTATGGGAGAAGGTAGCAAATGAACCAAGACTTTAACCAGTGTCTTGAGAGTAAGAAGATTATTCCCTTCGCGAGGGGTAAAAAGCTCGTCGAGAAAGAACTATCAATCGCCCAAAGCGATTTGTCAGATGCAAAAGCGGGCTTTGATAACCAGCGATACAAATGGTCAACCATTCAAGCCTACTACGCCATGTTCCACGCGGCTAGAGCCCTTATCTACTCTCAAGGCTATCGTGAAAAGAGTCACTATTGCCTTGCCGTAGCTTTGAGGGCTTTGTTCGTGGATGAACGTAAAATAGATGCTCAGGCAGCACGTGATTTTCTAAATTCCATGAATCTTCGTGAGGCAGCTGATTATGAAGCAGAGTTTTCTCAGTCAGGGGCCAAAGCAGTTATTGCGTCTGCGGAAAGATTTATCACAAAAGCAGTGGCAATCCTGAGTGCCAAGGAGTAAAATCTGAATAATTCGTCCGGGTCTGAAGGAGCCTAGGCCAATGCCTAAAGCACTACCAAAGAACCATAGTTCATCAGATAAGCTAGAATCATGGTTCCAAAACCGCGGGTTGTTTTCTGACCATTTCCTCAGGGCACGGCTGCCTCAATGGAAAGAGTGGAAGACTGGTGAAGAGCTTGCCACTTTCCGCCAGGGGCTTTTGTCCTTATATGAATCAAGGAAGGCTATTTTACCCAACCTTAATGAAGCCCAAACGGAAGACGAGTTTATCAAGCCATTGCTTGATTTCCTGGGTTATGCGAATAGCTACATAGTTCAGTCCCCTACGAAGGTAGGCCAACAGACAAACCGACCTGATTATGCTCTTTTTCCGGACGAAACAACAAAAGATAAAGCTTATCAGAAGCTAAAAGACAATGACTATACTCAGTGTATCGGTATCGCCGATGCCAAATATTGGGAACGGGAGCTTGACCTATCTAAATCCAGTGAGCGGGATACATTTACTAATCAGAATCCATCCTTCCAAATAGCTGGTTATCTCACTGGCACAAAGCAGAAGTGGGGTATCCTCACTAACGGCCACTTATGGAGATTGTACTGTACTGAGTCACACTTGCCTTTGGGTAACTACTACCAGATTGACCTCGTGCAGCTCCTAGAAAAAGCCCCCGAGGAGCAGCTTAAATATTTCTATCTTTTCTTCCGTAAAGAAGCTCTACTTCGAGTTGACGGCGAGTCGTTTTTGGACCACGTGCTAGAAGGCAGTAATGCCTATGCTGTCGAACTGGAAACCGACATTAAAGAGCGCGCTTATGAAGTGGTAGAAGTCTTATGCCGCGGTTTTGCATCAGGTTTTCCTCAAGCACAACTCACCACAGAGACACTGAAAGATATTTACGATAACTCTTTAACGCTTCTCTATCGCCTGCTTTTCACATTCTACGCTGAGGCGAGAGAACTTCTACCCCTGACCGCCAGTGTAAGCTACCGTGATAATTACAGCATGCACAGGTTAACTCTTGATATCGATGCAATATACATGAAGGAGCAACATCTAAGCGAACAGTCAACCATTTACTATCAGCGTGTTGGTAACCTCTTTAAGTTGATAGATGGGGGTGACCCAAGCCTCGGTGTGCCAGAATACAATGGTGGGCTTTTCGACCTGGAGGAACACCCTTTCCTTGAGGAGCATGCTATTGCTGATGCCTTCCTAATTCCAGCAATCCAGCAGCTTGCTCAAGTATATGATAAGGAACTGAAGCGAGTGGTTGCTGTTGACTATAACACCCTGAGTGAGCGCCATTTGGGGAGTATCTATGAGGGTCTCCTGGAGTTTAAGCCACGCCTTGCGCCGTGCGATTTGGTAACCATCAAGGAAAAGGGCAGCATAAAATATGCTCCGGCTGGTAAACACCCTAGCAAGAAGGTGGCTTATGGGAAGGGGGACCTATATCTCGCCAATGATAAAGGAGAGCGAAAGGTTAGCGGCTCTTACTATACCCCGGAATACATCGTCAATTATATTGTGGAAAACACGCTCGACTCACTGGTGAAGGAAGCTCAAGATAAGACGAAAACTATCAAGCCGAAGGTAGATGAGGCAATTGCAAAACAGCAAAAGCTGAAGGAACAGAAGCAGGGCCTGGAGCCAACGGAGAAATATGACCGCGCAATAGCTGAGGAGCGCGAGTGGCTCCTTGAGCCTTATCTTTCCTTGAAAGTGCTTGACCCAGCTATGGGTAGCGGCCATTTCCTGGCGCGGGCCACAGACTTTCTGGCTGAAGCTATTGCCTCTGACCCGTATATTGAGTCGCCAACGGAGCTTACTGAAGAGTCGGAACTAACCTATTACCGCCGCCGAGTGGTGGAAAGCTGCATCTATGGTGTTGACCTGAATCCCTTAGCTGTTGAACTTGCCAAACTCACGCTGTGGCTGAGCACTATGGCTAAGTCCAAGCCGCTATCTTTCTTAAACCATCATCTGCGGGTGGGTAACAGCCTCATTGGTGCTAAGGTAGCTAACCTGGATGAGATACCGAAAAGGAAAGAAAAGAAAGGCAAAGCACTCGACCTCAGCCGGACACCGGTACAGATGGGGCTGTTCCAGCAAGCCTTCAACCAAAAGCTCTATGATTTGCTCCAGAATCGGGCGCTCATTGCCCAACTGCCTACCGAAACACTGGAAGATGTCCGTAACAAAGAGAAATGGGAGCGTGATTTTGAGCATGATGCGGAGCGTTTCCGCACCCTTGCCGACCTCTGGGTAAGCACCTATTTTGATAGTAAGGTCAGGTGGGATGAATACAATGCTCTGGTAGAGAACCTCCAATCAACCCAACCAGAATGGGAAAATCTGCTAAAGAAAGAATATGTTAAGAGGGCTCTGGCTATGCGAGAGGAAAGACATTTCTTCCATTGGGAGCTGGAGTTTCCCGAGGTCTTCTACGATGAGCAGGGCAACCGCAAAGATGATGCCGGGTTTGATGCTGTAATAGGCAATCCACCGTATGATGTACTTGCTGAAAAAGAACAAGGTTTCGAGGTCGGGCCTGACAAGGATTTCTATAGTCACTGTGTGTACCTACAGCCAGCGCTAGGTGGAAAGCTCAATTATTATCGTCTATTTAGCGCTCTTAGCATCTGGTTGTGTCGAACATGTGGGTATCACAGCTTCATTGTACCAATGGCACTAATAGGAGATGCACAAGCACAGCCATTACGCAGCTATATTCTTACTAACACACAACTTCTATCCTTAGAGGCATTCCCACAAAAGGATGATCCTAATAACAGGGTATTTGAAGAAGCCAAACTATCAACTTGTGTCTATATCCTAAGCAAACAAAAACCTTCGGCTCCATTCTCACTTCGTATACATCCTGGAAAGCTTATCCTGATTACCTCAGCGCAAATTGAATTAACGATGAAAGATGTTGAATTGCTGGACCCCGGTGAAATGAGTATCCCAAGCATGCCGGGAACTGATGCAAAACACGTTGCCTTTGGTGTTGCCCTGGCAAAAAGATGTTTAGGTCATCGATTCCGGGAGATAGCTGTCTCACAACAAGGCGAGGTTAATCTGACTACTCACGCTCCATTATTGTCTGATCTACCTATAGGGCCAGAAGTGTTGAGGGGCGCAAATGTCGATAGATACGAGTTCAATGAAGAACCAAAACAAGGTACACCTGACCTGCCCCAAGTAATTGTACCACTTTCTAAGTTAGAGTTACCGGTATAAGAGCCGGCATTATCGCTTCAGGAGCTGGTGGTCTATAACGTAAAGCACTATGTGGTCGAACATGATTATACTCCTGCCGCCATTGCTCAATCAATATCTTAGCCTCAGTCAATGTGGTAAATATCTCCCGGTTGAGCAGTTCATCTCTTAGCTTGCCATTGAATGACTCTATATATCCGTTCTCCCATGGGCTGCCTGGCTCGATGAAGAGGGTCTTTACCCCAAGTCCGGCTAGCCAGTCACGAACCCTCTTTGCCGTGAACTCAGGACCGTTGTCTGACCGGATATGCTCCGGAACACCCCGAAGGAGAAACAACTCATACAGTTGGTCGATTACATCCTGTGAGCTAATGTGACGATCCACCCTCATAGCCAGACATTCCCTGGTGTATTCATCAAGGATCGTGAGTATCCGAAAGGACCTGCCGTCAGACGTCCTTGCCATCACGAAGTCATAGCTCCAGACGTGATCCTTGTGCTCTGGCCTTAGTCTGATACACGACCCGTCATTAAGCCATAGACGTCTCCTCTTTGGCTGCTTCTGCGGTACCTTCAACCCTTCCCTCTTCCAAATACGTTCGATCTTCTTGTGATTCACTTGCCATTCCTCTTCTTTCAACAATGCTGTTATTCTGCGATAGCCATACCTACCATATTGAGTCGCCAGTGCAATAACGCGAGCTGCCAGCCTTTCCTCCTCATCCGTTATATGTAGCGTATAACGTTGTGTCATCCTGGCCTGACCAACTATCGTACACGCCCGCCTCTCCGAAACACCCAGCTTCTCCTGTGCTCGTATGATTGCTGTGCGTCTCTTCGACGGGCTTAGAAGTTTCCCCGGGCAGCCTCCTTTAAGATGGCATTGTCCAGGTAACCCCATTCACTGTTTGAGACTGGTTCAGTTCGATCGTCTTTTCCATGGCTCCTTGGGGATACTGAATCAGTACCCTCGCTGTGGGGTTTGTTCCGTATCTCCTGTCGGTCTCATAGATGACATTAATATCTTTAAAGGTGATATTGTACCAGCCGGGAGACACCTGCTTTCCCTCCGTGTCTTTCTGGTCCCAGGTGAAGTCCAGGGTCATCGTATCATCTGGTTTTATCTCCAATGGCTGAGTGCCAGCAGCTACTGCAAAAACTATCTCATCCTGATTTCGCGGCTTTACCTGAATTTCTGGAGGGTACGGGTCAAGTGTAATGGGTTCTGAAGACACGTTGATAAGTGATAACTTGACTTCAACCGATTCCCCTGGCAGATAATGAGCCTCTTCAGGAACTACACTCACTTCAAACGGTGGCGGTGGTGCCGGCATGGGAGGTGGCGGCATCGGCGCGGGCACTGGTGACGGCGTAGGTGCAGGCGCTGGCGCTGGAGCTGGTGCCGGAGCGGGCGCGGGCGCAGGAGCCGGGGCTGGTGCAGGGGCTGGTGCTGGAGCCGGAACCGGCGGTGCCTGACCGACTCCACCGAACTGCCCGATAGCAGCTACCACCGCTATGACAACGACCGCGGCTGTAACCGTAGCCACCTGCCATGTCTTGCTTGTCAGTAGTTTGTGCAAGCCATCAAGCCAGCTACCCTTCTTATCCAAGCGCGCTCGCACCTTTTCCCACGCTTGTGGTGAAGGGGACACGTCTTCAGCCATTGACTTCAGCATCCCACGCAGACTCACCTGCGTGGCCGACATTGCTTCCAGTTCAGCACGGCACTGTGGGCAGCCGGGCAGGTGCGCTTCAATAGATGTCTTCTCTTCCGGCGTGACCTCACCGTCAAGATAGGCAGTTAAAAGCTCACATATTTCTTTGCAGTTCATCTCCTCTTCCCTCACGCTGACGCCTCCCCCGGGTTCATCTGTTCTTTCAAATATCGGAGCGACTGGTTGAGCCGGGACTTCACTGTACCCAGAGGAATCTCCAGCGCCTCGGCAATCTCCTGGTAGGACATGTCATTGAAATATCTAAGCACCAGCACCGAGCGGTGCTTTGTGTCCAGTGAATCCATCTCCCTGAGCAGCCGGTCGTATTCCAGCTTGTTGACCAGTATGTCCTCCGGCTGAGAATGCTTCATTTCCGGCAGGTCAACCCCTTTTTCTTCAAGTGATACGGTGGCAGGCGTTTTTCCTGGCTTCTTTTTTGAGCACTGATTGACAGTGATACGGTGCAGCCAGGTGGTGAGCTTGCCTTTATTCGGGTCATAGGTATGCCTTTTAAATATGCTATATACTGCTACAATGATTAACAGGCAAAGGATAATTCCTGTAATTAGCCCGATTACTGGGGTATTATGGGTATATTTATCAAAGATAGGTGCTGTTGTGTAGGATAACAGTCCTATGATTATAGTGGTCGCTGTTGCCGCTAATAATACGAGCAAACCCCACGTGTGTTCGCCATCTTGTATCTTCTTGAGCTGATTGATATCGTGTCCCATTATCGCTAGGTTTTTTTCGGATTTTCTAAACCAAGCGATAAGGCTTAACGCAACGTAACCCATTATCATAATGAATATGATAAAGTACAATTGGAAGAGGGAAAGCTGGGTATCAATGTCGTTACGCAAGCCTAATACGAGGTACCATTTGTTGGAAGAATAGGCGATTAATGAAGGCAAACAAAATAGAATATTGAAGGTGGTAAATATGCCGTTGGCTGGCTCACTCTTGGAGAAAAGCAGAAGCAACGCTGAGCATAATAGAATCGCGGTTACGGTGATTAGAGTAATTGCGCTGTCGAAATGAATCGTGTCTGATAAAAATGCTACGGAAGCAGAAAATACTGAGGAAGCATAAAAAGCGAATGTAGCCGCAGCTATCATTATTACAGCAACTGTTATCTGTAATAGAAAAGTAAACATGTTAGTATTACCTGTGAATTAGTAGTTGTCTGACCAGGGCAGTTGTAAAATTGACTCGTTTCGGATTCCATTCAATTACGGTGGCGCCTAAAGCACGCAGCTTTTTTACGTCAGGTCGTGTTTCTATTTGTATCAGCTCTGATGCGTTTCTCTCGTAACTATTACGCTGTGGTAACATGGTATAACCGCCAATACTGATAATAACCAGCGGCAGTCTTCTCTTAAGCCTTCCTCTAAAAACGGCCAGTTTTTTTGCCCCCTCTATTAACTTATCCGTAGAACTAACGTCCAAACGAGTGATAATGAAACATAACGGATTATAACCGAGTATATAGCTACGGCATCTGTCAATAGCACTGGAGAGGTTGTCTCCTTCTGGTGAAGTTGTGATTTCCAGTAAATACCGGGAAATCTTGTAAAATTGCCTTGTGCCTGTATCAGGGTAAAAAAGTTTTTCGGAATTATTATAAATATACATCCCCACCCTATAACCCAAATCCAAATGATAGCGTGCAACTCTGTTAGCTGCCTCAAGGCTATACTCGAAGCAGTTCTCCATAGAATCACCGATATTCATATAAGAAGCTGAATCGAGGAACAGCCAGACCGCTTTCTTCCCTTCAACTTCATATTCATTTGTTAAGGGACTGAATATCCCTCGAGATGACCTTCTTGCTGTTGCCTTCCAGTTGATACTTTTTACCGGGTCTCCGACAACGTAGTTCCTTATCTCTCTGAAATCAGTTGTCGCAACACCTATCTTGGCGATATCGATAACAGGTAGGGGCGAAGAGGAGAATGCCTTGATACTCCGGACTTTTCGTATGCTGAGTATCTTCGGTTTGACGATGAGTTCGATTTCCGTATTGGATATCTCGCCGGTTTTTGTCTGAACCAGACCTAATAAATGTCTTGCTTCCCACTTTACGGGGTTCAAAAGATATTTCCCTCTTTTAGGACATCTGACTTTATAAGTAAATATTAGGGTTTGTTTGCCCGGTTTTTTCCAGAAAGCCAATATGTTTTTACCGTCTACAAGCTCAAATTCAGACGGTAGCGGTTGATTCAAAACGAGCACACCTATGCCATGGTTAATGGACACCTGGTAGGATATTTCTATAATATCGCCTACCCATAGTGTCTTACTATCGAATTGTGATGTTCCTTCAACCGAACCTGGCTGGTGTATAAACATGCCGGATAACCCTACTATAAGCGGTAAAAGGCTGATAATAAGTAAAACAGCATTGCCCAGCAATAACGCTAAAATGAACAGGCTGCTGAATGTGCCTAGGTATATTGTTGTCTGTCTAGTAAGCATTTTTTTATTTGGGGTGGAAATCCGTTGGTGCCGGTATACCGGCCACAATTTCCTTTATTACTTCTTCCGTACTGACTCCTTCAATGATTTCCTCTATGTCAAGTATTATGCGATGTGAAAGAGCATCGGTAGCAAACATCATGACGTCATCAGGCGTAACGAAGTCTCGACCATTTATCAGGGCGATACTGCGTGAAAGTTTTAACAGGGCGAGGCCGCCTCGGGGGCTTGCGCCTATCTCTACCTTTTCGTGTTCACGTGTTGCCCGCACTATCTTGCTTGAATATTCCAAAATGCATTGGTCGATGTAAATCTGGTTTTCCGCCATTTTATGCAGGGACCTGAACTCGTCTGCTGATATTACCGGGCTGATGTCTGGTGTCGGGTCGTCTTTCTTCCATTCAATCCGCCTTTTCAGGATATTTACCTCTTCGTCCAGAGATTCGACATACCCGGTAGATAGCTTCATTAAAAATCTGTCCATTTGTGCCTCCGGTAACGGGTATGTACCTTCTTGTTCAATAGGATTCTGAGTGCCCAGTACAAAGAAAGGGTCGTCCAGTATATGGCGCTCACCTTCTATAGTCACCTGCCTTTCCTCCATGGCTTCGAGAAGTGCCGCCTGGGTTTTTGGAGGAGTTCGGTTTATTTCATCCGCCAACAATATATTGGTAAATATCGGTCCTTTCATTAACTCAAAATTTGAATCGCCTTGGCGCCACACGGTAGTTCCAATAATGTCGGCGGGTAGCAGGTCCGGTGTAAACTGGATCCGCTTGCACGAGCAGCCTATTAAGTTGGCGAATACCTTGGCAAGCAAGGTCTTTCCAAGCCCCGGATAATCCTCAAATAATACGTGACCGTTGGCAATCCCTGCCGCAAGTAGTTTCTTTAAAAGCATCTGGTTTCCGACAAACACGCTACCGATAGCATCAATTATTTTCTGACAGGCTTCTCTTGCTTCCTCTATATTTCTAGTAGTCATATACCTTCCTCCGAAAGTTTTGATGGATTGTTAGAATACGCCATAATATTCTCGACCACTTCATTTAACACACGTTTTCGTAATATTGCATTCCTGTTCTCAACGTTTTTAAGGGTCCAGGCAGATGCAAACCAAGGTGCCTCCTCGTTTCTATGATTAATTATTGGCTGCAGCATTAGTTGTATCCCCTCTGCTTTTATGCCAATGTAATCAAGCAGAAGAACCAGGGCTATAATCAATTCGGTACTGTCCGATGTCTCAACGAACTTTTTCTGTATTCCGGTTAGATAATCAAACCATTCCTCACCTACTTCTTGAAGTATCTGCTGGTGCTTTTCCCATGTTAATAATTTAATATCGTCGGTGTAACTCTCTCTAATTCTGAACCTTATACGGCGGTAAATGAGCCATATTACTACAACGGCTAATCCCCACTCGATGAGGAGAGAATATGGTGTCGCCCTATTGATTGGCGGGTGTATAAAGATAATATATACGGCTATGAGCACCGCCATAGTGAAATTGCGCGCTTGTGATTCTGAGAGCCAGTAAAGTATGTCACTGAAGAAAGGAATATCCGAATCCTTGCCGTAGGCAGCCAATGATGTCAGCCCGCCGGTGGCAAACCCGGCAACGAAGATTACCATGATGCCATTAGCAACAGTGGAGGATTGCGCGTATCGATTTAACCCGTACCACACGGCACCGCTGACCAGAATATATCCTATAGCTGAAGTTAAAGGTGCGATATTTTTCAGTTCGTCCTTCATACGAAACGTTTTTGCCAGTCGTAAGAGGGTAAAGCCGGTGATGGCAATAACCAGAGAAAAGAGTAGCCTGTCAGCGAATACACTTGATGATTGAAAACCATTTGCCTTGAAGAATGTTACCACCAGGAAGATAAAAGATGCTCCGCCAAAGATAACGGACAGAATTAAGCCGCCGTAACCGGGGATGAGAATAGTAATTGTTCTGCTGGCGAGCCTTAAAACGTAGAATCCCGCTATGGGTAAAATCACAAATGACAGATTTTTTGAAAATAACTTGGATACCGGTCCGTTACTGCCGAATAAATATACGACTAAAATAACAATTACCGCAAAGACTATTACATCTTTTAATGCCTTTTTAGCAGTATTACTCATTGCCCCTCTCACAAAACTGCTTTATCTCCTGTATGCTTAGATATATATCCTCATAATCCCGGCGGCTAACTTTGTGGGTGCTGTAATTAGCCACTTCAAAACATGTAGTTATGTTGCTTAGGACTGCTTTATCTATGCCTGAATATGAGTTCAATATACTTGACTCTATTCTGCGGGGAGTCGAGCCCATGGTAATCTTAGTGCCTTGTTCCTGTATAAAATCGACAAATGAATTAAACAAAGCCACAATCTCTTCACGGTAATCGACAATCCTTATCTTACGTCTTACCTTTTCTGCCCGGTATTCTTTGTTACCAGGAAAGTCGCCGGTAACAGACAACGTACCTTTTTCAGTATATTTATCCGATATTTTATGGTAGCCACCTGTTTCAGTCTCAAGCAGGGTTCTATCAGCCAAGCTGATATGAACTTTCATTTTCAATTCTGGCATTTCGCGCTCTCGGTAGTCTGATATTCTGCATTCTATATCCAGTTCTTCGTTTAATCCCCATACATCCGGGAAACCACCCTCTATTTGAGGGAAAGTAATACTAATATTGACAGAATTTTTATCTTGTACATGTGCGGGGGGGACTTTCGGCTGGGTTATTACTGTGCTTTCCTTCGATACCTTAGCTGATGTGCCATCATCACGCACGGGCATAATCGCGCTTTTCCCGCTCTTCCTATGTCGACGATAGATAAAAAAGCCTGTCAGACCGCTTATAATCACTAAGGCTGAAGCTATTGAGAACCAAATGAATGCAGAAT
>JABUBL010000159.1_pt1 | contig 16850 bp, 14 predicted proteins | sample 7240371 | NCBI WGS metagenome assembly JABUBL01 (sample SAMN07256343, study PRJNA390944) | subsurface metagenome | isolation source: Methane hydrate marine sediment | place: Pacific Ocean: Eastern North Pacific, ODP site 1244 | collected 2002
TCCATACTCCAGGGCGAAGCTGAAGCGAGGCCCGAACCGCCCAATCCAGAGGTCGACCGCTTCATGTGGGAGCAGGAGCTCTACTGCTGGGGCAACAGCGGGAAAAGGCATCCCCATCCATCAATATACCCCAACGCAGGTGAAGCAGGCAGTATCAAGCTACGGGCACAGCGGAAAGGAGCAGGTGCAGGAGATGGTGAGAATACAACTGCGTCTCTCCTCCCTCCCCCAGCCCAGCGATGCCGCCGATGCCCTGGCAGTGGCGTTATGCCATATCCAGGAGATGCACCTGGCCAGAATAGTGGGAGATAGAGAAGGGACATGATCGCCGGCTTGCACGGAACCTTAGAATCCCGCGGCGCTAACTGGGCTATCATTAAGGTCGGTGGCGTCAGCATTCAGGTCTATATGCCGGCCTCAACTCTAAGCACACTGGGTGCCATCGGGGAGGAGGTGCACCTCCATACCCACCTCCACTTCAAGGAGGATAACCTGGCGCTCTATGGCTTTGCCTCACAACAGGAGCTGGAGCTATTCCAGATGCTCATCGGCGTCAGCGGCGTGGGACCCAAGGCTTCCCTGGCCATGCTCTCGGCAATGAATGCCAACGACCTGGCCCTGGCCATTGCCACCGGGAATGTCGACCTCCTGTCTCAGGTGCCGGGCATAGGCAAGAAGATGTCCAGCCGCCTCGTCCTGGAGCTCAAGGGGAAGCTGGAAAGCATTTGGGTTGGTGCCGCCGTCCTGGGAGAAGCCAACGCCGAGGTCATCGCTGCGCTGGTCAGCCTGGGCTACAGCCCGTCCGAGGCTGCCTCCGCTGTCGCCGCCATCGCCGATTCCCCAGACCTGGCCCTCGAGGACAAGATAAGGCTTGCCCTTCAGCACTTCGCCGCCCGCTAAAGATTGAAACCGTGAGGCCACTGCGCCCAGTTCGAAAAGAGCGAAAAGGGTGAAAAAAGAGCTGCTCGACCTTCTGGCCTGCCCCGAGTGCGGCTCGGTGGAGCTGGTGCTGAACCATTCTGCCGAGGAATCCCTGACTTGCGCCCGCTGTAACGCTTGCTATCCTGTCCGCAACGGCATACCACAGATGTTGCCCAACCCACTGGCTACCAGCCTCCAGCTCACAGAGACCTATAGGGAGAAATTGAGGGCTTCCATACTCCAGGGCGAAGCTGAAGCGAGGCCCGAACCGCCCAATCCAGAGGTCGACCGCTTCATGTGGGAGCAGGAGCTCTACTGCTGGGGCAAAGAGGTCATCTATAAGGATTCCAAGGCGGCAGAGATATTTTCTTCCTATTCAGAGCAGGGGGCGAGACGGCTGTGCCAGTTCATTATCGCCAGGGCGAACGGCGTTCAAGGCAAGAGCCTGCTTTATGTGGGCAGCGGGAACGACCGCCTGGTGACGCTTCCCCTGGAGGAGGAGGGAGCCTTTGTGGTGAACCTCGATATTGCCCCAGAGCCCCTTGAGGACCTGATGCAGGCAGGAGCAAAAAGCTGCGTCTGCGGCGATGCCCGCCGGCTCCCCTTCCGCGCCGATGCCTTCGATGTGGTATTCTCCAAGGGCTCCATCCACCATTCCCACCCCATAGACCAGCCCCTGCGCGCAATGGCCCGGGTGGCGAAGAGCGGGGGGCATATCATCGTTGCCGAGCCGGGCAAACACGTGCTCTCCCGCCCTCCCCGTGTGCTCTCGCCTTCTGGCTTGGGATACCCGACACCCTATGAGGACGCCATCTCAACCCGCGAGGTGATCGACATCCTGAATAACGAGGGCATCTCACAGCTTGAGGTGGCAGCCCTTACCCACGCCCCTCCCGGGGTTACGCCATTGATAGCCCGCCTGTGGGAGAGCCTGGGCAAGGCCATGCCCTGGCTTTTTCGCCGCTTTGCCTTCGAGTTCATCGTTTATGGGCGAAAAGGGGGGCCGACCCGTGCTATACTATAAGGGGGTATTATGGAGACCTTTGTCTATGTGATTTTATCTCTGGTCATCGTTGGTCTGCTGGCAATCGTCCTTGCTCTGACGCTGAGGCCGAGGCGGGTTGAGCTTCCCGATATCGAAGGCTTGGCGGAGAAGCTGCGCTTCGCCCTGGCATCCGAGGCCTCGGTGAGGGAGATACAGGATATGCTGAGAAGCCTGCCCCACGATGTCCTGGAGTCGATAACCAGGAGCCTGGGCAAGAGGACGGGGCGGCTCAACGAGCTGCTGGCAACCTTCGAGCTGACCCAGTATGACCGCCTCTTCTATCTGGGGGAGCCTATCGACTTCGTCGGCATCAAGTATGATGAGGGGGTGGACTTCATCGAGGTCAAGACGGGCAAATTCCGCCTCAGCGCCGACGAAATGAAGCTCAGGGAGCTAATCGAAGCGGGGAAGGTGAACTACGTGCCCCTCACCGTGGAGAAGATAGGCATCGTGGAAGAGGTGGACACGGGGGAGTAGGGGAACGGTGGGCTTGGGCGCCTGCTACGCTAGCTTGGGCTGATCATGACAGGGAAAGTCCTGTCAAATCAGCGAAATCGTTAATGGCCTTTTGCAACTCTTGCAGCTTTTTGATCCTAGCCGAGTCGCCATCTCGAACAGCGCGGATTTCACTTGCTGGCGCGTCGTGAAGCTTCTCGATAGTGCGGTCTATGGATTTGTAAAGGACAGCACCTAGCTCTGGTTGACCCTCAGTAAGCACATGCCACGCTACGTCATATCCGCTTTCTTCCAGGGCGGCGAGGGCTTCGGGGTTGGCTACAATTTTGGGGAGGTCACGCACCTGAACGCCCTTACTCAGCTTGCCATCCCTTACCCACCGCACAAACCTGTCCTCCCAAGGCCCAGCAGCTTCTTTCTTTTTGAAGGCCTTGTAGAACTCCTCGAAGTAGGACCACTTGTAGACGTCCTTACGGTCCGTCGAATCCTTCAAGAATTGTTCTTTCATGAGTTGGTAGGCCCACAACCGCTTGTTTACCCAGGCCTTGTTCTTGCGCAGGTGCTGAGAGAGATCTTCTACCGTGTAGCTGTAGTCATGAGCCATCCCGTACAAATACGCTGCCTGTTCGTAAGCGTCCCATTCAATCTTCCCAGCCACATGAAGCTCACCGAGGATATAGGCGATTTCCCTCTCGGTGATGTCCTCAGGCAAAGTACTGGCCGGGATTTTTGCCCATCGCTCATCTTCCTCATCCTGGTATAGCTTCCTATAGACCACAGTGCGGCAGTTACCCTCAGCTATTGTTCCATCGGCTCTGACGATAATACGCTCCAAGAGCCCCTGGTTCTGTTTGATGGAGTGGTAAAGCTGTTTGACATCATCTTCATGCCAAAGCTTTTCCGCAATCTCTTCCTCTGTAAGCTCGCGCCCCAAGAGGGAGAGAATGAACTGGACACGCTGGTTCCTCGGGTCGAGGTGCACCTCGTATATGGGAAGGTTAGTGTACTGTAACCTGACGATCCTGCCCGCCACTGTGATCTCCTCAACCATAGTGACAGCTTCTGCTCGCTCCATAGAACTCATTATTTTCACCTCCTATAGAATTTTTGCAGCGAGCAAGCGCCCAAATTCCCACTGCTTCAGTTGTTAAAGTGCTTAGGGTTTGCCAGCTACAAAGCTAGCGAACTCACCTCGCGGCATCTGCCGGATGAGCCTATCGATTTCCTCCAGAGTTTCGATCTCAGGAAAGCGCAGGCCTGGCTCCCAACCTGGCGGCATCAAGCTCCGGAGATAATCCTTTTCCCGCTCAGTTTTCAAAAGGTCCCAAAATCGAAACATACCTTCGTCCTCGCTGTACTACATTATCACACTCCATCCATTTTGTCAAGTTTTTTTAAAAAAAGATGCAAAAGATAACCATGTATTGACAAAAGATAAAGTTTGAGTTATAATTCAAAATAAGATTTTAAGTTTAGCTTTATTTTGCCATGGATACCGGAGAGCTGGTCAGTGCCTTAGGGGTTTCATTTCCCCGCCAGGAACTGTATTATTTAGAGTCCCAGGGGTTTTTGCGTCCTCAGAAGCGCCGAGTGGGAAAGACCTTGAAGCGGGACTGGCCTGCGGAAATCATCCCAACGCTAAGAGTATATTGGGAACTCCGTGAACAGGGATTCCCGCCCAGAGTGGCGTGGGAAAAGGCAGAAATTCCTGCTCTCCCTGAGAAGGAGGATTAGCTATGCATGTGCTGCTAGTGGAGCCTCCCTACTACACACGTTACCCGCCACTAGGCTTACTGAAGCTGGCCACCTACCATAAAATGCTTGGCGACACGGTGGAACACATCAGGGGCTACGCACCCGCTGAGCGTCAGCCTGATCGGATTTATGTAACGAGCCTGTTCACTTATGCATGGCGCCCAGTACATCAGGCAGTCGCATTCTGCAAAGCTCTGTACCCTCAGGCGCCAATTACACTTGGGGGTATCTACGCCACGCTAATGCGTGACCATGCAGAGCGTTCTGGCGCTGAAGTTTTTACAGGCCTCAGCATGGACATTGAGCAGCTATTGCCTGATTACTCTTTAGTACCTCAATTTGACACAAGCCTCCTATTTTCATCAAGAGGTTGCATTAGGCGGTGCCCCTTCTGCGCCGCCCCTATCCTTGAGCCATTCGACCCCGGCGAAACGGGCCTCAAAAGCATAAGCCATCTCATAGAGCCTAGCTTCAGAAAAGTAGTGTTCTGGGACAATAATTTCCTCGCTAACCCTCACTGTCGCGACATAGTCGGGGAGCTCAAAGAAAGAGGCCTGGAAGTAGACTTCAACCAAGGGATTGATGCTAGGCTTATCACTGAAGCAGTCGCAAGGGAGTTCCAAGGCCTGAAGCTTCAGCCGATCCGAATGGCATACGATACCCCAAGCCAGAAGGCACCGCTGGAAAGGGCGGCCTCTCTGCTTGCAGAAGCGGGCTTCGACAGGCGAAGGATGCTCATCTACCTGATGTACAATTATGAGGATACCCCGGAAGAGTTCCTCGGAAGATTGCGTGAGGTACTCGATTTGGGTCTGGTGGCCTACCCTATGCGATATGAGCCAATCGGTGCCTATGATGCAGAGGGCAATCCCCTGAGCAAGAATTCATTCATATCAGAGTATTGGAGCGCTGAGCAATTGGAGATGTTGGCAAGAGCGCGTAGAGTGATAGGCTATGGGGGCGCCTTTCCCCCTTATGAGGGCCTTAAAAAGAAGATAGGTAACGCTAGGACATTTGAAGAGGCGTTTGCACTAAGGGAACCGTCACGAACCAAATTGCGACAAGAGCTAAGGAAAGTTCTGGGTTCAAAGGTGCCCCGCCTCCCCCTGATGCCCTGAGGCTATAAGACACAGCCTCCATTTGTTTCCACGACCGTGCTATACTATTTATAGAGTAGTTCGCCATGCCCAACTTCAAGATCGTCTCAGATTTCGGGCCTACCGGGGACCAGCCCCAGGCGGTGGATAAGCTGGTTGAGGGGCTTGAGCGCGGCTTTAAGCACCAGACCCTCCTCGGCGTCACCGGCAGCGGCAAGACCTTCACCATGGCCAACATCATCGAGAGGGTAAACCACCCCACCCTGGTCATGTCCCACAACAAGACCCTCGCCGCACAGCTCGCCACCGAGCTAAAGGAGTTCTTCCCCGATAACGCCGTGGAATACTTCGTCAGCTACTACGACTACTACCAGCCAGAGGCATATATCCCCCGCACCGATACCTACATCGAGAAGGAGACCGATATCAACGAGGAGATCGATAAGATGCGCCACGCCTCGACCAGGGCGCTGTTCACCAGGAGGGATGTCATCATCGTGGCCTCGGTCTCGTGCATCTATGGTCTCGGCTCCCCCGAGGAGTACCACGCCTTCGTGGTCAGCCTCCAGAAGGGCGAGATGCGGAAGCGGGACAGGATCGTGCGCCAGCTTGTGGACATGCAGTACGAGAGAAACGACATCGACTTCACCAGGGGCCGCTTCCGCATCAGGGGCGATACCCTGGAGATTCAGCCCGCCTACGAGGAGGTGGCGGTGAGGGTGGAGTTCTTCGGCGATGAGATCGAGCGCATCGTGGAGGTCGACCCCCTGACCGGCGAGCTTCTGGCGGAGAGGGAATCCATAGACATCTATCCGGCAAAGCACTTCGTAACCTCCCACGATAAGCTCATCGCCGCCATCGTTGACATCGAGGAGGAGCTTGAGCACAGGCTGAAGGAGTTCAAGGCACAGGGGAAGCTCCTTGAGGCGGCCAGGCTTGAGGCCAGGACCAACTACGATATCGAGATGCTGCGTGAGGCGGGATTTTGCGCCGGTGTGGAAAACTACTCCCGCCACCTGTCACGGAGAGCGCCGGGGAGCCCGCCGTGGACGCTGCTCGACTACTTCCCCGAAGACTTCCTCGTGTTCGTCGATGAGTCCCACATGACGCTGCCCCAGGTGCGAGGGATGTATCACGGCGACCGCTCGCGAAAGGAGACCCTAGTGGAGTACGGGTTTCGCCTGCCATCGGCGCTGGACAACCGCCCGCTCAACTTCTCCGAGTTCGAGGAGCACGTAGACCAGGCAATATATGTCTCGGCAACCCCAGGCCCCTATGAATATGAGCACAGCGAGCAGATAGCGGAGCAACTCATCAGGCCCACGGGGCTACTGGAGCCCTCAATCGAGGTCAAGCCCACCGGGGGCCAGATCGATGACCTTATGGAGCAGATAAAGAAGCGCGTTGAGCGGGGGGAGCGCTGCCTGGTGACCACCATGACCAAGAGGATGGCTGAGGAGCTTGCCGATTACCTCAAGGAAATGGGAACAAAGACCCACTACCTCCACTCCGAGATCGACACCCTGGAGCGGGTGGAGATATTGCGCGACCTCAGGCTGGGGGTCTACGATGTGGTTGTGGGCATCAATTTGCTTCGCGAGGGGCTTGACCTTCCCGAGGTGAGCCTGGTCGCCATCCTCGACGCTGATAAGGAAGGCTTTCTCAGGTCGCGCGACTCATTGATCCAGACCATGGGCCGTGCCACCCGCCACGTCGATGGACAGGCGATCATGTACGCCGACACCATCACCGGCTCGATGCAGGCCGCCATCGATGAGGTGCTGCGCCGCCGCAATATCCAGACGGCCTATAACCAGGCGCATGGCATCACCCCTCAGGGGATCAAAAAGGCAATCAAGGACATCACCGACCGGGTGCGGGTGGTGGCCGAGACCCGCGCCCCCTACACCGTTGCCCCCCTTCCCAAGGATGAGATGCTGCGCCTGATCAAGGACCTGGAATCGCAGATGAAGACAGCGGCGAGGAACCTTGAGTTCGAGAAGGCAGCCCTGCTCAGAGACCGCATCATCGAGCTGAGAAGGGATATGGAATAAGTTGAAGATATCCATTATTTCTACAAACCGGGAGCAATTCCCCCAGGTCGCCATCCCCATCGGTCCCGCCTGCATTGCAGCGGCACTGAGGGAGCAGGGACACCAGGTCGAGATCCTCGACCTCTGCTTTGAACCAAAGATAGAGGAAGCGGTCATCACCCACCTGGAAAGGTATGCCCCAGAACTGGTCGGCATCTCCCTGCGGAACACAGAAAACAATGAACTCTTTCACTGCCTCTCCTATCTCGAGGATACCAAGAGCATCGTGGAAACAGTCAAAAAGCATAGCCAGGCAGAGATAGTCATCGGGGGCGCCGCCTTCGCCCTTTCCCCCGAGGAGCTCATGAGATACCTTGAGCTGCCCTACGGGATTGCCGGAGATGGTGAAACTGCCTTCCCGCTCTTCATCCGATATCTTCAAGGCGAAGGGGAGCTGGGCTCCATTCCCGGAATTTGCTATTGGGGCGACAAGAAGGTGGTAGTAAGCCCCGCAGCCAAGATCAGGGATTTTGCCCGGTTGCCCTTCCCCGCCTATGACCTCCTGGACCTTCAGCGGTATCTGGCTGCGGTCCCCGCCCTTCCAATAGAGGGCAAGAGGGGCTGCGACCTGGCTTGCTCCTTCTGCCCCGATGGAGCCGACAAGGAGGGATGCCGGCCGAGAGCCCCCAAGCTGGTGGTTGATGAAATGGAGTTCATGGCAAAAGAGCACGGTATCCGGAGATTCTTTTTCACCGATGGCGTGTTCAACTTCCCCCCAGACCATGCCCTGGCAATATGCCGGGAACTCAGAGAAAGAAAGCTCGACGTAAGATGGGCGGCAGATATTAACCCGGTGGCCGTTTCCCAGGCACTGGTTGCCGCTATGAAAGAGACAGGTTGCCGAAACATCGCCCTCGGCATTGACACCGCCTCAGCAAAGATGCTCCGGGGCTACCGCAAGGGCTTTGACAAGGAGGCCATCGTCAGAGCAGCCAAACTACTCACCGATGCCGATATTCGCTTCGCCTACTGGATCCTTTTCGGCGGCCCTGGAGAAAACATGGACACCGCCCAGGAGACCATTGATTTTCTTCAAGACGTGCCCCAGCCGGTCTTCTTTCGCGCCGGGATCAGGGTCTTCAAAGGCACCGAGCTGGAGAGGCAGGCAAGAGAGGAAGGGGTGCTCCCAGAGAACCACGATATGCTCTCGACAACCTTCTACCTCTCCAAAGACCTGGGGGAAGACTTCGCGGAGTGGCTGGACAGGCAATGTGAGCCCCATGAGAACTGGTTTACCATCACCAAACTGGCGAGGCTAGGGTTGGTGCCCCCCTGAAACGACCTCATTCAGCGTTAGCGGTTGACACCACATCTGCAGAATGCTAGTCTCTTGCTACCTGCTCGGCCAAGAAATGAAGAGGTGATGTATGCAAGCTAAAGCAATTGTGACGGTCATCCTTTTGTGCATCGTTGCATTGTCAGGTTTTGCCTGCTGCGGAGGCGGCGGAGAAGAGGAGAAGATCGCCTTTGCCTCCGACCGCGACGGCGACTATGAGGTCTACGTGATGGACGCTGACGGCTCCAACCAGACCAGGCTCACCAACAACCCCGCTACCGACGTGTACCCCACGTGGTCGCCGGACGGGAGCAAGATCGCGTTCTACTCCAACCGTGACGACAACTATGACGTCTATGTGATGGACGCCGATGGCTCCAACCAGACCAACCTCACCAGCAACCCGGCTTCCGATGGGTTTCCGTCATGGTCGCCGGACGGAAGCATGATCGCCTTTGTCTCTAACCGTGACGACAATGATGAAATCTACGTGATGGACGCCGACGGCTCCGACCAGACTCGCCTCACCAGCAATCCGGCTCGCGATTGGGGCCCCTCATGGGCACCAGACGGAAGAAAGGTCGCCTTTTGCTCGTTCCGTGACGGCAACCCTGAGATCTACGTCATGGACGCCGATGGCTCCAACCAGACTCGCCTCACCAGCAACAACGCTACCGACGTGCACCCCGTGTGGTCGCCGGACGGGAGCAGGATCGCGTTCTACTCCGACCGTGACGGCAACTTTGAAATCTACGCCATGGACGGCGACGGCTCTAACCAGACTCGCCTTACCACCAATCCTCCGGCTCGCGATTGGAGCCCATCATGGTCGCCAGACGGAAGCAGAATCGCCTTCGTCTCTGACCGTGACGGCAACCCTGAAATCTACGTGATGGACACCGACGGCTCCAACCAGACCAACCTTACCAATAACCCGGCTGACGATGACATGCCATCGTGGTCGCCATAGGCTGCGGGGGAGCAATGAGGAGGTGATGTGTGCCAGCTAGAGCAATTGCCACGGTCATCCTTTTGTGCACCGTTGCGTTGTCAGGTTTTGCCTGCGGAGGCGGCGGAGAAGAGGAAGCGGCGCCAGCAAAGGGTGAGCTCGCCTTTGTCTCTGACCGCGACGGCAACTATGACATCTACGTGATGAACGGCGACGGCTCCAACCAGACCCGCCTCACCAACAACCCGGCTTGGGATGAAGACCCATCGTGGTCGCCGGATGGAAGCAAGATCGCCTTTACCTCTAGGCGCGACGGCAACTCCGAGATCTACGTGATGGACGCCGACGGCTCTAACCAGACTCGCCTCATCAACAATCCGGCCCCAGATTGGGGCCCATTCTGGTCGCCAGATGGGAGCAGGATCGCCTTTATCTCTGGCCGTGACGGCAACTGGGAAGTCTACGTGATGGACGCCAATGGCTCCAACCAGACCAACCTCACCAACAACCCGGCTCGGGATACGGCACCCTCGTGGTCGCCGGACGGGAGCAGGATCGCCTTCCAATCTTTCCGTGACGGCAACCGGGAGGTCTACGTGGTGGAGGCCGACGGCTCCAACCTGACCCGCCTCACCAATAACCCGGCTTGCGACTGGGGCCCACCATCCTGGTCGCCGGACGGGAGCAGGATCGCCTTTTACTCGATCCGTGACGGCGACAAGGAAATCTATGTGATGGACGCCGACGGCTCCAACCAGACCAACCTCACTAACAACCCTACTGGCGATTGGCTCCCATCCTGGTCGCCAGCCGGGAGTAAGATCGCCTTTGTCTCTACCCGTGACGCTAACTTTGAGATTTGCGTGATCGATGCCGACGGCTCCAACCAGACTCGCCTCACCAGCAATCCGGCTGGGGATGAGGAGCCCTCGTGGTCACCAGACGGGAGCATGATCGCCTTCCAATCTGACCGTGACGGCAACCTTGAGATCTACGTGATGGACAGCGACGGCTCCAACCTGACCCGCCTCACCAACAACCCGGCTGATGATTGGGACGCCTCGTGGTCGCCATAGGCTGCGGGGGAGCAATGAGGAGGTGATGTGTGCCAGCTAAAGCAATTGCCACGGTCATCCTCTTGTGCACTGTTGCGTTGTCAGGTTTTGCCTGCTGCGGCGGCGGAGCGTCACCACAGGGTAATATCGTCTTTGTCTCTTACCGTGACGGCAACCCTGAGGTCTACACTATGCAGGCCGACGGCTCCAACCAGATCAACCTCACCAACAACCCGCTTAGCGATTTGATCCCATCATGGTCGCCGGATGGCACCAAGATCGCCTTCCAAACTAGCCGTGATGGCCAGTCTGAAATCTACGTCATGGACACCGACGGCTCCAACCCAACCAACCTCACCAGAAACCCGGCCAGGGAGTTTCAGCTATCGTGGTCGCCGGACGGGAGCAGGATTGCCTTTGTCTCCAACCGTGATGGCAATGATGAAATCTACGTGATGGACGCCGATGGCTCCAACCAGACCAACCTCACCAACAACCCGGCTTACGATGGATCACCGTCGTGGTCGCCGGACGGGAGCAGGATCGCCTTTGTCTCCAAGCGTGACGGCAACTCGGAGGTCTACGTGGTGGACGACGACGGCTCTGACCAGACCAACCTCACCAACAACCCGGCCAGCGATTTGACCCCCTCATGGTCACCGGACGACAGCAAGATCGCCTTCCACTCCGACCGTGATGGCAACTTTGAAATCTACGTGATGGACGCCGACGGCTCCAACCCAACCAACCTCACCAACAACCCGGCTAGCGAAGCATCCCCCTCTTGGTCACCAGATGGGAGCAGGATTGCCTTCCTCTCTCTGAATGAAATCTACGTGATGGACGGCGACGGCTCTAACCAGACCAACCTCACCAACAGCCCAGGCAGGGAGTTTCAGCCATCGTGGTCGCCGGACGGGAGCAGGATCGCCTTTGTCTCTGAGCGTGATGGCAACGCTGAAATCTACGTGATGGACGCCGATGGCTCCAACCCAACCAACCTCACCAACAACCCGGCTGACGATCGGCACCCCTTGTGGTCGCCCTAGGCTGCGTATCCGAGCTGATGAGAGGAGAAATTCATTCCTTGCTTTCGGGCGGCTCCGAAGAGGGTTCCTCCTTCTCCATGGGAACCTCCACCGCCCTGGAGGGCAGGAATTCCTTCAGCTCCTCAAGCCTGCCGGAGAGATATTCTTGAATTTGAGCCCCCTCCCTGGAGATGGCCACCCTAATGCGGGAGCTGTAGCGCCCCATGTGGCGAAACTTGTGATAGCGATCCCTGACCAGGGTGCGAGGGTGCAGCCTTTGAATTTGCACCAGCTCATCGAGGATGAACCTTTTGAGCAGACGCGCTGCCTCATCAGGGTCGGCGTGGGCCCCTCCCTTGGGCTCAGGCACCACTACATCCACCACACCCAGTTGCTTGCAGTCTTGAGCCGTGATCCTCAACGCCGGGGCAACCTCCTCCGCCTTGTTCACATCGCGATAGAGAAGCATAGCAGCCCTCTCCGGAGGGATCACAGAGAAGATGGCATTCTCCAGCATCAGGTTGCGGTTGGCAACCCCGAGAGCAAGTGCCCCCTCGCTTCCTCCCTCACCAATGATGACCGAGATTATGGGCACCGGCAGGTCTGACATCAGAGCCAGACACTGGGCGATGGCGTTCCCCACCCCTCTTTCCTCAGCCTCAAGCCCGGGGTATGCCCCTGGGGTATCGATAAACGTGATTACCGGCAGCTTGTATTTTGCCGCCAGTTTCAGCGCCCGCTGCGCCTTGCGGAAGCCCTCAGGGTAGGCTCGACCCAAATTTCGCCCATCCTCACCACCATGGCCCCGCTCCTGGGCCACGATCATCACCGTCTCCCCACCAATATCCCCGATACCACATATCACAGCACCGTCGTCGCCACAAAAACGGTCGCCGTGGAGCTCGACGAAATTGGAGGTCATCCTGACAATATAGTCCAGGGAGGTAGGTCGCCGCTCGTGGCGTGTCAACTGGACGCTTTGCCATGCCGCTTCACGGCGGGCGAGGGGCACCTCACGGCGCAATATCCTCCTCATTCGGGTCAACCGATATTCATAGCTCAGCAATGCAAGAAGAATAGAGAGCAGGGCGCGATGCTGGGTGCGCTCCACCACACAGTCGATCATCCCATGCTCCAGATGGGATTCAGCGCTATGTGCCTTCTCTGGTAGGGGCTTGCCCTCAGTCTGCTCCACTACCTTAAGCGGGGCAAAGCCGATAAGGGCACCAGGTTCGGAGATAATGATATCGGCAAGGTTTGCAAAGCTGGCATAGACCCCACCGGTGGTCGGGTTTGTGAGCACGCAGATAAAAGGAAGGCCAGCATCATGAAGGCGCTTGGCCACAGCCGCGGTCTTGGCCATCTGCATCAGAGAAAGCACCCCCTCCTGCACTCGAGCCCCGCCACTGCCGACCACGGCAATCACGGGCAGCCTGCGCTCGAGGGCAAGCTCGAAGGCAAGAGCAACCTTCTCCCCGACAACACAGCCCATGCTGCCCCCCAAAAAGCCGAAGTCCAGTACCACAAGCACTGCGGGGTTGCCCTCAATATGACCAAGCCCGGTGACCACCGCCTCGGGGAGACCGGTCCTTTTCTGGGCATCGAAGATGCGCTTCTTATAGGAAGCTTCCCCGGAGAAGGAAAGAGGGTCGAGAGAAGCCAGGGAACGGTTCGTCTCAATAAAGCTGTCCTCATCGACCAAAAGCTCTATCCGAACTCCTGCTGGCAGAGCGTAATGAAAGCCGCATGTGGGGCACACGCGATAGCGTTGAAATAGCTCAGAAGAGAAAAGGTCGGCGCCGCAATAGAGACAACTCTCCAGCTCCTCAAAAACCTCTCTCTCTATTTCTTCTTCCTTGGGCCGACTAATAAGCCGTTCGAAAAATCTTCTCACCATTTTCCCTCAGCCTCCCTTCTCTCCTTGCACCTGTCGAGACTTCCCCGGCTCCCCTGGGGCGACAATGCCCTGTTCTTCCAGCAGGTCCATAATCCGGGCTGCCCTGGGATAGCCGATGCCCAATCGTCTCTGCAAGAAGGATGTGGAAATACGGCTGTGTTCCAAGGCAAGACGCCTCGCCTGCTCCAAAAGGGGATCCCCAGTGGAGACGGCGGAGGGAACAGACGCCTTAGCCATGTCTTCAGCCAGTTGCGACACATAGGCTGGCTGTCCCCGCTGGCTGATCCAGAAGCTCACCAACCTCTCGATCTCAGGCTCAGAGATGAAACTCCCCTGGAGGCGCTTTGGCCTGGCGGCATCGGGGGGCAGAAAGAGCATGTCCCCCTGGCCCAGGAGCTTCTCGGCACCACCTGAATCAAGGATGGTGCGTGAGTCCACCTGGGAGGCCACAGCAAAACTGATGCGAGCGGGGAAGTTGGCTTTTATCAGGCCGGTAACCACGTCCACTGAGGGGCGCTGGGTGGCAACAACGAGATGAATGCCTGTAGCCCGCGACAACTGGGCCAGGCGGCAGAGTCTGCGTTCCACCTCATCGGGGGCGGCCGCCATCAGGTCGGCAAGCTCATCGATGATGAGCACCAGATAGGAGAGGGGCTCCTGCGCCCTGGGATTTTTATTGTAGGCTTCGATGTCGCGCGCCCCCACGGCAGCCAGTTTGTCATAGCGATGGTCCATCTCGCGGTCGAGCCACTTCAATGTCGCCACTGCCTTCTCGCGATCAACAACCACCGGCGATACCAGATGGGGTACGCTGCTGAAGTCCACCATCTCCACCCTCTTGGGGTCGAGCAAGAGCAAGCGCACCTCCTCAGGGGTAGCGCGGAGCAAGAAGGTGGCGACCATCGATTTTAGGCAGATGCTCTTGCCACTCCCCGTGGCCCCGGCGATGAGGAGGTGGGGCATCCTGGTCAGGTCAGCAACCACGGTCTCGCCCGAGACCCCCTTGCCCAAGGCCAGAGGAAGTTTAGACTTCGACCTGAGTTTTTGAAACTGCGCGCTCTCATGAACGCTACGCAAGCTGACCAGAGCCGCCGTTGTATTGGGCACCTCAATCCCCACTATGGACTTTCCCGGTACCGGGGACTCGATCTTGATGCTGGAGGCAGCGAGGGCTAAGGCGAGGTCGTTGGCTAAAGAGTTGATGCGCTCTACCTTAACCCTGGTCTTGGATACCTCCTCCAGCCTGACCTTGATATTGCCATCTCTGTCCCTCTCCTTGATCTCCCGATACTTGCGATCCCACCCCGGCTCGACACCGAACTGGGTAACAGTAGGACCCACGTTTATCTGAACCACCTTGGCTTCAACGCCATAGCTGGCCAGGGCTTCCTCAATAAGCCTCGCCCTCCGCTCGGTATCTATTTGCCCCATCTCGACCTCAGGGGCTCGTTCCAGGAGGGAGATGGAGGGCAACTCCCATTCCCCTCTCCTTTCCTCAGCTACAAGGGGGGTCAATTCCGCTACCTCAGGTTCGTGGGGTTCAGGCGCCACTTCAGGTTCAGGCATCACCCTCGGCTGAACCACTACCGGGGGTTCGCGCTCCAGCAGGTCGACGCGTTCAGCCGGCTCCACCACAGGCTTGGGGGGACGCCTCAGCCGCCTCAGCCGAGAGATAAGGATTCGGTGAACGGGATAGCGGCGATATAGACCCCAGAGCCAAACCAGCGAGAACCAAAGATAACGATGAAGTGGATAGCGTTGATATAGATTTGCTACCGCCAGGGCGTAGGTTGAAAAACGGCGCCAGGTCCTCCGCGGGGCGACCAAGAAGAAACCAGCAAGACATATCACCGCCAGCCTCAGACCACCAAGGGCATCAGGGGCACCAATGACCGCCTTGCCCAGGTTTCCGCCCCAGGTGTGCTCACTGGGAATGCCCTCCCCTGGCTTGAAGAAGGCGAGGGCTCCGAAAAGGGCGAAGAAAAAGACAATGACGCCCAGCCATCGGTTCCAGCTACTGAGAAAGCGCGGAGTCCGCCACCGCCACACCAGCCATATCAGGAGTAAAATCACCATCGCCAGCAGGACGAGGCCACCCCCAAAGGTCTCGATCAGGCTGTCGCGGGCAGTTTCAAGCGCCGAGATCAACGGTGCGCTAAAGTAGAATAGCAGCGCCAGAAAGAGCACAAATAGGAAAAAGTACCGCATCGGGCGGGAGAAGAAAATGCGTGAAAAGCGCCCCAACAGCGAGGGATTTCTCCTGGACGTCTTGCGGCTACCCCCCTTTGCTACCCTGCGCGCCCTTCGTCGACCCTTGGCCATGATCCTCAACCTCTAGAACATAGATAGCTGCTTGGCTTCAGGCTCCGCTTCCTCGACCTCCTCTGCTTCAGCCAGCAAGGAGGGTATCCTGAGCATGTCTTCCTCGATAATGCGGCGCAAACTCTGCTGGTGCAGGGCGGCGGCGGGATGATACATTGCATAGTAGATCATCCCCTGCTTCTTGCGTGCTGTGCCCCGCACCTTGCCTATGGCATCGCTGGGGAAGAACTGAGCCAATGAATAGCGCCCCAGGGTTACGAGCATCTTGGGCTTAATGATCTCAATCTGGCGGTCGAGCCACTTTCGGCAAGCCTTCATCTCCGAAGGCAGGGGGTCCCGGTTTGAGGGGGGCCTGCATTTCACCACGTTTGCGATATAGACGTCCTTCCTACTCAGTCCAATGGAGGCCAGAAGTTCATCGAGGAAATGACCGGCAGGTCCGACAAAGGGGCGCCCCTGCTGATCCTCATGCCAGCCCGGGGCCTCGCCAACGAAGAGAATGGCTGCCTTCTCCGCCCCCTCGCCGGGCACCACCCGATTGCGATTCTGCGCCAGAGCGCAATCCTGACAGCGGGCTATCTCCTCATTAAGCTGGCTCAGTAGTGACAACTCTCTGCTCCCAAACGCAAATTTCTAATCCCGGCCCAGCCATTTCCGCCACCAGGGCAAATCCCCGGCCACCATATAGATACCCAACACAATTATTATGCCACCCAAGATTTGGCGCAGCACCGAAGCACAAATCCAGTCCGCCACCGTGCCCCCAAGAAAGCTGAATAGAATCGCCGCCGGGGCGATCCACAGCGCCACCCTGAGCCTGACATTCCCCTGACGATAATGGGTGATGGCACCCACTAGTACCGTCACCGCAATCACAGCCAGAGAGACCCCCTGCGCTGTGTGCTGCTCCACGTCCATCAACAGGACCATGCCCGGGATCAGTATCACACCCACCA
>JABUBL010000160.1_pt1 | contig 16783 bp, 15 predicted proteins | sample 7240371 | NCBI WGS metagenome assembly JABUBL01 (sample SAMN07256343, study PRJNA390944) | subsurface metagenome | isolation source: Methane hydrate marine sediment | place: Pacific Ocean: Eastern North Pacific, ODP site 1244 | collected 2002
AGGAGCGGGGGAGCAGCTCACGCCCCAGGGGCTGGGTACGGCCGCTGCGAGCTGCCTGGCCGTGGCGCTGGCCGTTAGCATCATCGGGTGAGGGGTTCGCGCTCAAGCGGTGGCTCAAGAAGAAATCGTCAAGAAAAAATAATTTGTGTACTACAAAACACTACCCCCACTCGCAAAAGTCCCACTTTTTAAGCCGATTTTATGTGGGTTCGATATACTTTTTATAATCCCAGATACTACAGTTATTGGACTAGGAGGATAGGAGGAGGCTATTTGCGCCGAGGCAGGTTTGAAATCATCGGGGAGATTCTTTCCCTTGCCAAGGATGGCGCTAGGAAAACCACAATCGTTTATCGTGCCAATTTAAACTTCAATGTGGTCAACAGGTACTTGCAGATGCTCGTTCAAGAGGGCTTGATAAGTCCCGCTGATGGTTCAGCGAGGAAACTTAAAACCACGGAAAAGGGACTCCTGTTCCTGGAGGCTTATAAAACCCTGAAGGGCGTGGCGAAGAACCTATAGGCGACGCCCCCATTTCTCGACCGGTAACGTGATAAAATTGGAGCCTAGGCGAGTTATTTGCACACCTTTTCTGATGAAGCCAGTTCGCGTGAGGAAATTCAGGATCTTCTCCACCTTGTCCTCGGGCAAGTCGACCGCATCTGCGACCTCCTCGACATCGCGCAGCCTGCCCGTCCCCAAAAATTCCAAGATCTCATCGGCGACACCGGCGACATCGGCGGCCGTACGTCTGGCCAGAGCTCGTTTACGCATCACCCTGCCCGGCCAGCCTGGTCTCCTTCCAAGTTCCATCACAAATTCACAGTTTGGTGAGGTGTTATTAATCCCAGAAAAATTGTTGATGAGGTGTTATTAATCCCAGAGAAATTGGATTTCTATATTCCGTTAATGAACTGTGTTTCTGAACAGAAAATAGATTCGGTTGAGCAGTAAGTCTAAATAGTTGCCACAACAAATTCGCTTAGAAATGTTAAGCAGGTTCGACTATGGGTAGAGCCGGAAAAGCGATCAAAAAGGTCAAATTGTTTCGCCCGACGAGAACCAGTCTTATGATTTTACTTGCCTTTTTCGCACTATTCAGTTTGGGGGCAATAATAGGCGTATATTCTGCGCATTCGCTTCCCGTCGAGGAGGAGAATGTCATCATATTATCCAGATATCAACATGTGGTTGAATATGATTACACCGCTGGACTCAAGCCTAATGAAATCTACGAAAATCGATTAACGCTGGGCCCCGGTGAGGGAGCTCTTTACATCAACATAGTCGAGAACGTGGCGATCACTTTCCATTACACGTTTAGTTGCGATCGCCCGGCCAGCATCACGACCGAATATTCGGTGGGCATGGATTTGGAATCGCCGGAGAAATGGACAAAACATCTCCCAGTTGTCGCGGAAAACTCGGTCAGCTCCAGCGGGGGGAGGGTGGAGTTCTCGACCGAACTTTTCATCACCGTCCCCTGGTTCGAGGAGCTAAAGGCGGTAATCGACGCCGAAACCGGGACCTCGTCATCTACCACGTGGGGACCATCGACGAATCCCTCGTCCCGGAGTTGGTGATGGGTTTCGAGTACGGGGGCGCTGAAGTCAACCAAATCGTGATGAGCGGCCTGGAGAATACCTTTTCGGGCTCAATTCAGCAGACCAAAACGACTTATCATGGGGAGGTTTTGACCTACAGGCGCATTTTTTACGTGGTGTCCGCAGTGGCGCTGGTGGGCTTAGCTTTCACAGCGTGGGGTTTTATGAGAACTAGGCCCGAGAGACCCGAGAGAGCAGTGGAGGAAATCATCGAGCCATTCAGGGAAGCCATCATGGAGGTGGCGAAGGAACCATTGTATAAGAAGCAGACGGTGACAATAGCGATGAAGTCCCTGGAGGATCTCGTCTCCCTGGCTGAGGGGTTGGGTAAGCCCGTCCTTTACTTGAGAAAACCTACACGCGTTCCGGGTGCGGAGCAGGTGCACACCTTCTATGTGCTCGACGGCGTGACGAGATATGAATACAGTTACAAGTTGTCGGGCAAGTCAGGTCCGAAGGCCTGAGAATATATCAATTTTGGCTACTGAACTAGGTTTCTAAATAATTTTTCCGAACTCGATTTCTTACCCCCTTATTCGGGTTCTGGGGGACAGTTTACAGAGTGTTGATGGAAGCACTCGTGTCGTAACCTTGAGCACGTTAAACACACAGGGTTCGGGGGACTAACAGGGAGCCCCCGTTAAAGGGAGGCAAGTGCCGACCGATGATAGCCCAAATGAAAAGGGAAAAGGTGGTTAAAAATGAAGAAAGCTATAGGAATGTTCGCTGCACTGATCCTAGCGTTGGGCATGACGGGAGTTGCATTCGCCCACTGGAGCGAAACCTTGTACATTGAAGGCACTGTGAACACAGGAGATGTGGATGTAGCATGGAGCGACGTGGGTAGCTGGGACACTGATGATCCCGAATATGCTCCAGACGGAAAGGACGTCAGTGAAATAGTTTGCTGGATAGATCTCGTAAACCCGAACCTTTTGCACGTGGAAGTTACAAATGCCTACCCGTGCATCGACTACTGGAACGTTGTTGACATCCACTGCGTGGGATCAATACCTGTAAAACTATACGATGTTGTTGTCAGTAACCCAAATTCGGATGTCGTCGAAGTTGATATATCGTACTATGCCGATGCCGGTTGTACAGAACTCGTAACTCTACCAGCACAGCTTCACACTTGCCAGAGTGTATATGCAAAAATTCACGTGCACATCATGCAGGAAGCAGAACAGAACGAAACTTACACGTTTGACGCAACAATCGATGCAGTTCAGTGGAACCTGGCACCTTAGTAAAGCGACTGCCACTAGCGATTTGACGGAGTGATTCAGATGCGGAACATAAAGATATTAGCGTTGCCGATGGTCGTGATGTTGGGCCTGCTCTCGACCGGTGTGGCGTATGCCCATTGGTCGGAGACGCTCTTCATCCAAGGAACAGTGGACACGGGTGAAGTCGACTGGGAATTCATCTTCAACAACGAAACCCAGAAAGACCACGGGCTCGACTGGACGTCCAATGTTGGTATGACCGAGATATGGCAACTGGACAAGGATGTCGGTAGCACCACCATAGGGTACCGTGACACAGATACAGATGGAGACTACGATACAATGGACATAACTCTGAACAATGTCTATCCATGCTTCTTTGAGCACATATCCTTCATGGTAAGATGCAACGGTACAGTCCCGATCATCTACAAGCAGGCCGAATTCTATGTCGGCGGAGATCTTGTCTTAACACTGACAAGCCCTGGCTATTTCACGCTTGATTTAGACGGGGACGGTTATGCCGATGTGGAGATCCGCTGGGGAGATAGTTTCGGGACCCAGTTGCACTATAATGACGAGTTAGACATGAGCTTCAAAATCCATGTGCTACAGGAAGCACCCCAGAGCGCACAGTTGAGCCTCTCCATCCACCTGATAGCAGTCCAGTGGAACGAGTAGGAATAGCCATAAAAATAAGGGGAAAACGCCAAAAATCCCCTTTTTTATTTTTTAAGAAGTCGATAGTCGGAAAATAGGTCGCGAGAAAGATGCTGAACGGGCGTAATGGAGTTGGCAAGCAAATGGCGTTCGTCGTCTTAGCTTTGCTCCTACTCAATTATGCAATTTTAAACGTGTTTCGACCAGGAGGGTTGATGGCCTACCTTCTCCCCTCCGCCTGTTGGGGCTTCCTAGCCATCGTGGCGATAAAGGCCTGCGGCTTGGGGAGGATAAGGTCATGGTTTAACGGGCGAGTAACAATCGCTGCGGCAAGTGTGGCGATCTTCTTCATAATCGTCCTCATAAATATCGGCCTTTTCGCGGGCTTTGGGAGGAGCGTCTTATCGTTTGCCCCAACGGCTTTGATCATCAATTCAATTCTCGTCCTATCAACCCTTCTGGGCATGGAGTTTTCCAGAGCCTACCTCATAAAAAGTTTCGGAAGGAGGAAACCATTTTTAACTATCGGGCTGGTAACCCTCCTATACTCATTCGTAACCATATCCACGTTTAGGCTTCTAGCACTTAACGACCCCTTGGGAATGGCTAGTTTCCTAGGCATTGGTCTCCTGCCGATCATCGCGGGAAACCTCCTAGCTTCTTACCTTGCCCTCGTAGGCGGACCAGTAGCTTCTCTAGCATACCGCGGCCCACTCATGGCCTTCTGGTGGTTTTCACCCATCCTGCCGCATCTCTCGTGGGGCATCGAAGCCTTCTTGGGCGTGATGGTTCCAGCCATGGGCTTCCTCCTGGTCAATCAATTCACCTCCCCATTCACCCTGAGGAGGGCAGGCATACCAACTGAACCCAAAGGATTCGGCAGGGACAAAAAATCTCCGCTACGAAGCTGGATGGTTGTATCTATATTTGCCGTCCTGATGGTCTGGGCCTCGACCGGGCTTCTGGGAATTCAACCGACCACGGTGCTCAGCGGGAGCATGATGCCAGCCATGGATACCGGGGACCTGGCAATCGTCCAAGAAGTGTCAGCCGGTTCGATCGGGGTAGGGGACATCATCCAATACCAGCGGGATGGAACAATGGTCATCCATCGAGTTACCGAAGTTGCGCAGGGGGGAAGTGAAAAGCTTTTCGTGACAAAGGGTGACGCCAACAGCAATCCCGACATAGACCCCGTATTCCAAAGCCAAGTGAGGGGCAAGGTCGTCCTAACAATCCCAAAGTTGGGCTGGGCTGTGATAGCCGCCCAAAGTTTCGTTCGCAATGCTTGGTCATTCCTCTCGGCTAACGTCGCGCTAACAGCATTGGCAATCACCTCAGGAGCTTGCATCTTCTTCGGGATCCGCTTGGGCAAAAATCAGTCAGTTAGAAGATGGAGGTCCCGACGTTGGAGGAGAAATGGGCTGGATAGTCGGAGGTTCATGGCACCGCTTAGTTTAATTTTGATAATAATGGCCGTATCTGGGTTCGCTTACGCCCACTGGAGCCAGAGCCTTTACATAAGCGGCACCGTAACGACCGGCACATGGGAGGAAAACATCGTTATAAAATCTTACAAAGTCCTCAGTCCGTATTATGACGAACACGTGGGGTGGCGAGATAAACTTGACCCCAAAAAGCGCACGTTCCAAATCACGCCAGAAAACGTGTTTTCAAGTTGGTACGCTTGGGTTGGATTAAAGCTCCATAACGAGCCGCCGACCAAACCGGCCAATGTATGGGCTGTTACTTATGAATTTGAGCCGAGTAGCGCCAAGGACAACTTCGAAATAGAGAGTTATTTTTACGGTCCTTATAGATATGGGCAGGAAGTACCCAAGGAGGTTTGGTCCCAAGTGGAAATGGAAAACCTTCCAATTGAGCCCTGGGATTCTCCTCCAATACCTGCTGATCCAAAAGAGCGCATAATCGTTTGGATATATCTGCACAGCACCGATAATCTCGGAGAGGTTCAAATAACAATCAGGATATAAACGAACCAGCGGTTTATCAATTCATCAAGTTTCTCGACCGTGGTGGGCAATTCGTCTTGGTGATTTCCTTCCCAGCTCCGTGCAAAGGGTTTTTCATGGAAGGCGTAATCGAGAGAGGAGGCAATAAGTGAGGACCGAGGATTCAAAGGGCGCCTTGCTGCCCAAACTAGTCGCGACATCCATTGCGGTACTGCTTTTGGCGTTGACTTTAGCATCCACAGGATCCTCCTCCGCCCAGTGGCAGAAAGTCGAGACTTGGACTGGAACCATCGAAGCCCCGGCCGCATGGCAACTCGTCGAGACTTGGACCGGCACCGTTGAAGCCCCAGCGGAATGGCAATTGATCGAAACTTGGACAGGGGCTATTAAAGCCCCGGCCGCATGGCAGCTCATCGAAACTTGGTCCGGCACGGTTTCAGCACCTGCCGCATGGCAACTCGTTGAAACTAGGACTGGGACCGTCGAAGCTCCCGTCGCATGGCAGCTCATCGAAACTTGGACAGGGCCCATCGAAGCCCCGGCCGCATGGCAGCTCATCGAGACTTGGACCGGAACCGTCAAAGCCCCAGTCGAATGGCAGCTGATTGAAACATGGACCGGGTCGGTTGAAGCTCCTGCTGCGTGGCAACTCATCGAAACATGGACCGGAGTCGTCGAAGCTCCTGCCGGATGGCAGCTCGTTGAAACTTGGACAGGCGTAATCGAGGCCCCTCTCTACCCGTCCAAGCCAACTCTCTACCTACCAGCAGACGGCTCGATAACGAACGACAATACGCCTTATTTTGAGTGGACGTTAGGGACGAACGCCGACAACCATCGCCTACTCGTGGATAACAATCCAGCTTTCACTTCGCCTGAGGAAAACGTCCTCCTCGGGGCAACCGATAACACTTGCACCCCGACGGCCGAGCTGGCAGATGAGAACTACTCTTGGAAAGTAATCGCGATTAACTCCGTGGGTGAAAACGGGTCCGCAACTTGGACACTTCTGATAGACACCGCCCCTCCCACGATTTCTGGAGTAGCGGCCGCGAATATTACCCAGAGTTCAGGCACAATAACGTGGACGACCGATGAGCCCTCAAATAGCGTTGTAGAATATGGCACAACTACTAGTTATGGATCAACCATATTTGACGCTACGTTGGTTACCAACCATTCCATAACCCTGACTGGACTATCTGCGGGCACGACTTACCACTACCGAGTGAAATCGACAAATGTATTGGGTAATACAGCAACTTCTTCTGATTATACATTCACTACCTCCTCACCGCCACCACCGCCACCTCCACCCCCTGATAACGTGCCTCCACCCGCACCTTCGCTTATCTCGCCGGCCGATGGAGATAACATAACCGACAACACCCCGTTCTTGGACTGGTCTGATGTTAGCGATCCATCTGGCGTAACTTACGACCTATCCATCGCTAGGGATGCAGGATTTACCTCCATTGTCCTCCAGAAGGACAACCCAACCGCTTCGGCTTATGAGCTCACTTCGGCTGAGGCTCTTGCGGTTGATACTTATTACTGGCACGTCCGTGGGGTTGACGGGGCGGGGAATGTTGGCTCATGGTCTGAGAACTGGTCATTCAGGGTGTATGTGCCACCCACACCAGCCCTAACGGTCGATATCCCATCCATAACGACGGACGAGAACGCGACTATCGAGTTCGAGAACACCGCTATAACCGGGATGACGATAGTGGTGGGGGAAAATGTCGAAAACGTGAGGATAACCGTCCAACAGCTGACCGATAAACCGACCGAGATAGCGATTGGAGCTCCGGGGGTCACTTATACTTACCTGAACATAGTCTCCGAGAACATAACCGATGCTGACATAGAAATTGTTTTGATAAACTTCAAGGTGGAGAAGGCCTGGATAACCGCGGAGAACGTGGACCCAGATTCCATAGTCATGCTGAGATGGGATTCGGTCGCCGAGGTGTGGGTTTCGTTGCCGACCACGAGGATAGGGGAGGATAACACATACTACTATTATCAAGCGGAGTCCCCTGGGCTATCGATCTTCGGGATAGGATATGCCTTGGCTCCCGCCCCTGCTGAGTTCGAGTTCAGCAATCTGATGATCAATCCTAGCGAGGTCAGGGCTGGGGAGACAGTTACCATCTCTGTCGTCGTCGCACACGTCGGCGATCTCGGTTCTTACAACGTGATACTCAAGATTGACAACGTCGTCGAGGCGACCGAAAGGGTGACGCTTGCGGGTGGGGCGATGAGGACCGTCACATTCACCGTTTCGAGTGATGCCGAAGGCACCCACGACATCGAGGTCGAAGGGTTGGCGGGGACATTCGTAGTGACCCCGTCTGCGCCGCCGTCAATAGTACCGCTCGCGATAACAGGTGGGATAGTTTTATTGGCTGGGATCCTCATCTGGCTGAGAAGGAGGAGAACCCCGATAGTGGGTGGTTATCCTAGCACAAATGGGGCAAGCTAGAATTACCTCCTACCATCGGATTTTCTTTTTTACGCTGTTCGCGAGCAAAAAGTATTTTAGGGTCAAGAAGTAATTGGGCAATAGCCTGCGGGATCCGTCGCAATTCCAGCCCCAAGTTGGAATTTAGACGTAGTTTCGCGGGCCGCGCGTGGCCGGACCTAGTTGGTGAGATCCTCACCTCCTTTGCCTTCCCGGCCGCGCGCAAAGGATCGAGCACCCTTGAGCCACAAGCACTTTAAATGAGGATCGCCGAATTACTACGAGGCAAGAGGAGGCAATAGGGTGAGGACCGAGGGTTTCAAAGGCGCTTTGCTGTCGGCATCGATAATCACTTCATTGATGGTCCCAGTAGTAGCGACAACATTAATTCTATCCGCTAATCCAGTTTCAGCTTCACCAAGAATTTATTTATCAGCTTTTACCACGAAAACTCCTACCATTGACGGTGTGATAAACTCTGAAGAATGGCAAGACGCAGCAGTTTCTACAGGGATGGAGTGGGGATACGAAATCACGTTGTTTGTGATGAATGATATGGAAAACCTGTATGTGGCTGTTCGAGTCTCAGATTTCCTTAAGGGTACGCCTGATGATTATCTCTGGGTAATTTTTGACCATGATCATGACAACGTTTTAGAGAACGGTGAAGACGCGCTCCGAATTTACGAAAGAGGGGATCCTTGCTTCTCAGACTGGTTCTGCGAAAGACATAATGGTTGGGGAGGTTGGGGCACTGACGTCACTGACGTGGGTCACAAAGGGACCAACGACGGATCTGGTGCTACGGTTTCCACGAATGGCTTTAGGGAATATGAGCTATCACATCCCTTGGATAGTGCTGACGATCCTCATGACTTTAGCCTGAAAGCTGGAGATACGGTAGGTTTCACTCTTGAAATTGACGACTTCGATGTGGATATCGGCAGAGGCAAAAACGTTGGTTGGCCCACTGAATTGATAGATGGAGTCTTTACAGGTCCCCCTGGGGATATTATGATTGCTTCTCCCCCGCTCTCTATCTCGATCTCGCCCGACACCCTGAACTTAAGGAGCAGGGGCAGGTGGATAACCTGCTTCATCGAGCTTCCCGAAGGCTACGACGTTGCGGATATCGATGTAAGCACGGTAAGGCTACACGTCGACGAAAACAACGTGCCAGCCGAGCCGAGGCCGATGGGGATAGGTGGTCACAAACTAATGGTTAAGTTCAGCAGACCAGCAGTGCAAGCTATCGTCAGCGTGGGGGAGGTGGAGCTTAAAATAACAGGCTTGATAGACAGCATACCTTTCGAGGGCAGCGACACTATCAGGGTGATTAAGCCGGGAAAGGGGAACGGTTAAAGTTCCCGTGGCGCGAGCTAATTAATGCCTATGGTGCGGGGGGATAGGTTTAAGCAACCGTTTAAATCTACCGAAATGAAATTTTCATGCCTAAAAACTGCCTAAATATTGCTTTGTTGGCATGTCTAGAGTGGTGCGGGGGAGTAGGTTTTAAGCTACCGTTTAAATCTACCGAAATGAAATTTTCATGCCTAAAATCTGCCCAAATATTGCTCCATTGGCCGTTGGAGAGTGGTGCGGTATTAGGAGTTTGAACCCAGATTTGTACCCACAAACTTTCTATTTTTTAACTTCCGTAAATAGCAATTACAGTGTTGATGTCTCTTTGAGACAGATGACCATCTCCTATATAACCTGCCGTTGTACCCGCCACCGTCATTATGTCTCTTCTATCGAAACTATGGCCTAATCCCAACGCGTGCCCTATTTCATGCAAAGCTATTTTTCTCAAGTTCTGATTGGTTGCATTTCCATGTAGAGATATTACTACTCTCCAAATCCCGTTGTCACCCCCAGCCCTCTGCGTAGCACCGGCGCCGCCAAACCATATGTATTGAGGAAACTCTACGTATATGTCGACGCCAGGCCCGCCTGGTGATTCTCTTTTGGTGCCGCCTGTGATCACTTGAAACTCAATTAGACCATTAGTTGAAGAAGACCATTCCTGAAAAGCATTTAGTACGAGATTCTTTTGTGATAAACTGATAGCCGATTCGTCTATGCCCACTGTTAGGGTTGTCTTGTTCCATTTTGGCGGCTTGTCAGAGCCAAACGTTGATTCGGCCACATAATCCGAAGGACTGTATTTGGACGCTAATTCTGCTGCGTATCTGTCTAATTCGTCATGGTCGCCAAGCGCTGATAGCATGGCGCCTATCCTTTCGTAAGCCATTCCAATAAGATACGTTTCAGTCGGGTAATCATCTATAACTCTTCTAAATGCGGCTATCCCACTTCGTCTCTCGTGAAGGCAATTATAAACCTCCCCGATACGCCATTGAGCAAAGGCTGCGATTCTTGAAGTAGGATAACGGTTTACCACCTTTTGGTGCTCCGGGATGGCTAGAGTATAGTCTAGATAATCGGGGAACCAATTTGGGTCATCGTATAGGTGTGCAATTTGAAATTGAGCAATTGCAGCGATGGGGATTAATTTATGTTCTTCTATGGAGAGATGACCAAAAATCTGACTAGTCCATTCAAAGAGTGGATCATCGGGGTAGGAATTTGGATAATAATCGATTACTTTTTGATATTCTACCCTCGTTAGGAAAGCGTTGTGGCTGTAGCTAGTGGCTACTGCGATTAAATATTGTGCATCATCTCTCAAATCGCTGGCAGGGTAGTCATCGATCACTTTTTGGTATTCGGCTTTCACCCTGCTTATAGCAACATCTCTCATCGATGCGTCGCTAGAACATAAATCAGGAAGCAGTTCATTCATGAGTCTGTTTGCATCCCTAAATTGCTCAACAGGTGGCGACAGTTCTTGTGTAGCTGTTTCTTCCCCATCCTTTGATACAACTTCCGCGCGAATTTCACCGACTTTCTCACCCTTTTGAATGTCGAGCCCAATAACGCATATGAAAACGGTTATAGCAAGTAAAAAAACAACTATTAGTGCTATACTTCTTTTAGTGAGCATTTACATCCATTATTTGGTTCGATAACCCCACATTTAAATTAAGTTTCTATTTTGAAACGAGTTAGTGAACTCCTCACTTTAAGTGCCCCTCATAAGGGTGTAGCGTGGAAAATGGCCTCAACGCCAAATTTGTACTCTCCAGAATAAACCCAGCAAAATTTTGGGCGTTTCCCGTAAAAACTTCGTAGAAAATGCCAGGATTGCCTAGCGAAACCTATGGTGCGGGGGTAGGAGTTTGTACCCGGATTTGTACCCTCTAGGAGATGCGCCAACGCTTTTTGATCCTCTTTAATCGCATCTTTCTTATGTAAAATGCTGCTGTGATTCCAATTACCGTTGCCACAACGATAATCCCGATTACAAGGGCCCAGGGCGGTTTAGTGATCCTAAATCCAGCGAACAGATACACTTTGTGATCGGGCCATCCATTTACGGCTACAATACAATTCCCATCCGATGATATGGAAACCGAATAAACTTCGCCCCCGGTTTGGTAGCTCCATAAAGGAGTATTGTTCTCCCTGCCAAACAAATATACGTTGCCATCATAACTTCCAGCTGAAATGTAATTGCCATCCGATGATATGGAGACCGAATCGACTTGGCCTCCAGTTTGATAGCTCCACAGGGGAGTATTCTCTGACCTACTAAACAGGTATACCTTTCCTCCACTCCCGGCCACGATATAATCGCCGTTCGATGACATAGAAAGACAATTAACAGAGCCTCCAGTTTGGTAACTCCGTAGAGAAGTATTGTTCTCCTTGCCGAACAAGTACACTTCACCTGTGGCACCAGGACCCCCAGCCGCGATGTAGTTGCCATCTGCCGATATGGAAACTGAGATCGGATGCCAATGATAACTCCAAAGCCAAAGCGGCTTGTTATCCGATTTGCTAAAAAGGTATACAAGACCATCATTTATAGCCGCGATGTAATTCCCATCCGATGACATGGAGACGGCAAAAGTCACTGGACCCAAGTAGTCGGTAGGAATGTAACTCCATAGCGGGGTATCATCATCCTTGCGAAAAAGGTAAAACCTCCCGTAACCCCCAGCAGCAATATAGTTTCCGTCCGATGAAATAGAAACTCTAGGTGAGACATCAAAGAATATTTGAATCTCACCACTAGTTTGGTAACTCCAGAGTGGAATCCCATTGTCCCTGATGAAGAAGTATACCCTGTTATCAAGCCCAACCGTGATGTAGTTGCCGTTCGCTGATATTCTGACCGAACGAATGATGGATCCTGTAGAATAATCCCACAAGGGGGTGCTACTGGACCGGCTGAACAAGTATACGGAGCCATCTATATCCCCAGCCGCGATGTAGTTTCCATTGGAGGATATGGAAACTTCGAGTACATTGCTTGCAGATGCCCTATAGCTCCAGATCAAATATTGTTCTTCGGAGGACAAGGAAATAAATGAGCGAATATCCCCTGTTTTATTACTAAGTGGAACTGCCACGGGTATCGACAAAATTAAGAACATACCAAATAACGTGATAACCCGGCTTGCTTCCATCCCCATCTCGTTTACTTTCGGCTTCAAGTTAAAAAGACTAGACATCGAACCCACCTTCCAATTTAGGGGCTTTGAGGGGGGTGAAAAAAGACGCTCTTAATGAGTATTTATCAAATGCGCCAGCCATTTTTAATCGCTGGTGCGGGGGAGGGAATTTGAACCCCCAGCCATCATTCCTGAATTTTTGTGCAAAAACAGGACTTTGCGTGCAAACATCCGACTTTATGTGCAGACTAGGGACTTTATGTGCAGAAATCGGTTTTTCTGACTTTATGTGCAAAGCCGGCCGCGCGCAAAGGCTTTTCTAATGTTAATCGATAAACACAAAAAGGTGAATAAATGCCTATAACTTTCTTTGATGTCGAAACCACAGGTCTAGATCCATTCCAATCCAAGATAATCACCATACAGATTAGGAGAAACGGGAAAACTACCATTTTTAAGGAGTGGGAGTTAGGCGAGCCTGAAATGATTGAAAGCTTTTTTGATTTTGTTAAGAAAATTCGCAGAAGGGAGGAGATATTCATCGGTTATAACATTTTAAAGTTCGATGTCCCGTTTCTAGTTCAGCGACTTCATGGACTTAAAATATTTGATAAACGGAAATGGAAAATTTTGTGCCATGAGCTTCGTTGGGTTGATTTGTACCAGTTATTGGGCGATGCATATTACACGTTCTATAGGTTCGGGGATTGGTTCAAACTGGCGGGAATGCAAACGAGAGTTCCAGGTAGAGATATCCCTAGGCTATATGCCAGAAAGAAATTCGATAAAATAATTGAACACGTTGAGGTTGAAATGAAAGCCATGGAAATTATTTACAGTAAAATCGTTGAACTTCCCTTTTATGAGGAATTGCGTAGAATTAGAGAAGACGCACATGAAAAAGTTTTGGGAAAGCCCTCGATTGCATCCGTGTCTAAGAGAACCTCTCGGCACTCCTAAAGAGGAAATCGCGAGATGGCTCAAAGAAGGAAGCCTTGGAGTTCGCTCGGTAGCCGAGAACGTCATATTCGAGTGCGAGGACGAATGGGGAGGAATTGGCCGCTTCTGGGTGGGGAGTGCCGAAGGGAAGGAAGTAGTAAGGATAGACCCTCCGCCAATTGAGGATAATAGGGTTTACGAATTCCCGTCGTTCAGTTGTCACGGGGAACCAACGGAAAATAGGCTTCACTAGCCTCCCCATTAGGTTAGAACTAGGCAATGCCACTTATTTCTTTTCTTTTTGGCGATCTAGTTTAGCATTATACCACTCTAACATCGGAAAAGCTTCGTGTTATACCCCACCATTTCTTTATTTTGAGCGGTCTAGCGTTATGAGCCTATCATGATCCAGCACCCCTGAGCACAAGCGCCTTAAATGTGAACCGCCCAATTTCTACGGAGGCAATAAGTGAGGACCGAGGGTTTAAAAGGCGCTTTGCTGTCGACCTTAGTAATCGTTTTATTAATTCTTTCCGTTAGCCATATTGCGCTCGCTCAGGGAGAACCTCTGTTCAGTGTGTCGCCAAGTGATTTCACGGTGTTGGACGCGCCGCCTCTAGGTGAGCCCTATCGCTTGGAGAGGAAGCTCGTCATCAGGAACGACGACACGATTAACCGCTTCTTCGTGCTTTCCGTGCGCGCTCCGCCTCTGGAGAACGTGGGACCGGGTTACGAACCAATCCCGAACGAAGGTTGGATCATCCTTGAGCCTACGCTCATCGAGATTGAGGAGAATTCGGTCGACACAGTCGATATTTTCCTGAACATACCGAGGTGGGAAAATTTGACAAACCAAAGATGGGAAGCGTGGATCTCCGTCACGAGGATGGCCGAGCTTGGAGAGATAACTGAGATCGAGCTAATCTCCAAGGCGAAGATAATAACCACCGAGGAATTGCCACCCCTCCCCAGGAGTGTCGAGGTATCCATCTCGCCTGGTTCCCGGAGCGGGCTGCCTGGGACTTCGTTCACTTATACCGTCACGGTCCAAAATACTGGCTCGATCGACGATACTTATACCCTGAGTGCTGTGGGCGCGGAGGGTTGGTCCGTGAGCATCGAGCCGACCTCGCTCACCCTTGCAGCGGACGCTACGGGCGAGGCCACGCTGAGCGTCGTGGTGCCGCCCGATGCCAGTGAGGGCACCTCGATGACGGTCACCGTGAGCGCGACATCTCAAGGGGATCCTACGGTGATCGAGACGGATACCTGCGGGACGATTGTGACGTTCCTCGGGCCGCCCCCTCCCTTATATTTAACAATTTCTGAGGAGAACTTTACCCTACAAGTTGGCGAATCGAGATACCTGACCGCCACGCTTATTTCTTATAGCCCCGTAGCTGACAAGCTCATTACCTGGAGCGCCACCGCCGGCACCATTGCTCCTTCAAGCGGCAAGACCGACACCGCTGGTCAAGTTACGGTTGTATACACCGCCCCAAGTTATGAGACATATGTCATCGTGAGCGCGTCATATGCTGGTAGCGAACAATATGAACCAAGCAGCGTTAATTCGTATGGCACAATCACCGAGCCATCTACTGGTATTTCAATGGAACTCGTTATCGCAATTATGATAGGTTGCGCCATAATTGGGGCTGCCATACTACTCGCCAAAAGAAGATAGGGCTATGGGTCGCCAGCCACCAATACCTGTGAACCGTTTGGATGAACGCTCGAAGTGCGAATGTTCCTGCTAAATAAAATCAAAGAAACGATGACTAGCACGACACCTGGAATTATAAATGTGGATCTCAGCGCGAGCGTGGCGAGTCCCGCCCTAGTTGCACCGTAATAAAGCATCAATAGCCCAAGAACCAACAAAACTGGCATGCAAATCACACCTCGTTGCGCTCGAAACTTTAATTCGAAGAAGTCGCCAATCAGCGGGAAATAGCTTAGAACGAGGGCCGCGCCGACGACAATGTAGATCCCGTCGGCATATCCACCGATCGTGGGATAAGCTCCCTCAAATAAGAGAACCATCCCGATCACCAAGGCGATGATAGCACCGCAGGCTTTTATCATATTCACCCTTTTGACCTCCAATCCCTAGGAGAAAAATTTGTTTAAAGACAGTTTAAATTTAGTTTCATTTAGAAACTTATTTTAAATAATTAAAAACTTAAATTAATACGATAAATATGCGACGCTGGCCACAGGGCTTGTTAATCGCGTTGGTTGTGACAAGTTGTGCAATAATCACATCTTACGTTGTGCTGAATCACTTCTACAGCACCCCGGAAAGAGAGATAATATGGAAAGGCGTGGCTCCGATGTCATGGGAAAATGCAGAGCAGGAAAAGCCTGAAGTCTTCACGGTGGAAAACACCGAGTATGTGGGGAAAGTTTTCATGGCAGAAAATGTCGAATTGCTTGCGGGAAGGACGCGTTTAGCGGTATGGCCCGTTGCAGAACGATACAATGTCACAATTTTAACTTGTGACGACACCAAGATTGTAAGGACCGTGACCCCATTAAGCTGGGAAAACGCTGAGGAGTTAAAAACACCGGTGCTAACCCCCTCACCGGAAACAGAACTTAGGGGGGTCGGAAAAGCGGGCGAAGACGCCTATTATGACCTTGAAGTCAGAAAGGTTCTTCCTACTAGTGGAACTCCAGTGCTCGAAGAGATGTCAGGGGGCACTACTTTTATCATACGCGAGACAAAACCACTCGCCGTCCTACCTATCTCCGCAAGCATCGGGTGCGCTATGGGCTTCGTGGTGTTGGCGGTGTGGATCGGCCACCGACGCACATGGGGCGATGCGACCTCGATGTTACTCGAACATGGGCTCCACGACATGATGGTGAGAGATGTCGAGATCGTTGGGCAAATCATAGACCTAAAGGAGTTCACCATGCCCGAGCTTATGAAATTGACAAAAACGTCGAAAATCGCGGTGTGGCGCGCGGTTCGAAAACTAGCCGAACGAGGGCTGGTTCAACCCACCCGGAAAACTAGGCGCGCCGCGAACGGCTTAGGCGGCAGGGGAAAGCCTAGCCGCGTTTACAGATACATTGGCGTTAAGGGTCCGCCAAAGGGAGAAACGGGCCCAATCTCCAATAAAGGTGAACGAGTGTGCAGGACATGAAGAGGCACAATATCGGGCTAATGGCTTTAGTTCTCGGGATTACAGTAGCAGCCATCCTATCATGGACATTGATGGTTCATAGGCAACCGCAGCTCACGCCTCCAGAACCTCTAACTGCTATGTTGCAGCGGGAAGCCGACCGTTATGGTTCTGGGGTTGGATACGAGATTTTCTCTTGGACCGATAACGAGGCCACAGCTTCGATTTACCTCGAGGCGGAAAATGGGCGGATACCT
>JABUBL010000161.1_pt1 | contig 16783 bp, 13 predicted proteins | sample 7240371 | NCBI WGS metagenome assembly JABUBL01 (sample SAMN07256343, study PRJNA390944) | subsurface metagenome | isolation source: Methane hydrate marine sediment | place: Pacific Ocean: Eastern North Pacific, ODP site 1244 | collected 2002
TGGAGCTCCCTGGTGCTTTTGTAGATCTCAGGCCAGGCGGTGACCTCAATCCTGCCATCGAGGTCCTCAAGTATGGCGCTGACAAAGGGGCGTCGGTCCTTGGTAAACAGCTGGCGCACTGAGGTCACTATGCCGGCAACCACCACCCCCTGCCCCACCATCTCTGTGTCGATTTGACCACATAGGGCGGTAACATAGGAGGACAGATGCCGCGCAGCGCTGGTGAAGGGATGCTCCGAAAGATAGACCCCCAAAAGCTCCTTCTCCCAAGCCAGCCTCTCTTTAAGGGGAACATCGACCTCTGCTAGCTCTATAGCGGGCATAGGCACGGGCATCATCTCTCCCCAGAGGTCAAACATGGTTGATTGCCCTGTCTCCTTGAGCCGCTGTTCCCGCTGAGCCAGGGACAGGATGCGGTCGGCGCTAGCGAGGAGGGCACCCCGGCTGCCCAAGGAGTCCAGCGCGCCGACCTTGATCAGGCTTTCCAGGGCGCGTCTATTGAGGGCGTGAAGGTCAGCCCGGCGGCAAAAGTCCTCCAAGGAGACAAACTCCCCCTCCCCCTCCCCCCGGGAGGCGATGATGGGTTCCACTGCGCCAAAACCCACGTTTTTTATCGCTGCCAACCCGAAGCGAATGCCATCTTTGCCATTTGTCTTCTCAATAGCGAAGGTGGCAACGCTCTTGTTGATGTCAGGGAACAAAACGGGAATGTCAAGCCGATGACACTCAGCGATGGCGGAGGCTATTTTCTCCGGCTGCCCCATGTTCATGGTGAGCACCGCGGTCATGTACTCCGCAGGGTAGTTTGCCTTGAGATAAGCGGTCTGATAGGCGATCATGGCATAGCTTACGCTATGGGCCTTGTTGAAGGCATAGCCGGCAAAGGGCTCGATGAGGTCAAAAACCTCCCTCGCCACCTCGGGGGAGAACCCCCTTTGCTTTGCCCCGGCGATGAAGTTCTTCCTCTCCTGCCTCATGGTCGCGGGGATCTTCTTGCCCATTGCCTTGCGGAAGATATCAGCCTGCCCCAGGCTATAGCCAGCGAAGGCCTGAACGATGAGCAGCACCTGGTCCTGGTAGACGATAACCCCGTAGGTTTCCTCCAGGATTTGAGAAAGGGCGGGGTGGGGGAATTGTATCGGCTCCAGGCCGTGCTTGGCCTTGATAAAGGTAGGGATATGCTGCATCGGACCGGGACGGTAAAGGGCGATCATGGCCGCCACATCGGTAAAGGAGGAGGGCTTGAGTTCCTTGACGAAGCGGCGCATCCCCGCCCCCTCGAGCTGGAAAACGCCCGTGGTCTCCCCTGAAGAAAGGAGCTCAAAGGTCTTGGGGTCATCAAGCAGGGTGTGAGTGAGGTCGATCTCTATCCCCCTGGCCTGGGCGATGATCTCCCTGGTTTTGCCCAGGATGGTGAGGTTAACCAGCCCCAGGATGTCCATCTTGAGCAGCCCTATTTGGGCGATGGCCTCCATGGAGAACTGGGTCATGGCGATAGCCCCTTCATCGCCCTTGGTTGGTCTTTGCAGCGGCACATATTGGGTGAGGGGCTCTCTGGCTATCACCACGCCAGCGGCGTGGGTTGAGGCATGGCGAGCAACACCCTCGACCCGCCTGGCGTTATCAACCAGTTGGCGCACCCCCTCATCATCAAAATAGAGGTTCCTTAACTCATCGCTCTCCTCCAGCGCCCGCTCCAGGGTCATATTCAACATCGGCGGAACAAGTCTGGCCACACGATCAACATCACTGTAGGGCATTCCCAGGGCCCGGCCCACATCCCTCAACGCTGCCCTAGCACCCAGGGTGCCAAAGGTGATAATCTGGGCTACGCGGTCATGTCCATACCTTTGAGCAGCGTAAGAGATCACCTCATCGCGGCGGTCATCCTGAAAATCGAGGTCGATGTCGGGCATCTCCTCACGCTCAACATTGAGGAAGCGTTCAAAGACCAGCCCATGCTTTAAGGGGTCGATATTGGTGATCTCCATGCAGTAGAGGACAAGGCTTGCCGCAGCGCTGCCCCTGACCCCAAAGAGAATTCCTCGTTCTCTGGCAAAGGATATAAGGTCCCAAACGACGAGGAAATAATTGGCAAAATTGGTTTTCCGTATTACATCCAGCTCATACTCCAGGCGCTCCACCACCTCAGCGGTAGGTTCAGAAAAGCGGCGCTCAAGCCCCTCACGGCAGAGCTGCTCAAGATAATCGTCGGCGGTTTTGCCTCGCGGGGTCTCCACCTCGGGAAGGAGAAGGCGGCCGAAGCGGAGCTCAAGCTGGCACATATCGGCGATGCGCTGGCTATTTTCGAGTGCCTGGGGGACATCAGAAAAGAGCTCCGCCATCTCCTCGGGGCTCCTAAGGTAAAAAGAGTCGCCGGGCATCCTCATCCGCTTCTCGTCGTAAATAGTGGAGTTGGTCTGAATGCAAAGTAGAAGCTCGTGGGCTGGGGCATCCTCCCTCAGGACATAGTGCACATCATTGGTGGCTACGATGGGGATGTCCAGCTCTTGGCCCATAGCGATGAGCTCTGAATTTATCCCCTCCAGCTCCGGCAGGGGATGGCGCTGGAGCTCGAGAAAGAAATCGCCGAATACCTCTTGATGCCAGCGGGCAGCCTGCCTCGCCTCTTCACTACGCCCCTCAGAGATGAGGCGCGGTACTTCCCCCTGGATGCAGGCGGAAAGGGCGATGAGCCCATCATGGTGCAAGGCGAGGAGCTCCCGATCCACCCTCGATTTATAGTAGAAACCCTCGAGGTGGGCCTTGGTGGTAAGCTGGATGAGATTATGATAGCCGACCTCGTTTCTGGCAAGCAGAATGAGGTGGTAGGGGTTTTTATCGCCCGCCTCCCTTGAGTGGCGGTTAACAGGGGCAACATAGAACTCACAGCCAAGGATGGGCTTTATCCCCGCCTCCCTCGCTGCCAGGTAGAAATCGATCACCCCATACATGCTGCCGTGATCGGTGATCGCCAGGCTATCCATCCCCAGTTCCTTCGCCCTGGAGATGAGTTGCGGGATGCGGCACATGCCATCGAGGAGGCTATATTCGGTATGGACGTGAAGATGGGTGAACATCAGGAAACAGTACCACCAACGGGGTTGTAATATTATACCATAAGTACCAGTCAAACCACAGGGCGAAATCCGCGAGATGCGAAATTTAGCAAAAATTGGAGAAAAAGCGGTAAAAATCAGAGGAAATGAGAGATATATCGAGTACTACTAAACATAAGATAGCCTGTGCCACTCCTGCTTAACATAAGTCGATTTCTCGCAGATTGCAATTCACGAGCCGAAGTCTTATTGTTTATCGAATGCTCTCCTAAAGAGCTGAGGTGAAAAAGGCAAACCCATCGAAAGATGGGGTCGCAAAGCCACAGGTCTAAGGCTCTTTTTGAGCTATGACGGCTGGGTTGCCACCGAGATTAAGAGGTATTTTCTTTGCTCTCTGGGCAACCTTGCCTGGAGAGTTTTTTTGTGAAGCCGGGGGTGATATGGCGAGGGGAAATATCCTGGTGGTGGACACAGGCCAAGATTCCCTCCTGGAAAAGATCGAGACCCTAATCGGGGAAAGCTACCAGATAGTGGGTGTTTCCAGCTGCAAAAAAGCGATTGAACTCATGAGGGAGAAGCGCTTCGACCTTTTCATCACCGCCATCAAATCCCCTGATTCGGCAGAACTGGTTCTAGCCGAGACAGTGAGAAGGAGCGATCCCGCCCAGGGAATAGTCCTCCTCGGCGACCAGCAGAGCATCGATGCCGTCTCACAGAGGCTCAAAGCTGGCCCCCAAGCCTTCCTGTCACAACGCTTCACCGCAAGCGATCTGGAGAGAGCAGTGGAGGATGCTCTGGAGCGAAGGCGGCTCATGCGGGACAACAAAAGGCTAAAGGCGCTGCTTCCCCTGCTCGAGATTAGCAAAACCATGATGTCTGAGATGGAGCTGGGGAAGCTTTTCAATGTTATCCTGGAGATTGTTTGGACCGAGGCCGAGGCTGATGGCGTTTCCCTGATGCTCCTTGATGAAGCGAAGCAAGAACTGGAGGTCAAGGCAGTTCTCGGCCCTTCAGAGAGATTGAACAATGCTAAGGAGAAGGTGGGCCAAGGGCTCGCCGGCTGGGTGGTGAAGACGGCAAAGCCGCTGATGCTCACTGAGGACACCCCTCCTGACCACCCATTGAGAAAAGAGATGACCAAAATGGGGGTCTCCTCGGTGCTATGCCTGCCCCTGGTGGTCAAGGGCAGGGTGATCGGGGTCCTCAGAAGCAGCAAGAGAGGGGGTTCTCCCTTCACCCACAGTGACCTGGAACTGCTCTGGATCTTGTGCAGCCAAGCAGCGATTGCCATTGAAAATGCAAGGCTCTTCAGCGGGGTGAAAAATCAGCAAGCCCGGGTGGAGCAACTGCTAAAGCAGACCCTCATTGCTCAAGAGCATGAAAGGCGAAGGATCTCCCTGGAAATCCATGATGGCGCCGCTCAATGGATGGTCGGCGCCTCCTATCGGATGCAAGCCTTCAATCACACCCTGGCCAAAGGCAATCTACTCCAAACGAGGGAGGAGCTTGCCGAGATAAGGAGCGTCATCGAGCAAAGCATAAAAGAGCTTCGCCGCGTAATCTTCGATCTTCAGCCCCCGGCTTTAGGCCAATTCGGGTTGCTGGGGGCACTGCATCAGTATCTGCAAAACTTTAAACTGGATACCGGCATCGCCTGCTCATTTCAGATTGAGGGCACCCCCTCCACCCTCTCCCGAGTCTATGAGATCACCCTCTATCGGGTCACCCAGGAAGCCCTGGCCAATGTACGCAAACATGCTCGAGCCTCCAGGGCCAATGTCATCCTCAGCTTTCGGCCAGATGACCTCCGCCTCGAGATCAGGGACAATGGCAAAGGGTTCAATGTCGCCAGGGTGCTTAAGGGTGCCAAGTCGGTGGAGCGGTTGGGACTTAGTGGTATGCAAGAGAGAGCAGAAACACTGGGCGGCTCCCTGATTATAGACACCGCCCCCGGAGCGGGAACCTGTGTCGCATTGACCCTTCCCCTGCAGGATGCTGCGCCCGAGGAGTTCTCGCCGATAGCCAAAATGATTAATAGCTAGCTTCGCCAGCTTTTGTTTCCATCTATTATTACAAGGAGGGAAAATGAGCATTCGGGTTCTGCTGGTAGATGACCACCCTGTGGTGCGCCACGGGCTGAGGCGGATGCTGGAACTGGAGAAGGATATGGAGGTGGTGGCTGAGGCCGCCGATGGGGAACAGGCGCTGGATGAGATAGGAACTGTGTCCCCTGACATCGTCCTTCTCGATATCAGGATACCAGGGATGGGGGGCATCGAAACCATCCGCCAGATCAGAGAGCACCACCCTGAAACAAACGTCGTGGTATTAACTATGTATGGCGACCAGTATCTATCTCAGGCCATCGAGGCCGGTGCTGTAGGCTATCTGGTCAAGGACGTGGGAAATGAGGAGCTCATCCAAGCCATCAGGACGGTACATCGGGGGCAATCAATCCTGCACCCCTCGCTGAGCCGCGGGCTTTTCAACGAGTTCGCCTCCCTAGCCAAGGGCTGGAACAACAACAGAGCCTTTCTCTCTCCAAGAGAACTGGAAATCATACGCTTCATTGCTGCCGGATCGACCAATAAGGAAATTGCGGCCCAGCTTTTCTTGAGTGAAACCGCAGTGAAGCGCGGGGTAAGGCGCATCTTCGATAAACTGGAGGCTAAGGACCGCGCTGAGGCGGTGTCCTTAGCCTATAAACGCGGGATAATATAGGGCGGCGGGCCGAAACAGAAGCTGAAGAGACCTCTATTTGGGGTCTCTTTTTTTGCCCTGCCCAGGAAGGCGACCTTCTCGGAACCTTTTGGGTCATAAATGTTGACCAATTCGTCCTTCGCAATTAGGACCTTTTGTAGCTTCTCGTCAGCAACAGACCAAGGTTATGATGAAATGGAAACTTCGGCACCAATCCCTCTTCAGGAGGCAAATGGAAAACTGAAGCCGCTCACAGCGGAGCCATGATGTGCGAGAGAAACTCCGATGCTCACAGGTCAGGGCGCACGCCCCAGGCTCCGCTATAAGTTTATCAAAGGTGCGCCCTGGCCGGCATCGGTTGAGGTGAGAGGTAAGAGCTATGAGCGTGAGTATGAGCGAAAACTTGACAAGGCGGGTATTGGCTTTTGTTATTGAGCACCCGGGAACAAAGCTCGTCGCCGTCGAGGAAGCCCTGGGGGTGTCAAGGATCGAGGTGGGACGAACACTCCGGGCGCTGATGGATCAAGGCAAGATCCGCAGGGATGAAGATAGGCGACAATATTTCCCTATCTAGCGCAAGTGAGCAGCAAATGGGGACCGACCTTCGGGAACACGATCTTATGCAGGGGGTCCTAGCTCTGATTGTTGGCCTGTCTGAAATGATAAAGGATGCCCTGAAACTACAGTCCCTGCAACAAATGCAGGAGAGGGGCATGAGCGAGGAGGAGATGGAAAGGTGGAAGCGCGCCCTGATGGACCTCGATGCCACGCTGGACCGGATAAGAAGCCATGACGGGCTCACTCTGGCCCTGCGGCAATTGGGGCGTGACTTCGATCACCGGGTGGACGATATTCTGAGCCAGGCCTTGAATCCCAATTCCTTCAAGTCGAAGGTGGGCACGCCAGGACTCCCTGACCTACAGCAAGAAGACTGAAGTTGATTTTTAGGAGGCTGAGCTGCCGCTGTTCCAAGCCGCTTTATCATGCTCTCCAGGTAAGGCGCCGGAGAGCTATTGGTGCCAGGGCTTTGCCCGGGCAAGGCCCCGGCCTTGATTATTCGACCTAGGGGCTGTGGTTTTTTCGAACTAAGGGCTGTGGTTTTTTCGACCTGGGGGCTGTGGTAGGCTAGCGTGTTTCAGCTTTCTTTTTCGAACTACATCGCTGTGACAGGTCGGCACGCTTTTTGGCTGTCTGAACAAGTAGATGGCGATAGCTAGGAAAAGGGATTAGCAAGCCGTAGGTGGTTAGCTTTCCACGGCGACTTAGTTCGAAAAAGGTCGAAAAGAAGGAGCGCCTTTGAAGCGCACAGACAGTTGCATTGAGGCCCAGGATATTGCCGGGGTCGCCCGCCTGGTGGACCCCATAAGCGCCAGGATGCTGTGGTACTTCTGGGAGAACAGGCATGCCCGGCTCGATGAGCTGACCAGGCTGGCGGGCGAGTCCTCTCCCATGAATGTCCTGCTCCTGATCAGGGATGTCATCAACCCGGCGGCAGAGCGGGTGCTGGGCAGGCCAATCCTCATCTTCGAGAAATCAGCCCTCGACTACCATAGCGGGGAGCATGTCTTCCACAGCTGGTGGCTCGTTTCGAACTAAGGGCTGTGGTTTTTTCGAACTAGGCGCTGTGCCAGATTGAGAGGCTTTTTGGCTATCTGAACAGAGGAATAGGCGGTAGCTAGAAAAGAGGATTAGAAAGCGGAAACAGGTTTGCTTTCCACAGCGACTTAGCTCGAAAAACGAAAAGAAAAGGGCCCCGCCCCCTTCGGGAATGGACAGGGCCCTTACAAAGTCGCCACTATGCAGGCGTATCACCTACAAGCCTACTGCTCCCACGGCGGGAACGGCGGGTTGACGCAGTAGTGGATCATGTCCTGAGTCTCCCAGCCGAGGTACAGAGCGCCGGGATAGGCGTCATTCTTGATCGGAGCACCGTAGTCGTTGTGCATCCACTTTGTGCCGCTCAGAGTGAGCTCCTCTTCCTGTGGTATGAGGTCCTCGTTGGCGTCATCCCACGCGTAGGCCTCCACCCTGTAGCACTCGATGCCACCCGGGAACAGCGGGACGGTGATGGTCTCCAAGGCAGTTACCTCATTGTAGCTGAGAGCAGGCGGCGTGATTGACGACATGCCCAGGCTAGACCACGCGTTGCCAACGGCAAACGGCCAGCCGGGATTACCTACCATCGGTGTAATGCCAAGCGTCACCGAGAACAGCGTGATAGGACCGAGGCCGGTGTTCACGTTAAACCTGGCCTTCCAGTTGAGCATGGTGAGCGAGCTGTTCCAGTATCCCACACCGGTGGCATACACCGCCATCAGAATCTCGTTGTACCGCGAGACACCTTTCAAACCGATCCCCGGCGTATTTGGCAGTGGATCCCATTCGAGATAGTCCTTGTCGAAGCCCGCCGCGATCGTGTACCCGTTCGGTAGCGGACCGCCGTAGGCGGTGAGTTCCTGGTGCCAAGACGGGTCTGGAATCACGTGCACCTCACCGGGGAACGGTGGCCCGAGCACCTCGAGGTGCTCTGCCGGCAGCCACTCCACAGTGTGCATGGCGAAGTACTCCCTGTTATCGGGATCTCCTACCGGCGGCTCCACACCTACCCACCACTCGACCGTGTAGATGGCCCAGCAGCTCACCGGGGGCACAGGCGGCTCAGCTATCGGCGGAGGCACTACGATCGGGCAGGCGAAAGGCTCCACCTGGTCGCAGGCAGATGCCACGACGGTTACTCCTGGTACCCAGCTCAGCTCTACGAGCCCGAAGTCGATGACGATCTTATCCGTGTCGCACGGAGCCATTATGCCTGTCGCGATAGGCCCCCGAACGTCTATGGGTGCCCCGAGGTCGTCCACGAGCTCCACGTACACCATGCACTCACCGGGCTTGCCGCCGGCGTTGTGGATGTCAACACTGACCGTCAGGTTCTCGTCGACATTGATCGACTCAGGCTGCTGGATGCCGGTCACCACGATGTACGGCCCACCAACTACGTTGATGTCGCAGGTCACAGGCATTCCGCCACAGGCCTGAGCGTAGACGGTGATGGTCTGGCCTAGCCAGAGTTCACTTATGTGGATAGGACCGAATAGCACCTTGTCGGTGTCACACGGATTCAGCACGATTGTCGAGCCGTACTCAGGCCCCACAATAATCATGCCCATCTCGTCCTCGATCCACATGGTCACCACTTCGCACATTCCAGGCTTGTCACCAGCGTTGTGGATGTCAACCCCGATAATGATGTCCTCGCAGGGCTGGACCCCTGCTGGCTGCTGGATGCCGGTCACCTCAAAGATCGGCGGCGACAGCACCATCATTGGGCAGGGGTACATCTCCTCTGGCTGCGGGTTCATCGGGTCCGCCGGGAATCCAGCGACGACGATAACCACCCCTCGCCAGTAGTCTTCTACGTGCCCGAGGTCGATGACGATCTTATCCGTGTCGCACGGGTTCATCACGTCAATGGCAGCCCCCGTCACCACGAGCGGGTTCTGCTCCGGGTCAACGACGCCGACCACCAGCATGCCCCCACCGGGGATATCACCAGCGTTGTGGATGTCAACCGCGACCTCCAGGTTCTCGCAGACCTGGATGGTCTCTGGCTGCTGGATACCGGTCACTATGAGCGCAGCACCTGCGAAGATCTCCACCGGGCACTCCTCAGCAACGGCGGTACCATCCGTTGTCACTACCGTGTAGGTGCCAGCCGCCGTCGGATGCCAGGTAAAGACCACGGTTGTGCTGTCGCACGCAGCAAGGCCTTCTACATACACCTTGTCCGAGTACACCGGCGTCCCCTGATCATCAAGGACCTGGATGAACACCCAGCCGTTGCCGGTTATGGTGCCAGCATTGTGCACGACCACCTCAATGGTGTACACCTCGCACACATTGCCTGTCGCATCCTGGATGATGTCGGTAACGTCCATTATCACATCACCGACCTTCTGGTTCAGGCTGAACTCGATATCAAACGAGCAGTCGTCAGTCTGGATGATGTTGCCGACAGCAGCATCAATCCCCCACTCGATCATGATATCGATGTCCGATTCGCCGGGAAGGTCACCGATAATCCAGTTGATGCACTCGATGTCACACGCCTTGCCCTCAGCGACCAGCGTCTCATACGTTCCGTCGCCGTCAAGGTCAGCGGTGATCTTCATGTCCAGGTTGCAGCACAGCTCGCCTTCACCGGGACCGCCGGTGGCGTCCACGTCGGACTCAGGCTCGGTCAGGCCGTTATCGTCGCTGACCATGTTCTTGAGGTGGATGTCAGCCACGCCGTCAACGCAGCCCACGTTAGCCAGATTGATCTCCACCATGCCCTCGTCACCTGGCTTCAGGCACGGAGCACTGAAGTAGGTGATGACATAGGGATCATCCTCGCCGTCCACCTTGAGGTCCAGGTCGCCAGCAGTGAAGATGTTGTCCGGGCTGGTCTCGTAGTCGCTGAAGTAAGCCCACGTGCCTATGCCAACCAGTGAGCCAACTATGGCAATCATGAGCACACTAAATATCACCTTTTTCATTCTCTATCACCTCCTTTCTAGTTATATTTTGTTCTCCTCAACTTATTTATCTTCCATTCCTACTGATTTCACCTCCTTGGTCACAGATAAACCAGACATAGGGCAAGTGTCGCCCCTAATATAACGCTCACGCCGAACACTCCAAGCAGTTGCGCCAATGTGAACCCTCTTAGCCCAAACCTTTTCAGGGCTAGGCGCAGCCCCAGGATGCAATTTGCAAATACCCCCCACAAGATAAGCATCTGCCAGTGGCCCGTGGTCAGGAAATGTACCAGGTCGATTGTTCCGAAGAAGATAAGCACCAGCCATGAAAACAGCAGGAAACGGCTCACGTTTGAGAGGGTTGAAAGTTTATTTCCCATGGCCTGGCTTACCATCGCTCCCTAAATCGCCTCCTAAGTTCTCCTGAACATATCTCTCATGAAATAGCCGATAAGCAGTGCCGCAGGTAAGATAACGAGGACTGCCCAGCCAAGGGGGCTCTGGAGAAAAGCGGTGAGGAATCCCATGTAAGGAACCTTGAACAGAAACACACCTTCGACATCGGAAATTGGGACCTGCCACGGGTCTGGGTCCTCAAGCGCATCCCCCTTGGTCTGTATGATGCCTCCTTCTACCGAGATGACCCGGTGCGTAATCAGCTCCCCATCACGCAGGAAGCTAATAATCCTCCCCGGCATAACCTTCTCTCCTACCGGTCCAGTAATGACCACATCCCCCATCTGGAGAGTCGGTTTCATGCTCTCGCTTCTCACTACCTGGGCATCATAAGTAGGCGATAGCGTCACAAAGCCGATGACAGCAGCAAAAGCTACAATCACTCCCAGGATGAAAAAAGCAATAGCCCTCTTCACTTTTCCTGTCCCCGCCCTATTTTGAAAAAATAGGACCAGAACCACTCGAGGATGCGTTTCCGCATCACCAAGGGATCTGGCCCCACAGGACCCGATCACGCTTTAAAAAAAGGGCTAGAACCACTCAGGGATGCGTTTCCGCATCACGAAGGGATCTAGCCCTACAGGACTCGATCACGCTTTATAGAAACAAGGCCAGAATCACTCATGGATGCATTTCTGCATCACTAAGGGATCTGGCCCGCCGTAAGCCCGATCACAAAGAGGTACGTAAGTACCATGCTCTAAGGACTTAACATATTACCATAGTACTACAAAGTTGTCAAGTCGCACATACGAGTATATGCCCGCTCTTACCTTACTCCCCTTCGTCTGATATAATGAGGCATCCAAGGACTAAATAGCTGGCAGAGGCTCACCACTCCGCGAAGGGCACTAATGGACTATCAGGCGGCGCTAGAGTACATTCTGAGCTTTACCGACTACGAGAGGTCGCCCGCAGTTCTCTATTCACCAGCCAACTTTGACCTCAGGCGTATGGAGGAACTCCTTGAGCGCCTGGGCAACCCCCACCTAAGGGCGAGAGCGGTTCACGTGGCTGGAACCAAAGGCAAAGGAAGCACCGCAGCTATGATCGCCTCCGCCCTTGGCGCTGCCGGCTATGGGACAGGGCTTTATACCTCGCCTCACCTGCACACCTTTCGCGAGCGGATAAACATCGCCGGCAAGGACATCGCCGAGGGGGAGTTTTCCACCCTGGTGGAGAGGCTGAAGCCCGAGGTCGAGGCGGTGAACCTTAGCCATGCTTATGGGGAGCTAACTACCTTCGAGATATTGACCGCCATGGCGCTCACCTATTTTGGCGAGGCCAGAGTTGATTTCCAGGTGCTGGAGACAGGACTGGGAGGAAGGCTCGATGCCACCAATGTGGTGCCTGCGGAGGTGGCGGTGATCACCTCCATCAGCTTAGACCACGCCGAAGTTCTGGGCGACTCCCTTGACAAGATAGCGGGGGAGAAGGCAGGCATCATTAAGCCCGGGAGTGTAGTAGTGGTTTCCCCGCAGCAGGAGGAGGCAGAGATGGTGATAGCGAAGGTCTGCGGGGAGAAAGGGGCGAGGCTCATCGCCGTGGGAAGGGATGTCACGTGGCAAAAAATGGCCGCCGACATAAGGGGGCAATCTTTAAGAGTACAAGGGCAAACGGATAGCTATGACCTCACCATCCCCCTCCTCGGCGAGCATCAATTGGAAAATGCTGCCACCGCTGTTGCTGCCCTGGAAGCGCTGGCTTCTTGTGGCGTGACAATCCCCACCGAGAGCATCGTCGGCGGGCTGGCCGAGGTGCGCTGGCCGGGGCGCCTGGAAATTTTGAGTCATGAGCCCCTGTTCCTGGTTGACGGCGCCCATAACGCCGATTCGGCAAGGAGACTAAAGGAGGCAATAAAACAGTATTTTGATTTCCAGCGATTAGTCCTCATCATCGGGGTATCATCAGATAAGGATATAGCAGGGATCGCTGGCGAGCTAGCTCCACTTTCCGCGGTAGCCATCGCCACCCGCTCCCGCCACCCCCGCGCCCTGGCGCCTTCCCTGCTTCTGGAGGAGCTAATAAAGCACGGCGCTTACACCGAGCTAACGGAAAGCGTGGCCGCAGCCGCCAGTCACGCCTTAGCCCTGGCAGGACCCAGGGACCTCATTTGCGCCACAGGTTCGCTGTTCGTTGCCGCCGAGGCGATAGAATATGTGAGGGGCATCCCTGCCGAGATATATCCATAAAAAGCGTTGATACTGCCTGAAAAGGTTCTGAAAGCATCAGGGCATATGTCAACCACAGCAACTAGTTCGAAAAAACCACAGCATAGTGTTCGAAAAAAGGAGGTGAACTATGGCGGAGCAGGTTGGCTATCGAGTGGTGGGCACCATAAAATCGGTAAAGGGGGATTGCAGTGCTGGCCACAAGGCGGGAGATAAGCTGGAACTCAGCGGTCACAGTAGCGGGGGGCTATGCGGCTTCTTCTGCCACGACATCTTCCCCTACATCATCATGCTCCAGTTTGGAGGGGGATTTCCTCCAGAGTGGGGAGACCCGGATGTCGTCGAGCTCGACTGCATGGACAAGTCTAACCTTGTCACTATAGAGCTACGCAGGATACGGGAGTAGCATAGCTCTTATCACCGTTAGCGCACGGGAAGCCCAAGCTTAGCCCCGACCTCATCAGATAGAGCTTCTTGGGGCAACATGGGGCAAAGGATTTTTTGCAGCGCCATAGTATGGCTGCAAAGACCCCACTTGGAGAAGAAGTTACAAGAGCAGTGCCACTGTCCATCTTTATAGCCGGTGTTATAGGTGCTGTGCTCCCCTCGAAAACTCACCGCTAACTCGGAGAAGGTGATGCGCTCCGGCTCCTGAGCATAGCGGTGCGCCTTTTCGATCTTGCCGATAATACTTGAATGCATCATCCCCCCTTCTTACCCAATGCTCAAAGTTAAAAAGCACCGGGCATTTTCCCGATACTCCTCTCATCCTGCTCTATTGGCCCCACCATCTCTAACCATTCTATCCCCCGCCGTCTGAGAAGTCAAGAGCGACTAAGGCTTGACTCAGCACTTAAATTCATGCTATAAAGCACAAAAAGCTCTCCGAGCTGCTGCACCTAAAGATCATTCCATGGTCAGCAGCCGATAAGGTGCAGGGGGAAACGCCTGCGCCCCCCGTGTTTGGAAAGGAGAGTGCAGCGATAGCTTTGATTATTGCTGCCAGCCTCCTTTCGGAGGCTTTTTTTCGCCCTGGGGCAAGGTTTTTGATGGAGGGCTTTTTGGCTATCGATAAGCTTTACATAAAGGAGGGTCGAGTATGATGCGAAAGATGCTGAGATGGGTCGCTGCCAGAAAGTTGACCATTACCTTCTTCCTCCTGGGATTGGTCATCCTGCTCTTCATTTTTGTCCCCCTGCTTAAGATGGTGTTCTCATCCGACCCCGGGATCCTTTGGGACACCCTCGGCGAGGGAGAGGTGAGGAGCGCCATCTGGCTCACCTTATACGCCGCTTTGATTGCCACCGTTGTCGGGCTGCTTTTGGGCGTCCCCCTGGCCTATTTCCTGGCTCGCCACAGGTTTCGGGGGAAGAGATTTGTGGAGACGCTCATCGATATTCCCATCGTAGTGCCCCATAGCGCAGCCGGCATCGCCCTCCTTTTTGTCTTCGGTCAAAATTTCTTCGTCGGCAAGGCGTTTAACTCGGTGGGCATCGATTTTGTATCTGCGGTGCCTGGAATCGTCATCGCCATGCTCTTCGTCAGCGTACCCTTCCTAATAAACTCGGCGAAGAATGGATTTGAAAAGGTGGACGTCAGGCTGGAGAAGGTGGCTCGCACCCTGGGCGCCTCGCCGTGGCAGGCATTCTTCAGGGTATCCTTGCCCCTGGCGTGGAGGAGCATCTTTTCCGGCAGCGTAATGATGTGGGCTCGGGGGATCAGCGAGTTCGGGGCAGTGCTCATCCTCGCCTACCACCCCATGGTCGCCCCGGTCATGGTCTATGAGCGCTTCGAAGAATACGGGCTTGACTATGCCCGCCCCGTGGCCGTAATCCTTATCCTGGTATGTATTGTGTTGTTCATTGCACTCCGGAGCCTAGCATATCGAGGAGAGAAGGCATGATAGAGATAAAAAATCTGACCGTGGATCTGGGCACCTTCAGCCTTCAGGATATCAACCTCAAGATTGAGCCTGGGGAGTATTTCATCGTCCTGGGACCAACGGGGTCGGGAAAGACCATCCTCCTCGAGTCCATAGCCGGGCTTTACCCCATCAAGAGCGGCGAGATTTGGCTCAATGGCACGGAGGTGACCAAGGTTGAGCCGGAGAAGCGGGGAATTGGCTTCGTCTATCAGGACTACGCCCTTTTCCCCCACCTTTCAGTGAAGGGGAATATCCTCTTCGGATTGAAGCAGATGAAGCGGCCAAAAGGGGAGCTGCAATCGACGGTGGACTGGATTGCGGGTCTCCTCGGGGTATCCCACCTCCTGGAGCGAAAGCCTGAGACCCTCAGCGGCGGGGAGAGGCAAAAGGTGGCCCTGGCTCGGGCGCTCTCCATCAGCCCCCAGGTGCTCCTTCTCGACGAGCCCTTGAGCGCCCTCGACCCCCAGGCCAGAGAGGACGTGCAGCATGAGCTTCGGGAGATTCACCGCCGCCTTGAGACCACCATCATCCATGTCACCCACGACTTCGAGGAGGCCATCGCCCTGGGGGACAGGATCGCCGTCTTAGGTGAAGGGCACATCCTTCAGATAGGTACCCCGGAGCAGATCTTCCGCCAGCCAAGCTCAGAATTTGTTGCCCGCTTCGCCATGGCGCGCAACATTTTCAGCGGCGAGGTGCACGATGCTGAAGAAGGAGATTCCATCCTCAGCATTGGCGACCTGGAATTGGCGGTGGTAACTGAACTCAGGGGCAAGTTGCACGCCTCGCTGCGCCCCGAGGACATCCTCATCTCCAAGGAGGCGGTCATCTCCAGCGCCCGCAACTCTCTTCGCGGCACCATCACCCGCATCGACAATCGGGGCTCTACCCTTTACCTCACGGTGAGCACACCATTGGATTTCGTCTGCCTTGTCACCCGCCGCTCCTTTGAGGAATTGGGGCTTAAAGCGGGGGAAGAGGTTTATATCACATTCAAAGCGTCAGCGATTCATGTCTTTTAGAAAGGAAGGGGAATGAAAAGACTGGCACCGGGGTTATTGCCGGCTTTAGTTCTACTGCTGGCTGTCATCGGCTGCGGTGGCGGGGAGACGCTCACCATCTTTCACGCCGGCAGCCTGGCGATGCCCCTCGATGAGGCAGGCGAAGCCTTTACGGCGCAACACCCCGATGTAACGGTGCAGACCGAAGGTGGGGGGAGCCGCACCACGATACGCAAGGTGACCGAATTGGGCAAGCCCGCCGATGTGGTGGCTGTGGCCGATTACCTCGCCATAGAGGAGCTGATGTTTCCCGATCATGCCGATTGGTACCTCATCTTTGCCTCCAACGAGATGGTGATCGCCTATACTGAGGACGCCAAATACCAGGATGAAATCACTGCCGACAACTGGTATCAAATACTGCTCCGGGATGGGGTGGAATATGGTCACTCCGACGCCAATGCCGACCCCTGCGGCTATCGAACCCTGATGCTATGGCAGCTCGCTGAGGCGTATTATGGGGAGCCGGGATTGTATCAAAAGCTGGATGAAGGATGCCCTAAGAAAAATATTCGCCCCAAATCGGTGGAACTCATTGCCCTGCTCCAGGCGGGAGCCCTGGATTACGCCTTCGAGTACCGTTCGGTGGCGATGCAGCATGACCAGCAATACCTCGCTCTACCCGACGAGATCGACCTATCAGACTTCGCTCTTGCTGATTACTATGCCCAGGCTGAGGTAGAGGTGACGGGCAAGGAGCCGGGGACGAGCACCACCCTCATCGGGGCGCCAATCGCCTATGGGGTCACCATCCCCAGGAATGCCCCTCATCCCGAGCTGGCGCTCTCTTTCCTTCAGTTCCTCCTCGGTCCTGAGGGGCAGGCGATAATGGCTGATTGTGGCCAGCCGCCAATCGTGCCCGCAATAGCCAGCGACCCGGATAGGCTGCCTGTGT